>Ga0316628_100002961_pt1 | contig 12873 bp, 8 predicted proteins | sample OWC_Aug_M2_C1_D5_FD_207648 | JGI IMG/M metagenome (GOLD analysis project Ga0316628, IMG submission 207648) | Wetland soil microbial communities from Old Woman Creek delta, Ohio, United States - OWC_Aug_M2_C1_D5_C | ecosystem: Environmental > Terrestrial > Soil > Wetlands | place: USA: Ohio...
ATCGCCGGCTGGGGCGAGCCGGTGCTGGAGGGGCGGGCCCAGACGGTGGCCGCCGCGGTCGACGAGCTGGCCGACTACCTGGTGGGGAAGGATCCGCTTCGCATCGAGGACCACTGGACCGTCCTCTACCGCGGGGGCTTCTACCGCGGGGGCGGCATCCACATGAGCGCCCTGGCCGGCATCGACCAGGCGCTCTGGGACATCAAGGGGAAGGCGGCCGGGATGCCGGTGCACCAGCTCCTGGGCGGTCCGCTGCGCGACCGGATCCGCGTCTACTCCTGGATCGGCGGGGACCGCCCGGCGGACACGGCCGCGGCCGCGCGGGCCGCGGTGGAGCGCGGGTTCGGCGCCGTGAAGATGAACGCCACCGAGGAGCTGCAGTTCCTCGACTCCCACGCCAAGGTCGAGGCCACCCTGGCCAACGTGGCCGCGGTGCGCGAGGCGGTGGGCCCGGAGGTGGGCATCGGCCTCGACTTCCACGGCCGGGTCCACAGGCCCATGGCCAAGGTGCTGCTCCGGGAGCTGGAGCCCTTCAAGCTCATGTTCGTCGAGGAGCCCGTCCTGTCCGAGCACTACGAGGCGCTGCGCGAGCTGTCCGGGATGACCAGCGCGCCCATCGCGCTGGGCGAGCGGCTCTTCTCACGCTGGGACTTCAAGCGCATCCTGGCCGATGGCTGGGTCGACGTGATCCAGCCCGACCCCTCGCACGCCGGGGGCATCACCGAGACGCGCAAGATCGCCGCCATGGCCGAGGCCTACGACGTGGCCCTGGCGCTGCACTGCCCGCTCGGCCCCATCGCGCTCGCCGCCTGCCTGCAGCTCGACGCCGTGGCCTACAACGCCTTCATCCAGGAGCAGAGCCTCGGCATCCACTACAACCAGGGCAGCGACCTGCTCGACTACCTCAAGGATCGGAGCGTCTTCGCCTACCGCGACGGCTTCGTGAAGATCCCCGACGGCCCCGGCCTCGGCATCGAGATCGACGAGGACGTGCTGCGCGCGCGCGCCGCCCAGGGACACCGCTGGCGCAATCCGATCTGGCGCCACCCCGACGGCAGCTTCGCGGAGTGGTGAGGCGGCATCCGCATGACCGACCCCATCCCGAACTCGCTGCTCGCCGACATCGCCACCCTCCGCCAGGTGGTGCTCACCTGGTCCCCCGGCAAGTCGCGGCCGGTGACCATCCTCTACATCCGCTGCAACGACGCGCTGGTCACGCACGACAAGCTGGTGACCGACTCGCCCGCCATCTTCCGGCTGCCGGAGCCCAGGAACGGGCAGTACACGCTGACGTGGGCGGTCTCCCCGGAGGTGGCGGTGAGCGGCATGGCGTTGGTGGTCCTCCGGCCCTCGACCGGCGCGCGCGCCGACGTCGACCTGACCGGTCCCAAGGACCGCGGCGACCTGTGGTCGGACTCCCAGGGGGCGACCGTCAATGCTCCCTGACGAGCGGTCGATCGCCGTGCTCCTGGCAGCCGTCCTGCTCGCCGCATCGCCCGCCGCGGCCGCGGAGCCCGCCGGCGGCGCCGCCGCGGCCGGCCCGGTGCAAAGGACCGACGCGGCATCCCCGGCTTTCCCCGCGCCCGTGATCGGCGTCGACGAGCTCATCGCGGGCACCTCGGTCGCCTTCCTCTCGGCCGCGATCACGACCAAGAGCAGCGGGACGGAGTTCCGGGTCTCGTCGGTTCCCCTGGCGGCGTTCGACGCCGGATACGTCCCCGTCGTCTCCGAGGCGGCCCTGGTCGTATCCACGGACACGAGCTCCTCGCTGACCCGCCTGGCGGCCTCCTTCCCGTACAATCCGTTCTCGTTCCGGACGCGCCGCGCCGCCCGGATCATCGAGAGGTCGAACGAGGCCTTCCAGTGCGGCAAGCGATTCGACGACGCGACCCGTGCGTGCAAGCACACCTGCGCGGCGTTCGGCGCCGGGGCGAACGCGGACCAGGCCAAGGCCCTCCAGGAAACCTGCATCAGCCAGTGCCAGCGCAGCGCCGAACGGGAGCTGAACGCGTGCAACACGCGGCGGTTCGCCTCCGAGTGGCGGGCCATGAACGACTCGTGGATCCCGGCGGCATCGGTGAGCGCCAGCGCCGACTTCTACCCGTACGGCACCGCCGCGAGCCCGCCGGCGCCGGCCACCCCGGCCCACCTCGAGTGGTGGGGAGGGATGACCTTCCAGGCCTCGTTCACGTTCCGGAAGGTGGAGCGGTGGCAGACCGACCTGTGGGGCAGCTTCCGGCCGCAGTGGCGCTCCAGCGGCGCCGCCGGGTCGGCCATGGCCCGGTACGCCGGCGGCGGGGCCAGCGTCTCCTACCTGGCATGGAGCTTCCTCGACCGCGATCACCTCGAGCGCCATCCCGACTACGCCAAGACCGGCGTGCTCCCGGGCGCGGCGCTGGGAGCGTCGCTCCAGGGCAGCTGGTGCCTGACCGACGATTCGCGCTGCGCCGACGGCCGGACGCGCCAGGTGTCGCTCACGCCCTACCTCGACGTGCGGATCACCTCGCAGCTCCAGGTCCGCCTGGGCGTCCCCATCAGCTGGTACCACTCGGTGGCCAAGGACGGCGCCGAGGCCGCTCCCACGCTCTCGATCGCCAGCACGGTCGCGCCGCCCTGACGAGAACCGCGTCGCGCGGACTCTCGCCCACGGGTACGCGGGTCCGAGGCCGGTATCCGACACCAGGGGTCCACGGCGACCCTTCCCGGCTCCCGAGGCGCGTGCGACGCTCGGCTGGTGGGTCGTTTCGCCCGAGCAACCCTCCTCGCTGCGATGGCCGCCTGCCTGCACGGGCCGGTGCGGGCCTCGGCCGACTGCTACTTCGTCTACGACGAGGGCTTCCGCGCCAGCTACCAGCGCGCCTCGGGGATGATCCTGCCGCGCAAGGCCGGTCACCTCTCCTCGATGGCGGAGTGCCAGGCGACCTTGCATGGCATGCTCAGCGACCCGCAGTACAGCGGCGACGTCGGGCTCGGGCGGACCCGGTGCGAGTGCTACGACGACGGCGGTGAGGTGGGCCTCCCGGGCGGCGGCGTCCCCCAGGGCGGCACGATCGAGCAGCAGATCGTCTCCAGGCTGGTCTCCTCGCTGCTGGGCGCGCTGCTCTCCGGGCTCCAGGCGCCGCCGGGGCCAGACGGCGAGGCCATCCGGAAGAAGCTGCAGAAGCAGTGGGACGACGAGGAGGGGGCGCGGCGGGTCTTCGAGAAGAAACGCGAGAAGGAGGCCTTCGAGAAGGCGCACCAGGTGGCCACGGGACTGCTCGGGAACCGCCCGGCGGGAGCGGACGGCGCGACGGCAGGAGCGGCCCCGGGCGCGGACGGCGTGTACATCGGGACGGGCACGGTCCCGTCGCTGCTCCGCGCCTCGGGGGCGGTCAGCGAGGTCGAGTGGGCCGAGGCGCGGGCCTGGCAGGCGCGCATCGACGCGCTCCGGTCGAAGGGCGCGCTCACCGCCGCCGAGGCCAGGGAGCTGGCGGCCCTCGAGGCCCGGCGCAACGCGCTCTGGGGCCGCGCCGTCTCGGTGCCGGGCCTGACGCAGCGCGACCGCGACGCGCTCAGGCTCAAGCTCCACGTGGCGAACGGCGCGGCGGTGACTGCCTCGGTCGACGACCTGCTGGAGGCCCGGGAGCAGGCGTCCAGGGACCCGGCCAGGATCCCGGTGCACCCGCTCACGACCATGGTCGAGTCGTCGGTGACCTCCGGGATCAAGACGGCGTTCGAGACGGCGGGAGAGGCGGGGGCGGAGGAGCTCGGGAAGACGCTGGCGGGCAAGGGGAAGAACGTCCTGCGCTGGGGCGAAGCCTACGGCCTGGGGGCGGTTGCCGTCGCCGTCGTGCGCGACAGGCCCGAGGACACCGCCGAGCCGATGATCGGCTGGGGCCTGGGGAAGGTGGTGGCCAAGGCGCCGACGCTGGGGCTCGGCGTCGGGACGGCGCAGATGGTCGGCGCGGCCACCACCACCGTCGCCCGCAGGAGCATCGAGCAGCTCGTCGAGGTCACCGACCAGGTCGTGCCCATCCTCGCGCCCGGGGAGACCGGCGAGGACTGGTGGAAGGAGCGGAAGGCGGAGATGACGCCGGGGCAGAGGTGGGTGACCGAGGGCCTCGGGCTATGACGCGGACGATCCCCGCCGCCCGACCCGCCGCCGTTGCCCTGGCCGCCTTGGCCGCGATGGCCCTGGCGGTCGCACCGGGCCGGGTCGGTGCGGCCAACGCGGCGCCGACCTCCGCCGTCGAGCTCCTCCGCGACTTCACCATCGCCCTCCCGCCGGGCGGCAAGACGGCGGTGCGGCTGCTGGTGTCCCCGCTGCCGGACGACGTCCTCGATCGCCTGGGGCCCTCGGCGCCCCTCTTCGCGGTGGGCCCGCGGGATGCCATCTGGCTCGGCATCGAGCCGGGCATGCTCATCCACGCCACCAAGGGCTACCGGTTTCGCTCCGCCGTCCCGCTCTCCGACATCGCCGTGGTCGAGGGTGGCGGGCTCGTCGTGGCCGCGGGCGATGCGGTCGGCTATCTCGTGCCCGACGGCTCGGCTGCATCGCCGGGCTCTGCCGCGAGCGAGGCCGCGGCGTTCCAGCCCATCGCCGGCCTCCCCCTGTCGGAGGCGCGGCTGGCCGCGGGCGGCAACGGGTCGCTCTACCTGTTCGGCCCGGCGCTCGAGGGCGGCGGCAACGCCGTGTATCTCATGGCCCCCGAGGCAGCCGGAGCCGGGCCCGGCGGGCCGCACGCGGTGCGGACCCTCCGGCGCGTGTTCTCGACCGGCGAGCGGATCGCGGCGGTGGCGGGCGACGGCGCCGAGACCTACGTCGCCACCGGCAAGCTCATCGTGAAGATCTCCGGCGCCTCCAGGACCATGACGCCGGTACTGGCCCATCCGCGGGAACCGATCGCCGGGCTGGCGCTGACCCGCCGCGGGCTGCTCTTCTACGCTACCGCGACCTCCGTCGGCGTGGTCTCCCCCGGCGGCACGGTCGAGTTCGTGAAGGCCCCCCACGTCGCGCTCCGCTCGGTGGGGGACGACCTCTATCTGCTGCTCCGGAGCTCGCTCGCCGTCGTCAAGGTGGAGGGGATGGAGCCGTTCCGGCTCCCCGCCCGGCCCGCCCGCAACGGTCGGTAGACTGCATGAGGCACCCCATGCCAAGCCGCCGCCCCGCCCCGCCAATCCTGCCCCTCCTGCTCGCCATCGCGGCGCAGCTCGCGACCGCCCGGCCCGCGGCCGCCGAAGCGCCGCCGCCGCCCGAGGCCCGCAAGGCGCTGGCCGAGGCCCAGTCGCTGCTGGAGGGCGCTTCGTCGGCCGAGGCGTTCCACGCCGCCATCCGCAAGCTCGAGGCGGCGCGGGACCTGGCCCCCGAGTCGTCCGAGGTCTGGTTCTATCTCGGGACGGTGCAGGACGCGGCCGGACGGTACGGCGACGCGGTGACGTCGCTGGAACGCTACCTCGACCTGGCGCCGGGGGCCGAGGATGTCGAGGCGGTGCGCGCGAGGATCCGCGATCTCGAGGCCAGGCGGGATGCGGCCGCGAGCGGCGCGGCCATCCCCTCCGCAGGCGGCGCGGCGCCGGACGCCGCGGCCCGGGGAAGCCAGGCGCTCCACGCCCGCAGGTACGAGGAGGCGGCGGGCCACTTCGCCCGGGCAGTGGCCGAAGCCCCGGGCGACTCCCGCTCCCTCTACAACCTGGGCGTCTGCTACGTGAACCTGGGGAAGCCGCCGCTCGCGATCGAGGCGTTCCGCAAGGCCATCGCCGCGAACCCGGGCTACTTCCTGGCCCATCTGGACCTCGGCGCCATCCTCAGCAAGCAGGGGCGCTACCAGGAGGCGCTCGACGCCCTGACCAAGGCGATGGAGGTGAAGCCCGACGACGGCCGGGCCTATTACAACGCCGGCGTGGTGATGACCAATCAGGGTCGGCACGCCGAGGCGCTGCCGTACTACCGGAAGGCGGTCGAGCGGAACCCGCGCGACGCCGATGCCCTGAGCAACCTGGGCGGAACCTACTCCAAGCTCGGCAAGCGGGACGAGGCGATCCGGGCCTACCGGGAGGCGCTGGAGGCCGACCCGAAGCACGCCTTCGCGAACTTCGGGCTGGGCAGGTCGCTGGTCGAGGCCGGAAAGCCCGCGGACGGGATCCCTTACTTCCGCAAGGCGCTCGAGATCACTCCGACCTACGCACCGGCCTGCTACAACCTGGGGGTGGCACACCTCCAGCTCGGGCAGCGCGACGACGCCGCGACCTGGTTCAAGAAGGCCATCGAGCTGAACCCGAGCTACGGCGACGCCTGGTACAACCTCGGGGTCACCCACGTCGCGGCCGGCCGCCTTGCCGAGGCGGTCCCGGCCTACCAGAAGGCGGTCGCCATCAACCCGAACGACGTCAGGGGCCTCGACAACCTCGGGGCCGCCATGCTCGCCCTGGGGCGGTTCGACGAGGCGCGGCCCGTGCTGGAGCGGGCGGTCGCGGTCGACCCGGGCTTCGCCCGGGCGCACTACAACCTCGGGTGCGCCCTGCGGGAGCTGGGGCAGGCGGCGCCGGCCACGCGCCAGCTCGAGGAGTCGATCCGCCTCGACCCGCGGTACGCCATGGCCCACGAGCGGCTGGGCGAGATCCGCATGGAGGCGAAGGATCTCGAGCGGGCCATCCGCCACTTCCAGAAGGCGGTCGAGCTCGACCCCAGGAACGAGACCGCCTACCACAACCTGGGCATCTGCTACGACGAGCTGCAGAACCCCCGCAAGGCGATGGAGGCCTACCGGAACGCCATCTCGGTCGGCGACGCGCCGGCGGAGAGCCACTTCGCGCTCGGGACCCTGCTCGAGGGCCAAGGGGACGCGCGGCAGGCCAGGGCCCAGTTCGAGAAGGCGGCGGATGCGTTCGGAACGCTCCTCCGGCGGAAACCGGACGACGCCGCGCTGTGCAACCGGGCCAGCGGCGCCTTCTACCGGCTCGGCAAGCACGCCGAGGCGATCGCGCTCCTCGAGAAGGCCGTGCGCCTCGACCCGGCCCACGCCGACTCCTGGGTCGGGCTGGGCATGTGCCACCTCGAGCTCGGGCAGACCGCGAGGGCGAGGGAGGAGCTGCTCAAGGCAAAGGAGCTCCACCGCCGCCAGGGGAACATGGCCGGCGTGGAAGAGGCGGAGGAGGCGCTGAGCAGGATCCGGTGATGGGGCAGGGCGTGGTTGCGTGCGCCCATCGCCCATCACCTGACCCTGGGTGACGGTGCCGACGAGACGGCCTGCCCCTCGGGGTCCCCCGGTCAGGGAGCCTGATCGCGCCTACCCGCTCGCCCCGAGGCGCTGCGGGCCGGCTAGGCAGCCGAGCCAAATTGGGGTTTGCGCGGAGGGGCCCCGCCGGGAGCCAGGGCGACGATCGTACCTGGTTCCAGGCGCATCAAACGATTGCATCACCTCACCGCTCGTGGACGCGGCACCGCCGGGGCCCGGAATTCGTTAGCGACGCAGCGTCCGCTTCGGAATGCCGCAGGCCAGCGGTGCACCACGGCGCCCGCCTGCCCGGTCGCCGGAGCGCACCTCGAGGAACGTGAGGCCGACATGCGACGGGTTCGGAATGCGTGGAAGCAGTGGGTCGTCGCGGCCATGGCGCTCGGGCTAGCCATGCCCGCCAGCGCCATCCCTGCCTTCGCAAGGAAGTACGGAACGAGCTGCCTCACCTGCCACACGGTCTATCCGAAGCTCACGCCGTTCGGGGAAGCCTTCCGGCGCAACGGATACCGGTTCCCGGGCGTCGATAGCGACTTCGTCAAGCAGGAGACCGTTCCGCTCGGACAGGAGGCCAACAAGAAGACGTTCCCTCGGTCCGTGTGGCCGGCGACCATTCCCTCCTCCCTCCCGGTCGCAATCGGCTTCAACGGACAGGCGAACCTCTACCCGGACAAGTCCGCCAGCGTTCCCCGCACCAACCACGCCGCCGGTGGCGCGGCCACCGTCTTCTCCTTCGACGACCTGGTGGCCGAAACCCACCTCTGGCTCGGCGCCGCCCTGAGCGATACGCTCACCACCTGGGGCGAGCTCACGCTCGCGAACGACGGGAGCGTCTCGGTCGAGCATTTCCAGCTGCTGTTCGACGACCTGGTCGGTCCCAAGCACCTCGTCAACGTGGTGGTCGGGAAGGGGTTCCCGACCATCTCGCCGTTCGGGCCGCACTCCTCCTTTGCCGCCGACCTGCAGATCCCCAATCTCCCGGTGACGGGGCTGTACGGCATCAACAGCGACCCCTTCGTGCTGGTCGACGACTACACCGGGGTCGAGGTGAACGGCGTGGCGCGGGGGCGCGTCCAGTACGCCGCCGGGCTGAGCAACGGCAAGAACACCTTCACGGCATCCTTCAACAGCGAGAACGTGTACGCCGGCGCCGCTTACAAGCTCGGCGGCATGCGGCTCGACGGCGAGGGCGACACCGGCCCCAGGAACCCGATGCAGCCCTGGGCCGAGGAGTCACTCACCTTCCACGCATTCGTGTATCGCTCGGCGGAGCACTTCCAGACGCCGGGCAACACGGCCGCCTCGAGCGGCGACACCTCGGTGACCGTGGGTGGAGGACTGCGCGCCATGCACGGCTCGGCCGAGGTCGACCTCGGGTACTACACCCAGTCGCACGACCACGGCACCGACGCGCTGGGCAAGGTGCGGGGGGACGCCCTCTACGGCGAGCTGAGCTACGTGGTCTACCCCTGGCTCGTCCCCGCGCTGCGCGTCGAGCGGGTGAGCCTGCACCCGAGTGGCGGCGGCGCCGTCAGCGACCTCCATCTCATGCCCGCCCTGGCCCTCCTGGTCCGGCCGAACATCAAGTTCGTCGTCGCCGGCAACATGGAGTTCGCCAACGGCTTCCCCAGCCCGGGCGGTGCACCGACCGCCTGGGACGGTGGCAGCGGAGACAGCGGTGCGCTGGTCATTGCGCCCACCGGCTCCGATCCCGGGCAGAAGCGGAGCGAGTTCGAGTCGCTGACGTTCTTCCTGGCCTTTGCCCTGTAGCGGAACAGCCGAACGGAGATCCTCGAATGCACCGAAAGCTCCTCGCAACCTGGATGGCGGCGGCCTCGCTCCTCGTGTCCGGCACGGCCAGTGCCGCAGGCGGCATCATCTCGGGCAAGGTAGACGCCACGCCCCCCAAGTACCTCCCCGACACGGTCGTGTACCTCAAGTCGGTGCCCGGGACCTATCCGCCCAGGACGGTCAACATGGATCAGAAGGGCCTCAAGTTCATCCCTGCCATGATCGCCATCACCCAGGGTGACACGGTGAAGTTCCTCAACCACGACACGGTGGCCCACAACGTCTACTCACCCGACGGCGAGGCGTACAACCTCGGGACCTTCAAGCCGGAACAGGAGGCCAGCTACACCTTCAAGAAGACCGGCCCGTACTCGCAGCTGTGCAGCATCCACCCCGAGATGCTGGGCTACGTCTGGGTCGGGCAGAACCCGTACTCGGCGGTGGTCGACTCCAAGGGCGAGTACGTCATCAAGGACGTGCCGCCCGGCACGTACCAGCTCGCGGTCTGGAACGCGGACAAGCTCAAGGCTCCCGAGAAGAGCGTCACGGTGACGGCCGGGAAGACCGAGCAGGAGAACATCAGCATCAAGCGCTGAGGCGCCGTCGCCTTGCCGCCGCGAGCGCCCATCCCATCCTGCCTGGCCGCGCTCGCCGCCGCGGCCGCGCTGGCCGGCTGCGGCCAGGCGCTCCCGCCTGCTCCGGCGCAGCCCATCCGCTTCAGCCATCGGATCCACGCCGGCGCCAACCGGATCGGCTGCCCGGTATGCCACTCCTACGCCGCGCTGGGGCCGGTGGCGGGCATCCCCTCCATGGCGCGCTGCCAGGGTTGTCACAAGTTCGTGAAGCAGGATCCGCAGGACCCGGCCATCACCGCGCAGATCCAGGCGCTGGAGAAGTTCGTCGAGGACGACAAGCCCCTTCCGTGGGTCCGGGTCCACCGCGTCCCGGACCACGTCTTCTTCACGCACGAGCGCCACATCCGCGCCGGCCTGGACTGCCGGGAGTGCCACGGAGACGTGGCGCAGATGGACGAGGCGCGCCAGGTGGCCCCGCTCACCATGGGCTGGTGCCTGGACTGCCACCGGCGCAAGCAGGCCGAGCGCCCCGCAGAGCGGGCCGCGCTCACCGACTGCCTGACCTGCCACAAGTGAGGCCACCGTGTCCGACGGCTCGCAGCGCGGATTCTCCCGGCGGACGTTCCTCCGCATCGCCGGCGCGACCGGGGCGCTGGCGAGCTGCTCGCCGAAGCCCACCACGCAGAAGCTGATCCCGCTGCTCGTCCCGGCAAACGACATCATCCCGGGCGTGCCGCTCTTCTACCGGAGCGTCTGCCGCGAGTGCCCGGCCGGCTGCGGCGTGACCGCCCGCACGCGCGAGGGTCGCGCCGTCAAGCTCGAGGGCAACCCGGAGGACCCCATCGGCCGTGGCGCGCTCTGCGCCCGGGGCCAGGCTGCCCTCCAGGCCCTCTATCACCCGGATCGCTTTGCCGGGCCGATGCGGCGTGGCCCCGACGGGCGGCTTGCGCCCGTCGGGTGGGACGAGGCCGAGGACCAGCTGGCCAAGGCCGTCGCGGCCGCCGCGGCCAAGGGAGCGGGCCGCGTGCGGCTGGTGACGCGCTCCGAGCCCGGCGCCGCCGGGGCCATCCAGAAGGCGCTGCTCGCGGCCGTGGGCGCGCGCCCCGCCGATCGCCTCGTGCTCGAGCCGCTCGATCCGGCCCCGGTCCGCGCCGCCGGGGCCGCTCTCTTCGCGCGGCCCGAGCTGCCGGTGCTCGACCTGGGTGCGGCGCGCACGGTGGTGTCCTTCGGCGCGGACTTCCTCGAGACCTGGGGTTCACCCGTGGAGTACGCGCGTGCGTTCGCCTCGGGCCGCGGCCGCGTCGGCGCGGAACGAACGCGGCTGGTCTGGGTCGGGCCGCGGCTCTCGCTCACCGGCGTCTCGGCCGATCGCTGGATCCGGGTGCGCAGCGGGGGCGAGCTGCCGCTGGCCCTCGGGCTCCTGCGATGGATCCTCGACCCCGCCCATGCCGTCCCCGGGGTTCCGGCCGAGGCCGGCGCGCTCTTTCCGGCCCTGCAGGCGACCTCGCTCGCCGAGCTCGCCTCGCGGGCGGGCGTGGCCGAGGCCGAGATCGAGTCCCTGGCCCGCGAGCTGACGCGTCGCAGGCCCTCCGCGATCCTCGGCCCCGGGCCGGCCAGCCAGGGCCCGGACGCGACCGCGCTGGCGGCCTCGGTGCTGCTCCTCGATCTCGCGCTCGGCAACATCGGGAAGACGATGCGATACGGGCTCGAGGCAGGCGAGGACGTGCCCTCGTCGGGCGTGGACGCGGCCGAGCTGGTCTCGGCCATGGCGGCGGGGAGCGTGGACGTGCTGCTGGTGCAGAACTCGGATCCCCTCGGCGCGCTGCCGAGCGCGCTCCAGACCGCCGCCGCGGTGGGCAAGGTCCCGCTGGTGGTCAGCTTCGCCCTCCGGCCCGACGCCACCACCGCGCACGCACATCTGGTCCTGCCCGACCAGCACACGCTGGAGTCGTTCGGGGACGTCTCCCCGCGCGCCGGCGTGCTCCAGCTCGCCCAGCCCGTCATGACGCCGCTCGCCGACACGCGCCCGGCGGCCCAGGTGCTGCTGGAGGTGGCGGGACGCATGAAGCTTCCCACGCCGCTCGCCCCCTCGACCGACCTGTTCGACTACCTGCAGGCGCGGGACGGGAAGCGCGCCCAGGAGGCTCCCGGCGCATCGACCGATGCGACCCAGGCCTGGCGCCAGGCGCTCCAGCGCGGCGGGGTGTGGACGGAGCCCGGGCCGGGCGAGCTCCCGCGCCTCGTCGCCGGCGCGGCAGAGCGCCTCCTGGCGCAGCGGGCCACGCCGGCGTCCACCGGGGCCGGGCTCGACCTGGTGCTCTTCCCCACTCCCTTGCGCGGCGACGGCCGCGGCGCGGACCTGCCCTGGTTGCGCGAGATCCCCGACACGCTCTCCAGCGTCTCCTGGAGCCCCTGGGCCGAGATCTCGCCGGCCACGGCCGGCCGGCTGGGCGTCCGCACCGGCGATCTGCTGGCGCTCACCACGCCGGCGGGGCGGACGGAGGTTCCCGCCTACGTCTACCCGGGCATCCGCGATGACGCGGTGGCGCTCCCGCTGGGCGGCCCCGAGGCGCTGGCGCTGCTTCCCGCCGCCGTCGAGGCCGCTTCCGGAGCACGCGTCCTGGCGGGCGTGCGGGCCACGGTGACGCGGGCCGGGAAGCGCGTCTCCCTCCCCGTCCTGGAGGGCAGCCCCTACCAGCACGGGCGGGAGATCACGCAGGTGGTCACCGCGGCCGCGCCGGCCGTTCACCGGCCCGACCTCTCGGCCAAGATGTACCCGGAGCCGAAGCACCCGGAGCACCGATGGGCCATGGCCATCGACCTGGACCGCTGCACCGGCTGCCAGGCCTGCGTGGTGGCCTGCTTCGCGGAGAACAACGTCCCGGTGATGGGCCCGGAGGCGGCGGTGATGGGCCGCTACATGGGTTGGCTCCGCCTGGAGCGCTACCTGGGCGACCAGCCCGGTGGCGAGCTCGACGTTCAGCTCCTCCCCATGCTCTGCCAGCAGTGCACCAATGCGCCCTGCGAGACCGTCTGCCCGGTCTACGCCACCTACCACACCGCCGAGGGGCTGAACGCGCAGGTCTACAATCGCTGCGTCGGTACGCGCTACTGCTCCAACAACTGCCCGTACAAGGTCCGCACCTTCAACTGGCGCGACCCGCGCTTCCCCCCGCCGCTGCAGATGCAGCTCAACCCGGACGTCACCGTGCGTTCACGGGGCGTCATGGAGAAGTGCACCTTCTGCGTCCAGCGCATCCGCTTCGCGGAGAACCGGGCCCGGGACGAGGGGAGGC
>Ga0316628_100002962_pt1 | contig 12869 bp, 12 predicted proteins | sample OWC_Aug_M2_C1_D5_FD_207648 | JGI IMG/M metagenome (GOLD analysis project Ga0316628, IMG submission 207648) | Wetland soil microbial communities from Old Woman Creek delta, Ohio, United States - OWC_Aug_M2_C1_D5_C | ecosystem: Environmental > Terrestrial > Soil > Wetlands | place: USA: Ohio...
GTCCCCTGTTCCTGCTTGGTGCTGAAAAAAGGCTCGTAGATCCTGGGGAGGACCTCGCCGGGGATTCCGCACCCCGTGTCGGAGATTTCGATGCAGACACGCGAATCAGGGTTCGAAGTGCGTATGGTAATTACTTTGTCGGAGCCCCTCTGGTTTTCCGACAACGCATGCACGGAGTTATTCAGTATATTCAGAAAGACCTGTTTAATCTGGTTGGCGTCGCCCATTATCGATGGAAGCGCCGAATACTCTTCCTCTAGCCTGATGCGGGAGTCTTTCATCTGGATCCCGACCAGCGCAATCACCTCTTCTATAAGGTTATTTATGTCCACCGTCCCGATTTCCAGAGGTCTCTTACGGGCGAAATCAAGCAGCTGTTGTACAATGCCCCGCGCGCGCAGCGATTCTTTTTTTATGACATCGATGTCCTTCATGATGTCGCTGATATCGGACTCCTCACTGATTAGTTCGGCATAGCCCATGATGCTGGTGAGAGGATTATTTATCTCGTGTGCAACATTCGACGCAAGTTCGCCGATGGCGGCAAGCTTTGCCGCCTGGACAAGCTGTTCCTGCATCTCACGCAAGGAGACGCTCATATCGTTGAGGGAACCGGCCAATTCGCCGAACTCGGTCGAATCGGAATAAGCCGTCGTATATCCGAGGTCGCCGGACGCGATCTTCCGCGACACGCCTATCAGTTCCCTCACGGGTCCGATAATCTTCTTCGTGAGACGGAAGGCTATCCAGAGTCCGATCAGGAATGAAATAAAGAGCGTAATGATAAGTGTCCTTTGCGCATTTCTGACGTCGTCTATCGCCTTCTGCGTCCTCTCTTTCAGCCTCTGGTCGGCGATAAGGGACATTTCCAGTGTTATTTTCAGGAGCTCCGTCGAGATGGCATAGGATTCCATCTTCAGCGCCTTGATCCTCTGCTCATCCGCTGCCGCAGTTATGTAGTAGCTGAAAGACGTTTCGAACTTATCGATATATCCCTTTATGTCATCGAGCTTCTGGGCCACCAGCGGCGAATGATGGCATCCGGTACAGCCCTTGATGGACCTGTCGAGGTCCGTGACGTTGGACACGATCTTATCGAGGCTGCCCCCAAGTTCGGTGTGGACGGTCAGTAAATCCCGCTCCACATTCTGTATCCTGATTATGAGGTCCTGTCTCAGGATTTCGACGCTGTGAAGTGTTATTATTTTTTTCAGTTCAGCGGTAGTAAAGGTGATATACAACATGGAGACTACGGCGCCGATAGCAAAGACCACGAAAAGAAGAGACAAAAATGATATGATCCTGTTTTTCATTTGATTGAATTATTAAAGATTCATCATTAAAATATAAACAATTATATATAATCGGTGGATGATTTAAAAGGAGAAATCATGACGGATACAACTATAGCTATCGACGGGATGTCCTGCCAGCACTGCGTAATGCGGGTAAAAAAGGCGATCGAGGGGCTGAAAGGCATTAAAAAATCGGATGTGGAAGTCGGACAGGCGAAGGTGACTTTCGACGAATCGCTGATTCAGAAAAAGGAGATCGAGGAAGCGATCGTCAAGGCCGGATACAAGATCAAAGGATAACGCATCCTTAGTAGGGGCAAATGAAGAACCCTGCGTCAAGACAGCAGGGTATCTTAACGCAAGGGATTATTTTTATTATATTCGCTCGCTAACCCCTCAGCAAGCTACGGAATGCACTCGCTGTCCGTTTCATGAATTGCCCTTACGCCCTCAGCTCACCGCCTGTTTTTTGGAGTATGTATGCGACCAGACCGCCATGTGCCTCTTCGACCTCGCTGTCGGTCAGCGTCCTGTCGGAAGCGCGGTAGGTTATTCTGAAGGCGAGACTCTTCTTGCCCTGAGGGATATTCTTGCCCCGGTACTGATCGAAGAGCTCAACCCCTTCGATAAGGTCGGACCTATATCCGGTCAGCTCTTTCATCACCTCTGCCGAGGTGATGCCGGCATCCAGAACGATCGCGATATCACGCTCTATTGCCGGGTACTTCGGTATCTGTGCATAGGTCAGCTTCCCGGGGACGAAGGAAAATAATCTGTCGAGATTCATCTCGAACATCACTATCTCGGGTTTATTTATCTTGAGGTCCAATTTTTCGACCATGCCCGGGGAGAGTTCGCCTATAAATCCGATCCTTGTTCTACCAAGCATGATGTCGGCGGACTTGCCTTTATGAAGGAACACTTCTTCAGAAGGGACATAGGTATGTCCTTTAATCTTCATCTCTTCAAAGAGGGAATCGACCGTCCCCTTCGCGATAAAAAACGACGGTGCGTCTTCCTTCCACAAAGACGGCAGATTTTCCCTGAAGAAGACACCGCCAAGCATCAACTCCTCTTTCGGCAGCTGCCCGCCTGCGTTTAAAAAGACCTTTGAAACCTCGAACAGCCGCACGTCCCTGATGCCCCGCGAAAGGTTATATCGGAAATTGTTCAGAAGGGAAGGCAGAAGCGTAGTCCTCATGAGGGAATCCTCCTGCCTCAGCGGGTTCATGACGCAGATATGCTTCCGCCGCGTGTCATTCCCCGGGATCGAAAGAAGATCGAGGTCGGTCCCGTTCATGAAGCTGTAGTTGATCACCTCGGTAAAGCCCGTCTTCCTGACCGACTCCTTGGCCCTTCCGACATTGATCTCTCTCCAGTTGAGGAGACCGTCGGAAAGCGCTGTCTTCGGCCTCCTGGCAGGGATATTCTCGAAGCCGTAGATGCGGGCCACTTCCTCAATTACGTCGTAATACTCTCTGACGTCTCTTCTGTAAGGAGGAGGGTATGCAAGAAACACGTCACCCCTGTCTTCCGTGCGGATTCCTACCCGTTCGAGCGTCATGAGCATCTCGTCCTTCTTCATTGCCGTCCCCAGCAGCGAATTCACCCTGTCGTATCCGACCTCAACCGAATTCTGAACATACCTTTCCGGATAGACGTCTGCTATTTCGTGGACCTTCCCGCCCCCGGTCTGCTGCATGAGAAGAGCGGCCCTGTTCAGGGCTCTTTCGAGAAATACGATGTCCGTGCCCCTTTCGAACCTGTATGAGGATTCGGTCTTCAACCCCAGAGCCTTCGATGTCCGCCTCACCGAAGTCGGTTCGAAATAAGCGCTCTCGAGAAAGATGTTTCTGGTGTCCCCGGTGACGCTGGATCCCCCGCCGCCCATGACACCCGCAATCGCCACGGGGTCCCTGCCGTCCCAGATCATAAGCATGTCCGGAGACAATTTCCGTTCTGCGCCGTCGAGCGTGATAATGCTCCTGCCCTCCCCGGCCTTTGCGACCCTTATCTTTCTTCCGTATAATTTATCTTCGTCGAAGGCATGGAGAGGATGACCTAGTTCCAGAAGCACATAATTCGTAATGTCCACGATATTGTTGTTGAGGGACCGGACACCGCATTTTTCAAGACGGTCTTTCAGCCACCCTGGGGAATCGCAGACAGTCACCCCGGAAATCGACCTTCCGGCGTATCTGTTGCACAGACCGGGATCCAGGATCTCCACAGCGACGCCGGACGACGCCGGTGCGCCCGCTATTTCCGTATCCGGCATCTTAAGCGGCAGGCCGAAGACGGCAGCGACCTCCCTCGCAATCCCCAATATGCTCAGGCAATCCGGCCTATTGGGGGTCACATTCACCTCAAAGACAATGTCGTCGCCGACTGTATCCATGCCCTCTATCTCAAGCCCGGCCATGGTAAGTCTGTGCGCCACTTCATCCGGAGAAGCCTGAATGTCCACAAAATCCTTAAGCCATTCGAAAGATACTTTCATAACACTCCGCCTGGTTTATCGGCCCATGAACCGGCAGTTGGGAGAGTCGGCTTGAGCGACTTTGCTCCCTTTTCGTTGCGGTTCTTAGAGAGATGGAGCGTTAAACAGCCATGACTGTCTGAGCCCGAAGGGCGAGTTTCATGGCTGTAGCAAAATGATCTTAGAACCGCAGAAAAGGAGCTCCCGGAGCGAAAGACTGCTCTGCCAACAACTTTCTCATGGTTATTTATTGCCTGCTTAATTATCAAAATTGCCTCAAAAATCTCAGGTCGTTTTCGTAGAACAGGCGTATGTCATCTATCGAATACTTAAGCATCGTCATCCTTTCAACGCCCATGCCGAACGCAAAACCGGAGTATTGGCCCGGATCGTATCCGGCCATCTCAAACACCCTGGGATTGACGAGCCCCGAGCCGAGGACCTCGAGCCATCCCGTTGTCTTGCAGACCCTGCAGCCCTTCCCTTTGCAGAATACGCAGCCGATATCCACCTCCGCACTCGGCTCGGTAAAGGGGAAATAGCTCGGTCTGAACCTGACAGGGGTGTCCTTGCCGAAGAAGCTATGAATAAATAATTCGAGCACGCCTTTGAGGTCGCCGAACGACACGCCGGTATCGACCATAAGCCCCTCGACCTGATGGAACATGGCGGTATGGGAGACGTCAGCATCACAGCGGTATACTTTGCCCGGCGCGATGATCTTGAGGGGGGGCTTTTTCTTTTCCATAACCCTCACCTGTACAGGGGAGGTGTGGGTCCGGAGGACCACGTCGTCGGAGACGTAGAAGGTGTCCTGCATGTCGCGGGCCGGATGGTCTTTCGGGATATTCAGCGCCTCGAAATTGTAATGGTCGAGTTCGACCTCAGGCCCGTCCTCTATTCCGAAGCCCATCGAGACAAAGATGTCCTTTATCTCCGCAAGGACTTGGTTTATCGGGTGCGTTCTGCCGAACTGAACGGATTTGCCGGGAAGGGTGATGTCTATTTTCTCAACGAGGAGGCGCCTCTCCTGTTCGCCCTCTTTAAGGAGAAGTTCCCTGGCCTTTAACGATTCTTCGACGAAGTTCTTAAGCTGGTTGAGTCTCTTGCCGAATTCTTTCTTCAGGGCGGGATCGGGGACTGAAGAAAGGGCCTTCATCTTTTCCGTTACAAGCCCCTTCTTTCCGGAATACTTGGCCCTCACCTGCTGGAGGCCGCCGAGATCTGCGACCTTCCCGATGTCGGACCGGAATGACTCTTCTATCTGGGTGAGTGAACCGAGTAGCTGCTCTGGCGAGAGAAGTTCATCCACCGGACGAGTTATGAAGCCAGCTGCGTTTTTACTTTCTCGGCAATCAGGCTGAATGCCTTCGGGTCGCTGTAAGCCAGGTCGGCCAGGGATTTTCTGTCGAGTGCGATGTCAGACTTGCTAAGCCCGTGCATGAACTGGCTGTAATTCAGCCCCATAGCGCGGACAGCGGCGCTTATCCTCGTTATCCAGAGAGACCTGAATTCGCGCTTCTTCGTCTTCCTGTCGTGATATGCATACTGGAGCGCCTTGTCGACGGCCTCAGTCGCAGTCTTGTACAGGCGGCTTCTACCGCCGTAATAGCCCTTCGCCCTGTCGAGTATCTTTTTCCTTCTTTGTCTTGTCTTAAAACCACCTTTTGCCCTCGGCATCTTCTCCTCCTAAAAAAATCGCTTTTAAAAAAAGTTAAAGGTCACATCCATTCAGTTGCGGATGAGAACCCGACCCACCCCTCCTGGGAGGGGCAGGGAGTGGGTAATGTTAAAACGAATACGGCAGCAGCTTCTTTATGCCGTCATGATCTCTTTCATTCACGAGCGTAGCGGTCCTCAGATTTCTCATCCTCTTCGACGACTTGCTCGTCAGGAGATGGCTCTTGTAACCTTTCCCCCTCTTGATCTTGCCGGTCGCGGTCACTTTGAACCGCTTCGCTGCACCTCTATGGGTCTTCAACTTTGGCATCTCTTCCTCCATAATAAATATGCGGGCGATAAGCCGCATTGGATCCTCGCGCCTCCGGAATCCGTTGTCCCGGACCGACGCGGAAACGAGAATATAAATTATACCTTAAAAAAAAATATTTGTCACGGGTACTTTCGGCACCCCGTGAATCGAGAGGCGAAACGGACAAACAGGCGCGAAGTCGGTTGCCCTGGTCCCCTCTTGATTATCCCGCTGATTTGGGGGCGACTACCATGGTGATATGGTTGCCCTCCAATCTGGGTTGCTGCTCGATCTGAAATTTACCCGTAAGCTGCTGGGTTATTTTTTCGAAGACCTTCATCCCCAGTTCAGGCCGGATTATTTCGCGTCCCCGGAAAAACATGACGATCTTGGCCTTGTCACCTTCCTCGATGAAACGGTTTATGTTCCTTATCTTCAGACCGAGGTCGTGTTCGTTAATCTGAGGCCTTACCTTGATCTCTTTAACGTCTATCGTCTTTTTCTGGGTATGCTTTTTATTCAGCTGATACTTATATTTCCCGAAATCAAGGATCTTACATACGGGCGGTGCGGCTGTCGGCGACACCTCGACCAGGTCGAGATCCTTCGCATTCGCATGACTGAGGGCCTCTCTGACCGTCATCACTCCAAGCTGCTGTCCTTCGCTGTCGATAACCCTCACTTCCCTCGCCCTTATCTGCTCATTCACTCGTATGCCTTTACCGACGTCTCTCCCGCTTATGTCTGCACCTCCATAGAGTTTATCTTCTCCTGAAGAAAAGATATTAATTCATCCATTCCGAACGGCCCTGAATTCTCGCCGTCCCGCCGCCTGAGCATAACCACCTGCTCAGATGCCTCTTTATCTCCAATTATAACCGAATACGGTATCTTTCGAATAGTGCTCTTCCTTATTTTATTGCCTATCTTTTCGCTGTCTGCATCGAGTTCAACCCTTATGCCGCGGCCTCTGAGCGCGGCCGCAAACTTTGCGGCGTACTCGGCGTGCCGCTCCGAGATCGTGAGTACCGATACCTGCACAGGGGCAAGCCATAGCGGAAAGGCCCCGGCATAATGCTCTATCAGGACGCCGAAGAACCTTTCGAGGGAGCCCATCAGGGCACGGTGCACCATGATCGGCCTGTGCTCTTTGCCGTCCGCTCCCCGGTACGTGATATCGAACCTCTCGGGATTGTTGAAATCCACCTGTATCGTGCTGCACTGCCAGGCGCGGCCGAGAGAATCCTTCACCTTGATGTCTATTTTCGGGCCATAGAAGACCCCTTCTCCCGGATCGACCATGAAAGCCAGGCCCTTTGTCTCGAGCGCACTCTTGAGCGCCTTCGTCGATCTTTCCCAGTTTTCAAGACTACCGACGTATTTCTCGGGGCGCGTTGAAAGATATACGTCATATGAATCAAATCCGAACGTCTTCAAGATGAAAAGGGTAAAATCGAGGATATTCAGTATCTCATCTTCTATCTGGTCCTCCCTGCAGAAGATGTGCGCATCGTCCTGAGTAAATCCTCTCACCCTCAAGAGCCCATGCAGGGTCCCTGATCTTTCGTACCGGTAGACGGTGCCGAGCTCGGCATAGCGTACCGGAAGGTCGCGGTAACTCCTCAATGAACTCTTGTACACACTCAGGTGGAAGGGACAGTTCATCGGCTTCAGCTCGTAGTCGACCCCTTCTATCTCCATCGGCGAGTACATGTTCTCCTTGTAGAAATCGAGGTGTCCGGACCGCTTCCAGAGTTCGAGTTTTGCGATGTGGGGGGAAAAGAGGAGCTTGTAGTCGGCCTTGAGGTGTTCGTTTCGCCAGAAGTCTTCGATAGTCTTCCGGATCAGTGCGCCGTTTGGGTGCCACAGGATAAGCCCGGCCCCTATATCGTCGCTGACGCTGAAAAGGTCCAACTCCTTCCCGAGTCTCCTGTGGTCGCGTTTCTTGACCTCTTCAAGGAAATCGAGATATGCTTTGAGGTCCTTGCCGTTGTTGAAGGCGGTGCCGTAGATGCGCTGGAGCATCTTGTTCTTCTCGTCGCCCCTCCAGTAGGCCCCCGCCACGCTGAGGAGCTTGAAGGCCGCGATCTTTCCGGTCGAAGGGAGATGCGGGCCCCGGCAGAGATCGATGAAACCGTCTTCCTCGTATACCGTGATGGCCTCGTCAGGCAATTCGTTCAGGAGGTCGACCTTGTATATCTCGCCCTTCTCAGTAAACAGTTTGATCGCGTCCTGTTTCGATATATCGTTTCTGACGAACGGCGAGTCCTTCTTGATGACCCTCTCCATCTCTTTTTCGATGGCGGAGATGTCATCCGGGGTGAAGGTCTTATCGATATCGAAGTCATAGTAGAAACCGTCCTGGATGGCAGGGCCGATCGCAAGCCTCGCCTCGGGGAAGAGTTTTTTCACGGCGTGGGCCATCACATGGGACGTGCTGTGGCGGTAGATCTCCTTGCCTTCCTCGGAATCGAACGAGACCGCTTCGACCTTATCGTTTTCTCCCAGTGACCTGACCGAATTTATATCGCGGGGCTGGCCGTTGATCTTTACCGCAATGGCCTTGAATTTCTTGAGCTGTTTTTCTAACTCCGATACGTCGATGATATTCTGTTCGCTGCCGTCTTCTCTGATGAGCTTGATATCGCTACCTCCGTATAAAAAACCTTATTCGAACACAGTACCATTATATAATAAACGCAATATCTTACAAGATATTATTCTATTATTTCAACATGATACCGAAGTCAGACCCGTTAGAAAGCCCGCTGCTTGCGGCAGGGCTTTCTAACGGGTCAACATAAAGGGGAGGCCGCCAGTGATAGGGGGGCTGATCTCTGAGGCCGGCAGACTTCTCTGGGGCTTTTATCGTCCGCACTAACTTTTGACTTTTGCGCTGATGACCATTGCGCTGTATCGGTTTCCCGCGCATCAGCGCTTTATTGCCCTTTTGAACTTTTGCTCTATGGCTCCTCTTTTGTACAATCTCATAGCATCCCCCTCCTTATTTTATGGCTTATAAATGACCATCTTATCACTTCCCGCTTTCGCGATATCCTCCGGCGTCGTGTTTGAAACGCTCACCGAATCGTCCAGGAAGTCTCTCCCGGCCTCCTTGTAGCAATACCGCACAAAAGAACTGCAATACATGGCATGGCGGTCATCGAGAGGGTTGTCCCTCCACTGACTTTTAATGATGATCGCCCACCATGTGCCGAGAAGCTCCTGTATCGGATACAGCACCTGCTCATCGACCAGTTGCAGGGCGGTGCCGAGAACATTGTCTCTCTCGTCATCAGATAGCCCAAGGTCGATAACCGCAGCGTTTTCGACGCCATCCTTGCACCACTTTCCTATCCAGTTTTCCTGTGCGCCATTCCTCAACTGCGGCTTGAATGCATTCACCTTCAGGTCGCTTTCGAAAAGATAGGGACTTCTCGTCAGACCGTCACTATCTCCTCTTCTGTCAAGCCTCAGATCGCCAAAGATGAAGCAATGAGACCAAAGCGAGGCACTATGATCCGTGGTCACCTCCCTCTGCGCCTCCCTGATCGCAATCCCGATGGTGTCGTTGGTACCTACCAACCCGATAGCTCCCGGGCTGTAGTGTTGCGTGAAAAATTGAAGCAGCTTGGAGTTTACCTTTGACATAGCATTTTCCCTCCTTGATCTAACTTCCCCTGCGATCCCGCCACCCGGCAATCCCCGAAAATAACAATTAATGTAATATAGCTGTCCGAAATACTCGCGTCAACGGAAAAAATCGTGAATCGTGAATCGTGGGAGGTGAATCAACAAAACGTGAATAGTGAATAGTAAGAAGTAAGTAGTGAGTAGTGAAAGGCAACAAAACAACCGCAAAAAGAACATCCTGGATTCCCGCCTTCGCGGGAATGACGGACTCGACTAAGGGGTCTGTCGCGCGCAAAGTCGCAAAGCTCGTAAAGAAAACCCGGAATGTGCAGAGCCCGTTGAGGTTTATTGGCTCTTATTTTTCGTAAAGTCCCGTCGGTCCCCTTCGAAAATTTAGGCGAGCACAGACGCCCGGAGGGTTAAGCATTTTTCCATGTTCGAGCACCGATGTTAGGGGCGAGTTGGAAAATGTACCGAGGATGTCTGCGCAGCCGTATAGAATTTTCGTTGGGGCGCCATTCTTTGGGTTACCTTGCTTGTGGCGATCAAGAAAGGTAACTGGGGTGCGGGGCGAAGCCCCGAGATAAAAGAAGGGAACGATTGACATTAGGTCAAAATGGATATACACATATGGTATAGGCAGATAGGCGTAATCACAGTATTTACCCGTAAAAAGGGAGGCCTTGATGCAGGTGTCCCCCACCGCAAAATTGCTCCTGGATTTATATCTGGATTGCAGGATCCTTGCTGATGAACATTTGACTATGAAGGCGCTTATAACGACAAAAATAAGATGGAACAGGGAACACCAGGACAATTTCCAATTTGCGGTGGAAGAACTGATAGAGAAAGGATATCTGACAAAGGCGAATACGGGGTTGGTCCTTACCGGTGATGGATACGATTTCCTGCACAAGGACCAGGCAGGCAAGTCCAAGCCGATAGGCGGGCACTACAGGCATTAAGGGAGGAGCGCCCATGCCATTTTGCCGAGATGAGCGAAATGAGCCTGCCAGCGACGTAAGACCGCTTTTATAAACTTCCTCAAGAATTTAGTATATCGCTCTCCTCCTCTCCCCGACTATAGGATCAAATCTGATTATGCAAAAAAAAAGATTTCGGCCTGGCTCATTCTGTTAAAATATTGGCGGGATATGCAAATATCTCATTCTTTGATGAGCCGGAGGTGAAAGATGGCGCGCGTAGGAATTCTTACTTGTTCTAATGCCACACAGGATTTGGGCTGTTCCTCCGTCTCCTGCCTTGCCGATTTCAGAAAGAGGAAGGGGACCTTTGCCGAATATCCTGAAAATGAGAAATTGACACTGGTAGGCATAATCAATTGTCCCGGCTGCCCTACTTTGACAGGGCCGGTCAAACTACTGCAGAGGATAAGGGCGCTGACCGAGTTCAAGGTCGATGCTATCCATTTCACTTACTGTATGAAGGCCCTTTGCCCGTTCAAGGAAAAGTATAAGAATGCCCTTGAAGAAGCCTTCCCGAAGATCAAAATAGTCGTCGGCACACATGAGGAACACGTGACGCCGGAAGAATACAGAGAGCGGGTCAAAAAGCTCTTCTGCCAAGCCCGTAAAACCATGGTTGATGTGATTTTGGATAAAGATTAATTTCCCGTTATGGAGCACCTGACAAGGCCAACCGTTCGGTCAGATGACCGAAAGAGGACGTTTCTGTTAATTTATTCATATTTTTTCAATCAGGGAGGGATTATGAGAAAAAGGAATTTCATCGATCATCTTACTATTAAGCTGGCGTTTATAACGGCATGCCTGTTCATCGCCGTTTCATCCGGTCTCGCAAGCGCACAAGAGGGACTGACGAGAATAGCCGAGAATGTGTACTCATACGTCGATATAAAGCATGCTTCTCCCCAAAACAGCTTCGGCGCCAACGCGGGTATCGTCGTAGGAAAGAACGGGATTCTTGTCGTCGATACCCTTATATCATCAAAAAAAGCACGGAAATTTCTCGAAGACATACGGGCATTCTCCGATAAGCCAATCAAATATGTCGTAAACACCCATTCTCATCTCGATCATTGTTTCGGGAACGCGGAATTCGACAAAATCGGGGCGGTCATTATTGCCCATCAGAACTCCGGGAAAGATTTGCGGTTGAACGGAGAAGCTACAATGAAAAGGGCCAGGGCATACGGACTGACCGATGATGACCTCGAAGGCACAACAATAGCATTGCCGAAGCTCACTTTCACTGAAAGGATGGAAATCGACCTTGGCGGACAAACAGTCGAGTTGATCTACAAGGGGCCGTCTCACACGGGCGGGAGCATTATGGTATACATCCCGGACAACAAAATACTCTTTGCCGGCGATATTTTGTTTACGGATTATCATCCGAATCTTGTGGAAGGAGATATAGATGGCTGGATAAAAACCCTCGATTATATTATGTCACTTGACGTCAATGCCATCATCCCCGGACACGGACCTCTGTCAGGCAAGAAAGATATCTCTGATATGAGGGAATATCTGATCACGTTCGACAAAAAAGCAAAGGAATTATGCGCCAAATCAAAGGACGTAGACTGGATTGTCCCTGAAATTAAGAAAGCGCTGCCGCAAAGGCGGGAGCTCGACATGATGATTAAGGGGAATATTCAGATGAGATATCTGATAAAGGACAAATAAGATCAAAGCAGATAGAACCCTTTGACCTCCAAGCCGGTCTAACCGATAAAAGCAAACATACAGTGCTGTTAAATCGCATCTCTACCTCTTTCATTTGTTCTTATCTTTACTATTTCTTCAACGTTAACCACAAATATTTTTCCATCGCCAGTATTGCCGGTATGAGAGAACTTCTGGATCACGTTGACGACTTCATCAACCATCTCATCATTTACGACAACTTCCAATTGTATGCGTGGAACAAATTCCACCATTTCATAAACAATTTTGTCTTTAGCGTTCTTCGCCCTGCCTTTGCCGAATCCTTTGATTTCTGATACGGTCACGCCAGGCAATCCTTCAATTCTATGAAGTTCTTCAGTTACTTCCATCAATTTGGACGGTCTTATTATTGCTTTTATCTCTTTCATTGTATTTTCCTTTCCACAGGCATTGATTGATAATTTAGTTGGTCATGTGCCAATTGATTTACATCTCTTCTTCAACGGTTCTCTTTTCAAACCAACTGTAGACAGAAGGAATGATTAACAACGTGAGCAGAGTTGAAGTAATCAATCCGCCCACAACAACCGTCGCCAGCGGTTTTTGTATTTCAGAACCGGTTCCGCCCGCAAGGAGCATCGGCATCAAGCTGAAAACAGATATCGATGCAGTCATCAGGACCGGGCGTAATCTGTCAAGACTTCCCTTCCTGATAGCTTCCTGCAATTCAAGTCCTTCTTCGCGCAATTGCGAGATGCGCGATACCAAAACAAGTCCATTCAACACCGCAACACCGAACAAGACTATAAATCCCACCGACGCCGGAACAGACAGATATT
>Ga0316628_100002963_pt1 | contig 12867 bp, 8 predicted proteins | sample OWC_Aug_M2_C1_D5_FD_207648 | JGI IMG/M metagenome (GOLD analysis project Ga0316628, IMG submission 207648) | Wetland soil microbial communities from Old Woman Creek delta, Ohio, United States - OWC_Aug_M2_C1_D5_C | ecosystem: Environmental > Terrestrial > Soil > Wetlands | place: USA: Ohio...
GAGGTCCACTACGGAGATCTGCGTGCCGCCGAGCAGGAAAGTGCGCTGTTTTTACGGTGTGCTCAAGAGCACCCCCAGCAGTTTACCGACCGCTTTATGACCGCAGCTTCGCCTGGCATTCTGGCGACGGTTTTGATCAATGCGTACTACGACTCGCACGACCGCTACGTCTTTGCCCTGGCCAAACAGATGAAGAAGGAGTACGAGCTTATACACGCCCACGGGTTACTGCTGCAGGTCGATGCGCCAGACTTGGCCGGTGATTACGCCTGGTTTTTTCAGCACGTCTCCCTGCAGGAATTTCAAAAAATAGTGGAGGCCAACGTCGCGGCCCTCAACTTGGCGATCGAGAACATTCCCACTGACCGCATTCGGCTGCATGTCTGTTGGGGCAACTTTGAGGCTCCTCACACGCATGATATACCGCTTGCAGCTATTTTGCCCATTCTGTATCAAGCCAAAGTCGGGGCGCTGTCTATCGAACTGGCAAATCCGCGGCATCAGCACGAATACAAGGTGTTCAAGCACTATCCCCTGCCAGACTCGATGCTGCTCATTCCGGGGGTTATTGATACGAAGACGAATTATGTCGAGCATCCCGAAGTGGTGGCCGACCGAATCGCGCAAGCTGTTCAGGCGGTCGGGGAGCGGAGTCGAGTGATCGCTGGGGTGGACTGTGGGTTTAGTACCTTTGCAGGGTACGAAATGGTGGCTGAGAGTGTGGTATGGGCGAAGCTGCGTGCCTTACGAGAAGGAGCGGACTTGGCTAGCGCTCGCCTCTGGGGTTGACGGAAAAGAGTGAGTACAGTCAAACAAATAAAGGCGCAGAATATGCACACTGAGTGGGATTCTGGCTAACAAGCGCCCTGCAGTGGACGCAGACCTTCTTGCAGTTCATGAGTGGACATGAAAGCTGCGGTTGCGAGCCTCGCCGCAGAGGGCGGGCAAACGTCAGCAGCACCACGTGGTGCTGCTTTTGCGATAGGATGCAAAATTAGGAAGCACGCACTTTCCTCACCTTCACTTTCACGCAAGCATCCAGCGCAGACGACAAAGTATCCAAGCGATCGACTGAGTATTCAAGCAGGCTGTTAAAGTGGACCCCTTTTCCACGAGCGCTATCATTGGCGGTAACCCAACGGCCGAGAATGGCGGAAACGGCTAAACATTCCGGGTGAATTCCCTCGCTCAGCCGCGCAACACCTCTGGCCTTTTTGCCGCCCGGCGTTTCTAACTCGATCTCATCTCCTTGCGCGATCCCTTTACTTCTCCCCGTTGCCGCATTCATAGAGACGGGGAACACTTTGCCAGTTCGGTGAGCTAGCTCGATAAGCCACGGGTTTTCGCTGGTGATGGTGAGAGTCAGGAACGGCACTTTCTGATTGACTACAAACAGGTCGTACTCCGCCGGGCTCTCCGTGTGGACCGGACAGGGACGCCATTCCGTCAGTGGAATGTAGTCTTCGGTATCCCAGGGAATGTTGTGTTTTTCAGTAAATTGTTTGACGTCTTCTCCTGCCTCAATGAAGTGCTCCAGATAGAGCGGAATTCTGCCCTTGTGGAATACGCGTGGATAGCTTTGCTCCGCTGTTCGTTTGCCGAGTTTGCAGTAGCCGTGCTCCTGGAAATAGTTAAGCCCGTGCTCATTCCCGCAGTAGGATTTGAGCCAGCGATCGCAAATCTCCTCCCAGGTGTACTTTCGCGACCGATCGAGGCGAACGTCAGGCTCGAGATGGGCGGCGGCATTAAACGCAGTATACAGGTCCGGCAGAAGTTCCAGCCTTTCTGCCGCTTCGAGGATAACCTCCATCCAGTAACGCGCCTGCCCCATGGGCTTCACCACCGGCTGTTGGAAATTGAAGCACCAGTCATCGTCGGGCAAGGGCGCATTGTTGTAGTGAATGTACGGATTGAAGACGACGGGCACCAACCTTTCCAGCGCATGGCAATCGGGCAATAGGAGGTCAGCGAACTCCGTCGTCTCGTTATGGTGGTCGGCGAAGGAAACCATGAACGGCACTCGCTTGAGCGCCTCGCCCATCACTTCCGGATCTCCGGCCGTAGCCATTAAATTGGTCCGGCAGTGAATGAAAACTTCAGGTCCGTAGGTCAAGCCAAATTTTTCAGGATAGAGCACGCCCAGCCAGAGCATGGTCCGCGCATAAACCGACACGGGAAAGAGTTCCACTAGTTCCAGGCTTTCCGGCGGCTTCACTTTGCGCGGCGGCACGGGCGTCAAGTGAGTGTTGGTGTAAGGATTCCCCGCAACGAGCAAGCCATCCCACCCTTCTTTGGGCCCCCAATTGGGTCCCGCAGCAGCCGAATTGATAAGGCCTCCGGGGACATCGACAGCGCCGATCAGAACATTGATGTGCGCCACGGTCATGCCGTTGAGCATGCCGTGCTTGTGCGCCGAGATCCCTCGATACCAGCACGCGGCCGCGGGGCGAAAGGGAAAATCATGCTCGTCGATGCGAATCGTGGAACCCAATCGCGCAGCTTCCACAAGCTCACTGGCTACACGCCGGATCGTTTGTGCCGGCACCGTAGTGATCGCGGAGGCTCTCTCCGGCGAATACGAGCGCAGGTGTTCTCTGAAGAGCTGGAAGGCGGGCGTCGCCTTAACTCCCCCGATCTCGTAAGTCCCCTCAAGGGCCGCATCCATAGGCTCCACGGCGCCAAGAGCGCTCGCGCGGTCGTTGCGCGTGTCCCATACCATAGGAGTGGCGTCTTTTGGGTCACGAAGGTAGTGTCCATCCGGTCCGACAAGATACGTGCTGTTCGTGTACTGCTTCAGATACGGTGCATCATAGCGCCCCAACTCGTTGACAAGAACGTTCATCAGCGAAAGCGCGAAGGCGGTGTCGGTGCCGGGGCGGATGGGAACCCACTCGTCGGCTTTCGAGGCTGCATGCGAACAGACGGGATCTATGACAACGAGCTTCATCCCGCGCCTTCGCGCCTTTGCCATCTCGCGCGCCAGGCCCATGGCGTTTTGCTGCGCGACAAAACCGTGGGAGCTGCCGAATATCAGCAGGTAGTTGCAAAATTTGAGATCAGGGTGAACGTCGTTGGAGCCGGTGATTGTGAAGGCGACGGGATGCACCCCGTTGCCGCAGAAAAAACCGGCGGCGGTATTGGTGACGTTTGGACTGCCAAACGCAGCCATGAAGGCGCGCAACAAGAAATAGGAGCTGCGGTCAAACGTGGCGGCTACCAAGGTGCGGGGATCCTTCAAGCGCGCCGCGCGGAGCTTGTCCACAAACAATTTTATGGCCTCGTCCCATGAAATCTGTTGCCACCCGGGATCCACCCCGATTCCCTTCTTAGGATTTGTCCGGATGAAGGGACTGGTAATGCGATGTGAATTATAGAGGTTCATCAGGCCCGCGTTCCCTTTGGCGCAGATCTTACCGTAGTTGGGCGGAGCCTCTGGGATTCCCTCAATTTTGACGGCAACACCGTTGACCCGATGCACGCGAATGGCGCAGACGTTGTAGCACATGTCGCAGGCCGTGGGGATCCAGACATCTTCCGCGGTTGCGCCTGCCGGTTGCGTATCTAACATGACTGTCCTCCGGTCACCCTGAAGCTATGAAAAAATTCAAATCCCCCTTCTTTTCCCCCTTTTTCAAAGGGGGATTCTCCAAGAAGAAAAGCAAATTTTCGCTCTGTAACTATTTTGGAGTTGCTCTCTTTCGATCGGGAGTTCCCCTCTTTGGAAAAGAGGGGACAGGGGAGATTTTCCGAATTTCGCGGTCGGTCTCATCCTTCCTTCGCGGCTTCTCTGATCATTTCAGCCCCCCATCAGAGGCGGCCCCAGGACAACGATCTCTACGTGGCTTTCTGCACCATCGCTTAGTTTGGCCAGGAGTCCTCCCTGGCTCAAAGCGTTGCGGCCATTGACGAGAACCGTTGCAAGGGCGGCGAGATCTCCATTTTCCAGTAAATGTTCCTCCAACTCCCGGCCATGACGGGCTACCAACTCGCGCATCAAGCCGCCCAGCGTGGCTTCTTCCGGGACCAAAACCGCCTCTTCGCGGCATCCCACGACACGCTGGAGAAGACCCACAAACGTTATTTTCACTTCAACCACAGGGAACCCACTACTTAGCCTCTACCTCTACTACAAGATAGACTTCAAATGAAATCTCTTCTTCCCTCTAACGTCGCGGGTGAGAGGCGCGGTCTTCCGCGTCCCTCTCAACCCGATGGTTAGCCTTCATGAGCGAATTTGTAAGGGTCGTACTGGTAGCTTTCTATCAGTAGAGAGACCGACGTTTTTCTCGACAGTGATGCCTTACTTGATTCCAACTCCGATCAGAAACTCACCAGGAATATCGACGCCACTAGGCCCTTCGAGTTTGCTCAACTGATGCTCAATTTCCGCCCAAGCCTGCTCGCGCTCGGCCTCGCTTAACCTTTCAAGAGGTCCTCGAAGAATGGCGCTTTCCTTTAAACTTTGAATTATTTCTGCCGTGGATGAGAAATGACGACTAAAACTTATCGCTCGGACGGTGACGTCGAGCAAGCCGCTCTCTCTGAATCTGGTCTCTAACGTATTGCTTTCACCAAGAGAGAACAGCGGCAGCGGTGCGCTTCCAAAGCGATGAGCGACGTTCAATGTGATGCCCTGATACGGGTTGTTTTCCGCTGTCGAGAACACCAGTGCCGCAACTTTTCCTCCGGACCGAACCACTCGGCGCATTGCTCGTAACACCTTTACTGAATCGGGGAACAGCATCAAACCTAATTGGCATATGACCGCGTCGAAAGACTCTGCGGCGAGATCAATATTCTCGGCGTCCATGACCCGCGTTTCGACGTTGGTAAGCCCCGCTTCTCGTATTGCGTCCGCCGCCAGCTTGAGCATGCTGGCGGAAATGTCTGTGGCCAAAACGTAGCCAGTCGGTCCAACGCGCTGAGCAGTCATGATGGTTTGATCCCCCGTGCCAGCCGCGACGTCTAGGACCCGACTTCCGGTCCGAACCTCGGCTAGATCAAGCATCATTTGTGTTGCCGGCCCTTGGATCTTTACACGTCGCGCTCGACCGCGATTCCTACGCTCGGCAACCTCGCTAGACTCCCAGTCTAAACCCTTCGAATCAGGTGATTTGGCTGACATCCATATCTCCGTGATCTTTGACAATCAACATTACAGCCAATCTCGCCGGTAGGAAAGCATGTTCCGACCGAAACAGTATCTTTGGACTCAACAAATACCTCGGAGGTCGCTGACGATTAAGGCTGAGAAGCGAAGGCATGCGAGCGAAGCGAGCTAGCCGCACGGCTTTCTCAAGCCGATGGTTAGACTCTATCTCGCTGCTCATGCGGACTCGAGCTCTTTCAGTGTCTTACCGTGCTTGTTCTTCCACGCGATGAGTCCGTTGGCGTGCCCACCATGAATAACGGCAGCCGCGGCACTGGGACTGGAGAACTCCGCATCGTGAGTGAAGACAAGATGATCAGGCTTTGCCGCAAGAATACCTTCCTCTTTGAGTTTCTGGCGCATATTGAGCGGCCATGGATATTTCTGTGATGACGGGCGTTCGGTGAGAACAGCTTGCGACCCGGCCAGCACCACAAACCCGTTGGGCGTCAAATGGCCTGTTGCTTTGAGCCCTTTGATTTCGCAAAACAGCAACTCGCGCTCGGTTGTGGCGGCAGCCGGTGTTGCAACTGGAATCAGCACTTCGACACCCAGCACCGGCAAGAGCTGGTGAACCTTCTCAAGGAAAATCTCCATATCCTCCCGGTCTGATTCAGGAAGGCGCGCGCCACTGCTTTGGCCATTCTGGACAATGGCTCGGGCGGCGTGTCTGGCTTGTTCGATTAGCCGACCTTCGAGGTATCGGATGTGCGCCTTTGTAAGATTCTCATCCTTACTCGTGAAGAATACGACCTGATTCCAGAAATCCTTGTCGAGCTGGCTCTTCAGTCGGTCCCGAACACATTCTGCTTCGCCGATGTAGACGGCAGGTTTACCGCTCTCCGGCTCGTTACCTGTGAGGAAGTATACGCCCGACTTCTGCGACTCCTCACGAGCGAGCACGCTGTCAAACTCGCTCCGCGGACCAGCAACGGCTTTGCCCGTCCAGTTTGAAAGCTCAGCCGTTCGTAGACGCTTCGGCTCTCCATTTACCAAGAAGAGTTTGATGGTTGCACTGGGCATGAATCACGTTTGACCCTAACCAGTTAGTATACTGACCAACGATATTGGATTCATCGAAATCTCCCCAATGAAAATTACTTCTTCAATTAACAAGTTGTCAATGAATCTTTGTCGCAGGTATAACCAATATCCTTGGTCAGCATATTACCAATATACCTGCACAGACTAAGAATGATGACGCGAATCGTTGCCGACCCGTAGCCTGCGGCGGGCGTGCCCGCGGCTGATTTTTGCGCATGCAGCTCTATCGATCGCTCGTGCGCGTGAACAATGCGTCTTAGTTGTATTTCTTCAACACCTCCCGCGCGATGACCATGCGCATCACTTCGGAAGCGCCTTCGGTGATCATCCGGCTGCGCTGATCGACGAACCATTTCGCCAGCGGCAGATCGAGCGTGAGGCCGACGCCGCCGTGGATCTGCAGGACTCGATCAACGACGCGGAAAGACATCTCGTCGGCAAAAAGTTTCGCCATGTACGCTTCGTTGCGGATATCTTCCTTCTGATCGTTCTTCCACGCCGCCTGATAAACCATCAAACGCGCCGCGTGCAGCTCGACATAGGAATCGGCCAGTTTGAACGTAATGCCCTGGCGCTCGGAGAGCGGCTTGCCGAAAGTGATGCGCTGTTTGGCATAGCGGGAGCCCATCTCTATACACCGCTCTGCCACGCCCAAGGCGCGAGCGCCGTGTTTAAGCCGCCCGATGCCAAGCCATTTTTGCGCTAGCTTAAAGCCCTCCCCTTCTTTCCCCACCAGGTTTTCCGCGGGTACTTTGAGGTCGTCGAAGACCAGCTCGCACGGCTCCTCTCCCATCATGGTTTTGTATTTCGTCACGATCTTGAGCCCCGGCGACTTCATATCGACCATGAAACACGAGATACCGCCGTGCGCCCTCTTGGCCGGATCGGTCACGGCCATCAACTGCCCGAAGTCCGCCTTGTCGGCTCCGGTAATGAAACGTTTAGTGCCGTTGACGACGTAATAGTCTCCCTGCTTGACGGCGCGCGTTTTCATGGATGCCGGATCGGATCCGGCATCGGGCTCGGTCTGCATAAAACACAAGCTCTTTTCTCCTGCGAGAATGGGGTCAAAGAAACGTTTTTTCTGATCCTCGTTCAATGCGTAAAGAATCGGACGAATTTCCGGCCCGAAGATTCCTTGTCCGCGCGACGGCAACGCGACGGTCCGGGCCATCTGCTCCCAGACCACCACCTGGGCAAGACTGCCGAGCGCTGCGCCGCCGTACTCTTCCGGCACGTCGAACATCCACAGCCCCATGTCCTTGGTTTTCTTTTCCAGCTTCTGCCGGATGTCGGGCTTGAGCTCGTTATTCTCCTGGGTTTGCATCTCGATCGGAATCAGCTCGTTATCGACAAACTTGCGCACCGTGTCGCGCAACATTTGCAGTTCTTCGGGCAAATTAAAATCCATCACTATCCTCCGCTGCATCCCTTCGGCCGTTAAGGATCAGGGCGCAATGAATTGCGCCCCTACCTGCGCTACGATTGCCGTAGGGGCGCGATTCATCGCGCCCTGGTTGCTCTCTCGAACAGCGCGAGTGCCTTCGACGCCGCTATTTTTTCTCTTCAAACTTGTACGCGCCCAGCCCCGGCCGATACTCTTTCCGCGCAAACTGCTGCAATCCCGGCCTGCCGCCGATCGCCAGTTTCGCTTTGTCGGAGATCAGCCCGGATATCTCGTAGGCCACTTCCGGCGTGGAATAGAAAGTGTAGTACCACGCTTCTTTGACGGCGTTCAGCGCCGACGGCGCTTTTTCTTTCAGGTTGTTCGCAAGCTCTGCCACTTCTTTGTCTAGATCGGCGCGTGGCACAGCCTTGGTGATCAAACCGATCTGCTCCGCTTCTTTGGCGCTCATGGTTTTCCCGGTGAGCGCGTAGTAGAGCCCGTGCTTTGGCTGCAGGTGCTCCGTCAAAACGATCGTGACTTCGCCGCCGGGGAAGTGGCCGAAATTAACCTCGGACAGTCCTAGGCGCACGTCATCCGCGGCGATGGCGATATCACAACCGGTCACCACTGTGAAACCGCCGCCAAAGACCCAACCGTTGATTTTGGCGATAACAGGCTGCGGCATTTTGCGCAGTATCTCGTTGCGCCACTGGCGTGATTTTTCTCTTACCTCATCGCGCACGCGATCGGGCTGTGAATCCATCTCGATAAAGTATTGCTTGAGGTCCTGCCCGGCGCAGAAACTTTCGCCCGCTCCCGTAATGACGATCACCCGCGTTTCTTTGTCGTAGCGCAGATCGTTAAGCAAATCGTACATCTCGCGGTGGAGTTGGGGACTCATTGCATTGCGCTTTTCCGGACGATTAAACGTAATCGTCGTTACCCCGTCATCCTTATTCACCAGAAGTGTTTGATACTCGGCCATAAACCCATCCTCCTTTATTATTAACGTCTTATTTTTTGTGATCGCGCGACGGCCGGTTGCCATAACGTCGGCCATCATCTCACGGGTGCACTACCCTACTAAATTCTTTCACCACCGAGCCACGGAGGTCACGGAGCGTGAACATCTCAAAATTCGAAGTTTTTCTGTCTGTCCTCAGTGTCTCAGTGGTAAAAATCGTCTTTCGTTTTTCTTACGGTATTTTGGCGAAACGACTTCGCTCTTATGGAAGCTCTACTCCAATTGCGACAAAGCTGTCAATCGGTGGGTCGCAAAGCGGCAGGGCGTTATCTTCGAACCAGCTCCATCAGCAGTTTCTTCCATCGATCTTGAGATTTCTCATATTGCTCGGTGGTGAGCCCTTTCTCCGGATACCAACGTTTGAAGCCGTAGTTTTTGGTCGATGTTGCAAAACGAAACTTTTCCTCGAAGATCTTCTGTCCCTCCGGGCTGAGCAGGAAATCGGCCAGCAACAACGCGCCATAAGGGTTATTGCTTGCCGCCGGTAACGCGACGCCGCCGGCATTACTCACCACCAGGTCCATGGGAACCCACTCCGTCGGCGCGCCCCGGGCCTGGGCCGACAGCACGTGATTGCGGAAAATTGAAATGGACATGGGCATCTCGCCCGCTGCCATTAGCTCGTGCATCGCGCCCCCGGATATCATATGCATCTTAATATCGAGGCCTTTCAGTTGTTTTAAAAACTCTTCTCCTTTTGCCTTAATCATCGCGCCCAGGAAGCGCACGCCGGTGGAGTCCCCGCTGACCGCTAGCTTCCCTTTATTTTCCGGCCTCGCCAGCTCGGCAAAACTCTTCGGCACGTCCGCGGCGCGAATGAGATTTCTGTTATAACCCAGGCTTATGAGAGATTCCCGGTCCGTCGTCCAGTAGACTCGGGTCTTGTCGGCCTCTTCTTTCGATTCCTCAGGATAGCGAGACAAATGGGTCGAATAGTACGGCAGCAGTAATTTATTATCGCGCATCACCATGAGCGTTGGTGGCGTGGTCTCGACCAGGTCGGCAATATTACGTTTCGACTCCGCCTCGGACAGTATCCGGCGCAGCAAATCGGTTGAGCCGGTGCGATAGGTCTCCACCTTGACGCCGGGATACTTGGCTTCAAAGACGTTGGCGATATCCCGGTGCGCGGTCAGCGTCGTATACCAGACCAGCTTGCCTTCTTTTTTGGCGCCCGCCTTGAGCATTTCTTCACGATCGGCGCCCCGGTAATTGGCCAGATCAGCCAAGGTTTTCGTTTGCGCCGAGGCAAGCGACAGTGAGCTCAAGACGAATGCGACCATCAGAAGTAAAACCTGCATGATCAACTCCTTCGAATCCTTATTAAACAAACCCGTCCGGATGATGCGCAGCGATGGCTTTCTTCGCTGTCGCCGACCACATCCCACAGCGCCGCTGAATCTCTACTCCAGAACCCCGTCTCTATGATGCGCAGCAATGGTTTCTTCGCTATAGCCGACGACATCGCGAAGCACTGCATCGCTGTCGCGCCCGAGCACCGGAAATTCCCATTTGCGCGTAAGCGCGGCATTGGCAAATCGCAACGGAAAACTGGGCAATACGACCCGCCCGAGCCGTTCATTGTCCACCGCCACGATGAATCTTCGTTCTCTGAGATGGGGATCGCCATTGAGATCTGCGCCGTCTTGCACCGCGGCGCACGGCACTCTCGCTTGCTGCAGCTGATTCATAATCTCGTGCTTGTCCCGTTCGCGGGTCCACCGTTCGATGATCCGGTTTAGATCCTCGCGGTGCTTGAGACGGTTTTCCATCGTGTGGAAACGTTGATCCGCCGCAACATCGGCCCCGAGGATTTTAGCCAGCGCCGCCCATTGCTGCTCGTTTTCCACCGCAATCACGCACCAGCGATCTTCTCCCCGGCACGGGTAGCAATCATGAGGCGCGGCGGCAATGGACGCGTTGCCGATTGGCTCGGGGTCGCGACCGGAGGCAACGGACTCCATTAAACTGGCGCCAATCATGAATGCGGTCGCCTCCGACTGCGCCAAGTCGATAAACGCGCCCCTCTTTTGGCGCTCGCGATAGAGGACCCCGGAAATGATAATAATCGCGCACAGCACGCCGGAAACGTAATCGGGGAAAACCGTTTGCGAGCCGATGGGGGGATTGGTAACGCCCGGATGGTTCCACAGGTAAGTCAGCCCGGTAAACGAAGTGATATTGACCCCGACGGTGGAGTAATATCTCTTGGGCCCGGTACAACCCAAACCCGGCATGCGCAAGTTGACAATATCGGGCTTGACCCTGCAGAGATCCTCATACGCGAGGCCAAGACGCGCCATCACATCGACGCTATAGTTGTCCAGCACCGCATCCGATTTCGCCACCAGATCCAGCAGAACTTTCGGTCCCTCGGGCTTCTTAAGATTGATCGTGAGAGAGCGCTTGTTGCGATTGAACTCGAGAAATCGCGGCGAGATATTCGGGTCCTCTCCGGTGCCAAAGAACCGAAACGGGTCCATCCCCCCTCGGCGTGATTCGACTTTGATGACATCGGCGCCCAGTTCCGCCAGAATCGTGGTGCCGTAAGGGCCCGCGAGCACGTGATCGAAACTCACAATGCGCATGCCGTCGAGCGGGCCATTGCCCTTTTGCGCCTGCGTGCCGGCTGGTTCACTATGCGTGCTGGAAACCGGCCTTGCTCTCTCCTCAGTTTCGCGCCAGCTATCCAACGCCGGAACGCCGCCCGACGCCGGACGCAAACCATCGATTACGAATGGCGCCGCGGCTTGTTTGGCGCTGCCAAAACCTGGGTGATCCACAGCGGTGATAAACTCGCGGCTTTGAACATGTTCGTCTGCGGCAAATCCCAACGGCGTGTTGACGGGCACACAGGGTATGCCGCGCGCTTGCAGCAGGCTGGTCAAGTCATCCCTCGTGTATTGCCGTGTGAAAGCCTCGATCGCCGGGTTGATTTTATCCACTTGGGCTCGCCGATACAGATTGTTGAGCCATTCCGGCCCCTCCATCTCTGCCGGATGTTCTTTCCAAACATCAAGAAAAAGTTTCCAGTGCTGTCTCGTCACATAAAGGTAGACGTAACCGTCGCGGCACGGAAACATCTTCGCCGGAGCCACCTGCCCGTGCTGGCTTCCCTGCCGTTTGAGAATTTGGCCTTCGTTGGCATAAAGGCGGATGATGTGCTCCTGGGTCGCCAGCGCTTCCTGCATCGACACATCCACATGATCCCCGCGCCCGGCGCGTTCGCGCCGATACAGGGATGCAAGTACACCCGCCGCGGCGAAGACGCTGCCGAAGTAATAAGCCTGCGTCTCCGGCGGCCGGCATGGCGGCATGGATGGGTCTCCTGAAATATACAAGAACCCACTCACCGCCAATGCGACAAGATCGGTCCAAACAAATTGGCTTTTCGGGCCGGTCTGGCCGAAGGCGGTGATCGACGCCATTACGATGCCCGGATTGAGGGCGGCCAAACTCTGATAGCCCAAACCCATCGCGTCCATTTTTCCGGGTAGGAAGCTTTCGAGCACTACATCGGCCTTTTCCACCATGCCGCGAAAAACATCGCGGTCCGCTTCGCTCTCCAAATCGAGAACCTTGCTCGCTTTGCCGGAATTCAAATGCGCAAAGGTCGTGCTCAGCCGCTGACCGTTCGGGGACCTAATGAAAGGCGCTAGCTGACGCACCGGATCCCCGCCTGGAGGCTCGATCTTGATCACTTCCATTCCAAGATCGGCAAGGATACGTCCACACAACTGGCCGCTCAAACCGGTCAAATCCAAAGCTCTATAACCTTCGAGAAATTTCACAGGTGACTCCATAACGCTGCTTTCACGTGGCAATGTACTGCGCCATCAAGTTGGTTAAAATGCTTGCCGCCTGTTCAACCATTTGGTCGACAATGACGCGCGCCGGCCTGATACTTTTTTCATTCAAGAGGCCGGCGATCTGCCCGCCCGGCACATACATGACATCTCTACGATCGGCGCGCTCTGCGGCACGCCGCACTTCATCCATCAAGGCGCCTTGATACGGCGTCGGCAATGCTTCGAGGCCCGATTTCAGCCATGCTTGAATCACCGGGCTGCGATAGTGGCGCGCCCAGTGACCGCTGCTGTACAGCGTGCGCACAAAATCCTCTGAAGCGCCTTTCATAATCTGGCCTTTAAAAGCTTGATGAATCTTGCACTCCTCGCTTAACAGGAACGCCGTGCCGCACCAAACTCCCACCGCTCCCAGCGCCAACGCTGCGGCAACGCCGCGACCGTCCGCAATGCCGCC
>Ga0316628_100002964_pt1 | contig 12864 bp, 17 predicted proteins | sample OWC_Aug_M2_C1_D5_FD_207648 | JGI IMG/M metagenome (GOLD analysis project Ga0316628, IMG submission 207648) | Wetland soil microbial communities from Old Woman Creek delta, Ohio, United States - OWC_Aug_M2_C1_D5_C | ecosystem: Environmental > Terrestrial > Soil > Wetlands | place: USA: Ohio...
CCAGAGATAAAGGGAGTCTCCTCGCTGACGTTCGCCAGCGCGCCCTCTCCGCCCTGGACCCAAAGGCCGTCCTTCTGGAACTGTGCCATTACAATTCTCCTGCAGAAGTTAGCTGATGCCCCAGAGCACGCGCATCAGTCTCGGCGCCTGCACGGTAAGGTTACCAGCAAAGTGATAGTGGCCGACCACCCTCGAGTTGTCCTGCGAGGGAAGGAAGCCAGTGAACCCGAACCCGAAGAGCGGGTCGGTAGAAACGTAGAACCGGATGTACTTGGTGTTGAGGAACCACAGGGTCTCGCCAGCCAGCTCAGCGGAGCCACTCGTGCCCCGGCTCAGCTTGGCAGCTTCCTGCGCGCTCACAAGGTCGGAACCCGGAGCGTACCGATCGGCAAAGATCGTAGTGCCATTGAACTTCACGCCCTGGAACCCGAAGTCAGCCGAGGTCCCCTCGTAGCGCTGTTGCGCGTGGAAGGCCAGCTTGATCAGGCTGAGCCCCTTGTTCGTGGTGACCAAGAGGTCAGGGCTCTCCGTACCGTAGACCACCGAGCTGAACGCCTGCTCAAGGATCGGGTAGGAGATCGGGCCGTTGACGTAGCCCGCCACGTAACCCTGCGAAGCCGTGATGGGGGAGTTCAGCGCTTCCCCAATGTTCGCGTCGTTACGGGTAAGGGTAAGGTAGGTAGCGTAGTGCTCGGTGAAGGGGCCCGTGGCGATCGTGTCGCCCGTGCCAGCCTTGTCACCGTCGTTGAGCGCCTCAGCAAGGCCGTTGATGTTCTTCACCCGGGAGCCGGTCGTCGAGCCGGTCTGCCCATGGCGGAAGATATCAATCGCCAGCTTGGCGGAAAGGGTGTTGGCCGCAGCCATCATGATGGTGTCGATGTAGTTGAAGACCGCGTTCGGACCCGCCATCTCCAGCTTGACCTTCTCAAGAAGCGCGGGCACCGGCACGTTGTAGTACCGGGGCGTGACCGTGCCGCCCGTGAAGATCTGCTGGTCGATGTAGTCGAAGTCCTCACCAGGGGTGTAAGGCGCGACGTCGAGCATCCCGTAGAGGAAGTTCTCCTGCCAAGAGGGGCCACCAGCCCACTTCTCAAGGCAGTTCCGCTTCAGGAATGCCATTGTCGGACCAGACTTGAAGACCTGGTCCACCATCCCCGGAACGATCGTCTTCTGGGTGATGGTATTGACGGCATCAAGAAATGCCATTTGTTAACTCCTATAGAAAAGCCCAGTTCCCTTGGACTCTTCCGCCTAGAGGCCGATATTTGCGAGTTCCGCCATGGCTGCGTTTATGCGGTCGGCTCTGTCGCCGGCAGCCTTAGACGCATCCTTGTTGGTCTCCCTCAAATAATCAACCACCGAGGGACCGGAAGGCTGTAGATGATCGGGGCTAGATGTAGCCATTGCAGCGCGCTTCCCCTCCTCGAACCACTTCTTCCGCTCAGCTTCCCGATCGGCCTCAGCTCTGCGCTGACGCTCCTCTGCTGTTAGGATCTCGTAGGCTCGGTAAGGTTCGATGCCCTGCTTGAGTGAAAGGTTGATCACCTCACGGGGGTCAATGTCAAAGCCGTCTTTGATGGAATCTCGAACCACCCGGAGGCCCTCTCCGAGTGCGGCTGGAATTAGCCTATCGAGTACATCCACCTTGGCAGCCTTAGCTTCAAGCTCCGCAAGTTTGTCCGGAGAGATCGTGGTGCCGGAAGGGGTCGTGGCGGCCGGAGGCGGACCCTCAAGTCCAAGCTCCTCCAGTTGCCGCTTCAGTTCATTCCGTTCAGCAATCAAGGCCTCGTTCTTCGGCTTCTCTTCCTCGAACCACTCCTTGAGCTGACCCTTGGTGTCCTCTAGCTCCTGAGTCTTCACCTGAAGCTCGTTCAGCTTCCGGTGGAACTCAGCTTCGCGCAGGTAGCCTCGGTAGGTCTCCTTGGCTGACTTCGTCTTGCTCCAAGCCTCGAAGTCCGCCTTCTCGTCCTCCTCGACATCAGCGCTAAGTTCTTGTACCCACTTCGCGTACGCCTCGTCTTCTTTCCTAGACATACTAACCTCCTAGTGACATACTACGCAGGGAAGTCGGGTTTGGCGGGGCTTATTGGCCCGCCTCCCTCTCTACCCCTAAACGTAGCTCCACCGGAAATCGCCTTCGCCAGTACCTCGGAGAGCAACTGCTTGATCTCGTCAATCTCGCTTGCCTGCTCAGGGAGGATCCCAGCTAGCGCGTCCAGAACGCTCTGGACCTCGTCAAAAACGTCCTTGAGCCCCCCGGAGCCGCCCTCCGGTTTAGGCTCGCCAGGGCCCGCCGATCCCGCGGCCAAGCCCGGGCCCATAGCTGTCAGGCCCTGCGGCGTGGTCCCCGGCGGCGGACCGCTCATCATGTTCTGCGGCGGCACGTCTTCCTACCTACTTCTTTCCCTTGGAGTTCGGATTCACCGGGGCCGGCGAACCGAGGCCCCCTCGGGGCTTGCACACCGCATCCTTAAACGGGCTGCGGATCTCACCACTCTTTGCCATGTAGACTCCTTTGCCCCCTAAGGGGCTGACTAATCATTGTAAGGCTAGCGGGGGAAGTTGTCAATCTAACTTTCCGCCACTATCGGCCGAGTGCCCATGTCCCTAGTTTCGAAGTGGGGCGGTACTTGCCCGCTAGGCGGGCGGCCCCCCTGGCTTTGGGGGCCCGGGACTTTTGGGCCACTAGGAGGCCCCCCACCCTCAGACCCCTGTGGCCCAGGCGGTGGCGGCCCTCCAGGACCCCCAGGCGGGGGCGGAGGATTCATCACCATCTGGAGCTGCTGCTGGAGCTGGAGCATCTGAAGCTGCAGCTGCATCTGCACCATCTCCGGCGGGGGACCCTGCATGAGGCCGAGCTTGCGGGCAGCGGCGATCCGCTCAGGGACCGTCTCCGCCGGCATCGGCCCAGCGTCGTTAACGTCAAACTGGTCCCAGATCGTCCAGGGATCCAGCATCTGCGCACGGAAGAGCTGGAGGTAGAACATCTTCTGCTGCGCGTGGGAGACGTTCAACCAGCTGTTCGGGGCGACCTGGAAGCTGAAGAGCTTGTGGTGCTCCAGCGCCCGGGCCATCCTAGAAGTGGAAGAGCCCTCATCGGGGTTCCCTGCAGGAACCATACTTCCTGGGTCGAAGTCGAAGTCTTCCCTGGTCAGCCCATCCTTCCCCAGAAGCTCGATCCGCCGGGGAGCGGTGTACCACTGGAAGAAGCCGATCTTCAGCATCTCAGCCAGCTCAGTCAGGGCGATCTCCATGCTCCGCGCCCTCAGGCGAAGGATCGGGCTCAGGGCCTCCATGTAGCGCTCCAGCGTATCACTAGAGGGCATCTGGCCCATCTGCGCCAACTGCGTCACCCCAGCCAGCCCGCCCGTGTCTTCCAGCTCAGCCTTCAGGAACTGGATGTGCTCCTTGAAGATGGAGAAGACCGCCGGGGCCGGGCCGTCTAGGAGCTTAAAGGGCTCACCCGCCGCTGGGTTGTAGTTCAGCTTCAGCCCAGGCTTCCGAGTGTCAAGGGCATCCAGCGCACTCTTCGGCATGGCTCGCTTGTCCGCAGCCACCGCCCGGCGCACCGACTGGGCTAGCCCGTCGTCTGCACCCCTGAGGGCTTCGTTTAGGGAGTCCTGTAGGGGGATCAGATCCCCGACCACGCTCGCGCCCAGGAGGCTCCAGGGCAACGGATCTAGGGTGAACCGCACCACCGGGAACATCCCATGCCAGTGAGGATTGGGGATGTCCTTCAGGATCGTCTCCGGGGTGAAGATGATCAGGCGGCCTCGGGGGTAGAGCCTAGCATCCTCCTTGGTAGCCACCTGCCCGTTCGGCATGTTGGCGCCCATGGGGTAGACCGTGTAGGCCCACTCTCCCTCGCCCAGGGTGACCGGCTTCTCCGAGAGGTTAAGGGAGTCATCCTTCAGGTAAGCACGCATGATGTCCACCGCCGGTGGCTCCTGCATGTTCTTCTTACCCTCAAGGAGGTCCCAGAGCGGGCTGACCAGCGAAGGAGTGTTCCCGGACTCCTTCATGCCGATGGGCCCCCAAGTGGTCTCCTTGCCTTCAAGCATGCCCGCCTTCGAGGGGAACATACGCTTCACTGTCTCCAGCGGGAAACGCTGTCGGAGGATGACTCCTCTCCAGTCCTGGATGCTGTCCGAGTAAACCGGGTCGACCGGGATGACGTCCCGAGGGTCAAAGGGGATCAGCTCGAAGTCACCCTGGCCCCCCGCCAGCTTGGCGTTCCAAGTCAGCAGCCCATACCCCGAGCCGCCAGCCAGGCCGAAGAGGAGGATGCTAACCAACCTACGGTCAGTTCGCTGTCCCCTCCACCACGCCCTCGCCAGCTTGTTCAGGGTGTCAGCTTGCTTCTGGTAGATGTCCGCCATCGTCTCGTAGTTCCAGATCGGCCGGACGTCCGTCATCACCGCCGCCGTCTCCAGGGCCAGCTTGCGGATCCGGTTGTCCGTGATCTTGCTCAGGGCCTTCCCGTTGAAGTGCACCTGCTTCCCGTCGATGTAGTTGATCGCTGCGGGGCACTGCTCGTACGCGCGCTCCTTCTGGATGCTACGCATCCCCGCCGCGTACTTGAGCCTCAACCAGCCAAGGAGACCTTTCTCCCGCTCGGAGACGCTCAACGACTGCTCGGTAATCTCGGGCATGTTAGCTCCTAAACCCAGCAACCAGGGAGGCCAACGCCCCTCCCCTCCTTGTATTCATGCTTCCCAGTTCGGCGATTGTACCCAACGTATTCCTTCTCCAGCCACGCAGCGTCGTCCCGCTTGGTCATCCCGTGGGCCTGGCAGAGCGCCTTCTCGTGGGCGGCTGAGGTGACCTCAATCTCCTTCCCAGTAAAGGCCTTGGTGGTAAAGGGATACTCGTGCTTCACGATCCCAGAGCCCGCCCCGTGCGGGCAGAAGGGCCACTGCCCGACCCCCACTGTCTCCCCGCACTTCTCGCACTCGTAGGTTTCTTCGCTAACCCCAGTGCTCTGGAGGGGATGCCTAGCTACCTGCAGCACAATGTTCTCGCTCATCATTTCCACCACGCAGCAACAGCCTGCTCTACAAGGACCACAAGGAAGGCTACCACCGCCGGGATCACGTAGGCATAGACAGCCTGCCTGGTCTTCTTCGCTCCCTTGATCTCCCCCAAGGTCTCGATCACTTGGTCTAACTTACAATCTATCTCGGTGATGCGGTGCTCGTTTGTTTCCAGCCTCCACTCCACCAGGGATCGGTGTTGTTCCCAGCTATCCCCGTCGGACATCTTTGACCTCCTCCCAGTCCTGTTCCCTCCAGGTCTCAGGCCCGAAGTTGACTGCCTTCCGGACTAGCTTTCCCGCTCGGGTAGTCTCATACCGGATCACGTAACCCTTTCCCTTCGGCCCATCGTAGACGTCCACCCAGTAGCTGAAGCCCGAGGGGCTGGTTAGCTTGCTCCGCTTGCTTACGTCGGTTGGTTGCTTCCCTCCCGGGAGAACCTGGAAGGCCTCTCCCGCATCCTTGAACTCTTGCTCCACCAGGGCCACATGCGCGTAGGCTGTGGGATCCTCAGGGTCGGGATGAGTGTCTTCTGCTGGGGAGAAGTTGATAAGATCTTTAAGCCATTCCCACATGCTGCCTCTCCTTAAGTGAAGGGATAGAATTTTCCTGCGCCTTCGGCGTAAAGCTCGGTGATCTCGTCGGACTCCAGAACACGGGACCAGATGGCGACTTCGTCCATTAGACCAGTGATCCCAGTACTGCCGTTTGACCACGCGCCAAGCCTAAACGAACCCTGCTCAATTGATGGGGTATAGGCGTACTCTGCCAGGGTGCCCGCTACGCCATTTGTGTAGACGAGCCCGGTATTGGCTACATTGTCGTACACGTAGAGCAGGTGATACCAGACTCCGGTCGTAAGAGTCGCAGAGCGTGCGGGCAGTTCATGCGTTCCATCCGTTGGAACGAACTCCATCTTCGGCTGCCCGTTGCCGTAATACACAGTGAAGCCTGCGGTGGTGGAACCCGTCACACCTTCTCTAAGTGCGATGAGGTACTCATCGACATCGAACTTCACCCACATCGAGATGGTCATGGACTTCGCCGGGATGATCGTGTTGATTAGCCCCGGTGCGGCGAGACTTAAGCTCTCGCTATTCGCCTTCACGAACTTGGCCGCGTTGTTGTGCATCCCCGTGTCGTAGCCCACCGTGTTGTTGTCGGTGAGATGGTTGCTCCCCACCGAGTCACTCCTGGTCCCACTAGTCTCATCCAGGAGCCAGTAGCTTACCAGGCCAGTCAAAAGGGAGCTAGGCGCGCCTCCACTCTCGTAGTGAAACCACGCGGGGAAGATAGATGCGCCAGTGCCGGGCATGAGCTTAGCCTTAGGTAAAGGGGTAGAACTTGCCAGTGCCGGAGTTGTAGAGTTCAGCCACCTCAGTTGAGGTAAGCTGCCGGGACCAAAGAGCGAACTCGTCCACTGAGGTGCTCAGGACAAAATAGGGCTCAGTCGCGTTGTAGAACATGAATGGCCCACCTGGCGTACACACCGTTGGATAGGTGTTGTCTCCATAAAGATCTTTCGAGGCCCCATTGAGGTAGATCTGTAGCTTCTCGGCTGGAGTTTCTTTGCTTGCGTCAAACGCGAAGACTACGTGGGTCCATGAACCATCCACCGCGATCAGTGCGGTATCGACTGGAGCCAGGGTGAACGAGTAGATATCTTCGTACGTGCCAGTAAGTGCCGGCCACCCAGCAACGTGCAGAAAGGAGATTAGTGGCCCGTTATACCACACGTACGTGCCTTCGGCCAAAGTGGTACTAATCCAAAACGAAACTGTCCATGTGGAGGTCATCTCTTGCATGCCTCCCGCCTCCACTGGATCTCCCTGTGGATCACTGTCCGCAAGCCACGCAGCATTATCCGCCGGGAACGCGATGCAGTTTCCGTTAACCCCCGTCCCAGATGGAACTGTAGGAGTTCCTTCTCCCCACAGTGTTAGGTCCACGTCTCCCACGCTGTCTTCCCGGGTCGCACCTGCAGCTTCGCCTAGAAGGTAGTAATGAGCCAGTCCGGTCAGCAGGGTACTTTCCCCTGCCCCCTTTGGGTCAGCCCAAGCGGGGAAAAGGTTCCCCGCCCCGGAGGTCACTTAGTCCTCCTCTGGATCCGCTGGCTTGCTCCACCGGATACCGTTGATCTCCTCGGTCTCTTTCTTCTCGTACTTCTTCCCAGTCTGACCGCCGAAGAGCCCGCCCTTATTCTCAAAGACCTGCTCTACGTAGTGCACATACTTAGTCATCTACAAGCTCCATTTGTAAAAGATTTCCCACCCGCCACGCCCACAGGTTGGGCAACGCCCACAGTGGGGGCAAGGGGCAGGCGACTGCTGCCCCTGGTTAGGATAGATGATATGGTACTGGTCCTTCCGGTACTGGTCCCTCCATCCATCCCAGAATCCACTACTATCAGTCCACGTCACAGTTTCGCTCATCCTACCAACCCCGCGATTGCCATCTTGATCCGGGCTACCACCTGCGCCCGAAAAGCCTCCTCCAAGTCATCTCCGGGCTTGGTGTAGAAATTGGTCTGCGCCCGCAGCCGAGTCAGCTGGTCCGGGGTCAGCTCAATCTCCAACCCCGCCACGCTGATATTCCTCAGCTTGTTGATCATCTCCAGCAGGGTCTCCGTCCGATCCACAGGCCAGCCCAGGATCGTGTTCAGCCTCCGCACTGCCTCCCCCTCGATAATCAACCTCGGCTCACCGGGGGTGTGATTGACGAACTCCTTCAGGGTCTCCGCAATTGCTGCCTGTGGCCTATCCGGCCGCCGCTCCGCGTACTTTTGGTAAACCTCATCCGGGATCTGAATGTTAACCAGCATCCTCTTCCTCCTAAACCTAACTTACCATTGTAGAGCGCTAACGCCCTAGCTGTCAAGGGTTGGATAGAAGTCCTCAATTTTCTGCCCAACCGCCATGCTTCCCGCCATCTGCCAAACCTGCTTAGGCTTAGCCTTTGGCTCGGACGCCTTCTGGGCGTCCCGTCTCCTCTCATCCGCCATGTTGACCACGTCGTCCTGGTGGGCAATGTAGAGGCCAATGCCCAGGGCCATCAACCTATCGTCATGATAGCCATCAAAGGCCTCCACCCGAACCTGCCCAGAGGGTTTCTTCACCTTCACGAAACTCCCCATCTCCTCGATCAGCTGGGGGGAGTTGATCTGCACCTGCTCCTTCTTTAGGTACTCCAGCAGCACGTTTGTCAAAAGGGGCCGGGTTGCGGCGGTAGTCCACCAGCCGTAGACCTGCCGGGTCTGCCCCAGGGTCCCGTGGGCCACCTCGGAGATGTACAAGTTGCTGTAGCCCATCTGCTCCAGGACCATCAGGGTGGTGGTCCCCGGACTGCCGGGGTTCGCTTCCACCGCCATCAGGGCGTCCAGGTCCGCGTCCTTGTCCCGGTAGATCCGCCCGATCACCCCGGCAACGACCGCCAGGTCGCCCGGGGAAAGGTCCCCGCACCACTCCGCCACCTGCTCATCCACGCTGCTCTTGTCCCCGACCCGCACCACCTCGATCGCTGCGTTGTCCGCGTCCAGCCCGTGGGAGGCGTCCACGCTAACTACGTAGTACTTCCCCCGCTTTGGCATCTCCCAGATCACCAGCTTGTTGGTCCACTTGGTGGGATCCTCGCTCTTGATGTACTCGTCCGCATCCAGCTTGACCAGCTTCCTCTTAGCGATGTCAATCTCCGCTACCACTAGGGGCACCCGGACCTTATCCCGCAGGCGACTCCTCAGCTCCAGGGTAAAGGCGCTCTTCACCCCGGTTTGGAAGGCCTCCTCCACGGTGGAGGGGTACTCCTGGTAGAACTTCTCCAGCTCCCCCTTCGCCTCCAAGTTTCTCCTGGTGTACTGGTAGTAGGTTAGCTGCTCCTTGTCCAGCTCCAGCCCGGTCTCCTGCTTGACCCTCTTGGCCATGTCCAGGGTGTGGGGCAGGAACTCCACCCCTTCGGAGCGGAGTCGGTAACTGGGCCTCAGGTACCAGGCTGCGAAGACCGCCCGCCAGTTAGTCTTCTTCTGCCACGCCGCCATGAAGTGCTCGTAGTACCAGTTCCCCTTGGCCCCGGCGCCGGTCGACTCGAAGAGCGCCACGGTGTGGTGCTTCTTGCTGGAGTCAAAAGCGGGGATCAAGTCCTCGTCAATGGCGGAGGGGAACTCCCAGGTGCTCAGCTCGGTGAGGTGGACCACGTCCAGGGTCATCCCCTGGCCGAGGGTGTTCTTCTGGTTCCCCGCGCCCACCAGTACATCGCTATCCAGGTCGGTAAAGTGGAGGTGGGTGCCCTTCACCCGGCCGTCGATGGCGGGGCGGAACCATGGGGGCATGTTGTCGTAGATCCTGGTAAGGGTGTAGAAGAGCGTGTTCAGGCTCGTATCCGGGTGGTCCGAGGCAATCAGCCCCTGGGTGTTCGGGTTCAGGAAGATGAAGTGGGCAACGATCGCCTCGCCGATGACGGTCCCGCCAACCTGCCGGCTCTTCAGCAGCACCACGGGAATCTTGCAGCTCCCGTACCCTTCCTGCCGCCGCTCTTCCTCTGCCAGCACCTTCAGGATCTTCTCCTGGCTAGGCCAGGGGATGATCGGCTCCAGCTTCTTCTGCTCAGTCAAAATCAAGCAGAAGCGGGTGAGGAAGAACCTAAAGTCAATCTGGGCCAGTAGCCGGCAGGAGGTGATGAACTGGTACTCCTCCTCATCCACCGGAGCGATCGGCCGTCCGTCCTTGTCGAACTTGGCCTTCAACCGCAAGGCCATCTCTTGGACCTCGGGGTAGGTCCAGTAGGGCAACGCTACCCCGAGCGTGTTCTCCAGCTTGATCCGAGCTGCCTCGGTCAGTCCGGGGTCGTACAAAGCTCCTCCTTGGTTGGGCAGTTGCAGTAGTCCCTCAGGCCGGAGCCGTCGGGTTTGTAAAGCTCGCTTTCCGGCTTGCGCCCGCAGGCCAGAACGGTCCAGCCTAGAACCACCGGCTCCTTCTTGTACCCCTCCACATAAACCTCCACCTGGTGCTCACCTGGCCCCACCCTTGTTAGGTGTAGCTGGACCTCGGTGCCGTAGAGCCTGCGGATGGCGGCCCCGTCATTTACCACCACGATCACTTCCTGCGCGGGGAGGTTGTAGAGGCTGATGAAGATGTCTACCGGAACGGTCTCCGCCTTCTCCGGGAGGCAGATCTGCTGCGCCTGCCCCAGCCTTACGTACACAAAAGGGGCTTTGCTGCGGCTATCCCAGCCCCGCGTGTTCGCGTTGACCGGATGGAAGACCCAGGGATGACACCCACTGAGCCCCAACATCCCTAGGGCGAGGAGGAACCTTAGGACTAATGACCTTCTCAAAACATCCCCTCCGGTACCGCCTTGACCAGCTTCCCTTCCTTATCAAAGAGGAAGCCAACGATCAGTCCACTCTCGCACTTGACATGCCAGAGAGCTATCTGCCCCTTCCCCGGGGCAAAGCCGGTCTCCACGTAAAGCTCCTCGAAGGTGCTGCACTGCGCCTCTGGATGCTTCGCCATCTCCGCCGCGATAATGGCCTTTCTAAAGTCGCTCCCCCTCAGGTCAGGCAGGAAGGGGCTGTACGCTCTCGCCGCCACCAACGCACCGCCCGTCAGCAAAACGCCCACAAGTGCACCAGACAGGAACTTGATCATCGGTAATTCTCCTTAAGGGAAGCTTTCGGCTTCCTGTTTTCGCGGCCAAACCAGTGCGAGCCGATCTGGGTCAGGCCTTCAAGCGAGGATGCCCAGCTGGGGGCGTCGCCTGCAAAGTAGTGCGTAAACTGACTCCGCGCTCGCCGCGGGTCAAGGATCTTCTCAGCATAGCTGATGTACTGCTGCCACTCCGGGTGGGCCGGGCCAAACTCCATGATCTCCCGGTAGGCCCTGCTTCCTGGGTTCATCGGGGAGTACTGGTAGCGCCCATTCCGATTCTGCTGGATGACTTCCTCTGGGGTGGCCGGGTAGCCCCTCAGCCCAGTCCGGTTGAGGATCGTGTCGCCCATCGCCAGGGCTTCCTGCTCCGTGAGGTTCTCTCGGTTCTCCCCCCGCAGCAGCCGAGCAATCAGCTCCGCCCTGGGGTTGGTAAGTGTCGCCGGTGCGCTACTCATTCACCACCTCCGCCTCTACCACTTCCCGCACGGGCGTGTAGAGGATCTCATCCGCAGCCTTACTCAGCCGGTTCAGCAGGTCCGCGTTCCCCGCGTTCACCTGCACGGCCTGGTTGACGTTCACAATCGGCCCGCCGCCCTTCTTGGGCAGCATCTCGCTCATCTCCAGGACCTTCTGGACAGCGAACTCCTTGTGGTCCGAAGAAACCCGGGTCTTCCCCGTTCCATGGCACCGGGGGCATACAGCGTTGAGGGTCTTGCCCCCTGCCCTGCCACTTACTCTGCCCACTCCAAAACAAATCTCGCACTGGCTCTCCTCATCCATCGCGTGGCGCATGATATCTCTCATGAGGTTCGGCATCTGCTTGTAGAGACCGAGAACGGTCTCCATCTTCTTGAGGGCGAGGGCTCCCTTCGCGTAGGTGTCTAGGACCCCCACCACATCCGCACCCGCTTCGGCAACTGCTCTTGCGAGCGAGAAGTTAGGGTTAGCAACCAGAATAGCGGCGACCTCTTTGACGGCACGGTTCGCGGTGCCTGAAGCCTCAAGCTTTTCGATGATATCCTCTCTTCCATCGCTAAGCTCATTTTCCAGCTTCCGCGCTAAGCTGCTCGCGGTCGACTTCTGCACTCCGCTCAGGCGCCGCACTACTATCTGTCCCGCCTTCCCCTTCCTGCTCCTCTTCACCACGTCGTCCCTCAGCATTTCCGGCAGCTCCTCTGCCTTCACCCCGTTGTTCCGCAGCACCTTGTTCAGTGCTCTCCGCTCCTTCAGGCCCAACGGGGAAGTCCCAGCTTCCGTAGCTTCGCCACTCGTCAACAGCTTGGGCGACTCTTCCACTTGGGAGTCCGTCCGGCTGGTCTCCTTCTTTCCATCCAGTGCCATCTCGCTTGACTGCGTGGGGGTAGGTTCCTTCTGGCAATCCATACTTTGCTCTCAGCTCCTCATCCACTTCGTTTTGGAAGATGAAATCTTCGTCGGTTTCGAGAATCTCCCCTTCCTCGGTCCCGGTCCGCGTGTTAATCCCCTTGGCGTTGAGGTAGAGTTCGAAAAGCTCCACCAGGCGCTCAAGGGCGGCGGTTGCACGGTCAGGTTTTCTGCTAAAAAGGCCCATTTTTGGGTCATCCTCCGCGTAAAGTGCTGGTCAGGAGGGCTTTCGGCGGGGAGGATTGGGGAGGAGGGTTCGCCTCTGGCCCTCCCAACCAGCGACAAGAGTGAGAGTAACACCGGAAAGGGGAGAAGTCAAGGGGGAAGGAGAGGAGGGAGGCGGGGTGCCTACTTTTCCGTGCCTGTAAGTGAACTTAAAGTGGGCTCGGGTAAGTTTAATTAATGGAAGGGGTTGCGACGGACAGGTATGTTTTTGAACCATACTTGTCCCTCGTAACTTATTGATTCTTTAGTCACTTTAAGTTTTCAAAACCCCTGGGACAAGTACCTTTTTAATATATATGAATAGGTAACCTGTCCGTCCGGGCGGGAGAGATTAAATTGGCAGAGGCCAGAGCGTACTTTCCTCCCCTTTCCTCTCCTTGGTGGCCCGTCCGGCTTGGGGGCGGGGCAGTTTGGGCCCCGCCTAAGGCGTGGGAGGGTGGGAGCCCTGCTAAATTAAGGGACTTTTGCTGGGCTGGGGACCCCCTGCGGGGCCTCTTAAGTGACTGAAAAGAAAAAATTTAAAAAATACGTAGACGCAGGTCCCACCCCCTACCCCCTCCCCTTGAAAGCGGCTCGAGGACAAC
>Ga0316628_100002965_pt1 | contig 12862 bp, 12 predicted proteins | sample OWC_Aug_M2_C1_D5_FD_207648 | JGI IMG/M metagenome (GOLD analysis project Ga0316628, IMG submission 207648) | Wetland soil microbial communities from Old Woman Creek delta, Ohio, United States - OWC_Aug_M2_C1_D5_C | ecosystem: Environmental > Terrestrial > Soil > Wetlands | place: USA: Ohio...
GGGTGGCCGGGAGCGCGGAGGGCGCAGGTCGGTCCCGCGTTCGTGAAGACGTCGTGCTCCTCCAGCTTCACGTTCGGGCACTGCGGATACATGCCACCCGCGGGCCCGGCTGTCCGGGCGCTCTGGCCGATTCCGCCCTCCGTGTGGGCGCGGAAGTGGATAGCCGTGAGCGTGCCGTCCCGCTTGGCGCCGAGCCGGACGGCCATGAGGGCGCCCGGGGCGTTGCCGGTGCAGACCTGCTCCTCCTGGCGGTCCAGCATGAGCTTCACGGGTGCGCCCGTCTGGCGCGCCAGCCGGCAGGCGACGATGGCGAAGGCGCTCCCCACGGCCGACGGATAGAGCTTGCTCCCGAAGCCGCCCCCCATGTGCTCCGTGATCACCCGGACCTTCTTCCGGTCGAGGCCGAACGCCTCGGCCAGGGCGGCGCGGACCATGAAGACACCCTGAGTGGAGGTGTAGACCGTGAGGTGGTCGCCCTCCCACTGGGCGACGACGCCGTGCGTCTCGAGGACGGCATGCGTGTGAACGGCAAGGCGGTACGTGGCCTCGAGGACCGTGTCGGCCTCGGCAAGACCCTTCTCGATGTCCCCGCGGGTCCCGCCGCGCGCGCCGCCCAAGGTCGGCGGCGGAAGCGGCCCGATCACGTTCCCGTTGCGCGGGGCGTTCGGTGGTGCGGGGGCCTGACCCTCCCCGAAGACAAGGGGAGCCTTCGGCGTCATCGCCTCTTCGAGGTCGGTGACGAAGGGGGTCGCCTCGTACTGCACCTCGACGAGGCGTGCCGCGTCTTCGGCGATCTCCTGGGAGACAGCGGCGACCGCCGCGATATCCTGGCCCGCGAACCGGACCTGTTTGGCGTCCGTGGTCCAGACGGCCTTCACGCCGGGGAGGCGCTCGGCCTTGGCTGCGTCAATGCGCACGATCTTGCCGGCGGGGATCGGCGCCCGGACCATCTTGGCCCAGAGCATGCCCGGGAGGTTCACATCATAGGTGTACTTGGCCCGGCCGGTCACCTTCTGCGGAGCTTCCTGGCGCGGATGGCGCTTCTTCACGGCGCGGAAGCGGGTATCCAAATCCCAGGGCTTGAGATCCCCGGGAGCGGTGTGGACCTCCAAGCTGACCGGGCTCTCGGCGGGGCCGACCTTGACCTGGAACGTGGTATTGCCGGCGGAGTCGTCCTGCGCCATGGCTCACCCCTTCCGCTCGGCCGTCTTGGCGACGGCCTCGAAAATCCGGGAATACGTCCCGCATCGGCAGAGATTCCCGGAGAGCCCAGCCTTGATCTCTTCGAGGCTGGGATGCGGGTTCTTGCCGAGGAGGGCGGTGGAGGCTACCACGAACCCCGGCGTGCAGAAGCCGCACTGGAAGGCGTCGCACTCCGCGAAAGCGGCTTGGACCGGACTGAGTTTCTCCGGGGTGCCGAGGCCCTCGACCGTGGTGATCTCGTGGCCGACCGCATCCACCGCGAGCATCAGGCACGCGCAGATCGGCTGGCCGTCGAACAGGACCGTGCAGCCGCCGCACGCACCGCGCTCGCAGACCTCCTTCGCGCCGGTGAGTCCGAGGTGGTTTCGCAGGGCCCGGAGGAGGGTGACGCGCGGCTCAACGGTGACGGTGTGGATCGCGCCGTTGACGGTGAGCCGGAGCGGAACGGCGTCGGGCCCCATGACCGCGGCCTCCGCCGCACGCGGCGCCGGCGTCACGAGTCCGGTGGCCGCCGCCCCGACACCTACGGTCTTGAGGAAGGTTCGCCGGGAGACGCTGAAGGACGTGGTGTCACTCTTCGGTGAGCGCTTTGGCATGGGGCACCTCGCACACGGACGCAGCCGTCCTGAGATAACCCTGAACTCTTGATGCCTTCCACGGGTTTGTCGTGTGATTGAGCGACAGAAAGCGGTCAGGCCCTCCACCCCGACCCAGCGTACAGTCGCGCGAGCATCGCCCGCGTGTCAAGCGGAAGTTGCGGGATGAGAGGGATGGCATCCAAAGCGCGGCCGAGCTACGTCGGCCACGCGGTTGACGGCGCGCGCGATCCGGTGGGGTGCGCCGTCAGCCAGCGTCGGGACCCTGTGGCGCATCGAGCAGCGACCTCAAACGCTCTTTTGCCTCACGCGCCCGCTCCATATGGTGGCCGCAGATCTGCAGAATCTCGTTACGGAGCGTCGGCCGCAGGGTCATGAGGAAGCCCATGAGCCCCCTCAACGCGTCGTCCAAGGCTTGCACGGCTGCTTCGATCTCCTGGCGCGCTTGTGTGTCCATATCGACGGCTCCTCTCTGGTAGGTTGCTTCTTGCACAGCCTGCTGGATGAAGTTCTACTACCTTCTTTCTGATCTCATAGTTGGGGCGTAAAGGCGACCGGTTTCGCCGAGGCAATAGCATCCCCGCGCCGGAGGGGAGACTCGTCAACCTGTCCGATCAAACCGTCCGGTTTCGAGCCTTTCCTCGTGACAAGGGTGTCTGCCGAAGCTATAGTGCGGCACGTTGCGATGGTGCTCCTTCACGACGAGAACGGACATGTCTGACCTGACGATTCGCACGCGAAAGACACAAGAGATGCTCGACATCACCTCGCAGGTCAGCGAGGTGGTGCGGTGCTCGGGCATCGCGAACGGATTCTGCCTGGTGTACGTTCCGCATGCCACGGCCGCGATCGTGATCAACGAGAACGCCGACCCCAACGTGTGCCAGGACATCCTGGACGCCCTGGGTCGCATGGTGCCCGAGGGTGCGTGGCGGCACGATCGTGTGGACAATAACGCCGCCGCCCACATCAAGGCAACCATCCTGGGGCCGAGCGAGACCATCCCGGTGTGCGAGGGCGGTCTGCGCCTGGGGACCTGGCAGAGCGTGATGCTTGTGGAGTTCGACGGGCCACGGGATCGCACCGTGATCGTCGAGGTCCGCTGAATACTCTTCCCTGCAGCGAGGTGGCCGGATGACCCTGGTTGAAGCCAGCGTCCTGGGAGTGGTCCAGGGCGTCACGGAGTTCTTGCCCATCAGCAGCATCGCTCACCTGCGGGTCGTGCCCGCACTGTTCGGGTGGGGCGACCCGGGTGCCGCGTTCTCGGCGGTGATCCAGCTCGGCACCCTGCTGGCCGTCCTGGTCTATTTCGCCGGCGACTTGCGCGGCATGATCGTGGGCGCCCTGAAGGGATTGTTCGAAGGAAAACCGTGGGCGCGCCAAGAGGCGCGCCTCGCCTGGTTCATCACGCTCGGCACGTTTCCGATCGGGATCTGCGGTCTGGCGTTCAAAAAGCACATCGAGGGCGAGTGGCGTTCCCTCTACGTGATCTCCGCCAGCCTGATCATCCTGGGAATTCTCCTCTGGGTGGCCGAGCGTCGGGCGGCGTTCCAACGGGACGTCGCGCAGATCGGCTGGTTGGACAGCCAGCTCATCGGGTTGGCGCAAGCGCTTGCGCTGATTCCTGGCTCGTCGCGATCCGGCACGACGATGACCGCGGCGATGTTCCTGGGGTTGACGCGCGAGGCGGCGGCCCGGTTTTCCTTCCTGCTCGGGATTCCGGCCATCGGAGCCGCCGGCGTGTTCGAGTTGCGGGAACTGCTGAAGCATGGCGTGGGTGAGGCCGGGCTGTCGGCGCTGGCGGTCGCGACGGCGACCTCGGCGGTGAGCGGATACCTGGCCATCGATCTGTTGCTGCGATATCTCCGCCGAAACACGACGTACATTTTCGTGTGGTATCGAATCGGACTGGGACTGCTGCTGCTGGCACTCCTCGGCGCCGGCATCCTGAGACCGCTCGGATAACGGCCCACGGCTCGCGGGCATCGGTGAGGAGTCATCATGTTTGCTGGAATCAATCACGTGGCCGTTGTCGTGCGTACCGTGGGTGAGGCGCTGCGGTTCTACCACGAGGTTCTCGGATTGCCCGTGGGGCAACAAGCGACCGTCGCGGACCAGGGGGTCCACGCGGTGTTGCTGCCGGTGGGCGACGATGAGATCGAGTTGCTGGAGCCGACGAATCCGGCCGGGGGTGTCGCGCGGTTTCTGGAAAAGAAAGGCGAGGGCGTCCATCATCTCTGCCTGGAGACACAAGATGTGGCGGCGGCCCTTGCTCGGGTCAAGGCGGCGAACCTCCCGGTGATCGATCAGGCGCCCCGGAAAGGCCTGGCGGGGACCATCGCGTTCCTGCACCCGGGCGCGTGCCACGGCGTCCTGGTCGAGATGGCCCAACCGCCCGAGGCGGCGCAACACGGGCATCAGGCGGCGCCGGCCGTGAGTGGAATTCGCGCCACCCGCATCAACACCATCTATGTGGTGACGAAGGACCTTGGCGCGGCGGCCGAGAATTACGCGAAGAATTTCGATGCCGCGATCATGGGCCCCGCGCGCGACGCCGGCTTCGGCGCCATGCAAGCGGTCGTGCAGATCGGCACGAGCCGACTCACGCTGCTGGATGCGGGCGAGATCGCTGCGGCGGCGGCGGACGACCCGTTCGTCGGGACTCGGCGCGAGGGCGTTCTGGGCGTCTGCCTCGGGGTCGAAGATTTCGCGGCGGCGGAAGACTACCTCAAGGGGAAGGGGATCGGCCTTTCGGTCCGCGGGGTCGGAAACGGTTCCCCTGTCGGTCGTCTGTTGGCCAGCAACACCCACGGGGTCGGCCTGTTCATGAGTCCGCGCAACTGACGGTCAGTCAGGAGGCGTAGACACCACAGGGCGAGGCTATCAGGCCTCGCCCTGTATTTCTGTCGAGATTCCCGCCCTGCCGATCCGCACGTTCTACCGTCGCCCACGCCTCCGCCGTTCCCTCTCGTACGACAGAAGCAACCACCAGGGCTATCGGCCTCCCGCATGCTCCAGGACTGCGAAGATGAACGCCACGAAGACGGCCTGGAGGATGAGGAGAGCCGCCTCCAGGGCGCGGGCGTGCACGAGGGCGATGGCGGCCAGGCCCATGCAGATGGAGAGGGAGAAGACCAGGAGGACGGCGTTGCGATGGCTTCCGAGCAGCGACGCCAGCCGGTGGTGAAGGTGGTCCCGCCCGACGTACGCGATCCAGTCCCGGAAGCTCCGCACCTTTCCGCTCGCGATCCTCGCCACGGTGATATGGGTCATGTCGTAGATGAACACCCAGAAGATCAGCACGGGCGCCGTGATATCCACAAGGTTGTTCTCGGCCCACTCGCCCTTGACGGCCAGGGCCGCCAAGACAAAGCCCAGGAACGTGCTGCCGGAATCCCCGAGGAAGATTGCCGCTGGAGCCTTCCGACGGAAGTTGAAGGGCAAGAACCCCAGACAGCTACCTACGATGGCGCAGGCGAACCAGCCGAGAAACGGCTGGGACGTCAGGAAGGCGAAGAGGGCCAAGAAGCTCGCCGTGATGATACTGAGCCCGGTGGCGAGACCGTCCATGCCGTCGGCGAAGTTCATGGCGTTGGTGATGCCGAGGAGCCAGACGATCGTCAGGGCGATGTCGATCGCGTCGCCGAACCAGGCCTGCGGGAACAGGGTCAGGACCACGTCGGAACCGATGACGATACCTGCCGCGACGAGTTGGGCCAGCATCTTGATGGCAGCCGGAACCTCGACGATGTCGTCCACGATGCCGACGACCACCAGCAGGGTCGCACCCAGCAAGATGGCGACAACCTGGCGATCCAGGATCGAATTGGCGAGGATCGCCAGAGTGGACGCCACGTAGATGGCCAGCCCTCCCAGCAGCGGCGTCGGAGCCGAGTGCACCTTGCGCGACGCCGGAATGTCGAGAATCCCGAGGGCGTGGGCGATCCGGATGACCACCGGTGTGAGACCGAAGGAGATCAGGCCGGAGACGATGAGGATATGCCCCCACCGGGCGCCGTAGAAGGCCTGCCATGCGGCGCGGCCGGAATAGACAAGGAGCAGAGCGGCCAGTGCCAGCACCAGGACGCTTGCCCACACGGGGAACCCGCCGAGACCGGCGGAACTGTCAATGGGTTTGGGTTCCGCAAGAGACGATGAGGATGTCATGAGAATGTCCGCTGGAGGGCGCGGATGACGACCTCCACCTCCTGCGCGGCCAAAGCTGGATAGATCGGGACGGACAACGCATGCCTGTAGGCGTGCTCCGCCCCCGGGAAGCCCTCAAGGCCGAGGGTTCGGTGGATGGGCTGGAAAACCGGGCGGCGGGCCGTGACGCCGAACCCGGCCAGCCGCCGAACCGCGGAGACCGCCGCTTTCGGACACGCCATGACGAACCGGTGATACACGTGGGTCCGGCGGTCGTCGGCGACGGGAAGTCCGACGGGAAGCGCAGCCCACGCTCTCCGGTAGCGAGCTGCCACGGCCGCCCGACGGGCGAGCATGGCGGGAAGGCGGTGCAGTTGGCTGCGGCCCAGCGCGGCCTGCATGTCCGTCAACTTATAATTGAATCGCGTCGTGTGCCGCCGACGCTCGTCGTAATCGCGGCGATCCCGAATCCGCGCCAGGAGCCGCTGGTCTCGACTGAGGACCATGCCGCCTTCGCCCGTGGTGAAAAGCTTCGTGGCATAGAACGACAGCGCGCTGACCGCGCCGAAGGCGCCGACGGGGCGGCCCCGGTAGCGCGCGCCGAAGGCCTGGGCACAGTCCTCGATCACCGGAATTCCCAGGCATAGCAGCGCATCCAGGTTCGCCGGTAACCCGAAGAGGTGGGGCACGATGAGCGCGCGCGTGCGCCGCGTGCAGAGCCGCCGGACGTCGGCGGTATCGACGTTGTACGTCTCCGGGTCGATGTCTGCCAGCCGCGGGGTGGCCCCCACATATTCGACGGCGTGCAGGGGGGCGACGCACACGTAGCTCGGCAGGATGACCTCGTCGCCCGGTCCGACGCCCAGCCCCAGCAGCGCCAGGTGAAGGGCCGCCGTCCCGGAATTCACCGCCACGCCGCGGGTCATGCCGACGAAGTCGCCGACCTCAGTCTCCAGGCGCTCGACCTCCGCGCCCTGCGCCAGCGCCCCGCTCCGGAGCACGCGAACCACCGCCCGCACTTCCACCGCCGTGATCCAGGGGCGGGAGTGGGGGATGAGTATTGGCGATTTGGCAACTCGGCGACTGGGCAATTGGGTGGCTCGGCGATTAGGCAATTTGGCAACTCGACGATTGGGCGATTCGGTGCGAGCCTTACGGCTCTTCGGAACCGCGTGTCCTGGTGCCGCTCTTCGACTTGCGACCGAGCGTGCGAATGTATGCGTTCAACTGCGGGGCAAGAGCTTCGACGCGCGCTGCGAGTTCGTTGAAGCGATCATTCGACAGCAAGTCTCGCTTGCGGGCACGCCGGAGCCAATGCCGCGCTTCGAACAACGATCCGCGGGCGTAATACTGAAACTGGCGGTTATCTCGGTAATGGTATCGGCCGTACCCCTCCGCGATGTTTCCCCTGACTGAGTCGGCGGCATCGACGAGCTGTCGACCGAGCGTATCCCTCGGGAACGGGCTCCAACTGAGAACTTCATCCCAGACCGCGTCGGCAAGCTCCTCGGCCAACTGATAGATTCACAGGCCTTCCAGACCTTCCGGCACCGCTGCAACTCCACACGCGTGCTACGTTCTTTCCAAATCGCCCAGTCGCCGAGCTGCCAAATTGCCAATCATCACGGGGCCATGTTGATGAAGAGGCGGAGGGGGACGAAGCCTTCGGCGTTGCGGACGCGGCCTTGGATGCCCCGGAAATGCGCCGAGGAGCGTGCGATGTCCACGACCGTCAGGCCCTTGATATTGGTCTTGTTCACCTGCGAGGCGTGGGCCTCCAGGGCGGCGACCTTCTGTTCTAGGACGGCGTCCACATCCACGAACACGCTCGGTGAGAAGTTCTGGGTGGTGAGCCCCTCGAAGAACAAGACGTTCCGCGTGTACCGGGTGGCGGTGATGGTGGAGACCGAGAGATGGCGGTGATCCTGGTGGGTGTCGTCCTGATAGTGGACAAAGATAAAGTCCGGCTCCACGGCATGGATGATCCGCTCGACGCGCTGGATGCTGTCCCGGTCCAACGGGATGGCGGTATCCGGATAGTCGCCCCAGAAGAGCTTGACGCTTTGCAGGACTTCGGCGGCGGTCTCCTGCTCCTTGCGACGGACGGCGCCTTCCTCGCTTGCGCCGCCGTCGGTCATGACGAGCAGGAACACCTCATGTCCTTGTCGTGCATACTTGATGAGAGTTCCGCCGCAACCGATCTCGATGTCGTCCGGGTGTGCGCCGATTGCCAGGATGCGCATGGTCAGTCACTCCGTCCGAAGGACGTCCCGAGGTCAAGCCGCCCACCTCTCTCCGTCACGCGACGAAGGGTGTCCAGTTTCGGCCGGAGCGCAGCACGGCCAGGCTCTCCGGACCGCAATTGAAGAGCAAATCTATCACCGACAAATGCGAAACGAAAGGCGTATATTGCTGCGGATAGGTCGGGTGCCGATAGGCCTGTGCCGATACCGCGATGCCGGCCTGCGCGAACCGTTCGAGGTCCATGTACCCCGGACCGGATTCACCGGCGAGGTACTCCGTCCCTCCCGCAGCGCGGCAAAGGTCGATGAGCCGGTCGGTGGGGTCTTCGCGGGCCGTCAGGTCGGAGGCGAGCAGGCGCCGTGCGGAAAGGCCGAGCTGCTCGCAGAGGAGATCGAGCACCGCGACGTTCAGGTCGCACAAGCGCACCCAAGGTTGCTCGAGGAGTGCCAGGAGGGCAGCTCCGAGGGGTTCCCAGTGGGGCGACCGCCCGTAGTGGAGGCGAAGGGCCTGCCGGTGCTTGCGGGCCCAGTCAGTGCGGGCGTTGATCTCCACCTGGTCTATCCGCTCGGGAAAACGGTCGACGATGGGGACGGTCAACCACTGCCACCCGTCATGGGTTCGGATGCGGTTGCGGTTCTGCCATTCGTGTTTCTTGAATTGCACCGTGTCCAGCACGATGAAGACGTCTGCCGAGTCCAACTTGTCCAGATAACCGAGCCAGGGAAGATACTGCGGCTGGTGGACCGCGACCCTCATTGCGTTCGCTCCTGAGCGGCCTGCACGAAGATCGGATTGCTCAGCAGCCGGAGGCCCGCCGGACCTCGGGCCTCCAGACGGTAGTACAGCCGCGCGCTCGACACCAACGGCGGCTCGGTCCAGCGGACGGTGACGGGCGTCTCGCCGCGCAGCGTCTGGACAACGGAGCCGGAGCGGATGAGCCGCACGTCAACGGTGAGCCGCCGCCCGGTCGCGCTTTCGATGACGGCGTGGACGTCGGGCCGGTCGCCAGTGCGGAGCACGAGGCGGTCGCCTGCCTCGGCGGCCTCCGCCTGCGGGGACCGCACATGGAAGCGGGCGAGGCTCAGGTTCTCGTCATCGGTGCGCAACCGGCAGTAAATGCGCCCGGAGCGGAGCGCCTCCATGATGCCGGCGGGATGCTTGCCCGTCGCCAGGACGACGGTCTGCACGTCGCCCAAGCGCTTTCCGGCCTGTCCTTCGTAGTGGAAGGCGGCCTCGCCCACGGCCCAGGCAGGGGCTGCACGCCGCCCGTGGAGATACTCGACGAGCAGTTGGTCCCAGCCGTGGCCGGGTTCCGTGAAGGTCGTGGTGTCCTCGTAGAGTCCCGCGAAGGCCGTGAACCGATCGGTGCGAAGGAGATCGGCCGGGTACGGCTCCGTGTGCAGCGTCGCGCGCAGGCCCGCCACACTCACGACCTGATGGTCGCGCGCCTCGGGAAGCGACCAGACCGTCACGCCGCGTCGAGCGGCGACGAAGTCGATGACGTCCTGGTGCGGCTTGAGGCCGGCCTCGGCGTCGTACGCGGAGACGATCGTGTGGCGAAAGGGGTAGTTGTTCGCCAGGAGCAGCGCGCCGGCCAGCAAGCAGAGCACGCCGGGGACGGTCCGGCGACGCCGTTCAACGACCCGGAAGTGGCGGAACTGAATGACGTGGCGGCGCGTGCTGCGGAGCAGCCAGATACCCGGAATTGCCAGGAGGGCGGGCGACAAGAGCCATAGGCTCCAGAGACTCCACGGCGCGGCCGCGGTGTTCCCGACGGTCGGCAGCTCCCAGTAATCCTCCGGCCTGCCAAGGCCCAGCGCCAGAATGTTCTTCTGGCCGTCGTGCATCGTGAGGCTGCCGTCGAAGAGGCTGCCCGTCCAGAAATAGTGGGGCAGGACCTCGACGCCCGGAAGGATGAGGACGTCCCGGCGGCGCGCGTTGGCGGATTCCACGGCCTTCAGGAAGGCCTCCGGGCCGTTGGACACGACCGAGGGGAACCGGACGCGATACCGCAGGAGTCTCCGGAGCGGCGGCAGGCCGTATTCGAAGCTCTGCAGGTGGTTGTCCGCGAGCAGGATGACTTCGATGCCGCGAGTGCTCGCGAGGCTGGCCAGATCCTCCAGGGACAGCGTGCCTGAGCTCCAGGTCGAGTGCACGTGCAGCGCGGTGGGGATCGGCCGGTAGGCCGGCGCGGCGCCTGCGACAACGGCGACGGCGAGCTGCGCAAGACAGGCCAGGGCCACGGCCGTCAGTCGCATGGCGAGGAATTCCTGTAGAGCTCGGTGTGCCGCGTCAGCATCACCTCGCTGCTGAAGAGCGGCGCCCGGCCGCGCCCGGCCGCGCCCAGGGCAGCGGCGTACTCCGGCTGTGCCAGCACCGCCGTGACGGCTTGGCCGAGTGCGTCGGCGTCCGCCGGCGGCACCAGCAGCCCCTGGCGCCCGTCCTCGACCACTTCCGGAACCCCGCCCACCTTGGTCGCCACGATGGGTACACCGAGGGCCATGGCCGTCACAAGGACGCGGCCTTGCCCCTCGTTGAGGGAGGGCAGGACGAACACGTTCAGCGCGGCGGTGACGGCCGCCGCATCCCGGCGGAATCCGAGGAGGTGGACCCGATCGGCTATGCCGAGCTCTCCGGCCAGGCGCTCCAGCGCCGGCCGCTGGTCGCCGTCCCCGGCCAGGACGAGATGGGCGGCCGGGCACCGGCGCAGGATCGCGGGCATCGCCTCGACGAGATAGCGGAGTCCCTTGACCTGGACCAGGCGCGCAACGGCGCCGATGACCGGCGAGTCGCCGCACAGCCCCAACTCCCGTCGAACCTGGCTCCCGCCTGCCGTCTCTGCTCGGACCGAGGCCAGGTCCACGCCGCTGGGAATCTTGACGAACTGACTGCGCCTGCCGACACCGACGGCCAGATGCTGCTCGGCCTCGGCGTCGGTGAGGACGACGATCCGCTCGGTGAATCGAGCGGCGAACCGCTCCAGCGCGATGAACATGCGCGTGAGCGGCGGTCCGTAGTAGCTGTGAAACACGTGGCCGTGCGGCGTGTAGAAGATGCGCGGGACGCCGGCCATCCGCGCCGCCAGGCGGCCGACGAACCCCGCCTTGGAGGAGTGTGTATGGACGATATCCGGCCGGAGGGCGCGGATCCGACGCCGGAGGTCGCGCAGCGCCATGAGGTCTCGCGGCACGCTCATCGGTCGCCGAAGGTGCGGCACCTGGATCCAGGGAACGGCGGCGCGGGTGAGGCTCTCGGCGAGGCCCGGCACCGGGTCCGCCGTCGGACCGGAGATGAGGGTGCTGTCGAACTCCCGCCTCGGCATTCGCGTGACGAGGAGCAGCGTGTCGTCGCTGGACCCGCCGACATCCATGCGGGTGATGATGTGCAGGACGCGACTCATGCCGGTCCGCCGCCCGCGTGCGGACTGCGCACGCGTTGAAGGATTGCCGCCACGACCTCGTCCACCCGGATGTCCGTGTGCCAGCGGGCCGGATCGTAGGGATGGCGTGTCCCCTGGAAGACCGCCACTTGGCCTGTCCGTCCGCGGGGCCCGAAGCGGCGTGGGTCGCCCGGTCCGAAGAGGACGACCAAGGGGGTCCCAACGGCTGCCGCAAGGTGCATGGGGCCGCTGTCCACGGTCACCGCCGCCTGGGCGCCCTCGAGGATCGCAGCCAACTCCAGGAGATCCGTCCGGCCCGCCACATTCCTCGCCCCGCCTCCGATCCGCGCCGCCAGGCACCCCGTTGCCTCGGCCTCGGACGGATCACCGGTCAGGACCACGCGGGCGTCCACGGCGCGCTGGATCTCCCGGCCGATGTCGGCCGCCGTCTCCTCGGGCAGCCGGGCCTCGGGCTTGTTCGAGTTTACGTGGAGGACCACGTACGGCGCGGATCGATCGATGCCGGCCGCGTCGAGACAACCCGCCGCACGCTCCCGGGATGCCCCGGGAATCCACAGGTGCGGTGTGGCATCGTCAGATGGGCAGCCCAGGGCTTCGGCCAGTGACAGCATGGCGTCCGTCTCGTGGGGGCGGTCCGGACTCCGCACCCCGAAGATCGCGCCCCGCCCGCCGCTCCAGCGGCCGGCGGTGCGGTCCGCGCGGATACGGGAGAACAGGAGTCCCATCCGGACGGCGCCCGCCCAGGTCGCGACCCGGTACAGATTCACGGCCAGGGAGAATCGGCGGGACTGGAGGGCCCGGGTCACCTCGCGGAACCGTTGCCAGCCTCCCCATCCCGTGCCGCGCTCGCCAGGTCGGTACGCCCGGAGATCGAACGTCACCACCTCGCGGACGTAGGGACACGGCCGGGCCAGGTCCTCCACCTGCGGCGTGGTGAGGAGCGTGATCTCCGCGCCAGGGAATCCCCGGGCGATCGCCCGGATGGCCGGCGTGGCCAGCACGAAATCGCCGATCCCCGCGACCAGCACCGCGAGAACGCGCGGCCCACCGCCGGCGAGCGACAATGACGGCCCGGAGCATGCCGCGCCTCGCGTCATGACCTTGAGCCCAGCGGCCGCCTGGCCACGAAGCCCAGGAGGTAGTCGCGATGCCTCAGGGCCGCATCCGCTCGGCCGGCCTCGAACTCGGCGCGCGCGCGGCCGTCCAGGACCTCGAAGCCGGCCTCGCGCAGGTCGGTGGTCGCTTCGTCGAGATCGTACATGTGAAAGAACAC
>Ga0316628_100002966_pt1 | contig 12862 bp, 9 predicted proteins | sample OWC_Aug_M2_C1_D5_FD_207648 | JGI IMG/M metagenome (GOLD analysis project Ga0316628, IMG submission 207648) | Wetland soil microbial communities from Old Woman Creek delta, Ohio, United States - OWC_Aug_M2_C1_D5_C | ecosystem: Environmental > Terrestrial > Soil > Wetlands | place: USA: Ohio...
CCGTGCGTCTGGCAGGGAGACGCCGCTTCGCACTCGAAGCCGTCGGGGGGCGTGACGGCGACGCAGCGACCCTGCATGCACACGTTGGCCAGCGTGCAGCTCACCGCCCCGCAGGCCGTGCCGTCGGCGACGGGTACCAGGGCGCACCCGCTGGTCGGGTCGCACGACGGGGCGTGGCAGGCGTCGGCGCCCGCTCCGCACTCGGCGGAGACGTCGGTGTGCTGGCAGCCGGTGCCCGGGGAGCAGGAGTCCCGCGTGCAGGCGTTGCCGTCGTCACAGGACTTCCACGTGCCGACGCACTCTCCCGAGACGCAGCGGCCATCGTCGAGACAGACGTCGCCCGCGCAGGTGGCGCCGTCCGGGAGCCGCGCCTCGACGCACGCGCCGGCGGCCGGGTCGAAGGCGCGGTGGACGCAGGCGGTGTCCGGCTCGCAGACGGGCGGCGTGACGCCCTCGCCGTCGAGCAAGACCGCCAGTCCTCCGACGTGCAGCGCGCCGTGAGCGGCGCCGGCGAGCTCCGGCGCGAAGTGGACGACGAGCTCAGCCGTGTCTCCACCCCCGAGCTCGAGGCGCTCCTGCTCCACCGTGAAAGGACCCTCCACCGAGACCGGGAGCGACACCGGCTGGCGGGAGCGACTCAGAATTTCGAGGCGGTGGGCCGCCGGAAATCCGACCCACACGCGGCCGAAGTCGATGGCCGTCTCACCGACGGCGTAGTCGGAAGTCGTCGAAATCAGGGGAGGCGTGCCGCAGCCAGCACTGCATGCGGCACTCAGCCAGAGGAGCGACAGCCAGCGCATGCGCCGCCGGGTCGCAAGGAGCGCGCCAGTCGCCCATCACGGGTGGTGCAGGAGGGCGAACGGGCCGGCGAACCAGACGTCTTGGGGCCCGAGGCCCCAGATGACGTCGACCTCCTGGGTGTTGAGCTGGGAGGGGAGAGTCACGTCCGTGAAGGCCGCGCCGCTGGAGTGGGCGAGGACGTACTGCGTCTGCTCGCAGCCGAGGAGCCCCTGGCGGGCGCACTCGCTGCCGGCCATCCACACGTCGGCGGTGCTGGTGGCGAACACCGTGTGGACGGAGCGGCCGCCGGTGTCCACGGCGCGGGGCGCGTTCTGCTCGTCGTAGAACTCGAGCTCGGCTCCGGACTCGCCGCGCAGCAGCCACAGCCCATCACTCGAGCAGAAGGCGCGGGCGTGCACCGTCTGGCTGGGCTCGCTCCAGCTCTGGCCGTCCCAGTGGTACGTGCCGGAGTTGACGATCGGCGCGGTGCCGGTGGCCCACACGTCGTCCGGGCCCCGGCCGCAGATGGAGCGGAGCCCGGGGATGGAGAGCCCGGGCGTGGGGACGGAGGTCCACGCCGTTCCATCGAAGTGCACCAGCAGGCCCGTCCACTGGCTCGGGTCGGCGGTGGCGCCGCCGTTGCCGACCGCCCACACGTCGCCGGCGGCGGCGCCCCAGACGCCGAAGAAGTTTCCGAAGCCGGGCAGGGTGAAGGCCGTGGACCAGCTCGCGCCGTCGTAGTGGAGCAGCACGGCGAGCGTCTGCGCGCCCGTCGGTGCCGGCGCTGCGCCCGCGGCCCACACGTCGCCAGGCCCGCTGCCCCAGAGCCCCGAGATGGTGCGCAGCGTGCCCGGCAGGGTGACGGGCGAGACGCTGCTGCCGTCGAAGTGCACCAGCACCGCGGTCTGGGTGCTGTTGGTGTTGCCGCCGAACCAGGCGTCCTTCGCGCCGCTGGCCCAGATGGCCGCGAACAGCTGGTCGGGTTCCTTCGCGACCAGCGTCACCCTGAGGTCAGGGCCACAGCCGGTGAGCAGCGCGGCGACGGCGACGGCGACGGCGGAGCGGCGGTTCATGGCGGCACCTTCTTCTGGAACCCGGCGCGATGCACGCCAAGGTCCGCGCTCTACCGGAGCCCGGCCTTGACCCGCGCCGGCGTCAGCGGCAACTGCCGCACCCGCGCGCCGACGGCGTCGAACACCGCGTTCGCCAGCACCGCGCCCATCGGCACGATGGCCGGCTCGCCGCCGCCCTGGGCGGCCAGCTCCGGCGAGGGGAGGATCAGCGTCTCGAGCTTCGGAACCCAGGAGAAGCGCGGCAGGTGGTAGCTGTCGAAGTTCGTGTCGAGCACCGCGCCGCTCTTGAAGCGCACCTCCTCGGCCAGCGCGTAGCCCAGGCCCATCGTCATGCCGCCCTCCAGCTGCTGCCGGGCGCCCTCGGGGTGGACCACCAGGCCCATCTCCTGCACGCCGAGCAGCCTCACCACCTGGACCCTGCCGCTCGCCTGGTCCACCTTCACCTCGGCCATCGCGGCGTTGCAGGTGCCCGCGTCGGTGCTGCAGGCCACGCCGTAGCCCCGGCCGCTCGGGGCCGGCCTGGGCGTCCACCCGAACTGCTTCGCGGCCGCCTCGAGCACGCGGCGCAGGCGGGGCTCGGCGAGGTGCTGCAGGCGGAACGCGACCGGGTCGACGCCGGCCTTCGCCGCCATCACGTCGAGCTGCGACTCGCGGGCGAAGGCGTTGGCGTTCGCGCCCGGCGCGCGCCACGGCCCCACCGCGAACGGGTGCAGGTCCGGCGGGTTGCCGCCCCAGCCGCCGCGCACCAGCGTGCGGTGGTGGGGGATGTCGTAGAAGTGCGCGGCGCCGCGCGAGCCGGCGCCCACGGTGACGTAGTCCCAGAAGACGATGCGGTTCGACGCGTCGAGGCCCGAGCGCACGGTGATCACCGCCGCGGGATCGAAGGTGTCGAAGAAGAACTCCTCGGCGCGGCTCCACACCACGCGCACCGGCGCGCCGGTCGCCAGCGCCAGGCGCGCGGCCTCGATGGCCTGCTGCCCGGCGCTCTTCCCGCCGAACCCGCCGCCCAGGTAGGGGGTGATCACGCGCACCTTCTCCGGCGGCAGGTCGAGCGCCTGCTGCAGCTGCGACTTGAGAGGGAAGGGCGTCTGGGTGCTGGCCCACACGGTGACCTTGCCGCCCTCGACCGCGGCCACCGCCGAGTGGGTCTCGATCGCGGCGTGCGCCGCGTAGCCCTTGCGCCAGGTCTCCTCGAACACCCGGGTGGCGAGCTTCTGCCCCTCGGCGAGGGTGCCGCCCTGAGCCGCGACGGTGCCCGGCGGAGCGGCCTGTGCCAGGTGCTGGAAGATGGAGCGGTCGTCGAGCGTCGAGGCCGACGGCCGGAAGCTGGCCTTCACCAGGGCGAGCGCCTGCTCCGCCACCTCGCGCCGCGCGTGCAGCACGGCCACGAGCTCGCCCTCGCGCACCACGCGCACGCCCGGCACCTTCTCCGCCGCCGAGGTGTCCGCGCGCTCGAGCGTGGCCCCGTGCGCGGGCGGCCGCAGGAGGCAGGCGTGGAGCGCGCCCGGCGGCGCGAGGTCGCCGGCGTACTTCGCGCGCCCGGTCACCTTGTCCAGCGCGTCGCGCCGCGGCGCCGAGGTCCCCACCACGCTGAACGTCGCGGGAGTCTCGAGCGCCGGCCGGGCGTCGACGGTGCGGGTGAGGCGCTGGCCCAGGGTGAGCTGGCCGTAGGTGACGCGCTTCGCCGGGTCGCCCTTCGCCACCACCGTGCCCGCGTCGACGGTGAGCTCGCCCACGGGGACCTTCAGCCGCTCGGCGGCGAGCTGCAGCAGCACCGCCCTGGCCTCCGCGGCCGCGGCCCGCAGCACGGGGCCGAACACCCGGGTGCTGAGCGAGCCGAAGGTGCCCATGTCCCAGGGGCAGAGGTCGGTGTCGCCCATCACGATGGTGACCGCGTCCAGCGGCACGTCGAGCTCCTCGGCGACCAGCATCGGCAGGGAGGTCATCACGCCCTGGCCCATCTCGACCTTTCCCACGAGGCAGGTGACGGTGCCGTCGGCGGCGAGGTGCAGGTAGGCGTTGAGGTCGGTGGGAACGGCGGGCCGCTCTCCGGGCTCCTGGGCCCAGGCGGCGAGGGGGTCGAAGGCGACCACCACCAGCAGGCCGGTGCCGGTGAGCTTGAGGAAGTCGCGCCGGGTCAGCGTCGAGGCGAAGCCCCACCCGTCGGGCACGATCAGCTCGTCGGCGGGCCGCTTCATCGGGGGCTCCCTTCATCGCCGCGGCGGCCGCCTCGACGGCGTCCAGCACGCGCCCATGGGCGCCGCAGCGGCAGAGGTGACCCTCGAGCTGGCGCGACGCCTTCGCGCGGGTGATGGAGGGGTTCTTCCGCAGCATCGCCCAGGCGCTCACGATCAGCCCCGGGGTACAGAAGCCGCACTGGAAGGCGAGGTGCTCCACGAAGGCGCGCTGCACCGGGTGCAGCTGGTCACCGGCCCCGATGCCTTCGATGGTGACCACGCTCTTGCCCTGCACGTCGCCGATCGGCGTCACGCACGAGCGCACGGCCTCCAGGTTGACGGCCACCGTGCACGAGCCGCAGTGGGAGTGACCGCAGCCGTACTTCGTTCCGGTGAGGCCGAGGTCGTCGCGGAGCACCCAGAGCAGGGTGCGCTTCTCGTCGACGTCGACCCGGGTGGGCTTGCCGTTGAGGGTGAACGACACCGTCTTCATGGGTCACCTCCGCCTGGCGACTCGACGGAGGAGCGGGCCCGGCGAGACTCCTCGCGCCGATGGCGTAAGCCACGCAACGACCGTGCCGGGCGAGAGGAAGCAGGAGCCGCGGGTTGCGCACGCGACCGGACGCTTCCCGGTGCAGAATCTGCACTGGCGCCACGGCGTTCGCTTCACCGTCACCGTCGGCCCGACGCAGCAGCGCCGCGCCCCCGGGAGGAGACGCGGCGCGCTCGGCGGCCCGGCTGACGCTGTCCGCTACTTGAAGGCCTTCACGTACTCGATGAGCGAGTCGATCTGCTCAGGCTTCAGCTCGTCCTTGAAGGAGTCCATCTCCTTCTTGATGCCGTCCTTCTCGATCTTGATGCCCTCGGTGATCGCCTTGCGCATCTCGTCTTCCTTCTTGGCCTTGAAGTCCGCCGAGGTCATGTCGGGCAGCTTGAGCTTCTTGCCCTTCTCGGTCTGCCCCTTGCCGTCCTGGCCGTGGCACGAGGCGCACTTGGACTTGAAGAGCCGCTCGACCTTCTTGTCGGCTTCGGCGTTGGCCGAGGTCGCGAGCAGCGCGACCGCCGCGGCGGCGATCATGAGGCAGGACCTGGCGAGTGAGTGACTGGGCTTCATTCGGTGCTCCTTCGGTGAGGGGGTACGGCGTGGTGAGCTGAGCGCAGGAAGGCGTCCAGCGCGGCCTGCGCGGCGCGGGTGCGGTACCGGTCTTTGCAGACCACCAGCCCCACCGGCCTCGTCCAGCGGCGGCCGGCGATGGGGCGCGCGACCAGCGTGCCCGCGGCGAGCTCGTGCGCGACCGTGGGCCGCGGCAGCACCGAGACGCCGTGCCCCAGCTCGACCGCGCGCTTGAGGGTCTCGACGTTGTGCACCTGCAGCGACGGGCGCAGCTCGAGGCCCTGGTCGTGGAACAGCCGCGCGATGCCCGCGCCGGTGGGCAGCTGGGCGTCGAAGGCCACGAACGGCAGCCTGGCCAGCGCGGCCGGCGACACCTCGCGCTCGGCGGCGAGCGCGTGCCCCGGCGGCATGATCGCCACCAGCGGGTCGTCGCGGAGCGGGATCACCTCCGCCGGCCCGCGCGCCGCGGGGTAGGCGACCAGGCCGAGGTCCGCCGCGCCGACGATCACGTCGTCGTAGACCTCCTCCGGGCGCCGGTGCAGCAGCACCAGCGTCACCGCGGGCTCCAGCGCCCGCTGCACGTCGCGCAGCTCGTGCAGGCCCATCGCGTAGCTGGTGCTGACCGTGGTGGTGCGCGAGCCGGGCACGCGCTCACGAAGGTCCGACTCCAGCTCGCGCATGCGGGTGAGGATGTCGGCGACCGCGCGGGCCAGCCGCTCGCCGGCGGGCGTCGGCCTCACCCGGCGGGCGCCGCGCGCCAGCAGCTGCACCGCGTAGCGGTCCTCGAGGCTGCTGACGCACTGGCTCACCGCGGACTGGGTGACCTGGCTGCGCCGGGCCGCGGCGGAGAACGTGCCCGTCTGGACCACGTCGCAGAACATCTTGAGGGACTCGAGGTGCATCGCTCGATCGCCGCAGAGCAAATCCGCGACCACGCGGCCGGGCGCGCCCTTCCCACCTGAGATCCGGGTGTTGAGCGGCGGCGGCGCCTGCCACTTCCGGGCGCACCTGCCACTTTGACAGGTCGCGTGGCAGTCACTCCGAGCCGCGGCGCTCCTGGAGCTTGCGGTACAGCGTGCGCTCCGAGAGCCCGAGGATGCGCGCCGCCTCCGCGCGGTGGCCGCCGCAGCGGCGCATCACCGTGTCGATGTGGTTGCGCTCCAGCTCGGCGAGCGTGAGCTCGGCCTCCGCCGAGAGGGGCGTGGCGGGGCGCGCGTTGAGCATCTGCTCCACGTCGGCCCTGAGGATCTCGCCCGAGGGGCGGCTGAGCACCAGGCGCTCCACCACCGCCATCAGCTCGCGGATGTTGCCCGGCCACCCGTAGGCGCTCAGCGCCGCCAGCGCGCCGGGGTCGAAGCGCCGCGACACGCCCTGCGCCCGGGTGGCGCGGATCAGGAAGTGCTCGGCGAGCAGCGGGATGTCGTCGGCGCGCGCCCGCAGCGGCGGCACGTCGATGCGCAGCGTGCCCAGCCGGTAGTAGAGGTCCTCGCGGAAGGTGCCGGCGCGCACCGCGCTCTCCAGCTTGCGGTTGGTGGCGCTCAAGATGCGCACCTGCACGTGGAGCTCGCGGGTGCTGCCCATGCGGCGGAAGGTGCCCGTCTCGAGCACCCGCAGGAGCTTGGCCTGCACCCGCGGCGTCACCTCGCCGATCTCGTCCAGGCACAGGGTGCCGCCGTCGGCGACCTCGAACAGGCCGGGCTTGCGGTCCACCGCGCCGGTGAAGGCGCCCCGCTCGTGGCCGAACAGCTCGCTGTGCATCAGCTCGTCGGACAGCGAGGCGCAGTCCACCACCAGCAGCGGCCTGGCGCGCGCCGCGCTCGCCTGGTGCAGCGCGCGGGCCACCAGCTCCTTGCCGGCGCCGCTCTCGCCGGTGATCAGCGCGTTCGAGGCGCTCGCCGCGGCCCGCTCGATCTCGCCCACCATCTTGAGGAACGCCGGCGACCGGCCGATCAGCTCGACCTGCCGCTGCTGCAGCCCGCGCTCCAGCACCACGTTGCGCTCCTTGAGCCGCCGGGTGTCCACCGCCCGCTTCACCGCGAGCTCGAGCTCGTCGAGGTCGCAGGGCTTGAGCAGGTAGTCGGCCGCGCCCAGCCGCATGGCGCGAATCGCCGAGGGCACCGTGCCGTGGCCGGTGAGCATGATCACCTCGCTCGAGCTGCGCGCGCGCACCTGCTCCAGCAGGCTCAGCCCGTCCTCTCCGCCCAGCCGCAGATCGAGCAGCACCACGTCGATCTCGCCGGCCGAGAGCGCGGCGTGCAGCTGGGCGCCGTCGGCGGCCTCGGTGACCTCGTGGCCGGACGCGCGGAGCTCGGTGCACAGCGTGCCGCGAAACGCGGCGTCGTCGTCGACCACCACCACCTGGGCGCGGCTCGCTGGCTCGGTCATGGACACGCTCCGCCACCGCTCGATTGCAAGGTTGGGACCACTCGAGTCACGTCGAGGGGAGGAAGATCTTGAAGCGCGCGCCGCGCCCGGGCCGGTCGAGCTCCAGGCGCCCGCCGTGAGCCACGATGATCTGCCTCGACAGGTACAGCCCCAGGCCGGTGCCGCCGGCCTTCCGGGTGAAGAACGGCTGGAAGATGCGCGCGGCGTCCTCGGCGGCCACGCCCGGGCCGGTGTCGGCGACGATCACCTCCAGGCCTCCGTCGCAGGGGCGGCTGGTCACCTCCAGCTCGCCGCCGCCGGGCATCGCCTCCAGCGCGTTCATGTACAGGTTCAGCATCACCTGCTCGAGCTGATCGACGTGGCCGAGCACGATCGGCAGCCCCGGCTGCTGCTTGAGCGCGACGGCGTGCGCCCGCTGCTCGGCGGTGGGGCGAATCACCTCGCACATGCGCCGCAGCACGCCGTCCACGTCCACCCGGTCTCGCACCGTGCGCCGCTCGCGGCCGAGCTCCAGCAGCGAGCGGGTGATGTCGCGGCAGCGGAACACCTCGCCGGACGCGAGCTCGAGGCGGGCCCGCAGCTGGGCCAGCTCCTCGCCCTCCACGCGCTCGCGGTCCCGCACCACCCGCTGCAGCCCCTGGATGAGGGTGAGCACGGTGCCCAGCGGGGTGGAGATCTCGTGCGAGAAGCCCGACGCCAGGGTCCCCACCGCGGCGAGCTGCTCGGAGCGGGCGAGGTTCGCCTGCAGCGCCACCCGCTCGGTGACGTCGCGCCAGGTCTCGACCACGAACTCCACCCGGCCGTCGGCGCCGAGGATCGGCGAGGCGAAGACCTCCTCGTAGGCGTCGGTGTCGGCGCGCCGCTGGATGCGCTTCTCCAGCCGCGCGGTGCGAAACGCCCGGCGGGTCGGGCACTCGGTCGCCATGTCCTGCCCGCACAGCGAGCGGCCCGCGCAGCGCAGCGCGCCGGTGGCCACCCCGTCGCGGGTCGCGCCCACCCGCTGGAGGAACGAGCGGTTCGCCGCCACCACGGTGTTCTGCCGGTCCACCACCCCCACGCCGTCGTCCACCTTGTCGAGCAGCTCGACCAGGAAGCGCCGCTGCTGGTCCACCTGCTCCTGGGTCTGCTGCAGCGCGGTGGTGGCCTGGCGCAGGCCGTGGGCGATGTCGCCGATCTCGTCCTGCGGGCGGGGGCCGCCGCGGCCGGCGCCGGCGCCCGAGGCGAGCGCGCGCGCGGCGTCGCGCAGGGCCCGCAGCCGCCGCAGCGCCCCGAGGTACACCACCGCCCACTCGGCGAGCAGCACCACCCCCGCGACGCCGAAGCCCCAGAGCACGGTGCGCTTCACGATCGTGCTGCGGGCCTCGTCGAGCGGCGCCGCCGAGAAGTCCACCACCAGCACGCCCAGCATCCGCTGCCCGCCGGGGTGGCAGCGGTGGCAGGTGGCCTCGTTGGGCACCGCGGTCATGCTGCGCAGCACGGTGCCGTGCTCGGCGTAGTCCAGCCGGGTGAGCGCGTCGGGGTCCTTCGGCGCGCAGGTCGGGCAGATGTCGGGGGGCAGCAGCACCAGGCGGCCCTTCCAGCCGGGCGCGCTGGAGACCGCCACGTGGCCGGTGGCGTCGGCGAGGAAGACGCGCTCCACCTCGTCGCTGCGCGCGTAGTCGTCCACCAGGTCGTGCAGCAGCGCGCGGTTGTTCTCCAGCATCGCGAACTCGAGCCCGGTCATGGTGAGCCGCGCCTGCGTCGCGGCCGCCCGCTGAATCGAGGCCAGCAGCTGGTCGCGCTCCCAGGCGTAGGCGTACGCGGCGCTGATCGCCACCACCGCCGAGACGAGCAGGATGCTCACCACGCCGAGCTTGAAGCCCAGCCCGGTGACCGCGCCGATCAGCGTCTGCGCAAGCGACGACGCGCGCTCCTCCGCGGGTGGCCTCGCCATGTTCTCTCCAGTGGGCTTCTTCTGCCACGCAACCTGACAAGTTGTCATTTCGCACCCCGACGCACGGCTCAACCGCCCGTTCCGTCTGCAAGACGTGTGTCAGCGGGCGCGGCGCGAACGTTGCTGAAGGCAGCCGGCGTCCTGCGTGTCCTGGGTGCTCCCATGACGAATTCGGCTTGTCACATTCTGGCGTTGGGGCTGCTGGTCGCGGCGGGGGCGGGCTGCGACGAGAAGTCGGTGGCGCGCGACGCGACGGTCGCCAGGGCCGCCGAGCCGGAGGACCTGCCCACCCCGACCAAGCCGCCGCCGCCCGCGGTGGCCAGCGCGCGCATCGAGCTCGAGCCGCTGGAGATGGACGAGGTGAAGCTGCTGAAGGGCAAGTACAACTCCGCGCGGGCGTGCGGGGCGTGCCACGACTCGATCTTCAAGCGCTGGTCGCGCAGCATGCACGCCAACTCGTTCAACGACCCGGTCTTCAAGAGCGCGCTGCTGAAGGCCCACTACGAGTCGCAGGGCAAGGCGGCGGCGCAGTGCCTGCGCTGCCACAGCCCCACCGTCGCGGCGACCGGCGACATCTACGGCACCACGCCCCTCACCCGGGAGGGCGTGACCTGCGACTACTGCCACTCCATCGGCGAGCTGGTGACCGACGGCGGCCCCGACCTCCGCTACCAGGTGGACTGGAAGGCGAAGCACGGGCCGCTGACCACCGCGAAGTCGCCGGCCCACGACACCGAGTACCGGCCGTACTTCGAGCGCTCGGAGATCTGCGCCGGCTGCCACGACTACACGCTGCCCGACGGGACCATCGTCTTCGCCACCTACTCGGAGTGGAAGGCGAGCAAGTACGCGGAGGAGGGCAAGCAGTGCCTGGACTGCCACATGCCGCGGCTGCGCGGGCCGACGGTGGTGAAGACCGCGGCCAACGGCAAGGGCCACGACGTCTTCAACGACCACGAGCTGGTGGGCGGGCACGAGCCCTCGCAGGTGAAGCGGGCGATGACGGTGACGGTGGAGAGCCTGACCCGCGACGCGGACCGGGTGCGGGCGGTGGTGGTGCTGGAGAACTCCGGCGCCGGCCACTACGTGCCCACCGGCATCCCCAGCCGCAAGCTGGTGCTGACGGTCAGCGCCACCCAGCGGCAGCGCACCGTCTTCCAGCGGCAGATGACCTACCAGCGCGAGATGCAGGCCGAGGACAACCGCACGCTGACCGAGGACTGGGAGATCAAGCTGCTGAGCCGGCGCGTGCTGCGCGACAACCGCATCGCGCCCGGCGAGCTGCGCCGCGAGGTGTTCGTGTTCAACGCCTCGCAGACCGACGACGTCGCGCTGAACGTGCAGCTCTCGTACGTCTACGACCCCGGCAGCGCGAGCGACTACACCCCGCGCCTCGACGTCAGCCTCGCCGAGTTCGAGAAGGTCCTGCCGAGGGGCATGTGATGGGAGGGGCAATGAGGCGAGCGTCCTGGCTGGTGCTGGTCCTGTGCGCGGCGGGGTGCGGCAACGCGAAGGTCCAGCCGATGCCCTTCAACCACAAGCTGCACGTCACCAAGGCCGAGCTGCAGTGCGACTCGTGCCACGAGAACGTGGCCGAGGGCGCGGTGGCCGGCTTCCCGCGGGTGCGGGTGTGCATGCGCTGCCACAAGAACGAGGAGCCCGCGAACCCGGCGGCGGTGCCGTACATCGAGGACATCCGCCGGCACGCGAAGGAGGGCACCGACATTCCCTGGCAGCGGCTCTACGTGCTGCCGCGCCACGTCTACTTCTCGCACCGCCGGCACACCGAGATCGCGGGCCTGGAGTGCAAGGAGTGCCACGGCGACATGGCCGAGCTCGAGGCGCCGCCGTCCGAGCCGGTCGCGAAGACGCTGACGATGACCAACTGTCTGGCCTGCCATGTCGAGCGCAAGGTGCTGAACGACTGCGCCGGGTGCCACCGCTAGGGGAGAGAAATGAAGACCCGTCGACCCAACCCAGACCAGAAGATCGAGACCCTGCGCGTCTCGCGGCGCGGCTTCCTCGGCGTGACCGCCGGCATCGCGGGAGTGACGGCCGCCGTCGCCGGCCGCCTCGCCCTGGCCGACCAGCAGAAGCTGGAGGCCGAGAAGCTGCCGGTGTACGGCGAGACGAAGGTCGCCACCCTCTGCCACCAGTGCGTCGGCGGCTGCGGCGTGGTGGCGCGCGTGGTGGGCGGCGACGAGGTGGTGGGGCTGGCCGGCAACCCGGAGCACCCGGTGAACCGCGGCGGCGTCTGCGCGCGGCTCTTCGGGGCGCTGGAGCTGCTCGGCGCGCCGAACCGCGTCCAGGGCCCGATGGTGCGCGACGGCGCGCGCGGGAAGCTGAGGCGCGCGAGCTGGGACGAGGCGCTCGAGCTGGTGACCGGCCAGCTGTCGGACCTGCGCGGGAAGAAGCTCGCTCACACGCTGGCCATCATCGGCGGGCAGTACCGCGGCACCCGCGACGCGCTGTGGGCGCAGTTCGCCAGGGCCTACGGCACGCCCAACTACATCCGCGCGCGGTCGTCGGCGGCGGAGCGGCCGGCGCTGGCGCACCGCTTCATGCAGGGCGCGACCAGCCCGCTGGCCTACGACCTCGGCGAGGCGCAGCTGATCGTCTCCTTCGGGGCCAGCATCCTCGAGGGGTGGCAGAGCCCGGTGCACACCACCAGGGCGCTGACGCGCGTGCGCCGCGGCGAAGACCGCGCGCGCGGTCGCTTCATCCAGATCGACCCGCGCCGCTCGTCGACGGCCTTCAAGGCCGACAAGTGGGTGCCGCTGCTGCCGGGCACCGACGGCATCTTCGCCATGGGCGTGGCGAACGTGCTGATCCGCGAGCAGTTGTACGACGCGGCGTTCGTCGAGCAGCACACGCTCGGCTTCGAAGACTGGACCGGCGCCGACGGCCGGAGCTACGAGGGCTTCAAGTCGCTGGCGCTGCGCGACTACGGGCTGCTCGCGGTGTCCGGCGCGACGGGCGTGCCGGTCAACACCATCCTCGAGGTGGCGCGCGAGCTCGGCGCGGCGCGCCCGGCGGTGGTGATCGGCGAGCGGGGCTCGGCCTACGGCGCCGACGACCTGCGCTCCCGCATGGCGATCCACGCGCTGAACGCCCTCGTCGGGAGCCTCGGCGTGCGGGGCGGCGTGATCCCGCAGAGCCCGCTGCCCCTGGCGCCGCTGCCGAAGTGCGTCGCCGACGAGAGCGCCGCCGCGTCGCTCTCCCAGCCGCGCATCGACGGCGCCGGCGCGGGTGACTACCTGCTCGCCTCCGACGCGGTGCAGAACGTGCCCGCCGCGATCCTCTCCGGCGCGCCCGCGGGTCGCAACCGGCTCTACACGCGCTACGCCGACGACGTGGTGCTGAGCCTCGCCGGCGCTCTCGGCGGCCCGGAGGACCCGGC
>Ga0316628_100002968_pt1 | contig 12860 bp, 6 predicted proteins | sample OWC_Aug_M2_C1_D5_FD_207648 | JGI IMG/M metagenome (GOLD analysis project Ga0316628, IMG submission 207648) | Wetland soil microbial communities from Old Woman Creek delta, Ohio, United States - OWC_Aug_M2_C1_D5_C | ecosystem: Environmental > Terrestrial > Soil > Wetlands | place: USA: Ohio...
TAATCCCCACATGGCCAGCGAACCGAGAAAAAGCAGGTCGATAATCGGAGAAAACAGCGGCAGCAGAAGCTGAAACAGAAAAATGTTGGGCAGCGCGATCCAGCCCAGCGTTCCATACTTCGTCCGCCCCAGCGTGTCGCGATGTTTCCAGAAAGCCTGCAGAGTGCCGAAGGTCCACCGGAAACGCTGCTTGACCAGCGCGGACGCGCTTTCCGGCGCGTCGGTCCAGCCGATGGCTTCTTCCTCGTAGGTAATATCCCAGCCCGCGCGGCGGATGGTGATCGTCAAGTCCGTGTCTTCCGCCACCGTTTCCGGGCTGATCCCTCCGGCTTCGTGGATCGCTTCGGCGCGCCACGCGCTGAGAGCTCCGGGCACCACGGGAATGCAATTCAGCAGATCGAACGCGCGCTTTTCCAGATTCTGGCTGGTCACGTATTCGAGCGCCTGCCAGCGCGTCAGCCAGCTGACCCGGTTTCCCACCTTCACGTTTCCGGCCACCGCGCCAATCTTGGGATTGACGAAATGCCGCACGAGTTTGCTCACCGCGTCAGGCTCGACGGCCGTGTCGGCGTCGATTGTGACGAGGATGCCGCTGGTAGCCACGGCCAGGGCGTGCGAAAGCGCCGCGGGCTTTCCTTGATTGGGCTGGTGAATGACGCGCACGGCCGGATTGCTTCCGAATTGCTCGTCGAGAAGTTCCGCGGTGCCGTCGGTTGAGCCGTCATCGATCACAATCACTTCGAGCTTGGGATAATCGGACTCCAGCACGGAGTTCACCGTGTAGACGATCGCTTCCACTTCGTTGTACGCGGGAACCAACACGCTGACCGGCGGCTGAAAATCGGGATGGTACGGCGGCGACGGGCGGAACTTTTCAATGATGGCCAGCACTCCCACAACGATCGCGCGGCAACTCACCAGGGCGATTCCCAGCACGAAAATAAAAGCCACGCTCAGCCGCGACCACTCATACAGCGTGAAAATCAGCCCGTCGGCGCGCGCCAACAGACGCTCGCGGAATGATAGCGAAGGCATCAGCTGCGCTCGCGTTTGTCCGACCAGTTCGGCCACCGGAACAATCTGAAATCCCGCGGCGCGCAATCCATCGATAATTTGCGGCAAAGCTTCCACGGTGTGCGAGCGGTCGCCGCCGCCGTCATGCAGCAGCACGATGTTCCCGGCGTTGGCTCGCGCCTGCTCCAGCACGCGCTGAACGATCACGGACGCGGCAGCCGGCGGAACGCCGCCCGGCTCGCCCCAATCGTGCGGATCGATGCGCGCGCCCACGATCAGGTAACCCATCGATTGCGCGATGGGCAATTGCGCGACTTCATCCGCGGTTTCCGGCTGATGGTCGATGCCGTACGGCGGCCGGAACAGCAGGGACTTCACGCCCAGCGTGCTGATCAGCAATCGCTCGGTGACGTTCAGTTCCACGTCGATCTGCGTGCGCGAAATTTCGTTCCAGCGCGGGTGCGTGTAGGTGTGGTTGCCGATCTCATGGCCTTCGTCGTACTCGCGGCGGATCAATCCCAGGGCGTCGTTGGCGCCGCTGCCGATCACAAAAAATGTCGCCGGCGCTTTCTTCTCTTTCAAAATGTCGAGAATCTTCGGCGTAAATTGCGTGTCGGGACCATCGTCAAAAGTCAGCGCGATTTTGCGCGGCGCGGCGCCCATCTGAAAAATGCGGTAGGAGGACGGAAGCTTCTCGTAATTGTTCGCGACGATGGTGTTCGACGCGGCGTCAAATCGAATCGCGCGCCGCCCTTTTTCCGGCGTGTTCGCGAACTTCCAGATATCGCCGTTGCCCTCGAGGATCAGATCGTATCCCGGAGGCATGTCCTCGAGTTTCGCGCGATCCGCATCGCTTGGGCGTGTGACGTCCCAGATCGGCCAGATCGACGGGTCCTCCGATCCAAGCCGCCAGAGCGCCGTTCCTTGCACGCCGAAACGCTCTGCGGCGCGCACCTCGTTGTAGGCGGTCACGCCGTCCAGCATCCACACGTGATGAACCACGTCATGCTCGTCCGAATAGTCGTAATACGGATTGAGCGAGTCCGTATCGAATTGCACCTGTGCCTCGGACTCCGTGGCCGTCACGATGGATTCCTGAAAACTTTCCACGCGCGCTTGTTCGTGCAACTTCTTGCCGGCCTTGGTGGGCCAGTCATACGCATAGTTGGCGATGCCCATCACCAGTTTCTGCGGCGGCACGAGTTTTGTGATGGCCTGAATGTTCCTGACGAACCAGTCCTGCGCGGCGATGGGGCCCGGCGACGAGGTGCGCCAGTGCTGGTCATAATTCATCAAGATTACGGCGTCCGAAGCCTTGCCGATTCCCGCATAGTCGTACGCCCAATCGGCTGCCGGAAGCGCAACCATCAGCTTCAGGTTGGCGCGGTGTAAGTTCTCGGCAAGCTCGGCGATAAACCGGCTGAAATCTTTCTGGCTTTTCTCGGGAATTTCTTCAAAATCAACCACCAGGCCGGCGTAATGATTTTGCGTAAGGTATTCGACGGCCTGATCGGAAAGGTGCTGGCGCGCGCCGGCGTCTTTCAGCATGGCCGCCATTTCATCGGTCAGCCAGTTAGTGCCATCGGAATTATTCAGCAGCGGCATGGTGGGAATTTTGATGGGCGGATTTTGCTGCTGCAAGGTTTGCAGCCACGCGGCCAGCTTGGGATCGGCTTCCACGTCCAATCGCCCGCTTGCGGTAATGGAGTGCAGACGTTCGGGAATGAGCAAGTCGATTTCGCGGAAGTGTTGCTGCAAAGCGGCCAGCGATGTGGGATCCCAACTCACGTAAAAAGCCGCGCGCAGGGGATCGTAAGTTGCCGGCATCTGACCCAGCAACTCCACGCGCCGCTGCCGGCCGGTCCGCTTCAGCGTGATTCGCGTGCGGCCTTTTTCGCTGACCGGATGCAGCGCCGACCGGTTCGTGGGAAGCAGCGGCACGGGCAAACGCGGACTCACGAGAATGCTGATAAAAAATGTGATGGCTAACAGCGTGAAAATCGCGCCGCTGATTTCCAGTGCACGGCTGGTGCGCCGCCACCGGCGGCGCTGTTCATCGTAGAATATGGGCTTTCGTGGCTTCATACAGTGAACCCAAACGAGCTGTCCGGCGGAAAGCCGTCCATGACCGCGCAACCAATCGCGCAGCACCAACGCCGCGAAGGCTCGATCATACCCGCGCCGCCTGGCGGCGTCACGGCGCTTTCCGCGCAAATGTTCCTGGCTGTACTTGTGGGCCTTGCCCTGCGGCTGCTCTTCGTACTCCGGTTTCCCGCTTCAGCCGGCGACAGCGACCTGTATCTTCAACTCAGCCGCAACTTGCTCGATCATCATGTATACGGTTTATGGTGGAATGGCCATCTGATCCCGACAGACCTCCGAACACCCGGCTACCCGCTCTTTCTGGCAGCAGTGACCATAATACTTAGACGCTCCCTGAGGGCTATTTTGTTGTCTCAGGCCCTGCTCGACCTGGTCACCTGCTTTTTGACGGCTGCACTGGGCGCAGCGTTAGCACCGGCTGGGGCCCGCCGGCGCGTCTGGATGGCCGGTCTGTGGCTGGCCGCGACTTGCCCGTTCGTAGCCAACTATTCCGCCGTGGTGCTTTCCGAAGTCCTTGTCACGTTTTTGACGACGGCCGCGCTGGTCTGTTTCGTTTTGGGATTGCGGCACATTCCAACGGAATTTAGCCTCGAGGCCGGCCTTCGCCGGGTAACACCTCTCTCACTTGTTCTGCTCGGAGCCTTCCTGACAGGCGTCGCCACCCTGGTGCGCCCGGAAATGCCGCTGCTGATGGCCACGGCGGCGGCGCTATATATCGTGCGCTGGCACCGCGCTGTGGGCCTCCGCAAGCTGGCGTTGACGGCCGTGGCCATGGTAGGCGCGTTCCTCGTCCCTCTTCTGCCGTGGGCGGCGCGCAATTTCGTGACGCTGCACGAAGTACAGTTCATCTCTCCCCGATACACCACATTCGCCGGCGAATACGAGCCCACCGGGTTTTATGCCTGGACAAAAACGTGGCTCGAACGCTACCGCGACCTGGACGCCTCGCTCTGGGCCGTCAGCGAAGTGCCCATGCACATCGGCGATTTCCCGCCCACGGCTTTCGATTCGCCCGAGGAAAAAGCCCACGTGGCGGCACTGATTGACCAATACAACCGCAACCCTGACCTGGATATTTCCCCCGAGGTGGATCGCCAATTTGCCGAAATCGCGGCGGAAAGAACCCGCCGTCATCCTTTCCGCACCTACGTCCGCGTGCCCTTGGAACATGCGCTCACCATCTGGTTCACGCCGCGCACCGATCTCCTCCCCATTGACGGAAGCCTGTGGCCTCTCCGCGAGCAGTGGCGGGACTCCCGCGCGAATGTTCTGACCGTCGGCGGATTTGGCGCCCTGGGTTATCTGTACATTGCCCTGGCCATCGCCGGAATCGTATTTGCCTGGCGCGCGGGACGTGCGAGCCGCGAGTCGAACTTGCAGGACGCGTGGAATCTCTGGGGCGTCTCTCTGCTGGTCGCATACCTCTTCGTGCGCACGGCATTTCTGACAACCATCGAGGCGCCCGAGCCTCGCTATGTTGTCTCCTGCTATCCGGCTGTTCTGGCACTGATCGCGTTGCTGTTTTCCGGACGAAATCGGCGCGAATCGCAAGAGCAGTGCGATCCGCGTTAACACTGCAATTTGGCAGTTATGGATCTGAAGGAATTCCCCAGGCGGTCGAGGCTTTAGAGGTTGCGGAGATATTCACTATTTCCGTCATTCCGAGCGAAGCGAGGAATCCCTCTTCGATTGAAACTCAGGAAAAGAGTGATTCCTCGGCAAGAAACATGCCTCGGAATAACGACAATTTGGGTCTGTTCCTTCACCGCTCCTCGACCGGCTCGGGATGAATGGTGACTCGCGCGACCTGCGGAAAGCGTTCCTTTACGCGGTCTTCCAGCGCGCCTGTCACGTCATGAATCAGCGTGATGGGAAGGCTGCCGTCCATGGCGCAGTGGCACGACGCCAGAATCTTCTGCTCCACCTGGCGGACATGCACGTCATGGCAATCCACCAGTTCGTGGTATTCGCTCGGCAAAGTGTTGATGTACTTTTCGATGGCGCGGGCGAGGCCGGTCATTTCTCCGCGCTGCCCGTCGACGGAGGCAATGTGCGTGCCGAGCGGCTCGATGTGAATATTTACTACTGGTTTACCGCTGTTCGAGGAACCGGAAACTCCGGGCAGCGCGCGAATCTCTTCCTCGAGTTCAGTAGCGAGGCGATGCGCGTCGCGCAACAACAATTGTTCCGGCACTTCCAGATGCAGTTCGACGAACACCCTCCCATCGAGCTGGTCCGCTGATATTTCGTGCACGGCAAGTCCGCGCCGCGCGGCCACGGCGCGAATGGCGTCAAATAAATGCTCGCCCACGGCGGCCCGCGGCTCCATGTGCACCATGACGTCCGCGGGAACGATCTGGCCGACGCGCTGCTCGACCGCGTCGGAAATAGCGTGCACCTGCTCAAAGCTGGCCGAGCGTGGGACGCTGATCGTGACGTCCACAAAATGCTGGTTTCCCGCGCGCCGCACGCGCACGCGCTCGGTGGAAATCACCCCGTCGAGCCCTTCGACCGCTGCCGTGACCTGTTCCTGCAACCCGGCAGGCGCGACGTCCAGCAAGGCGTCCAGCGTGCGCTTTCCGAGTCGCGAACCCACCCAGATCACAATGGCCGCGACGCCAAGCGCGGCAATCGGATCGGCGTTTCGCAGCCAGGTGATTCCCGCATATTGCCCGATCCACACCGTGGCCATCCCCAGGATCACCACAAACGTGCTCCACACGTCGGTCGAGAAATGCAGCGCATCGGCTTCCAGCGCCTCGCTGGGAAATTCGCGCGCCACGCTCGCCAGCGCCCGCGAACGGATCAAGTCAATCCCCATGGCAATTCCGAGAATCACCATGGCCAGCGCGCTCGGCTGCAAATGCACCTGCTTGAACAGCAGCCGCACGAACGCCTCCACAATGATGTAGACCGAAGTGACCAACAGCAGCCCGGTTTCCACGAACGCCGAAAAATTCTCGAATTTCCCGTGCCCGTACGTATGCCCGGAATCCGCCGGAAGGTCGGAAACGCGCACCGAAAGCCAGGTGAGAATCGCGGCCACCAGATCCAGCCCCGAATGCAGCGCCTCGGAGAGCACGCCCAGGCTCCCCGTCGACAAAGCGAGAAACACTTTGAGCGACACAAGGATCAGCGCGGACCCGATCGACCCGAGCGCCGCCATCTGCTTGACCGAAGTGGGAGAGCGTGTGATGGGAAAGCCTCGAAAGGATTATACGATGGGGGCGGGCGGAAATCGCCTGAACCAGATTTTTGGCACTACCCAAATATGTGGAAACTCGCGGCCCTCGAAGGTGCTGTCCGAAGCGGAACCAGCGGCAGGCGTTGCGGCTCGCCACTTGCCCCGTGGACTTCCACGTCCTAAGGCAGGAGCAGCGGGCCGCCTCGCATTTCTGTCGATGCTTACCGGGCTTCGGCGCTCACATGGATGGGCTGAGCAAGATTCGTCGCCTTCTCGACCGGCTCGGCAAGGGCCGCAAGAGGCGCGATCGCCTCTTCGATGCGCCTGAGTTGCTCGGCCGTGGTCAAGCTTCGCAACACCTTTTGAAAGCGCCATTCTCCGGCACCCGACAGAATGTATTGCCAGCGGTAGGCCGCTAGCACGCCCGCACGCAGGCGCGCGATGTTCTCCTCAGAGAATGCCCCGCCGCTTATGTTCAAGAAGTAGTCGAGGTCGGCCGCCGCCTGGGCTCGTACGATACCGTCCACGGCCATCACCAGTTCGATCATGTCGTCTACCGCGCGGTCGCGTTGTTCGGGCGATATCGATGCATTCTCGCGAATCCACTCGAGTTCGTCGATCCTCGCGTGCTGAGATTCTTCTTTCCAGTGATACAGAAAAACATCTTTGTAAAGGGGAGAGCATTCCTGGTCGGGCTCGATGCTTTTGAGGTAGTGGGATTGCGTGAAGAGCTCAATCAGCAACGTCAACCCCATCACCGACCAAGTGGACTTCGACAATACGGCGCCCGCCACTTCGTTCGGTTGCGCCACAAAATGGTACCCCGAGGGCATCTTCGCGGCGATCATTTGTTCAATGCGGCGGAACAGCTCCTGATGCTTGAGCTCTTCGTCGCTGAAGCGAATGAGCGCCTCCAGCGCGACTTGATCGCCGGTGCAGTGATGCCGGCTCAATTCAAGAACCTTGCAATTGATGAAACGTTCTACCAAGCCGAACATGTTCGCATAGGTGCGTCCTTGGATCTGGCTCAGCATTCGCCTTTCCGGTTCATCCAGAAATTCAAATTGCTGGATTCCGGAGATCGAGTCCGGTAGCAGTTTGTGGTCCATATCAAAATCGCGGCCGCGGATGACGTCTCGATCGATGTCCCAACGGACGCGCTTGGAAGCTGCCACGGTGCTCGCGTATTGTTCAGTCTGAATTGGAAAAGCGGTAGTCACGCTAGATGGATTCATTGTCATTTCCCTCGCTTTCAGTTTCAGGATTGTTGCGCGGTTTGTGCGCCACTGGTGTTATCCTATGGAGTATCCGAGGGCTTGACCATGCTCAGCAGTACGGGTTCATTGACTCGGAGTCCAATCTAGGCAGATCACTTTGCAGCGGTCCCGATAATGTTTGCCGAGAATCCGGAGCATTCATCGATGGACGCTTTTTCCGAAATCCTGAGCGGAGTCAAACTAAAGGGCGCAGTCTTTTTCAGGGCTGAGTTCTCGGCGCCGTGGCAGATTTCAGCTCCGGAATCCAGCAAAATTGCTCCCACCCTTTCACCCGGAGCACCTCATCTCATCGTCTATCATCTCCTGCTCGAAGGCAGGGCTAAGGTTCGCTTGAACGAGGGCGGGATCCTTTCGATGGAAGCAGGAGAGGTGGTTATTTTCCCGCATGGTCATGCGCATCAGATGGGCAGCGGCATGGGCGCCCCGGCGGTGGAGATCTCGGCAATTATCCAGAAGTATGTAAGGCACGATTTGACTCCGATGAAGGCGGGAGGCGGCGGCGAGGTCACGCGCTTCATCTGTGGGTACATGGCATTCGACCCTCTGTTGTCCAAACCGATCCTGGAAGGACTTCCCAAGATTTTCAAAGTCGACCTTAGAACCGATCGCTCGGGTCAATGGCTGGAGAACTCGATTCTCCACCTGGTAGAGGAAACAGCGTCAGGACGGGCAGGCAGCGAGGCCATGCTGTCAAAGCTCTCCGAGGCATTGTTTGTCGACACATTGCGGAGATACATCAACGCGCTTCCAGAGCTGGAATCGGGATGGATCGCTGCGGCCCGCGATCCGATCGTGGGAAAATGTTTGGCGATTCTACACAGTCGAGTGGATTTTCCGTGGACCCTGGCTGAACTCGCGAAGGAAGTCGGACTTTCGCGTACGACCCTATTGGAGCGATTCAATCGATATCTTTCAGAGCCACCTATAACCTACTTAATGCGCTGGCGGCTACAGCTCGCCGCGCGCTTGCTCAACACAACCCCTCGCGGGATCGCCGACATCTCTGCGGATGTTGGCTACGAATCAGAGGCCGCGTTCAATCGGGCTTTCAAGCGCGAATTTGGCTTGCCTCCAGCCCGCTACAGAAATGAACGCAAAGTGTCGCCGATTCCTCTACCGATATCGGCCGGATAAACAATTTCAATAATCAACGAAAGCATTAACTTGGGTTCCCGCGCTTGGTCATTTCGGAGGTTATAGGTCATGCGGATATGAAGTCGAGTACCAACGGGGCGGTACAAATCAAAACCGGCCGCGGCGGAAAAACGGCGCAGCCGTGTCCCGCCAACGGTCTTCCTATTGTTACGCCAGCCGCAGCAGCAGCCGGCGCGGAAGAAAATCAACTCAAAACAAATTAATCAAATCACTAGCCACGAATTGCTAGTCACCGGTCACCAACCACCAGTTACTCGCCTTCCCCCCTCAATTCATCGGCGGCGGCGGAACCAGCGGCAAACGCTGTGGCTCGCCGCGCGCTCCGTGGACTTCCACGTCCTCAAACAGGAGCGACGGCGCGACGACCGTTGCGGGCACGCCGGAATCGGAGGTGCCGAACGCAGCGAGCGCGGTTCCGGAAAATCCGGCCTGCTGGCTTTGCATGTAATTGAACGCGGTGGCGTCGTTTCCGATGGCGGTAACGTTCCGCATGACGCGCAACGTCAGGCCGGCAAGGCGCGCGCCGCGAATCAGCGATTCCTGGCCGTCATCCACGTTCACGCGATAGACGAGCAAGGGGAGGCGGTCGCCGGTGGCCGCGCCGGATGCCGCGCCCATCATGATGTCGGAAAGGTCGTCCTGCTCGGTCACGCCCAGGACGGGATTGTCCATCTCGCGGACGATGAGGCACCACTTATTGCCGTTCTGTTTGCAGGCATCCAGGAATTGCTTCTTCAATTCGTCGGGGGAAACCGCCGCCGAGGACGTGAAAAACAGATTGCTGATCATCGGGCGCGGGTCGCCAAGAAATGCGGCGCGGCCGTGTCCATTGGTCTGAACCAGGTCGGGGCCCGGGCGGCGCGACATCAGAAAATTCAGCAGGAGTCCGTTCTGGACAAGCTGCACTTTCTGCGCCTTTACGCCCTCCTCGTCGACATCGTAGGTGCCCAGGAGATCCTGCCCGGCAAATTGTTTCGCGGTGGGATCATCGACCATGGAAACGGTTCCGGCCAGAACGCGCGTGCCCAGCTTTCCGGTCCATTCGCTGCGCCCGCCCAAGCGGTCCATCAACTGGTCAAACGCGGATTGCATCGCCAGAGGACCGCGCGCGCCGGAGAGCGACGGCCCCAGCATCTGCGCCAGCAGGGAACCTGCCGCCGGGGCCTCGAACAGCACGGGCCCATCGTAATCGGCGGCTGGCGGAGAAACGCGAAGCGTAATCAACTGCTCGCCCGCTTTTTGCAGATCCTTGCGGATCGAATCTGCCGGAGGCAATTCGTCGGGACGCGCGCGATACACGGAAATGAAATTGTGCAGCGGCATTCCGTCATCGGATTCTGTGTCGAGGCTTGCTTCCACCGCCGCAAGGCTGTGGTTCGAGCGAATCTTCGTGCCTTCGGTGTTGAGCAGGTAGCTGGTCGTATAAATCAGGTGATAGACGACGCGCGAATTATGGATTTGCGGGAACGCGCGCAGCGCGGCGGAAACGTCGCGAGCCTCCTGTTCCCAGTTGCGTGTAGTCCAGTCCGGATCGCGCAGAGGTTCCACGTTCACGGTCGGCGGCGCGGGCGAAAAATCAGGAATGCTGGGCGCCCGGGCCAGGCGCGACATGAACGCCTGCTTCTTGGAAAGATTTTCGACCGCGGCTTTGAAGGACTGATCGGAGGCCAGCCAAAGATCCTGGCGCAGCGAATTGTAATCGCGATCGATTCCCACCGTACCCGTCGATCCGAGGAAACCGCTGAAGCCCTCATCGGTAATGAAATTCGAGCTGTCGAGATTGTAATTTCCGACGCGGACATCGACGCTCATGACGCGGTTTTTCCCCGTGGTCGAGGAAACCAGCGCGCCAAATTCGGCGACAATCGTGCGCACGTCGATATCGAGAACGCGGTACTGGATGAAATAAGGACGCGCGGGATCGGTCTTGTCCGGAATTTTCAGTTCGAGGCGCGCGCTGGAGCGATTGAGCTCATCCTGCATGGCCGCGAGCGTCTTGTCGTTATCCGCCGCGGCAGTTTGCTGAGGCTGGGCCAGCGTTGCCGCCGGATTCCTGGGCGGCGCGGCGTTTACCGGTCCGGCGGAAAATAGGGCCACCGCGATTGCTGCAGCAGCCAGATTCGCCAGAATCGTCTTGAAATCAAAATGTTTCACTCCACTGCTCCTCGGCCGATTCATTGGCGCGCTCCCTTCGGATCGTGACCCGGCGGCGGCAAAATCGGTGGTTTGTCCGTCGAACTTTCCTTCTTCTGCACTTCCATTTCGGAAATCAGAATGGCCGGAGCAGCCGCGGCGACCGGCACGGAACCCGATTCCGCGCCGCAATATCCGTTGAACACTTCCATGGTGTCTCCGGTGGCCATGATTTTCGTCAGCGAAACCAGCGGCGTACCCACGATATCCACGCCGCGAACAAGTTCATCGGGGCGCCCGTCCGTGAACACCTTATACACGACCAGGGGTTGCACCTGAAACGCCTGGGGCTGGCCGCGGCCGGTGAACGTGAATCCTCCGGCGATGTCGTCGATCAGCAGGCCAAACGTTTTTCCCTGGCGCTTGATTTCCTCGATCAGCTTTTTACGCAACTCCGCGTTGGTCACGGTCATGCTGCTCTGCACGATCAGATTTCCCTGGCGCGAAACCGGCTGCGCGCCGATCTGGCGCCTCCCGTGCCCGTTGGAATTGGGAAAGCCCGTGAGCGGCTGGCGCGACATTTCAAAATTTCGCAGCACGCCGTGATCCACCAGCGTGACGCGCTCGGCCGGCGTGCCTTCATCGTCAAACGGATAAAAGCCCAGCAGCATGTTCTTGCCCAGCGTCTTCTCGGTCGGATCGTCGTAGATGGAAAGGAATTTCGGCAGAATCTGCTCGCCGACTTTCCGCGCGAACGTCTGGCCTTCGTTGATGTCCTTCTGGCGGAATCCCTCGGCGCGATGGCCGAATACTTCGTGAAAGAAAACAGCCGTGGCCCGGCCGGTCAGAAGAGCGGGACCGGCATAGGGCTCGACCAGCGGCGCGGCCACCAGCGCTTCCAGTTCCTTGCGCAGCACCAGTCCCTGGGCCAGCACGGTCTTGTCGTCCGGAGCGTCAGATGGATTATTCCAATCAAAATTATAATATCGGTTAATGTCCATGCCGTCCGGCGCCTTGCCCTGAATGAACAGTTCCAGGCGGTAGTGGATCAGGCCGAACTGCAGGCGCGTGCCCTCGGTGTTCACCTGGTACTGGTTGTTCGCCAGCGCGCTGAACGTCACGATCGAATTCAGGATTTGCGGCGACTGGCGAAACGCCGCCGTGTACAGCCGCACCTTTTGTTCCCAGGGTTTGCGGTCCACTTGAATGGAAACTTCCGGGCCATAAGACACGTGAGGCGGCTCGTGTGAAAAATCGGGGGCGTGCTCCTCAGCCGTTTGCGCCTGCACTTCCTTGCTGGTGTTGATTTTCATCAGGCCTTCGGACGCCGTGCGGTACTGCTCATCGGTCTCCAGCCACATGGCGCGGCGAAGCACCTCGGGAGCGTTGTCCACGGGAACCGCCATGCCAAAGCTGCTGCCGCTGGGGCGGGAGTTGCCCACCTTGTGCGTGTTGTCGAGGTCGTAGCTACCCACGCGCACCTGCGTTTCGAGCCACCGGGAAGCGCTTTCCGCGCTCGAAAGCAGTGCTCCATTCGAGCCCATCACCTCAGTGCGCTGCGTTGCAGTCAGCGTGTAATCCATAAAATAAGCGGGCGGAGTGGCCTTCGACAAAACCTGCATTTCGCGATCGAGTTCCTCGCCCATCGTGACTAGCGCGGGCGATGGCGCCGCTTGAGCGGCCTGTGCCGCTGGCGCTGCGGGCTCCGGAGGCGCCGGATGACGCGCGGGCTTGCCCGCGGCCAGCACGTTCACGGAAATAAAAGTTATGAGGATTACAAATGTCAGTTTTTTCAAGAAAGCGCTCCCGTGTGACAAATAATCTATAAGTGTATGCCTGTGAGCCGCTAATCTCAACGCAGGCTTATTCCAATGCTCTTATCCACTCAATTTGGATGCACGACAGCGGCCAGGCGTCGCCACAGAGCGCCAGTTAGTTGGACGCAGCAAAACCTGATTTAGATGTTCAAAATAACAGAGGCCGCCGAACTCAAG
>Ga0316628_100002970_pt1 | contig 12856 bp, 12 predicted proteins | sample OWC_Aug_M2_C1_D5_FD_207648 | JGI IMG/M metagenome (GOLD analysis project Ga0316628, IMG submission 207648) | Wetland soil microbial communities from Old Woman Creek delta, Ohio, United States - OWC_Aug_M2_C1_D5_C | ecosystem: Environmental > Terrestrial > Soil > Wetlands | place: USA: Ohio...
AGGCCATGTTTGCGGATGCCGGAGCGCCGCCCCGCATGCCTGCCTCGCCGTCAGTTCAACAGGCTACCCAAACCGATGCCGCGCCGACCGTCGATTTTGCCCAGGTTGAGAGGAACGCGTTCGAAAACGGTTTCCACCAGGGCGAGAGAGCAGGGATGGAGATGGCGGAAAAGAAGGCCGAAGCCATCATGCGCCGCTACGGCGACTCCATCCGTGATCTCGGACAGTACAAGGCCGCACTTTACAGCCAGGTGGAGCGCGAGGTCGTCAAACTCGCCGTCGAGGTGGCCAAGAAGATTGTGCACAGGGAAATACAGGCCGATCCCGAAGTCATCCAAACCCTGGTCAAAGTCGCATTGGACCGCGTTACCGAGCGATCCGCGGTCACCGTCCGGGTCAATCCGATCGACTACAATTTCCTTCTCGATAAACATCGGAGCTGGGCCCAGGAGGAGGGTGCCGGGCGGGAAGTTACACTCGTGGTCGACAAATCCGTCGAGCGCGGGGGATGCCTGGTGCAGACCGAATGCGGCGATGTTGATGCCCGTATCGAAGAGGAATTCCGGGAAGTGGAGCGGGCGTTCTTCGAAGGTCAGAGACAGGTCGGATGATGAGTGCAGAGGCCGTTGACTTCGAAAAATACCTCCGCAGACTGCGCCACATGGACCTGGTCAAGACAGTCGGAGCGGTTCGGCGGGCCGTTGGCGTCGTTATTGAATCGCAGGGCCCGCCGGTCTCGGTGGGCGAATTGTGCGAGATCGTCGGCAGTGATCGCGCCGGCAGCATCCCCGCAGAGGTCATCGGTTTTCGGGACAACTACGTCCTGTCGATGCCGCTTTTCAAAGTCCACGGCGTAAAGCTTGGTGACAAGGTCGTATGCCGGCGAAGGCAGTCGACCGTTCCGGTCACGCCCCGTCTGCTTGGCAGAATCATTGATGCCATGGGCAATCCGATCGATGACCTCGGGCCGATCGAAACCGCAGAGGAGTATCCGCTGCAGCCGTCGGGCACCAACCCCCTGGACCGCAGCAACATCGACGAGGTGCTGGGCACGGGCATTCGCTCGATTGATGGGCTGTTGACATGCGGCAAGGGACAGCGCATCGGAATTTTCGGGGGCAGCGGTGTCGGCAAGAGCACGCTCCTGGGAATGATGGCACGCTATACGTCCGCCGACGTTTCCATCATCAGCCTCGTCGGCGAACGCGGGAGAGAGGTCCGGTCTTTCATTCAGCGCGACTTGGGGGAGGACGGCCTCAAGCGATCGGTCGTAGTTGTCTCGACCTCGGACCAGCCACCTTTGCTTCGCATCCGTGCCGCCATGCTGGCCACGACCCTGGCCGAGTATTTCCGGGATCAGGGCAAAGACGTTTTGCTTGTGATGGATTCTGTAACCCGATTCGCAATGGCACAGCGCGAGGTCGGCCTCGCCGCGGGCGAGCCGCCCTCGTCAAAGGGCTATACCCCTTCCGTGTTTGCGCTGCTGCCGAGACTGCTCGAGCGTGCCGGCAACTTCGTCTCGCGCGGAAGCATCACCGCCTTTTACACCGTCCTGGTGGAAGGCGACGACATGAGTGATCCGATCGCGGACGCCGTGCGCTCACTCCTGGACGGCCACGTGATTCTCAGCCGTGACCTGGCTTCCCGTAATCACTATCCCTGCATCGATGTGCTGTCGAGCGTCAGCCGTCTGATGCCTGACCTGGTGTCCCAGACGTACCTCACGAAGGCCGCCAAGATCCGGGAATGGCTTTCGACCTATCAAAAAGCCGAGGACATGATCAACATCGGGGCCTACGTCAAAGGGAGCAATCCGAAGATCGATATGGCCCTTAAGAAGATCGATCCGGTCAACAGTTTCCTGATCCAGCGAAACACTGAGCGGGTCGGCTATCAGGATGCCTTCTCCGCTGTCGACAATCTTACCGGGGATGCGATATGAAAAAGTTCTCCTTCAATCTCGAGACGTTGCTGCGCCACCGGAAGTACCTCGAAGAGAAAGAGCGCCACGAACTCTCCCGCTTGTACTTCACCTACCAGTCGGAGCTGAACCAGCGCCAGACCCTCGAGCGCAAGTACCTCGAGACCCTGGTTGAACTCGCTCGAAAGCGGCAGGGGGACCTGGACCACCAGGAGATGAGCTGGTTTTACCTGTACCTGGACCGGCTGCGCCTGGAACTCGAGCAAAACGCCCAGAGGATTCTTCGGCTCGAGAAGCAGATCCAGAAGCAGCAGGCAGCTATGCTGGAGGCGTCGAAAAGAAGGAAGGTGGTCGACGCGTTGAAAACCAGAAGATACCGCCGCCATGTCGTGGCTGCGGACAGGGAAGAGCAAAAGGGAGTCGACGAGCTCGTCATCACACGATATGCCCGCGGCAGGCACTGATCTGCCCGTCCGCAGCACCTGGAGTACTCATGAGAATCGAGAGCCCAGTCGGCTGTACGTCACCAACCGGGGATCCGGCCGAGGAGAAGACTGCCTGTGATGGCTCCGCCAGTCTCTTCACGAACATACTGGATTGCTTCCGCGTGCTCCTCTCCGGGTCGTTGACCGAAGATGCTGTCACGTGCGAGGCGCCTGCCGCCGCCGGGAAACCACCCGACAGAAGTCAGATAACCCCCGCCGAAGCCTCACCTTCACCAGCGATGACCGAGACAGCAGCTACCCGCCTGAATGGCGTCCGCCCGGACGATTCGACGCCGTGCAAGAACCGCGGCGAAGGATCTGAAGCGTGCGCGGGACCGGTCCCGACTGCGCCCGCCGGGGCCTCATTCCATTGGGCCGTCCCTGAGTCTGTCGGAACCGGACAACCGGCACATGGGACATCTGATCCTGCCCCGCGCCAGACAGGTGCAAGAGGTCATGAGGTTTTCGCTGCCGCGGTAGCAGGCATGCCTGCTGGTTTTCCGCAACAGGCGGAGGTCTCCGTGGTTGCCTTGGATCAGCAGGGCGGCGTGCCCGTCGTTGAAACTGTCACACCCAAGGGCGATATTGAGGAAGGTGAAGGATCGCCTGCATCAGCGGACACCGCCTCTGGCCTCGGGCTCACACCCCGGAGCGGCGGTCAGGGTTACGAGGTTACGAATCCGCAGGAGTCCACGCCGGTTGCAGGCCAGACGCAGCAGTCAGTGCCAGTCCAGGCAACAGCCGCAGCCCTGATGATTGACGGTACCGTGTTTCTTCCCGATAACCCATCGAGGACTGACGGAAGCACACCGGTCCTATCGCCATTTTCGGCCCATTCCCCTCTGGTGACGCCGGTGAATAAGGGAACTGAGACCCAGGTCAACGCTCTGGCAGCCTCCGTGACGCCCTGGATGCCGCAGAGGAGCGGCAATGCCGCGAGAGCAAGCACGAGCCAGCCTGGAGGCCGGACGGCCAATAGCGAAGCAGCGCCGGAGCCAACGTCGGTACCAGACGGATCGATTGCCTACACGAGGGCAACTCGCATGGGTGAAGGGACAGGTCCTTCCGTTGATGCGAGCAGCGAAGAGCATCTAACGGGTCCGCAATTTCTGGCTCAGAAGTTGCCGGAGAAGGTGCTGTCGACAATTTCCGGCCAGCCGACTGCCGAGCACGAAGCCGGCAACCGTGCGGAGTCACGGCCGGATACCACCGTTTTCAGAGTCGATGCTAACCTTCCGTCACAGGCTGAATCCGCAACGAGGCCGGCCGGTGCTTTGAGAAACGCCACCCCCGTCGACGCTGCGACGTTGGCGGTTGAGGCGGAGAAGGTTCTTGCCGGACGTGGACGACCGCGGACGATCGTCGAAGGCGGCGCGCGGGAAGACTCGGCCGTAAACTCACTTTCCGCGGTGGCCCGGGATGCGCAGATTTCGCTTCAGGCGACGGCGGGAGTGAAAGATGTTAGGGCACCAGCCTTCGTGTTCGAAGTCGCGGAACGCATCTCGGCTGTCGTGGCCGGGGGCCACGGAGAGGTCACCATTCAACTGAAGCCCGATCAGTTCGGACGCATGAACATTGTGGCTGAATCCTGCGGGGGTGGAATCCTGGCGCGCATCACAACGGAATCGGCCAGCCTGAAACAGTACCTGGAGAGCAATCTCCCTGCGCTCCAGCAGGCGCTACAGGATCAGGGACTGAAGGTCGAACGCATAGATGTCATGCTGCAGGAAGGGCTGTCCCAGCAGCAAACGCTGAACCAATGGCAGCACAACTTTGGCCATGCCCCCGGCGGGCATGATAGCGGCAAAAATGCCAGGTTAGCAGCGCCTGCCCAGGCTCGGCCCGCCGAACCGGCGAATGAGATTACGCTCGACGCGGTCATCCTGGGGGCCCTTCATCCTCACAGCACTTTCCATACGGTTGCCTGACACCATTCCTGCCAGCCTCGGCCAATACCTTTCGCGCAATTGCTCCCTTAGGCAAGTGCAATCGCTGTCGGGGTCGGAATCGGTCGCTGCCGTAATCACGTTTGACTTCGAATCCGGTTTCGACCCCGATACCGATTCGGGCCCTGGATCGGTTCTACCACACACAGGTTGTCGGTGATGTGCACGGATTGCCTACCGGGCAGGATTTGCCTGAGTATGAGGGCGTTTTCAGGCGCCAGGGAAAAACCTTCACTCCTCGCAACCATAATCGTCGCAGATACATGGCAACAATATGCGTCCAGCTCGGAGAATGGCACAGTATGTGCACAGTCAAAGTCGGCCGGGGTCGAAGCCGGATGGACGCTCCGGCCGTGAGCACAGGACGACCGTTTGCAGACAAAACAGTTGACGGAGGGTACAAGATGACAACGATTGCAGCCGCGAGTTCCACGAATCCTCTCCTGGCTGTCGCTGCTTCAGACAGCCAGGGCCAGAAGGAACGGACCGATTTTCGAAATATCGGTAAGACTGAATTCCTGAATCTGCTGGTCGCCCAACTTCAGCATCAGGATCCCCTCGATCCCCTCAAGAACGAGGAGTTTGTCGCGCAGCTGGCTACCTTCAGCTCCCTGGAGCAGCTAATTGCGATAAACAAAGCCGTCACGAAGCTTTCGGGCGGCGATACGGGTAGCACGAGCACGAACTCTTCCGACAGTAATCCGAGTGTGTCTTCTTAGGAGAAGCAGATGTCCTTAACTTCCTTTTACACAGCACTGACAGGCCTCAACAGCAACGCCCTTTCGATCAACGTCATTGGCAACAATCTCGCCAATATAAACACGACCGCCTTCAAGGCGAGCAAGCCCTGTTTTGCCGAGCTGCTGGGCGGCCTTTCGACTACGACGGCGACCAACGGCAATCCCGTGCAGGTCGGACTGGGAAGCATCGTCCAGGGAGTGGTCCCGGTATTCAACCAGGGATCTATAGCCTACACTGGCAGGAGCACTGACGCCGCGATCAGCGGCAACGGGTTCTTCGTTGTATCAACCGGCGAGGGACTGGGCTACTCGCGCGCCGGATCATTCGGCTTCAACAGCGCGGGCGAGCTCATGAATTCCGAAGGTTTCAAGCTACTGGGATATCCGGCCGTCAACGGCACGGTGAACGAGAGTGGAGAGTTGACGCCCCTCGTCGTGCAGAAGGGTGGAGCCCTCCCTCCTCAAGTGACGACCACGATGGGCATCACGGCCAACCTTGACAGTCAAGCGGCCGATGGCACGGAATTCAAGGCAGGAGTTCAGGTCTTTGATTCCCTCGGCGCGTCGCAACTGGTCACCCTGACCTTCACCAAGACCGGCAGTGGGGCATGGACCTGGACCGCCGCTCTTCCGGCGACGGCCACCGGCGGAGCCGAAACGAATCCTCCCGTTCAGGTGGGTACCGGCTCCCTGACCTTCGACAGCAGTGGAGTGTTGACTTCCCCTACGACGAATCCGACGATCTCAATCACGGGTCTGGCCGACGGTGCGTCGGACATGGATGTCGCCCTAGAGCTGATCAATTCAGCAGGGAAGCCGCGCATAACCAACTACGCGGCAACATCCAGCGTCTCATCCACCAGCCAGAATGGGGCTGCCGCAAGCGGCCTGAGAGACATCAGCATCGACACGAACGGACTGATACAAGGTATCTACGACAATGGCACTGTGCATGCTCTGGGGCAACTTGCGCTTGCGACCTTCCCGAATGAAGAGGGCCTTCTGAAATTCAAGGGGAACACATTCGTGGCCTACAGCAACTCCGGCGAGCCGTCGATCGGCGCTCCCGGAACCGGGGGCCGGGGACAGATCAGTGGGAGCTCACTGGAGCAGTCCAACGTGGACATTGCCACGGAGTTCACCAACCTGATCATCTCCCAGAGAGGCTATCAGGCCAATTCACGGGTCATAACGACTACAGACCAACTCTACCAGGAGGCAATCAACCTGATCCGCTAGTTCTTGATCTCTCCTCCGTCCATCTCGTGGCGCGGGCAGTGAGCTCGCGCCACCTCCTTTTGCCACGCACTCCTCCACCTTCGTCACCGGCGACCTCATTTTCTGCCTTATGCTGTCAAGGAATTGTCAATTCTCCTGGATAGTGTTGACACACAGCCCGGCCGGCAGTGATCCGAGGCCCCTCCGGCGCGAGCGCCTGCAGTAGCAGGGTTCAACCTCTAAGCCTCACGGATACAACGCTTACGCTTAGCCAGCCGGAGCGCGGGGAACTTCGGTGCGCTTCGTGCATGGAGCCTGCGTGCTGCAAACGGTTGGCATGTCTGTTGCTTCATCACATGCGTTGGTCACCGATTGAGGATGGCAAGGGGTAGATTCACGATGGCAAAAGAGGCTGAAGTCCTGGAGAGCAGGAATGGTTGGCGGGGAAAGCTCTGGATCCTGATAGCCGTCCTGGCAATAGTCGCCGCCGGCGAAGTCGGTCGGCGCACCTGGGTCTACTTTCAGGGAGCGAAGAGTACCAAGGCAGAGGGCGTGGTTGACAAGGCCGGGACAGGTTCACCCGCAGGCGCCCATTTGGGCAAGGGGGAAGAGGTAAAAGTCGCCGCAGGCCTCGACCCTTTTCTGGTGAACCTTGCGGATCCTCAAGCCGTGCGCTTCTTAAAAGTGACCTTTCAGCTCGGGATGACCGGAGACAGCGAGGAATTCTCGAAAAATCCGGTTGCCATTGCAGCGGCCCGCGACGCCATCATTTCTTTGCTCAGCGCCAAGACCTCTGAGCAGATTCTGACCGTGGAAGGCAAGAACAAGCTGAGGGAGGAAGTCCGGGACCGCGTCAACTCTCTTCTCAATGCAGCCAAAACCAGAGTTCGGAATGTTTACATCGTCGAGTTTGTTGTTCAGCTCTAAGAGGGTTCACACATGAGCGAGAACGCCAAGGTACAAGACACTACCAGCTACCAGACGGTACTGGACGAAATCCGGCACTATGCGGACATACCTCTCAAGATCTCGATAGTACTTGGCCAACGGGCGATGAAGGTCCGCGAACTGCTGCAGCTTCGGCCGGACTCCCTGCTTGAGTTGCCCAAATCAGCCGGCGAGAACGTTGATGTTCTCGTAAACGGCCGCCTGGTTGGATACGGCGAGGTTCTCGAGATGGAAGGGAGCGCCGGCATTCGACTGACCGACATTTACACCCAGATCTGAGGACTGAATCCATGTTCCCGACCGCAAAAGCAATCCTGTGCCTGTTGTGGCTCTCAACCTTCACGCTGGCCCTTGCGGCAGCGCCGTCCCTTCCTGCGCAAACGCCGGCGATCCCCGATGCAGGGGCGACGTTGGCCGGTGCACCTACGTCGGCCGTCATGATGGATCCGTCCGTTGGTGACGTCGGGCTGCAGTCGAAGCCTGATCCAAGCCCGCAGGAGACCGCCGCCTCCGGCCAGTCTGCAGCGCGCCCGGCGGATGCGGAGCCGGCTACGGGGGCAGGGGAGAGCGGCACCTATCTGTTCGCTCGGACGATCGGGGGCCTCGGGCTGGTCGTCAGCCTTATAGTTCTGGGGTACGTTGCGGTCCGACGGTACGGTCCGAAATACCTGCGCCGGCAGGGAGCGCAAAACGCGCTCAAGGTGATTGAGACCCTTCCGATCGGTGAGAAGAGAAGCATTGCCCTCATACAGGTTGAGGACAGGCGGCTGCTCATCGGAAACACCCAGCAACAGATCACCCTGCTCGCCCAACTGCCCTTGATAACGGAGGCGACCAACGAATCCGGCCGCGAGCCTTTGCCCAAGAGCAGTCCGGGCACTGTAGCTTCCTTCCGCAAGCTTTACGAAGTTGAAAAGGGCCAGCCGCCTCTACATCAAGCCAATGCCATCCCGCAGGATCTGCGGGAGAAGATGCGTCAGCTGCGTGAGGCCCTGGAAAGGTAAGGCAGTTGAACGTGCTGTTCACCTCGCAGGGGACAGGGGGCTGCCGGGTCGAAGAAGGCTTGAGCCCTCAGTGGAGCCGATGAAACACGCACTTGCTCTGATGCTGATTCTGGCGGTAGCCCAGGTGGCGGCTGCAGCTCCGGCGGACAAAGGCTTTTCCGGGATCGAGCTGCGCATCGGCGGCGGGACGGGCGGCGAAGGTCTGACTGTCCCGATGCAGATACTCGCCCTGCTCACGCTGCTCACACTCCTGCCTGCGCTCTTTGTCTCGGTCACCTCTTTCACCCGACTGATCATCGTCTCCCACTTTCTCCGTCAGGCCCTTGGGACACAGACCATGCCGCCCAACCAGGTGCTGATTGGCCTCTCGTTGTTCCTGACCTATTTCATCATGCAACCGGTCGGAATACGCATTAATCAGGAGGCAGTGGAGCCGATGATGAAGGGGCAGATCACACAGATGGAGGCCATGGATCGCGCGAGTGTCCCACTGCGTGATTTCATGCTTCGCTATACTCGTGAGAAGGATCTCGCACTTTTTCTTGGGATCGCTAAGCTGCCGAAGCCGCGGCAGCCGCAGGACGTACCGATGCGCGTCCTGATCCCCAGCTTCATGATTTCAGAGCTGAAGACCGCGTTTCAAATCGGTTTTGTACTGTTCCTGCCTTTCCTGGTCATCGACATGGTGGTCTCGGCGGTCCTCCTCTCGCTTGGGATGATGCAACTGCCCCCGGTAGTGGTGTCCACGCCATTCAAGATTCTGCTATTTGTGATGGTGGACGGGTGGAACCTCGTCATCGGGTCGCTGGTCAAGAGTTTCTATTAACGGGAGTTGAAAGATGAACCAGGAGATGGTCCTGCAGCTTGCGAGGGAAACCCTCCAGGTAACTTTGATGGTCAGTGGACCGCTGCTGCTTGTGTCGCTGGTGATCGGGATCCTGGTCAGCATGGCGCAGGTGGTCACGTCCATTCAGGATATGACCTTGTCGTTTGTCCCCAGGACTGTGGCGGTATTCCTGGCGTGCCTTTTCTTGTTCCCCTGGTTCATGAACATAATGATCGCCTTCTCCGTGCGGCTTTTTGGGCATCTGGAACGCTTCGCCCACTGATGGAAGCCGGCGGCGCGGGCGGGAGAGGGATGTAACCCGGCTCGGGACGAGGTCCCACAAAGGCGAGGCCCATGTTGTCACTGGTCTTTTCTCAGGATGATGTCGTGCGATTCGGCGTAGTCCTGTTCCGCATCGCCGGGATCATGACATTCGCCCCCTTTTTCAGCAGCCGCGCCGTCACCTATCAGGTTCGTATTGCGCTCACCCTCGCAGCGACTCTTGCCATGGCGCCGTCGTTCTCTCCGGGGCCGCTCCCTTCAGAGTTAAGCCTGGGCACACTGCTTGGCCTGGTAATGGGAGAGGTCGCATTCGGCATGATGCTGGGCCTGGTGGCTTCCTTCATCTTTGCCGGTCTGCAGTTTGCAGGACAGGTAGTGGCGTTCCAACTCGGTTTTTCGATCGTCAACCTGATCGATCCTCAAAGCGAAGTCGAGACCTCGGTCGTCTCGTTTCTGTACTACTACATCGGAATCCTGCTTTTTCTGCTCATCAACGGCCACCACTGGTTCTTTCTAGCGGTCGGCGACAGCTTCAACTATCTCCCGGTGCAGGGTGTCAGGCTGCAGGCACCTGTAATCCACGACCTGATTCGGCTCTCCTCCCAGATGTTCGTTTCCGGACTGCAGATTGCCGCGCCGGTGCTTGCCATAACGGTAATCACGGACATCGTTTTGGGAATCCTGGGTCGCGCCGCACCTCAGATACACATTCTGATCGTCGGCCTCCCGCTCAAGAGTCTGGTAGGTTTTGCCGCTCTGAGCATTTCCTTCTATTTTCTCCCCCAGTTGCTCGGCAAGTACTACCTTCAGCTCCACCACGACCTGTTTGCGCTACTTCACCGGATGGTCTGAAACGCAATGGACGGCGGCAGGGAGAGCAGGACCGAGAAACCAACACCGAGAAGGCTGCAGAAAGCGCGGGAAAAAGGTCAGATTGCCCGCAGCAAGGAAGTGGCTCCGGCCCTCGTACTGCTTGGCGGACTGATAATCCTTTACTACTCCGGACACAAGCTGGTGCTGACCCTGGCTACCCAGATGCGGGACATGCTGCGGTTGAGAGTCCCGTCGGAGGTTACCGTGCCCTTCGTCCAGGGCGTCCTCCACACCACCGCGGTCAGCCTTGGATCCACAGTCGGGCTGGTGATGGCTGCAGCGCTGTTCCTGGGTATCACGGCAAACGTGATGCAAGGAGGCCTGGCTTTTTCCTGGAACGCCATGGCCCTCAATTTCGAGAGACTCAGCCCCAAGAACGGGTTGGCCCGTGTTTTCTCCAAGAACGGACTGATCGAATTGGTCAAGGGCACGCTCCTCCTTACCGCGGTATCGGTAATTGCCTATCGCGTGATCTACGACCACCTGCCGCTTTACCCGCGGCTGGTCATGATGGATCCGGGCCAACTGCTGTATTGGGTCTCCTCCATTTCCTACGAGGTCTTCATCCGAGTGGCTGTTTTTCTAGCACTGCTCGCGATCGCGGACTACGGTTTCCAGAAGTACCGCTTCCTGGAACAGTTGAAGATGACAAAGCAGGAAGTTAAGGAGGAATACAAGGAGCTCGAAGGGGATCCGCTGGTGAGGGCCCGCATCCGCAGGATCCAGCGGGAGCTCGCGAGACGGCGCATGATGGCAGAAGTTCCCAAGGCGGACGTAGTGATCACCAACCCAACCCACTACGCGGTTGCACTGAGCTACAAGATGGAATCCATGGAAGCGCCGCAGGTCGTCGCGAAAGGTGTCGGATTCTTGGCGCTCAAAATTAAAGAATTGGCACAACAGCACAACGTGCCGCTTGTCGAGAACAAGTCACTCGCCCAAACACTCTACAAGTCTGTCGAGATCGGCGAATACATACCTTCCTCACTTTACCGAGCAGTAGCTGAGATACTCGCCTACATCTACAAGGCCAGAAGCGTCTGGAATCAAACAAGATAGCGTCGTTTCTGAGTTCCCATCCAAGGCTCAGCGTGCGGCCGAGGATTTGCCCGTCCTACCTCACAGCATCGAGCGGATCAGGCCCGACAGGCCCGCAGCGACTGATGGTACGGCAGTTGCATTATTGGATCCCCGAACAGCCGGAATGCGTAGCGGAGATCGAATAGAGCGATGAGCGTTGCAGAAAAGGCAGTCCTACCAAACTTCTCGCACCTGCTGAACAACATACACCTCGTCGTGCCCTTGTCGGTCATGGGGATCCTGCTAGTGATGGTGCTGCCGATGCCGCCCATCGTGCTCGATCTCCTCATCAGCCTGAACATCACGCTTTCAATCGTGATCCTGCTGGTTTCGATGTACATCCTGCAGCCGGTCCACTTCTCGGTTTTTCCGTCACTCCTGCTCATCGTGACGCTCTTTCGCCTGGCGCTGAACGTGGCTTCCACGCGTCTAATCCTACTGCGCGGTTCTGAGGGAACTGCGGCAGCCGGCCGCGTCATCGAGTCCTTCGGGCAGTTCGTGGTCGGGGGCAACTACCTCGTCGGCATCATCGTTTTCATCGTTCTGATCGGAATTCAGTTCATCGTTATCAATCATGGTGCAGTCCGCATATCGGAGGTCACTGCGCGGTTCACCCTGGACGCGATGCCGGGAAAACAGATGAGCATCGACGCCGACCTGAACGCCGGCCTGATCGACGAGAAGGAAGCGCGGGCGCGCCGGGAGATGATCGCAAAGGAAGCGGAATTCTACGGCGCAATGGACGGTGCGATCCGATTCACAAGCCGCGACGCGATTGCCAGCCTTCTCATCCTCGGCATCAACATCATCGGCGGGTTTCTGATCGGGGTCATCCAGTTCGATATGGGTCTGGCCGATGCTGCGAAGCGATTCACGCTCCTGACTGTTGGCGACGGGCTTGTGACTGCCATCCCTTCACTGCTGATCTCTGTGGCGGGCGCCATGATCACGACTCGCGCTGCCTCGGACTCCAATCTCGGCGACGACGTAGCGAGGCAGCTCTTCACCAACCCGATACCGGTTGCCATCGCTTCGGGCGTGCTCTTTTTCTTCGGCCTCATCCCGGGGCTGCCGGGACCGCCCTTCATTATGCTTTCCGGGGTGGTGGGGTTCCTGGCGCTGCAGACACACCGGAGGCGGGAGGGCGAACGGATCGTCATCGAGAAGGCCCACGCGGAGAAGCTTGAAGCAGAGCGGCCCAAGGAGAGGATCGAAGGACTGCTCAAGGTCGATCCGCTCGGGCTCGAGGTGGGCTATGGGCTGATCCGGTACGTGGATCCCAATCAGGGAGGCGATTTCCTCAACCGGATCAAGTCGATCCGCCGGCAGATTGCACTCGATATGGGCCTGGTGGTACCGCCCGTGCACATCACCGACAACCTGCAGCTCAACCCACGCGATTACTCGATTCTGCTCAAGGGAGTAGAGATCGCCCGCGGCGAGTTGATGCAGGACCACCTGTTGGCAATCAATCCTGGGACGGCACGTGAAGAGATCCAGGGTGTGCCGACGGTGGAGCCTGCGTTCGGCCTG
>Ga0316628_100002971_pt1 | contig 12856 bp, 11 predicted proteins | sample OWC_Aug_M2_C1_D5_FD_207648 | JGI IMG/M metagenome (GOLD analysis project Ga0316628, IMG submission 207648) | Wetland soil microbial communities from Old Woman Creek delta, Ohio, United States - OWC_Aug_M2_C1_D5_C | ecosystem: Environmental > Terrestrial > Soil > Wetlands | place: USA: Ohio...
GAAGTTGTCGTCGGCGATGACCATGTCCGCCGCCTGGCGCGCGACGTCGGTGCCGTCCTTGCCCATGGCGACGCCGATGTGGGCCTCCCGCAGGGCGGGCGCGTCGTTGACGCCGTCGCCCGTCATCGCCACCACGTGACCGCGCGACTTGAACGCCTTGACGATGCGGAGCTTCTGCTCGGCCGTGACGCGCGCGAAGACGCGCACGCTGTCGACGCGCGCGGCGAGGGCGGCGTCGTCGAGCTTCTCGATCTCGCTGCCCGTGAGCGCGATGGCGCCCTCGTCCCAGAGGCCGAGCTCCTTGGCGATGGCCATGGCCGTCGCCTTGTGATCGCCCGTGATCATGACGGCGCGCACCTGCGCGGCGGCGCACTCCGCCACGGCTTCCTTCACGCCCTCGCGCGGCGGATCGATCATGCCGACGAGGCCGAGGAACGTGAGCTGCTCCTCGAGCTCGCCGTCGGGCTGGGCGTGCTCGTGGAACACGCGCCGCGCCACGCCGAGGACACGCAGCGAGTCGCTGCTCATGCGCTCGGTCTCGGCGAGCAGCTCGTCGCGCTTCTTGTCGTCGAGGTCGAAGGTGCCCTCGTCGGTGGCGTAGCTCGAGCAGAGCTTGACGAGGATGTCGGCGCTGCCCTTGGCGTGGACGATGTGGCGGCCGTGCTCGTCGAGCGCGAGCACCGTCATGCGCTTGCGGTCGCTGTCGAACGGGAGCTCCTTGACCACCTGGATGCCGTTCGCCACCGACTCGCGCGGGGCGCCGCCCTTGGCCGCGAGCGTGAGCAGCGCGCCCTCGGTCGGGTCGCCGACGACCTTCCACGAGCCTTCCTTCTGTTGCAGCGAGGCGTTGTTGCAGAGGGCGACGGTCGCGAACAGGTCGCGCAGCGTGGCGCCGGGCTCCTTCACCACCGTGCCGTCGGGTTGGACGATGTCGCCCTTCGGCTCGTACCCGATGCCGGTCACGTCGTACGTCATGCCGGACGCGAAGACCTCGCGCACCGTCATCTCGTTCTGCGTGAGCGTGCCGGTCTTGTCGGAGCAGATGACCGTCGCGGCGCCGAGCGTCTCGACGGCGGCGAGCTTGCGGATGATGGCGCCGCGCTTGGCCATGCGCTGCATGCCGAGCGCGAGCGTGATGGTCGTGATCGCCGGCAGGCCCTCCGGGATCGCCGCCACCGCGAGGCTGACGGCCTCGAGCAGCAGCATGTTCCAAGTCCGGTCGCCCTTGATCATGCCGCGCACGAAGAGCAGCGCGGAGAGCGCGAGGCACGTCCAGAGGATCTTCTTGCCGAAGCTCTCGAGCTTCTCCTCGAGCGGCGTCTGCTCGCCCCCCGCGCTCTGGATGAGCGTCGAGATCTTGCCGAGCTCGGTGCGGGTGCCCGTCGCGGCGACGACCGCGCGCGCGCGGCCGCGCATGATGCTCGTGCCCAAGAACGCCATGTTGGCGCGATCGCCGATGGGCGCGTCCTGGGCGACGATGGCGTTGGACTCCTTGCCGACGGGCACCGACTCGCCCGTCAGCGCGGACTCCTCGGCGGCGACGTTTGCAGTCTGCAACAATCGCGCGTCCGCGGGGACGGCGTCACCGGCCTCGAGCTCGAGGACGTCCCCCGTGACGAGCTCCGTGGCCGGGACGATGGAGACCGTGTCGTCGCGACGGACGCGGGCGTTCGGCACCTGCATCTTCTGCAAGGCGTCGAGCGCGGCCTCGGCGCGGCGCTCCTGGTAGAAGCCGAGCACCGCGTTGAGGGCGACGATGAGCAGGATGGCCGTCGCGTCGCCGAAGCGCACCATCAGCGGCTCGGTCGGGTTGCGCGCGGCGTCGACGAGCGCGATGACCGCGGCGACGAGCAGCGTGCCGACGATGGGGTTGGCGAACTGCAGGAAGAAGCGCTTCACCCAGTTCGGCTTGGGTGGGGGCGGCAGCTCGTTGCGCCCATCTCGGGCGAGGCGCGCCTCGACCTCGGCCGCGGTCAACCCTTTCGCGGAGTCGACCTTCAGCCGAGCGAGCAGCGAGTCGACGTCCTCGGCATGGACCGGGGGGCTGGGCACGGCTCCCAGGGGTATCACGGCCCATCCGAAATTGGGCGGGTCACTTGCACAGTGTGCGGACGCTCGCCTCGTAAGCCAGTGGGGTCACCGCCCCATCTTCTTCTGCTCTGCCTGCTGCTCGACTTCCATCTCCTCGAGGGCCGCGGCAAGCTCGTCGGTCGCCGTGGCCGCGCGCTTCGAAGGAGGCGCCGCCTCGACGCGCGCCTGGACTTCTTCCTTCGGCGGCGCGGGGGCCTCGGCGGGGAGCAGCCCCATCTTGCGCTTGAGCGCCTGCAGCTCGTCCTCGGCGCCCGCGGTCTTTTCCAGCTTGGCGAACTGCGAGGCGAGCACGTCGCCGGTGTACTCCTCGGCGAGCTCCTCGCCGGCTTCGGCTTCCGCTTCGAGCTGATCGATCTTCTGCGCCATGCGGTCGAACGTCTCGAAGGCGCTCTGATCCTTCAGGCCGCTCATCGTGTCCTGGATCGCCTTCTGCGCTTCGGCGCGCTTCTTCCGGGCGATGAGGACGTTCTTCTTGCGCTTGGCCTCTTCGATCTTGTCGTTGAGCATCCGGAGCGCCTGCTTCAGCTTCTCGACGGCGTCCTTCTGCTTCTGCCACTGGTCCTTGAACGTCTGCGCGAGCGTGTCGTGCTCTTTCTTGCGGTTGAGGGCCTCCTTCGCGAGGTCCTCGTTGCCGGCGCGCAGCGCCATCATCGCGCGGCGCTCCCACTCGGCGGAGTTGGCGAGCTCCTGCTCGGCCTGCTTGGCGAGCCGCTTCTCGTCGGCGATCGAAGCGGCGACCTGCTTCTTGGCCTCGACGAGCTGGTTGTTCATGTCCAGAACGACCTGGTTGAGCATCTTCTCCGGGTCTTCGGACTTGCTGATCAGATCGTTGATGTTGCTCTTGATGAGAGCAGCGAGGCGGCTGAAAATTCCCATGTTCGACTAAGCCTTCTTCGAGAGCTCGGCGAGCTCGGGGACTTGCTGCGCGACGGCCAGGTCGATCTCGTCGAGCGTCGCTTCGAGCTCGTTGAAATCAAGGTTCTCGAGCTCGAGGGCCGCGCTGAGGACGATGCGGTCCTCGTCGAGGCCGTAGCTCGCGTGCACGAGCCCGCGAGCGTTCAACTGGAGCAACCGCCGAAACAGGCCGGCGTTCCCGTCCCGGTCCTTGTCCTTGCGGACGTCGCCGATGTGCACTCGCAGCACCACCAGGGGCGGGTCGACGCGCATGGCGATGGCGGTCCCATCCCCGGAGGACGGCCGGAGCAGGTAAGTGCCCGGTGTTTCGTCTACTTCCGAGAACGAGCGATTGAGCTTCGCCAGGTAGGCTTCGACGTCCTTGGCGGTTCGCATGGAGGCCAAGATAAGCGCGCGGCTGGGGTCTGGGTAGGGGCATTGCGGCGCCGATTCCGGCCCGGACGTGGTATTGTTCTTGCGGCGAGATGAGTGAGGCTCCCGGCTCCCTGCTCGGAACCATCGTCGGCGGCATCTATCGGGTGCGCCGGCTCATTGGCAGTGGTGGGATGGGAGAGGTCTACGAGGCGGAGGGCAAGGCGGGAGAGAAGGTCGCCCTCAAGGTCCTGCACGAGCGTGCAGCCAAGGATCCCGACCTCGTCGCGCGCTTCCAGCGGGAGTCGGCGATCGCCGCGCACATCAAATCGCCGTACGTGGCGGCCATCCTTGGGGCCGGCAAGGATCGCAATGGCAGGCTCTGGATCGCCTTCGAGCGGCTGGAAGGAGAAGGGCTCGACGAGCGTTTGAGGCGAGAGCAGTACCTCTCGTTCGGGGACGTCGCCCCGATCCTCGACGACGCGCTCAAGGGCCTTCAGGCCGCGCACGCCGCCGGCGTCATCCACCGCGACATCAAGCCCGCGAACCTCTACATCGAGAGGCGCCAGCTCACCGCCAAGCAGGTCGCCGCGGGCGAGTCCGAGGAGCGCACGCGCATCCTCGACTTCGGCATCTCGAAGCTCCGGCGCAGCGCCCGCCCCAACAAGAGCGAACCCTCACTCACCGCGTTCGACGCCACGCTCGGCAGCTTCGCGTACATGGCTCCCGAGCAGGTGCGCGGCTCGGCCCGCGTCGACGAGCGGGCCGATCTCTACGCGCTCGGCGCGGTCGCCTTCCGCGCGCTGACCGGGCGGCTGCCGTTCGAGGGCACCAATGCGCTCACCCTCATCGCGCTCAAGCTCGACCGCGAGCCGCCTTCGCTCGCGGCGACGACCGGCGACGAGTGGCCGGGCGCCATCGAGCGCTTCCTCGAGAAGATGATGGCGCGCGATCGCGACCGGCGCTTCGTCCACGCCCAGGAGGCGCTCGACGGGTGGCACAAGGTCATGGGAACGATGGGCGACGTGCCCCCCGATCGGCCGAGCCGGCTGGTCGTGCGCGAGGAATGGCCAGACGGCGACCGCACCGAGGTGACGGCGCAGACGTACACCGACGGGACGTTCCCCGGCCGCTGATCGCTCGGGCGGCCTCCGCCGGCGCGGGGCGAGGGGCCCTGTGTGCCAATCGTCCTGGCAATAGTCATGTTTTCCCGTGCGGTTTTCGTGATAGGAAAGACTCCGTGGACGCGACCGTCGTCGCCAAGGGCCGCTTCGAGGTCCGCGGCGGCAAGCTGAAGATCTCGAAGGGGTCGGGCAACAAGACCGAGCTCGAAATCGGGCCGGAGACGCTGGTCGTCGGGCGAAACGAGGCGTGCGACCTCGTCCTCGACGACAAGAAGGTCAGCGCGGTCCACATGGAGCTCGTCGCGACCGAGCGCGGCGTCCGCGTCCGCGACCTCGGCTCGCGCAACGGCACCTTCGTCGGCGACACCCGCATCGGCGAGGTCTACGTCACCAAGGCAGGCTTCATCACCTGCGGCGACACCATCCTCGAGTTCCAGCCGTCGAACCCCGAGCAGGTCAGCGTCCCCGACGTGGCGGGGTTCGGCCCGCTCGTCGGCCAGAGCCCGCCGATGCGAGCCGTCTTCGAGCGGCTGCGCAAGGCGGCGCCGACGGAGCTCACCGTCCTCATCACCGGCGAGACCGGCACCGGCAAGGAGCTCGTCGCGCAGGCGATTCACCAGGCGAGCGCGCGCGCGAACAAGCCGTTCATCGTCGTCGACTGCGGCTCGATCCCTCCGTCGCTCGCGGAGAGCGCGCTGTTCGGCCACGAGCGCGGCTCGTTCACCGGCGCGGTCGACAAGCGCATGTCGCCGTTCCTCGAGGCCGACGGCGGCACGATCTTCCTGGACGAGCTCGGAGAGCTCCCCGTCGACGTGCAGCCCAAGCTGCTGCGCGCGCTCGCCGAGCAGCGCATCAAGAGCGTCGGCTCGAACACGTACAAGCCCGTCAACGTGCGCGTCCTCGCCGCCACGCGCCGCGATCTCGTGCGCGAGGTCAACGCCGGCAATTTCCGGAGCGACCTGTACTTCCGCGTCGCTCAGCTCAAGGTCGAGCTCCCGGCGCTGCGCCAGCGCATCGAGGACATCCCCGTCCTCATCCGCCGCATGATGGCCGACATCGGCGACGCGGACGCCTACGAGCGCGTCACGCACGATTCGCTCGAGCGCCTGATGCGCCACGACTGGCCCGGCAACGTCCGCGAGCTGCGCAACGTCGTCGCCGTCGCGCTCGCCTTCGGCAAGGAAGGGCCGATCGACCTCGCCCAGCACCTGAACCCGCTCGCCTCCCCCAGCGAGACGGCGCCGGTGCGCGGCCGCACCTTCCAGGACGCCAAGCGCGACGTGCTCGCCCGCTTCGAGCGCGAGTACTTCACGGCGCTCTACGCCGAGTGCAACGGCAACGTGAGCGAGATCGGGCGGCGCGCCGCGATGGAGCGCGCCCACGTGCGCGGCTACCTGCGCCGCCACGGCATCGGCGACCCGAAGAAGTACACGGGCTCCTGAGGGCAGCGGCGCCCGCTGCGGCGAGCCGCGCCGCACGAGAAAACGCTCGAGCCGATCTTGACATCTTTTACTGTCGCATTTATTATTGTCTCATCTTCGAACGTGACGTTTTGTAATGTGTCACTGAAAAGGGTGAGTCATGGAAATCTCGGCCCGTTCGATCTGGGAGCGCGCCGCCGGGGTGGCGAGCCTCGTCGCGACACCCCTCGTCCCCTCCCACTACGTGGAGCTGATCGATCCGCTGCGGACCACGCACGTGCGCCACGCGCGCGTCGAGGCCGTGCACGACGAGACGCCAGGCGCGCGCACGCTGACGCTGAGGCCCGGCGTCGGCTGGCGCCCGCACCGCGCAGGCCAGTTCGTGAAGGTCGGCGTGGAGGTCGACGGGCGCATTCTCGGGCGCACCTACTCGATCACCTCGCCGCCCGAGCGCGCCGACGGGCGCATCACCATCACGGTCAAGGCGCTGGCGAACGGCCGCGCGTCGGTGGCGCTGGCGCGGCACACGAGGCCCGGCGACTACCTGACCATCGGGCTGCCGCAGGGTGACTTCACCTTGCCCGAGAGCCCGCCGCCGCGCGTCCTGTTCGTGACGGGCGGCAGCGGCGTCACCCCGGTCATGAGCATGCTCCGGTCGCTCGACGCCCGCGCCGCGATGCCCGACGTCGTCCACCTCCACTACGCCAAGACGGCGCGGGACGTCCTCTTCGGGCGCGAGCTCGCTCGGCTCGCCGCCGCCGGCCGCGGCTATCGCCTCACCGTCGTGGCGACGCGCGAGGGCGGGGAGCGGTTCGGTCGGGCGACGCTCGACGCGATGGCTCCCGACTGGCGGGCGCGCGAGACGTGGGCGTGCGGGCCCGAGCCACTGCTCGATGCCGTCGCCGAGCACGTTCCGTCGCCCCACGTCGAGCGGTTCCGCGCGAAGCTGGCGCCCGCCCCCCACGGCGCGGCCGGCGGGCGCGTTCGCTTCGGGCGCAGCAATAAGGAGCTCGACGCGAGCGGCGCCACCTCGCTGCTGGAGGCGGCGGAGCGCGCGGGCGTCTTCGCGCCGCACGGCTGCCGCGTGGGCATCTGCCACTCGTGCGACGCGACGCTGCTCGCCGGCTGCGTACGCGACCTGCGAAACGGAAGAACGATCGACGAGCCCGGCGCGAGCTTCCAGCCGTGCGTGTGCGCGGCCGCGGGCGACGTCGAAATCGACCTCTAGAAAGGAGACCAGCATGAACCTCACCCCCGAAGCGATCGACGCGTTCGGCAAGGAAGTCGACGCCATCGAGGCCGACCTCCGGTCCACGCTCGGCGCGCGCGACCGCCGCTACATCAAGCGCATGATCGCGACGCAGCGCGCCCTCGCGATCGCGGGCCGCGCGACGATCTACGCGAGCTTGCCGCTCTTGCCGACCGGGCTGCCCTTCTTCGCCGCGCTCGGCGCGGGGTCGCTCGTCCTGGGCGTCGCGAAGATCCTCGAGAACATGGAGATCGGCCACAACGTCATCCACGGCCAGTGGGATTGGATGAACGATCCCACGATCCATTCGTCGAGCTGGGAGTGGGACAGCGTCTGCCCGGCCGATCAGTGGAAGCACTCGCACAACGTCGAGCACCACACGTGGACGAACGTGATCGGCAAGGACCGCGACGTCGGCTACCAGATCATGCGCGTCAGCCCTCGCCAGCGGTGGCGGCCCGCGTACCTCCTGCAGCCGCTCTACAACGTCGTGCTCGCGGCGCTCTTCGAGTGGGGCGTCGCCGTCCACGACATCGACGTCGACGCGCTCCGCGCGGGCAAGCTCTCGCGGAAGGACGTTCGGCCGCTCGTGCGCGGCATCGCGCGCAAGGCGAGCCGGCAGGTCCTCAAGGACTACGTGCTCTGGCCGCTGCTCGCGGGGCCGTTCTTCTTCTGGGTGCTCGCCGCGAACGCCCTCGCGAACATGATTCGCAACGTCTGGGCGTACGCGATCATCTTCTGCGGCCACTTCCCGGACGGCGCGCAGACCTTCACCGAGGAGGAGATCGCGGGCGAAACGCGCGGCGGCTGGTGCCTCCGTCAAGTCCTCGGATCATGCAACATCGAGGGCGGGCCGCTCTTCCACGTCATGAGCGGGAACCTGAGCCACCAGATCGAGCACCACCTGCTGCCCGACTTGCCGAGCTGCCGCTACGCCGAGGCGGCCCCGCGGGTGAAGGCTCTGTGCGCGCGCTACGGCATACCGTACAACACGGGTTCGTTCGCGCGTCAGCTGGGCACCACGTTCCGGACGATCTTCCGGCTCGCGTGGCCCGACCCCGCCCCGGTGACCGCATGACCACCCTACCGATGCCCCTCACCGACGCCGACCTCCCGCCGGTCACCGGCTACACCATCGACGAGCTCGCCGCGAAGACCCGCGTGCCGAGCCGCACGATTCGCTTCTATCAATCGAAGGGGGCGCTCCAGGCCCCGGAGATCCGCGGCCGCGTCGCGTACTACGGCGACGCGCACGTCGAGCGGCTCGAGCTCATCGCGAAGCTCCACGACCGGGGCCTGCGCATCGACGCCATCGGCGATCTGGTGAAGCGCATCGAGCGAGGCGAGCTGGACCTCGCCGAGTGGCTCGGCGTCGAGGCCGAGATGCAGACGCCGTGGGCGAGCGACCAGCCGCGCACCGTCACCGAGGGGGAGCTGTACGATCTCGCCGGCTCGCGGCGGCCCGGCCTGCTCGCGGACCTCGCGCGGGCCAAGCTGGTCGAGCGCCGCGGGGAGGTCTACCTCGTCGCGAGCCCGGCGCTGCTCGCGATGGCGATGAAGCTCGAGGCGGCGGGCGTCGACCTCGAGACCGCGAGCGAAGCCTCGGCCGTGCTGCGCAAGCACCTCGGGCGCGCGGTCGGCGATCTGATCGAGCTGTTCACCGGGCGCGTGAAGGACGGCGGCCTCGACGTCAGCGACTCGGGCAAGCTGTTCGAGACGCTGCGCGGCGCGGGCACCGAGGCGGTGCGCATCCTCTTCGCCAGGGCGATGGAGAAGTCGCTTCGCGACCTCATCGCGTCGGGCAAGATGGCGAGCTTGTCCGCCCAGGCGAAGCGCAAGCGCAAGAAGTAGCGGCCCACGCCCTCAGCCGGCGCGCATGTAGCACGCCGACATTCGTGGACGGCACTTCAGTGGCTGTGGCACTCGTTGCAGTCGGTCTTCGGCTTGCGGCCGTTGAGGTGGCACTCGTAGCACTGGATCTCCTTGTGCTTCTCCACCTCGAGGTACTTCTTGGACATCTGCCACGGATGCCAGTCGGTGTCGGACGCGGCCATCGCCTCGCCCATGCCGGACTGCGGGCCGCGCTGCGGCATCGTGTGGCAGGCCTTGCACTCCGAGACGATCGTCTTGCCGTCCGGCGAGACGTGCTTGCCGTCATGACAGCGGAAGCACCCCGCGGAGTTGCGGTGGCCGATGTTGGACTGGTAGGTGGTGAAGCTGACCTTCATCTCGGGGAAGACGTTGCGGTCGTAGATCCCGATCAACGCCTCGGAGAGCTGGTCGATCTCCGCGCCGCGCGCGGCCGACACATCCGGGTACCTCGTCGCGTAGAAGGACTTCACCGCGTTCTTGATGCTGTCGTGCGCCGCCTGCCGGTTCGCGTAGTCGACCGAGAGCGCGTCCACCGAGACCGACTTCACGTACGGGAGGGTGGACGACATGATGCCCGCGGCGAGCGCGCGGTCCACGGCGACGTCCGGCGTCTCGAAGTCGTGCGCCGGGCGGTTGTGGCAGTCCATGCAGTCCATCGTGTGCTTCTTCAGCGTGGCGACTGTCGCCGCGTCGACGGGCTTCTCCGTTCGCGAGTACTCGGTGACCGAGCCGTCGGCGCGCTTGATGCGGACCCACGGGATGTCCTGCAGGTGGTCGTCCATCGCGACGTAGGTCACCTCGTTCTCCACGGCCATGTGCCAGTGGATGCCCGCGCCGTACAGGCCCTTGCCGCCGCCGGTCTTGACGAGCATCGTGATCTGCTCGGGCGTGCTCTTCTCGTCGTAGCGGAAGTGCGGGCGCTGGTAGAGCTGCGAGCCCCAGTTCTTCTCCGACCAGTGGCACTCCTCGCACGTCTCGCGGGCGGGGCGCAGGCCCTTGACCGGGGACGGGATGGGGCGGTCGTAGGTGCCGAACGCGACGTCGGCGAGCTGCTTCACGCCGTTCATCTTCGACTTCACGTAGTGCCCGGCGCCGCCGCCCACGTGGCAGTCCACGCACGGCACCTTGGCGTGCGGCGAGTGCTGGTAGGCGGCCATCTCGGGCCCCATCTGCTTGTGGCACGTGTTGCCGCAGAAGCCGACGGACTCGGTCAGCAAGAAGCCGTTGTAGCCGGAGAACGTCAGCGCGATGAAGAGGACCATCCCGGCGATGGCGAAGATGCGAAACCGGCTGCGCTGCCGCGGGTCGTTCAGGTCCAGCGCAGGGTACGGGCGAGCCTCCGCCTTGCCCGTGCGCCGGCGACGGCGCGACTCGAGCAGCATGCCGAGGAAGAAGAGGACGACGCCGCCGAAGATGAGGCTCGGGAAGAGAAGGAACGTGAAGATGCCGAAGTACGGGCCGGGCTGCTTGACGCTGAACTGCATCAAGAGGCCGAGAGCCATCAGCACCAGCCCCGCGGCCGCGAGCAAGCCACCGACGTAGCTCACCCAGTTGCGCCAGAGTCCCCCCCTCGGTCGTGTGGAATCCATCGCTCGAGCTCCGTGTCTAATGGACCGCAGATGACGAGAAAACGATCGAAACGTCCACTTTGACGACATCGTCGATGCTGTCGTGCATGCAAATCGCGTTGAGTCGATGGAGGTTGTCCGTGAGATCGAGGTCGGAGACCTTCACCTGCACCGGAGTGGAGCTCTTGACCCAGATCCTGCCGGTGTCGCCGTAGCCGGCGTCGATCGTGACGGGGAGCTTCGACGAGTGGCCGTGGACCTTGAGGGCTCCCTCGAGCGGGACGCCGGTGAGCTTCTTGTCCCTCCGGAGCCGCTCGACGAGCTCCTTGGTCAAAGAGAAGACGAGCTCTGCGGTCTCCCAGCCGATGGCGCTCGTCTCGAAGAAGATGTTGCGCACCCGCTCGTTGCGGATGGCGATGTCCGAGGAGAAGCTGTCGAGATCCACCGAGAGCCGCGCGGTGGGCGAGGCCCCGTCGAGCGAGACGGCGCCGTCGCGGAAGGCCAGCGTCGCCGCGACCGGCGTGACGTGATCCTTGACGATCGTGAGGGCGAGCTTCGACTGCGCGAGATCCAGCGGCGTCTCGTCGGACGCGGCCACCCGAGGACGCACGATCTTGGGCCGGCTCGCGCTCGCCGCGGCGTCGGCGACGTCGGACGAGGACGAGGAACGGCAGCCCGCCAGGGCGGCGAGCCATAGGATGGCGATGCACTCCTTGCGCACTTCGAGGCTCGGTTTCGCAAGAAGCACACCACGCTGGAGCCGCTCATTTGCGCCCCGCTCCGTTCCGCGCGGCGCAGGTCGTGCGCCGGACCCCGCAGGCGATGCGGAGGCGCCGTCACCCAGGGTACGACTCGCGAGACCGAGCGGAGCTCGGGTGCCGCTGCTCCTCGAGCCACGCCGCCCACGCGTCGATGCCGATCCCCGTGCGCGCCGAGGCCGCGATCATCCGGGGCTCGGGCATCACGCGCGCGAGCGCGTCGGCGATCGCGGCGACGGAGACGTCCTCCAGGAACGGCAGCAGGTCGACCTTGGTGAGGACGACCAGGTCGGCGCGCTGGAACATGACGGGGTACTTGAGCGGCTTGTCGACCCCCTCCGTCACCGAGAGCGCGACGACGTTGGCGCGCTGGCCGAGGTCGTAGATCGCCGGGCAGACGAGGTTGCCGACGTTCTCGATGAAGAGGCAGTCGATGCTCCGCCAGGGCGGGTCGTGAAGCGCGTGGTGCACCATGGCGGCGTCGAGGTGGCAGGCCGAGCCGGTCGTGATGCCGATCGACGGAACGCCTGCAGCGCGCAGGCGCTCGGCGTCGCGATCGGTGGCGAGGTCGCCGCTGATGGCTCCGAGCTTGCGCTTGCCGCCGAGCGCGCGCGCGGTGGCCTCGAGGAGCGCCGTCTTCCCTGCGCCCGGAGAGCCCATCAGGTTGATCGCGAGAACGCCGTCCGCCTCGAGGTGCTCGCGGTTGTGTCGCGCCTGGCGGTCGTTGTCCGCGAGGATGCGGTCGTGGACCTCGACCGGGATGATCTTCGTGTCGCCGCAACCGCACGTGTCACACATCGGGGACCTCCATCTCGATTCGGCTCAGAACGATCTCGTCGCCGGCGACCAGGGTGGCCGGCACGTCGCACTCGGGGCACCGCCGCGCTCCGACGAGCGGGCGCGCGCACCGCCGGCACGCCCACGCGGCGGCGACGCGATCGAGCTCCATCGGCGCAGACTCGCAGAGGGTGCGCTCGCGAAAGGTCTCGTACGCCGTGGCGAGCAGCTCGGGCTCCACGCCCGAGAGCTCGCCGAGCCGCACCCACAAGCGGACGACGCGCCTCGCTCCGCGCGCCGCGGCCTCCTGTTCGACGCGCTCGAGGAGCGCCTGGACGATGGAGTACTCGTGCATTCTACTTCCCAAATCGCGTGACTTGATGGCCTCGTGCCACCGTGGTTGACGACAAGCGGCAGCGAGAAACCTCCGGCGGGACCGGCACGTGCCGCGTTGGTACGCACCGAACGCGAGGCATCATGCCTCCCAGTCGTACTGACGCGGGCGTGCGGCGGCTCGGCCGCGAAGTCTCGCTGCCGCATGCCGACGAATGCTCATTGCCAAGACTCGACCGATTCATGCGAGCTCCTGCTCAATGACCCCGGAACCTGGGCGTGGATTTCTCGAAGAAGGACGTGAGCCCCTCGGCGAAGTCGGGCCCGTCGGCGACGCGCCCGAGCTCGTCGATCTCGCGATCGAGGTGATGATCCAGCCGGTCGACGCCTGCGGCTT
>Ga0316628_100002972_pt1 | contig 12855 bp, 10 predicted proteins | sample OWC_Aug_M2_C1_D5_FD_207648 | JGI IMG/M metagenome (GOLD analysis project Ga0316628, IMG submission 207648) | Wetland soil microbial communities from Old Woman Creek delta, Ohio, United States - OWC_Aug_M2_C1_D5_C | ecosystem: Environmental > Terrestrial > Soil > Wetlands | place: USA: Ohio...
CGGCGACCACACCGCCGAGCGCGAGCCACAGGCCCTTGCCGCCGGACTTCGTGCCCGCAGCCGTGACCATCTGCGCCGCGCTGCCGCTGCTGGTCGTCATCTGCGACGGTGCGGCGACGGTCGCGCCGTAGCCGGAGACCGAGACGGCCGGCTGCGCCGGGCCGATGCTCGCCGGCGGATGCGAGGTCGGGGCGGCGGCGCCCGCGGCGACGAGCGCGTTTCTGACCTCGGTCGCCGTCTGGTAGCGCGCCGCCGGCTCCTTCTCGAGCAGGCGCATCGTGATCGCCGCGAGCGGCTCGGGAACCTTCGCGATCGTTCGCGGATCGGCGACGGTGTCGCGCATGTGCGCGGCGAGGATCATCCCGGTGCCGTGCTCGCTGACGAACGGCGGCCGGCCGCACAGCATGTGATAGAGCACGCAGCCGAGCGAGTAGAGATCGGTGCGGTGATCGATGTCCGAGCGGCCCATGCACTGCTCGGGGCTCATGTACGCCGGCGTGCCGATCACCGCGCCGGTCTGCGTCTTCATGCCGCCGCCCTGCTCGCCCGCGAGCTTGGCGATGCCGAAGTCGAGCACCTTGACCTGGATGCCGCCGGCGACCAGCTCGTTCGGCACGAGGAAGATGTTGTCGGGCTTGAGGTCGCGATGGACGATGCCGCGCGCGTGCGCGGCGGCGAGCGCGCCGGCGACCTGCGCGACGATGTTGCCAGCCTCGGCCGGCGACACCGGCGACCGTGCCAGGCGAGCCTCGAGGCTCTCGCCCTTGAGCAGCTCCATCACGATGTACGCGCGGCCGTCGGTGTGGGTGCCGAAGTCGAACACCTCGACGATGCCCGGGTGATCGATCGCCGATGCCGCGCGCGCCTCGTTGAAGAACCGCTGCACGATCCCAGGATCGGCCGACAGCTGCGGCAGCAGCATCTTGAGCGCGGCCGGCCGGCCGAGCTGGGTGTGCTCGGCGCCGTAGACCATGCCCATGCCGCCCCGGCCGAGCTCGCGGACGATCCGGTAGTTCCCGATGACGTGCCCGATCACGCCGCTTCAGTGTAGCAGCTGATCGAGCGTGACCGCCGCACCGTCGGGGTGGACCCGGCCGGCGAGGTCGTCGAGTGCCTGCGCGAGATCGCGCTGGCCGTCGATCATCCGCTGGTAGCTGCGGCGCCGGCGGGCCGCCTGCTGGTACGCATCGCGCGAGGCGGGAGTCGGCGCGCTGCGCAGCTCGAGGGACGCGATCGCGTCGCGGCGGAGCGCGTCGAGCGTGCGGCCGAGCAAGGCCTGGATGTCGGCGTCGTCGCCGGTATACGGGTGGAGGCCGATGTAGGCGTGGTCGAGCTTGCCGAACGCGCCCGCCGCACCGCCATCCTCGAGCACGACCAGCGGCCGCGTCACGTGCGGGAAGTCCGACGGATAGACCGCGAACACCAGCGCGCCATCGCCGCGCACCGCGACCGACGCGACGAGCGGACCGAGCGGGAAGAACGGCGGATCCGCCGAGCTGCGGACCGCATCGACGAGGTGCGTGCGTGCGGGCGCGTCGAGTGCGATCGGCGCCTCGGCGGGGTGCGGCGTGCGCTGCAGCGTCGTCATCAGATCGCGCACCTGATCGATCCCGATCACGACGTTGAGCGCGCTCGCCGCGTTGTAGTGGGCGTGGAAGATGCCGACCAGCTCGAGCTCACCGGTCTTGCACGACACCGCGAGCACCGGTGAGCCGGAGCCGCCCGAGGTGAGCAGCGCGTCGACCACGAAGTCATCGTGGTCCCAGTCGCCCTGGTCGTCGTGCTCGTGCACCGAGATCACCTTGCCGATGTTCGTCGCCTGGAACTCGCCGAGCGGGAACCCGCGCACCTCGACGGCCTGCTGCGGGGCCAGCGCCGCACTCGTGCCGATCTTCCACGGCAGCACGGGCAGCTGCTGGTGCGCGCGCAGCACCGCGACGTCGAGCGCCGGATCGACGACGACGCGCGTCAGGACGATGTCATCGGCGGCGTAGTCGTCCTTGTCGTCATCGACGATGCGCAGCGCCTCGGAGATCCGCTTGCAGCCGTTCTGGAGCAGCGGCCACTCGGCGACGTGCTCGTTGGTGAGCAGCAGCGTGTCGTTGCCGTCCTTGCGGTACGCGAACGCGGTGCCGTGCGCGACCTGGGTCGAGCGCGTGCGATGGAGATCGCCGTTCTCGCTGTACCCGACGCACTCGTACGTCGCGGTCGTACGTACCGCGTACACGTACGACGTCATGTGGCGTTCCGCCTCGCGCGCCTTTGGTGACAGCGCCGACAGATCCTCCGCGTAGGCTCCGCTGCACTCGGCGGCGGCGACGCGGGCCCCGGCCAGAACAACGCACACGGCGAGCATGCGAGGCCTCATACCGAGGAGGACGGCGCGCTGCCGACTTCGTTCACGGCTCCGGATATGCGAACGTCGCGGCGTGCGCAGGCTCGTATGGCTGATCGCGATCGTCGGCTGCCAGAGTCACGATGCCCCGCCGCCGGCGCCGAGAGTTGCCGTCGTCGCCGACGCGCGGCCGATCGATGCCGCGCCGCCGCCGGCCGACGCCGCCGTACCTGCCGTCGCGTACGTCGGCAGCGCACGATGTGGCGACTGTCACGACAAGCAGTACAAGCGGTGGCAGAAGAGCTGGCACGCGCGCGCGCTGTCGCCGGCCGAGCCGAAGTACGTCGTCGGCAACTTCAACGGCGCGCACTTCGCCGGGACCTCGAGCGAAGCATGGATGACGAAGCACCACGGCACGCCAGTGATGCGCACGCACGGCCCCGACGGCGAGCTCGCCGACTTCGGGGTGACCTGGGTGGTCGGCGGCAAGCGCATGCAGGACGACGTCACCGTGTTCGCCGACGGGCGCTGGCAGGTGCTGCCGATCTACTTCCACACGACGAAGCACGAGTGGGTCGACTACACCGAGGCCAAGCAGGGCGCGTTGACGCCCGACCACCCGTTCTACTGGACGAACGCGCGGCGGATGGCGAACCACGAGTGCCTCGACTGCCACACGACGAACCTCGCCGTCGGCTACGACGAGGCGACGCAGAAGTGGACGACGACGTTCACCGACGCCGGTGTCGCGTGCGAGTCGTGCCACGGCCCCGGCGGCAAGCACGGCGACACCAAGGCCGACATCCTCCACCCGAACCAGACGCCGTGCGCGCGCTGCCACGGTCCGCGCAAGCCGCTGTGGCCGCTCAACGACCCCGACCACCCGTTCCACCTGACCGATAACTACGACGAGTACTACGACCCGATCGTCGTCACGATGCCCGGCGGCGGCGTGTCGACCGACTTCTTCCCCGACGCGCGTCCGAGCACGTCGAGCTTCGAGTACCAGGCGATGATCCAGTCGGCGTGCTTCCGTAAGGGCGGCGCGACCTGCCTGAACTGCCACACCGCGCCGCACGACGCGAAGCTCCCCGACGATCTGCGCAAGCCGGCGGATGCGACCTGCGCCGGGTGTCACACGATGCCGAAGGATCACGGCCACCACAGGACGGCGAAGTGCGTCGACTGCCACATGCCGAAGATCGTCAGCGGCGTGCTCGACCACTTCGCCGATCACTCGCTCGACGTCCCCGACCCGCAGCTGACGGTGAAGCACGGCGAGCCGACCGCGTGCGGCGTCTGTCACGCCGACAAGAAGCCGGAGGATCTCGCCGCGGCGGTCGCGAAGTGGTGGCCCGATGCCGGCAAGCGTGCCGCGCGCCGCGAGCGGCTCGCCGATGCGTTCGACGAGGCGACCGCGAAGACCAGCGCACCTGCCCTGCTCGCGGTCATCGCCGATCCGGAGGAGGCACCGACGGTGCGCGGCGCCGCCGCCGTGACGTTCGGCCGCCGGTTCGGACCGAAGACGGCAGGCGCGATCGCGTCGCTGTTCGCGAGCCCCGACGTCGTGCTGCGCGCGAAGGCATGCGAGGCGCTCGGCGACGCGCGCGCGACCTCGGCGGCGAACGACGTCGCCCGGCACCTCGGCGACAAGGAGCTGCGCGTCCAGCTCGCGTGCGCGCTCGCGCTCTCCGACATGCACGACCCGCGCGGCGAGCCGGCGCTGCAGAAGCTGGCCGACTCGCCCGCGACCGATCACCTGATGCTGCCGCACCTCGAGCTCGGCATGGCGGCCGGTCGCCGCAAGGACTTCGCGACCGCGCGCAAGCAGCTCGAGTGGGTGGCGAAGCTGTCGCCGTCCTACACCGACGCGCTGGTCGACCTCGCGGCGACCGACGCCGAGCTCGGCGACTTCACCGCCGCGCGAGCCCGGGTCGCCCAGGTCCTGCAGCTCGAGCCGCACCACCGCGGCGCGCTCGCGCTGCAGGCCAAGCTACCTCACTGAGACAGCTGGGACTCGATGTCCTTGAGCTTCGTGTCGACGTTCTTCTCGTCGACGTCGGTCTTGGCCTGCGCCTCGAAGTCCTGCTCGGTCGGGACATCGACCGCGCTGCCGGCCGCGGCCGCGGCGGGCGCCGCCGAGCCGCTACCCGCGGCGCTGCCCTCGGCACTGCCCATCGCGCTGCCGGTCGCCACCGGTGCGGCGCTGCCGGTCGCGGGTTCCGTCTTCTTCTTGTTGCATCCGCCGAGCACGAGGGCGGCGATCACGAGCCACTTCACTGTGCACCTCCCATCTTGAAGCCGGCCTGCAGCGCCTGCATGCGCTGCTGGTGGCGATCGGTCTCCTTCTGGATGTCGAGATCGATGCGCACGCCGAGCTTGGCGTCGGCCTTGAGCTCGGCGATGTCCTTCATTCGCTCCAGCTGGGCGACGCGCTGCGCGTGGAGCGTCAGCTCGTCCTGCGTGTCGGCATCGGCGAGGAACGCGGCGTTCCACTTCGCGCGGATCTCGGCGGCGCGCTGCTCGCGACGCTGCTCGCGCGTGGCCTCGAGCTCCTGCCAGTGCTTTTCGAACGCGGCCTGGCGCGCCGCGCGGTCCTTCGCGAGCTCCTTCTGGCGCTCGGCCCAGGCGGCCTCGGCGGCCTTGCGGCGCTCGTCGTCGAGCCGCTTCTGCTCGGCGGCCGGATCGAAGCCCGCGGCGACCTCGAACGTGCCGACGTTGAGCGGGCGGCCGTGACCGCGATCGATCGCGATGTCACCGCTCGCCGCATCCGCCGGGACCTGGAACTCGATCATGTCGGGCTTCACCTTGGCGGCCAGCACCGGCTTGCCCGCGAACATCACCTTGGAGTCGGCGGGGAAGTTGAGGCCGCGGATGACGATGCGCGTGCCCGGCTTGCCCTTGGCCGGCCAGTAGCTCGACACCGTCGGGCGCTCGACGCGCCAGTCGTGACGGTGCTCGCGGATCTCCGGGCCGGGCCCCGGCGGTGGCTGCGGCGCGCCCGCGGGCGGAACGGCGCCGGGATCCTCCCAGCCGCCGGCGACCTGCGCCCAGCGGCCACCTTGCTGCTCCCAGCGAGACTGACGCCAGTGCTTGCCGGCTCGCTCGCGCTCCCAGTGGCCAGGAGTCCAGTCGTACTTGCCGGCCTTCCAGTCCCACTGGCCGGGCACCCACACGAAGCCGGCGCGAGGCTCGTACTTCTCCTCGCGCTGCGGCGGCGGCGGCGCGGTCGGCGCATCACCGGCCGGCGGTGGCACCGCGACCGGCGGAGGCACCGCCGGAGTACCGGCCGTGACGGTCACGCCGCCACCGGGCCCCTCTTCCCACGCGCCCTCGGCGAGCTTCCAGTGGCCGCCCTGGTTCTCCCACTTCGCCTCGCGCCAGTGCTTGCCGGCGCGCTCCCGCTCCCAGTGCCCTGGCATCCAGTCCCACTTGCCGGCCTTCCAGTCCCAGCGGCCGCGGATCCACACGAAGCCGGCGCGAGGCTGCTGCGCCTCCTCCTTCGGAGGCGGCGGAGCCTCGGTCGGCTCGGCCACGGGCGCGCGGTGATCCGTGATCTGCGGCGGCGGTGGCGGCGGCGGATGCCGGTGATCGCGAGTGTCGGGTTGAGCGTTTGCGGTCGCAGTGAGCGCCGCGAGGAGTAACCAAGCTCGAGCTCTCATCGGCAATCACGCTAGCGCCGGCGGCGGATTGCCTCCATCGGGAGTGCGCGAGCTTTGCGTGAAGAACTGTGAAGATTGCTTGGAGTGCCAATCAATCCGCGCACCTGCCGACCGCGCTATGATCGGATCCCCATGCCGGTGATCACGCCTTCACGAAGCCTTCCGGTCTCGCCGACTGTCGCCGCGAGCGGCACCCGAACGCTCTGCATCGACATCGGCGGAACCGGCGTCAAGGCACTCGTGCTCGCGCCCGACGGAGCGCCGCTCACCGAACGCGCGCGCGTCGCGACGCCGCGGCCCGCCACTCCGCACGCGGTGCTCGCCGCGATCTGGCGGCTGATCGAGCCGCTCGGCGAGTTCGACCGGATCAGCGTCGGCTTCCCGGGCGTCGTGATCGATGGCGTCATCAAGACCGCGCCCAACCTCCACGACGAGTGGTGTGACTTCGCGCTCGGCAAGGCGCTCGCCGAGGGCTCCCGCCGTCCGGTCCGCGTGCTCAACGACGCCGGCGTCCAGGGCTACGGCGTGATCGAGGGCAAGGGCGTCGAGATGGTGATCACGCTCGGCACCGGCATGGGCTGCGCGCTCTACATGGACGGCACGTACGTCCCCAACCTCGAGCTCGCGCACCACCCGTTCAAGAAGAAGAAGACGTACGAGGAGTACGTCGGCAAGAAGGCGCTGGCCAAGGTCGGCAAGAAGCACTGGAACAAGCGCGTCGCCGAGGTGATCGAGCAGATCCTGCCGATCTGGAACCCGCGCAGGCTCTACCTCGGCGGCGGCAATGCCAAGCACCTCAAGATCGAGCTTCCGCCGAATGTCTCGATCACGCCGAACATCGCCGGCCTGCTCGGCGGCATCGCGCTCTGGCACGACTAAGGCGTGATCACCGCGCGGCCGCGGATCTCGCCCTTGCGCAGCTTGTCGTACGCCTCCATCGCGCGCTCGAGCGGGAACCGCGTGACGTCGACCCGGATCTTCTTGGCGCGCGCGAGCGCCACCAGCTCCATCAGCTCCGGCGCCGAGCCCCAGTAGCTCGTCAGCACGCTCGCGCCGAACGGCAGGCCGAAGAAGCTGACCGGCAGCGTGCCGTCGGCGAGCCCGATGATCACGAGCTTGCCCTCGGCCTTGAGCGCCTTGGCGCCGAGCGCGAGCGTCGCGTCGCTGCCGACGTTGTCGAGCACGACATCGCAGCCGACGATCGTCTCGCTCGGGCGGACGAGGACGTCGGCGCCGAGTGCGCGGGCGGCCTCGAGCTTGCGGTCGTCCTTGTCGTACGCGATCACGCGCGCGCCGGTGGTCGCGCGGAGCAGCTGGATCGCCATGTGACCGAGGCCGCCGCAGCCGATGACCGCGGCCGTCGCCCCGGTGAACAGCCGATCCTTCGCCTTCTGGATCGCCGCGTACGGGGTGAGGCCGGCGTCGGTGAGCGGCGCCGCCTCGACCGGATCGAGATCGCCCAGCGGGATCAGGAACCGCGCGGAGGGGACGAGCATGTACTCGGCCATGCCGCCGTCGAAGCCGAGCCCGCCACCCATCGCCGGCAGCTCGGCGGCGCGGTCGCAGTAGTTCTCGCGGCCGAGGCGGCACGGCCGGCACGTGCCGCAGCCCCACGAGCCGTAGACGAGGACGGCGTCGCCGGGAAACACGGAGGTCACGCCCGCGCCGACCGTGTGGACGATGCCGGCATTCTCGTGGCCGAGCGTGAACGGGACCTTCACCGGCAGCTTGCCCTCCGGCCAGTCCATCAGGTGCAGATCGGAGTGACACGCACCCGCGCCGACGATCCGGATCAGCACCTGGCCCGGGCCCGGCTCGGGCACCGGAACTTCTTTCATCTCCGGGCGCTGTCCCCACCTCGTCAGTCGTAGTGCCTTCATGCAAGCCGGCTGTCGCAAGGGACGTGCCCGGCATGCGCGGGTGGTTTCGCGCAACGAGTGCGCGTAGGCTTGATCATGAGCAAGGCCTTCACGAAGGAGTCCGACGACGCGCCGGGCGAGCGCATCCGCCGGCTCGGCGTGCCGGTGCCGGACCTGAACTTCGTCACGCCCGCGGGGCTGGCAGCCGCGCGCGCCGAGCTCGACGAGCTGACGAAGAGCGGCGGGGATCCGGACCGGATCCGCGAGCTGACCGAGCACCTGGCGACCGCGCAGGCGCTCGAGCCGTCGGACCGCGATCAGGTCGGCATCGGCGCGGCGGTGACCGTCGAGGACGACAACGGCAAGCGCGTGACGTACCGGATCGTCGGCGCGATCGAGGCCGATCCGAAGCAGGGCGTGCTCGCGTGGCAGTCGCCGATCGCGCAGGCCCTGTGGGGCGCACGCGTCGGAGACACCGCGGTGCTGCCGCGCGGCGACGAGGTCGAGATCGTCGCGATCACCTACTGATCACGACGTCGACGCTGCTCGTCAGGTCCCTGCCCCACGGGATCTCGAGCTTGCCGATCACCATCCACTCGATCGGACCGGTCTGCGGCGACAGCGCGGACGCGACGGTGCGCACCGCGTCGGCGAGCGGGCTGCCGCTCGAGGTCTGCGGGCGCAGGTCGAGCGCGTCGGGCGGCACCGTCAGCTCGAACGGCACGCTCGTGATCTCGTACTTCTGCGCGCCGCCGAGCTCGAGATCGAACTGGTAGACGTCGCGGTGCTGCGTGCCGACCGACTTGCCGCTGCTGGTCGACGACACGGTCATCACCTTCTGGCGCGCGCGCAGCGTGACGACGAGCCGCTTGGCGTCGGTCGGCTCGGAGAGCTGGAGCACGATGCGCCCCTTGAGCGTGCCGCCCGGCGCGGCCTTGGGAGCGTCGAGCTCGACGCGGACGTCGCCGCGGCCGATGCCGGTGACGTGCTTCGCCGTCGACTTCATCGTGCTGCCGAGCTTCGTGAAGAAGCTGCCGGCCTTCTTGAGGACGTCGTCGGGATCCGTCACAGCACGTACGCTCCTCCGAGGCCCGCCGCGAGCTCCTCGGGTGTGATCTTGCCATCGCCGTCGTTGTCGAGCGCGGCGAACACGGCGGTCGAGCCCGCCCACTCCTCGCGCGTGATCGCGCCGTCGCCGTCGAGATCGAAGATCTTGAAGAACTGGCGCGCGGACTCGCCGGCGCGGGCCTTGTTGTCGAGCGCGCGATAGCGCTCGGCGAGCAGCTTCTCGAGCGCGGCGATCGCCTTGGAGAACCCGGCGATGCCCTCCTCGAGCTTCTCGCTCGCCATCTTGTCGGCGGCGTGCGCGGCGCGGAACGCGGCCTCGTCGACGTGCTGCTTCGAGATGTCCATGCCCTGCGCCTTTGCCGGATCGAGCTTGCGCACGAGCGTGCCGTCCTTGCTCTGCAGCTCCGCGAGCAGGTTTGGCGCGATCGTGAGCAGGTCGCAGCCCGCGAGCTCGATGATCTCGCCGGTGTTGCGGAACGACGCGCCCATCACCTCGGTCGTGTAGCCGTACTTCTTGTAGTAGTTGTAGATCTTCGTGACGCTCTTGACGCCCGGGTCGTCCGCGCCGGCGAAGTCACGCCCCTCGGCCTTCTTGTGCCAGTCGAGGATCCGGCCGACGAACGGGCTGATCAGCTTCACGCCCGCTTCGGCGCACGCGATCGCCTGGTGCATGCCGAACAGCAGCGTGAGGTTGCAATTGATGCCCTCCTTCTGGAGATACGCGGCGGCGAGGATGCCTTCCCATGTCGACGCGATCTTGATCAGCACGCGATCGCGCGTCACGCCGGCCTTCTCGTACTGCTCGATCAGGAAACGGCCCTTCTCGACCGTCTTGCCGGTGTCGAACGAGAGCCGCGCGTCGACCTCGGTCGAGACGCGGCCGGGCACGATCTCGAGGATGCGCAGGCCGAACTCGACCGCGAGCCGGTCGAGCGCGCGCGGGACCACGCTGTCCTCGGAGCCCTGGCCCTTCGCCCAGCGCAGCGCGCCCTCGACGACATCGGCGTACTCCGGCATCTGCGCCGCCGCGGTGATCAGCGATGGGTTGGTCGTCGCGTCGCGCGGGGTGAACTTCTTGATCGAGTTGATGTCGCCGGTGTCGCAGACCGCGACGGTCATCTTCGTCAGCTGTTCGAGGAGCGTCGTCATCGTTTCTCCCGGATGGTGTTGGTCTCGTACGCGTGCAGCAGTTGCTCGAGCGCCGAGATCTCGGCGCGTATGTCGGTTCCGGCCTCGGTGTCGCCGACCGTCCGCGGGTGCTCGTACACCTCGACGTCGCTGACCGTCGGCACGATGTCATCGCCGTCGCCGGCGAAGTGGTGGTGCTGGGCGAGGTACATGCGCCGGGCGTCGAGCACCAGCGAGAAGCCCTTGTCGCCGTAGGCGGCGGCGAACGCGCCGTCGATCGTGATCGCGCGGCCCGACTTCTTGATCGGGGTCTCGCCCGCCTCCAGCTTGACCGGCACGTGACCGTTGACGATGAAGCCGCGGGCCTCGTCGCAGCCGAGCTCGCGCAGCACCTTCGCGCAGAACGCCTTGTCCTGGATCAGCGAGAAGTACGGGTTCTTCTTCTCCTCGTGCGTCGCCTTGTCCGCGACGAAGTACGTCTCGAACGTCGCCATCCGGTCCTTGCCGAAGCACGGCGAGCGCGGCCCGGTCCACAGGTAGTACACGAGGTCGATGTCGGCCATCTGGCGCTTGCGGAACGCGCGCTGGATCACCGCGTCGAACGCGTCGAGCAGCCCACGGCCCTTGCGCGGGACGTCATCGATCGTCATCGCGAGGAATTCGCCGCGCTCGTCGACCGGGATGCAGCCGTGGAAGATCGCGCACTGATCGCGGCGCAGCCACATCCGGCCGCGCGACGCCACCCACGCCATCTGCTGCCACAGGTTGTGCGACTCGACGAAGCTGCGCGTCAGCTCCGCCAGGCAGACCGTCTCGGCAGCGGACAGCGCGTACGGATCGGCCCAGTCGACCGTCGGGAATCGCGTGTCCTTCAGCGGGTAGCGCTTGCCGTCGATCTCGACCGTGCCGTCCTTGATGGTGTGGAGCAGCGCGCGGTGCTCGAGCCCCCACTCGGGGTGCCGCCGGAACAGCTGGCCCTCGAGCTTGAACTGCAGGATCGCGATCGCCTTCTGCATCCGCGCCAGCTCGAGCGTGCTCTCGCCCTTCGTCGCGAAGCACTCTGCCGGATCGTCGGCGTACATCTTCGCCGCGAGCTCCCTCAGCGGCATCAGCGAGATGCCGAAGCCCTCCTCGAGCTGCGCGAGGCGCTGATAGCGCAGCGAGAGGCGCACCACCGTCGCGATCGCCGCGGGGTTCCCGAGGCAGGCGGCCATCCACTCGGCGTCGTGGTTGCCGAACGTGATCGCGACGTGCGGCTGCGCCGCGAGGACATCGATCACCTTGTCGACGCGCGGGCCGCGATCGCCGAGGTCGCCCGCGACGACGAGCTCGCCGACGGCGAGGTTGCGCACCGCGTGCGCCATCATGCGAACGAGGTCCATGTCGCGGTCGTGGCGGATGAACGGATCGACGAGCTTGTCGACGTAGTGCTCGCTGCGCGCGAGCTCCGGCGCGAACAGCATCTCGCGGACCACCGCGTCGTAGGGATCGGGGATGATCCGGTCGACCCACTTGAGCGTGTAGCGCTGCGCGAGCTGGCGCAGCAGCGCGAGCAGCGGCGGGATGAACCGGTGCGCGAGGTCGCGGCGCGATGCATTGCCGGCGAGCCGCAGCCAGGTCTCGCGCGGGTGATAGATGAGCGCCAGCAGATCGGGATCGGGGCTGATCGCCTCGACGAGCGGACGCAGGCTGCCCGACGCATTCGCGACGACCTGGCGGAGCTTCGCGTACTCGCCGTGGACGTCGCTGACGACGTGCACCGTCGGCTTCGGGAGTGTCAGGATCGCCTCGAGGTTCGCGAGCTCGGCGAGCGCAGCGTCGGCGTCCGGGTACCGCTTCGCGAGCGTCTGGAGAAGGAACAGCTCGCGTTCGATCACGTCACCGGTGATACCACCGAGCGCGCTCTCCGTGGTTTTCTTAGCGCCATGTCGAGTCTGACCAGCTCCCCGGCCTGGAAGTCGCTCCTCGATCACAAGGCGAAGCTCGCCGGCACCCACATGCGCGAGCTGTTCAGCTCGGATCCGCAGCGGTTCGCGAAGATGTCCCGCGAGGCCTGCGGCCTGTTCGTCGACTTCTCCAAGCACCGCGCCACCGACGAGACGCTGGCGCTGCTGCTCGCGCTCGCGAAGCAGGCGAAGGTCGCCGAGTGGCGCGACAAGATGTTCTCCGGCGACAAGATCAACGGCACCGAGGGCCGCGCGGTGCTGCACACGGCGCTGCGCAACCGCACGAGCACGCCGGTGCTCGTCGACGGCAAGGACGTCATGCCCGACGTCAACCGCGTGCTCGCGAAGATGCGCGACTTCACCGACCGCGTGCGCAACGGCACGTGGAAGGGCCACACCGGCAAGACGATCACCGACATCGTCAACATCGGCATCGGCGGCTCCGACCTCGGGCCGGTGATGGTGACCGAGGCGCTGCGCCCGTACTGGAAGCCCGGCATGGACTGCCACTTCGTGTCGAACGTCGACGGCACGCACATGGCCGAGACGCTGAAGCGCGTCGACCCCGAGCGGACGCTGTTCATCGTCGCGAGCAAGACGTTCACGACGCAGGAGACGCTGACGAACGCGAAGACCGCGCGCGCGTGGCTGCTCGACAAGCTCGGCGCCGGCAACGACGCCGTGGCGAAGCACTTCGTCGCGCTGTCGACGAACGCCAAGGAGGTGGCGGCGTTCGGCATCGACACCGCCAACATGTTCGAGTTCTGGGACTGGGTCGGCGGCCGCTACTCGCTGTGGAGCGCGATCGGGCTGTCGATCGCGTGCGTGATCGGCATGGACCGCTTCGAGGAGCTGCT
>Ga0316628_100002973_pt1 | contig 12853 bp, 9 predicted proteins | sample OWC_Aug_M2_C1_D5_FD_207648 | JGI IMG/M metagenome (GOLD analysis project Ga0316628, IMG submission 207648) | Wetland soil microbial communities from Old Woman Creek delta, Ohio, United States - OWC_Aug_M2_C1_D5_C | ecosystem: Environmental > Terrestrial > Soil > Wetlands | place: USA: Ohio...
GCGCCGGACGCGCCGAGGGCGCCGAGGCGAACGAGGTCATCCCCACGCTCTTTCCGGAGCCGCCCCGTTTCCCGCATCCGGACGCCGCCCGGCGGCTGTTCCAGAACCTGCTGGGCCTCTGGGATGCCGCGGCCTCTCCGGACTTCCGGCTCTCCGGCGAGTCCGGGGCTCCACGACGCCCCCGGCCCGAGCGGGTCCTCCCCCCGGGTCCGCCGGGACCGGGTGGACCGGATGCGGGGTACGTCGCCGCGGTCCGCGGATGGCTGGCGACGGATCGTCGGGCCCACGCCCGGTTGACCGATTCGTTCGAGAACCGGCAGGACGCCCTGCTGGGCTCCCTTGACGAGCGGGGGCTCTCGGACGAAGGTTGGGGGGTCCTCCGCCAGCTGGCGTTCGAGCTGCACGCAGTTCTCGAGCACGCAGATGGCGCCGCCCCGGGGTCGGTCCCGCCCGAGGCGCTCGAGGGTGACCCAGCGGCGAAGGTTCCGGTGGAGCTGATCGGCCTCGTCGACCAGGCGCTCGCCCCGGCCGAGCAGGACGGCACAGGACCCGTACCGGAGGCGGAGCGCGACACCGTTCGCGCCCTCGGCCGGCAGGTGCTCGGCGCGCTGTGGGCGGCGCGGGCCCGGAGGTGACGGATACCATGGTGAAGGACGACGACGACGGCGGCGGCTTCACCGGCAAGCGCAACAAGAGCTGGCGGGAGATCGACGCCCGGCGCGGAAAGAGCAAGTACCACTCGCGCCAGGACGACCCGGCCCAGCAGCGCATCGAGCGGAGCGCGACGTACACCCGGTACAAGCAGGCCGCGGACGCGCTCTTCACCGGCGGCGCCCTTCCCGAGGGGCTGGCGAAGACCTTCGACCCGGAGGGCAAGCGGCAGGCGCAGAAGGAGGCGATGGCCAAGCTGCGCGAGCTGCCCGACCGGAAGGCCTGGGCCGAGGGCGTGCTCGAGTACCTGGAACGGTACCCGGAGCTGCCCGAGGACCCGTACTTCCTCGACCAGCTGCTGGACCACCCGCGCGACCGCGTCGTCGGCCAGGCGCTGGGGAAGCTCGAGGCGATGCAGGAGGCCGGGATCTTGAAGGCCAAGCTGCCCAAGAGCCTCGACCAGCGGCTCAAGTCGCTGGAGCTGACCAGCATGGATCCGGAGCTGCAGCAGCGGGCCCGGGCCCTGCGCGAGCAGCTGCGGGCGTGAGCGGAGGCGGCTGGACGATTCGCCCCGTCCGGCCCGACGACGCGCCGGCGCTGCGCCGGATGCGCGAGGAGGCGGGCTGGGACCTGGAGAAGGTGCCGGCGTGGATCGCCGCCTCGCTCTCGGGCGAGCGCCCGACGTGGGTCGCCGAGCTCGACGGAGAGACCGTGGGCATGGTGAGCATCGAGTTCGTGGATCCGGATCCCGAGGTGGCCGACGGGAGGGACGTCGCGACGGTTGCGAGCCTCTCGGTCCTGGCATCGGCGGGACGCCGGGGCATCGGCCGCGCGCTCACCCTCTTCGCCGAGGAGCAGGCCCGGGCCCGCGGGGTGCGCGTGCTGACTCTCAACACCCGGCCGTCGAACGCCGCGGCGCTGGCGCTCTACGAGGGGCTCGGCTACCGGCGATGGAAGCAGCAGGAGCGGTCGTGGGGGCTGGCGGTGTACCTCCGCAAGTCCCTCAAGGCCTGAGGATGGCTCTCCAGCGCCATCCTTGGCGCTACGTCACCGCATGTTCCTGGCAGTCGCGGGAGCACTCCTGATCGTCTGCGCCGGTCTCGGGTCACTTCTTGAGATTTGCCAGGATCGCCGTGATTCGCTTCTGGTCCCCCGGGTCCTTCGCCAGGGAGAGGGCCTTCGAGTAGTTCTCCGCTGCGCCCTTCTTGTCGCCGGTGTTGGAGAGGGCCTCGCCGAGCGAGTCATAGACGTTCCAGGACTGGGGGTGATCCTTGACGTTCTTGCGGAACAGGGCGAGCGCCTCGTCGGTCTTCTTCTCGGCCATGCGCTGGTAGCCGAGGTTGTTGATGTCCGCCTCGGTGGCGATCTTCATCGCCTGGGCCCGCAGGTCTGCTGCGCCCTTGGTGTCCTTCTTCTTCTCGAGGATCGCAGCCTTGTTGGTCAGGTTGGGATACGTCGGCTGCAGGCTGATGGACTTGTCGGCCCAGGCGAGCGCCTGATCCAGCTCGTCGTTCTTCAGCGCCCACTGCGAGGCGTTGTGCCAGCCCTGCCAGGAGAAGCGGGAGAGGCCACGGAGCTGACCCTTGAGACTGGCCAGTGTGACCGCCTTGGTGTCGGCGCTGACGGGGAACGAGACCTGGAGCTTTTCCCAGTGGAGCACCACGTCGACCGAGGTCTCGGTGGGCTTCTCGAAACGGTACTCGAGGCTCTCCTCCATCTCCGCCGGGGTCGGCGTGGCGGTGAGACGGACGGCGTCCTCCTTCTCGTCGTAGCTGAAGCTGCCCCACGCGGTGGCGACGTTGCTCAGGATGACCGTCCACTTGCTCGGCCCGGGAATCATGTGGAGCCCGTAGGTTCCTGCCGCGAGCTGCTTCCCTCCGACCGTGACCGGGCTGGAGAAGCTGATGGTGGTGTTCTCGTTGGCGCCCGCCCGCCACACCTCGTCGTAGGGGACGAGCGCTCCCCAGACCTTGCGCTTCCCGACCGCCGGGCGGTGGTAGTCGATGGTGATGTCGGTCAGGCCCACCCGCTGGCTCACCGCGGCATGCGGGCTCGCGTCAGGAAGGCTCAGCCGGGGCGCCTGGGCCAGGGCGGGAGTGGCTCCGGTGAGGAGCACTCCGAGTAGCAGCAGACCATTGGGTTTCATCTCGGCTCCTGTCCGGTCGCAGCTGACCGCGCTGCAGTGCCGTACGCGCGAACGCCGAGGCGTTCCAGGCAACTGCAGCGGGAAGCGCGGGCGGTGCAGCCCGCCGGCGCGCTCCCTCGTCCCGGGTCCCGGACGGCCGCCCCGCGGGACCAGGGGATTGGCCGTTCCAGAACGGGGCGTTGATTTTTGAGTCAGAAATCGGCCGAAGACCTGATTGGATGCGCCCCCCGACTGGCATTCATGACCTGGGAGGAGATCCGATGAACCATCCGATTCGACGGCTCGGCTGCGGCCTGGCGCTGGCGCTGCTCGCCGCGGCCTGCGGGAGCAGCAACGGCGGCAGCTCCAACACCATCAACATCGACCCATCCATGACCGAGGCGGCCATCGCCTCGGCCTTCTCCGGGGCGGCGGAGAACTCCACCATCAACATGGCGGCGGGGACCTACCACTTCACCAACTCGCTGAACCTCTCCACCAAGAACGGGATCACGGTGAAGGGCGCCGGGATGACCCAGACCATCCTCGACTTCAGCGCCCAGACCGGCGGCGCCGACGGGCTCGTCCAGAGCATCCCCTCCGGGCAGACGGTGAAGGTCACCTTCCAGGACTTCGCCGTCCGGGACAGCGCGGGCGATGGCCTGAAGATCACCGGCGGGAACGGAGTCCACATCAACCGGGTGAGCGCTTCGTGGCCCACGCGGGCACAGCACGGCCCGTACGGGATCTATCCGGTCCAGTGCAAGAACGTGCTGGTCGAGAACAGCTCGGCCGACGGGGCGAGCGACACCGGCATCTACGTCGGCCAGTCCGACACCATCGTGGTGCGGAACAACGTCGTCACCCACAACGTGTCCGGCATCGAGATCGAGAACTCGTTCAACGCCGACGTCACCGGGAACGACTCCAACAACAACACCGTCGGGTTCCTGGTCTTCGACCTGCCCGACCTGCCGCAGGTCGGCGGGCACAACGTCCGCGTCTACAACAACCAGTTCCGGGACAACAACACGCCGAACTTCGGCGATCCCAGCGGAGAGGTGGCCCTGGTGCCGGCCGGAACCGGCGGGGCGATCATGGCCAACACCAAGGTGGAGATCTTCGGCAACACCTTCAGCGGGAACACCGCGGTCGGCTTCTCGGTCATCAGCTGCTACGCCGCCCTGGGCGTCCAGGCGTGCAGCGGTGGGACCGCGGGCTACGTCGCGATCCCCTCCCAGGTGTACGTCCACGACAACACCTTCACCAGCAACGGGACCGACCCTCTGGCGCACAACACCAACCAGCAGCATCCGAGCTTCCAGCTGGCGGCGCTGCTGGCCAGCGGCTTTCCCCAGACCCAGAACGGCCCGGGCTGGCTCGACGGCCACGTCTCGGACGTCACCTACGACGGCATCTTCCCCCTCGGCGGAACGGGCAATCCGTTCCAGATCTGCGCCCAGAACAACGGCTCGGGCCACTTCGCCAACATGCACCTCGACCAGTTCGACGCACAGGCCCCGAACCTCGACCAGATCCTGACCTTCGACGAGTCGGCGTTCGTCTGCTCGCTCCCGGCGCTCCCGGCGGTTCCGGTCCCGGCGCTCTGAGAGAGGTTCGATGCATGTCGTGGTCCGGTCGGGTGGTCCTGGCCAGCGCGCTCCTGGCGCTGGCCGGGTGTGGCTCGAAGGCGAGCGGTCCGTGCACGCCGCGCGTTCCGACCGATGACCGCTACCCATCGAGCCTCGCCGAGTGGTGCCAGGTCGAGCTCGACCAGGGCAAGGTGACCGCGCTGGCGAGCGACGTGGTCCCGTACGAGCTCACCACCCCGCTGTACTCCGACGGGGCCATCAAGCGCCGCACGGTCCGCGTGCCGCCGGGGACGGCTGCGGCCTACGACGAGACCGGTCCGCTCGGGTTCCCGGACGGGACGGTGCTCACCAAGAGCTTCGGGTTCCGGGCCGACGCCCGGGACACGGCGCTCCCCATCCACTGGGTCGAGACGCGCCTGGAGTGGAAGGCCCAGGGGGCGTGGAACTTCATGACCTACCGCTGGAACGACGCCGGGACCGAGGCGGTGGCTGCGCCGGGCGGCGAGGTGGTGAGCTTCTCCTACGTCGACGTCGACGGGGTGACCCAGGACGCCCACTACCTCGTGCCCAGCCAGCTCCAGTGCGAGCAGTGCCACTCCGAGAGTGGCGCGGTGGCTCCCATCGGCCCCAAGGCGCGCTGGCTGAACACCGACCACGCCTACCCCGAGGGCACCGAGAACCAGCTCGCCCACTGGTCACGGATCGGCATCCTCACCGGGGCGCCCGATCCGGCCGATGCGCCGAGGCTCCCGGCCGCCGCCGACCCCGACGCGGGGACGGTGGAGCAGCGCGCGAGGGCGTACCTCGAGGCGAACTGCGGCTTCTGCCACAGCTCCCAGGGGAACGCCCGGATCAGCGGCCTGTACCTGTCCGCCTCGGTGACCGTGCCGGTGCAGCTCGGGATCTGCAAGCGGCCGGTGGCCGCCGGAGTCGGGGCCGGGGGCCGGCCGTACGACCTCTTCCCGGGACAGCCCGACCAGTCGATCATCCCTTACCGGATGTCGTCCACCACGCCCGCCGTGGCGATGCCGCAGATCGGCCGGAGCATCGTGGACGCCCACGGGGTCGCGCTGATCACCGAGTGGATCTCCGGGCTGCCCGGAACCTGTCAGTGACCGCCCGCGGAAGCGGACCCCGGACGCCCGGACAGCCAGGGCCCGGGGCATGGTGAGGGGCACCCGTTCCACCGCCGTTGCCTGACGGGCGGGGATCGGGCAGAGCACCCCCTTCCATGTTCGTCGCCCTGGCCCGGGCCGTCTCCCGGCACCGCCTGGTGGTCCTCGCCTGCACCCTGGTGGTGCTGGCGCTGGCGGTGCTCGCCCTGGTCCGGGGCGGGAGCCTGACCAGCGGGACGATCGAGGGCACCGAGTCAGCCCGGGCCGCGGCGCTGGTCCGGGGCGCCGCCGGGGCCGACACCGACACCAGCGTGGTCGCGCTGCTCACCCACCCGTCGATGCCCGCGACCGATCCGGTGTTTCAGGCGGCGATGGCCCTGGTGCTGGAGAAGGTGAGCGCCCGTCCCGAGGTGGAGAGCGTGGTCTCGGTGGTCACCGCGCCGGAGCAGGCCCGGAGCCGCTTCCTCTCGGCCGACGGCAAGAGCGCGCTGGTGCTGGTGCGCCTCAAGGGCGACGAGAAGGCGGCGGTGGGCGCGTTCCCGGCAGTGAAGGGCGCGCTGCGCGACGGTCCCTTCGACGTGGCGGTGACCGGGAAGCCGGCGTTCCTCGCCGACCTGAACACCCAGCTGGAGCACGACCTGCTCCGCGCCGAGCTCATCTCCTTCCCGCTCGCGCTGCTGGTCCTCCTCTCGGTGTTCGGGACGCTGGTCGCCGCGCTCCTGCCCATCGTGGTCGGCGGGCTCGCGGTGCTGGCCGGTGTCGCCGCGGTGCTCGCGCTCTCGCACCACCTGGACATGGCCCAGTACACGCTGAACGTGGTGACCCTCATCGGGCTCGGCGTGGCCATCGACTACTCGCTGTTCATGGTCAGCCGCTTCCGGGCCGAGCTGCACGCCGGGGCGAGCGTGGAGGCGGCGCTCGAGCGGACCGTCGACACCGCCGGGCGCGCGGTCGCCTTCTCCGGACTCGCGGTCGCGGCCGGGCTCTCGGGGCTGCTCTTCTACAAGGGCTCCTACCTCGCGGCGATGGGGCTGGGCGGCGCCATCGTCGTCGCCTTCTCGGTCCTCTTCGCCCTCACCGCGCTCCCGGCCATCCTCGGCTGGCTCGGCCCCCGCGTGGACATGGGACGGGTGCCGATCCCGGCGTTCGGCCTGAAGGCCGGGGTGTGGGAGCGCATCGCGAGCCGGGTGATGGAGCATCCGCTCAGGGTGCTCCTGCCGACCCTGGGCTTCATCGCGCTGGTGGGCTGGCCCTTCGTCCGGCTCCAGACCGCCGGAACGGACATCACCGCGCTCCCGGAGTCGGCCGAGTCGCGCCAGGGCGCGGCGGCGCTGGACCGGGCCTTCCCCGGGCAAAGCGCGACCCGCATCCTGGTCGCGGTGCGCTTCCCGGGCGCGCCCTTCACCCCCGACCGGGCCGGGGCGCTCTACGACGCCACCCGCCGCTGGGCCAAGCTCCCCGGCGTCGTCGGGGTGGAGAGCATCGTCGACCTCGACCCCAACGTGACCCGCGACCAGTACGTCCAGCTCGCCGGCGCGGGTCCCGCCTTCCGGCCCCCCGAGTTCGCGCTGGCCGAGGCGGCCTACCTGCATGGCGACATCGCGGTGGCCCAGGTGCTCACCTCCGCGCCGGCGTCGAGCGTCGAGGCCCGGCGGCTCGTCGACGCGCTGCGGAAGGACCGCGTGGTGGGCGACGGGCGAGCCCTGGTCGGGGGCCAGAGCGCGGGCGACGTGGACTCGACCGCCTTCGTCCTCGGCCGGGCGCCGCTCGCCGTCGGCTTCGTGGTCCTGGTCACGCTGGTCGCGCTCTTCGTCCTCCTCGGCTCCGTCGTCCTGCCGCTGAAGGCGGTGGTGATGAACTTCCTCTCCATCGCCGGGAGCTTCGGGGCGCTGGTGTGGATCTTCCAGGAGGGGCACCTCCGCTGGCTGCTCGACTTCCAGCCCGGCCCGATCGAGCCCGCGCTTCCGGTGCTGCTCTTCTGCACCCTGTTCGGCCTGTCGATGGACTACGAGGTCCTGATGCTCTCGCGGATGCGCGAGGAGTGGACCCGCACCCACGACAACCGGCACAGCGTGGCCGAGGGCCTGGAGCAGACCGGCAGCTTGATCACCAGCGCAGCGGCGATCATGGTCGCGGTGTTCGCCGCCTTCGCCCTGGCCCGCATCCTGGTGGTGAAGGCGATGGGCGTGGGCATGGCGATCGCCGTGGCGCTGGACGCCACGCTGGTGCGGGTCCTGGTCGTGCCGGCCACGATGCGCCTCTTCGGGGCGGCGAACTGGTGGGCCCCGCGGGTGCTCAAGCGCCTGGCGCTCGCCGCACATGGAGAGAAGAGCGGCCCATGAATTCGGTCCTGGTCGTGCTGGTCGTCGTGGCGCTGCTCCTGCTGGTCGACGGGCACCTGCGGCTGTCCCGCGTCCTCCGCCGCCGCCCTCCGGCGCCGCCCTTCCCGGCGACCGCCCCGTCCATCACCGTCATCCGCCCGGTCAAGGGGCTGGACCCCGGCGCCGAGGACAACATCCGGGCGTTTCTGACGATGGACTATCCGGGCCGGCTGGAGCTGCTCTTCGTCGTCGACTCGGAGGAGGACCCGGCGTACCCGGCCATCAAGCGCCTCATCGCCGAGCACCCCACCACGGCGCAGCGGGTGGAGCTCCTGTTCTCCGGCTCGCCGCCGCCGCGGCGGACGGGGAAGCTCAACGCGATGCTCGTGGGCGTCGCCGCGGCCACCGGCGAGCTCCTGGCCTTCAACGACTCGGACAGCCGTCCCACGAAGGACCTTCTCGGGCGGCTGGTCTCCGAGCTGCTCGCCCGGCCCGACGCGGGCTGCACCTTCCTCCCGGTGGTCTGCGCGGCCGAGCGCCCCACCGCCGGCGACGTCGCCTATGGCCTCCTGATGAACGCCTGGTACGGGCCCACCGTCTCCTGGGCCGCCGAGCCCAGGGGCGAGCTGGACTTCATCATGGGCCAGCTCATGGTGTGCCGCCGTCAGGCGCTGGACGCGGTGGGCGGGGTCGGCGTGGCCGAGGGCCAGTTCGTGGACGACATGGTCATCGGACGCGCGCTCTGGAAGGCGGGCTGGAAGAACGTGGTGGTCGAGGCGCCGCTGAAGATCGTGATCGGCGGCATGGGGCCCCTCCTGTTCCTGAAGACGTTCCGCCGGTGGATGCTCTTCGGGGAGGGAGGCCTGTCCTTCCGCTTCACCTGGCCCAACTGGGTGCGCGGCATCGCCTGCTGGATCGCCTGGGCGGCGCTCACCGTGGCACTCGCCACCGGGAACCTCGGCACCGCGGGCCTCGCGCTCCTGCCCATCGCCTTCTCTGTGTGGACCCAGGCCTCGCTCCAGCGTGCGCACCACGGCCCAAGCATCGCGCCGCACCAGCTCTGGGTGCCGGCGGTGCTCCCGCTGGTGGCCGGGCTGGTGGCGCTCGCCGCCCGGCTTTACCGCCGGGTCGACTGGCGGGGACGGAGCTACGAGCTGGACGGCGAGGCGCGGCTCGACGCCGGCGGCTCGGCGGCGGGCACGTGAGGCGGAAGGGCCAGGACCCGGTCCTCGACCGCCCCGGCCATCGCGGTGCGGAGGTGGGGCAGCGCCGAGGCGACCAGCATGGCTCCGGCGCCCGCCGCCCGGCGCGGCCCTCGGACGGCCCCGACCGAGCCCGTGCCCAGCGCAACCAGGCCGTGGGCCACCACGCGGGCGTACTCGCGCGCCATGACCGACATCCGGCCCTCGCGGGTGGAGAGCAGGGACATCGAGACGCGCGTCCCGGTCGGCGAGCGCTCCCAGTAGCGGAACAGCCCGCTCCGCAGCGCCGCCATCTCCGGAGTGCCGCTGGAGAAGGCCTGGTAGAGCGCCGAGGCCAGCGCGATGCGGGTGCGGTTCGCCGGCCGTCGGGCGCGGGCGTAGGCGGCCAGGGCGCGCGGGACGTCGCTCCTCGCCTCGGCCATCGCCCGGTGCAGGACGCGGGCGTCGCGCACTGCGGAGGCCATGCCGCTCGCGCTGAGCGGGTGGCAGCAGCCCGCGGCATCGCCCACCAGCACCACGTGACCCCTGTAGACGTGGTCCATGATGCGGGTGTCGTTGGAGGCGACCAGCGGCGGCTCGCGCTGGAGCGCATCGAGGATGGCCTGGCGCAGCGGCCGGGGCACGCCGGAGAGGATGTCCGGCTCGCTCCGGACGCGGTCGGGCGTGGAGCCGAGCGGCAGATCCACCATCACCCGGGCCTGGGTGGCCGAGATGGGGTAGGCCAGCACCGGAGCGGGACCGCCGATGAAGAGGTGCCCGCGATCCGGGTGCGGCAGCGCGTCCGCGGCCACCAGCACGCCGACCATGGTGGAGAGCCGGTCATGCCGCTCGGCGATGCCCAGCGCCCGGCGGAGCGGCGAGGCGCGGCCGTCCGCGGCCACCAGCATCCGGGCGCGCACGCGCTCGGAGTGCCCCTCGTGGGACAGCGTGGCCTCGACCCCGTCCGGTCCATCGGAGAGCAGGCTGACCCGGGTCCTGCGGCGGACCTCGACGGCGCCGCGCGCCGCCAGGATGTCCAGCAGCGGCTCGATGAGCGCGTGGTGCTCGATGCCCAGCCCGCGGTTGCCCGGACCGTAGGGAAGGAGCGCCGTCCTCTCGCCGTCCACCACGGCGAAGCCGACGATGGGCACCCCACCCGAGCGGAGCACCTCGGAGAACCCGAAGGCGGTCAGCTCCTCCACGCCCACCGGATGGAGCAGCTCTCCGGCCAGCAGCTTCCGGCGGTCCTGCCCCGCGTCGGCGAGCAGGGTGCGCAGGCCGAGCTGGGCCATGGCTGCGGCGGTGGTGCACCCCGCGGGGCCACCACCGGCGACGAGCACGTCCACTTCGATCAAGGCAGCAACCTCACCCCGGCCCTTGTTTCCGGCCCTCTTATAGGGTTTGACGCCCCTCGGCGCACCCTCCGGGGCGTTTCACTGGGTGTCTCGTGACCGGACCCGAAGATTTCTGCCGACGCGCTCTTCCCGAGGTGTCCCGCACCTTCGCGCTGAACATCCCGGTCCTTCCTCCGCCGCTGGACCTGGTGGTCACCGTCGCCTACCTCCTGTGCCGCATCGCCGACACGCTGGAGGACGAGGCCCGGGGGCAGGTGTCGGAGCGCGCCGAGCTGTTTCACGCGCTGGGACAGCTGGTGACTCTCGCACCGGGCTGGGAGTCGCGGGCCGAGGAGTTCGCGCGCCGCTCGGTCGCCGCGCTCCGCTCCTCCGCGCCCTCGGCCGAGGTGCAGCTGGTCCAGGGGACGCCGACGGTCCTGGAGGCGATGCGCGGGCTGCCGGACTGGACGCACCGCCACATCGCCGCCTGCGTGGGAGAGATGACCGGCGGGATGGCGGAGGTGATGATCCAGCTCGACGGCGGCGCGCCGCAGGGGCTGCCCGATCTCCGCGACACGCTCCAGTACTGCTACTACGTCGCCGGGACGGTGGGGGTGATGCTCACCGGACTCTTCGTCGACGGGGTCGACTCGGTGCGGCCGCGGAAGGCCGAGCTCGGACCGCGAGCCCCGGCATTCGGGCGGGCGCTGCAGCTCACCAACATCCTCAAGGACATCCGCGAGGACCTCGACCGCGGCTTCTGCTGGCTCCCGCGGACCTACCTGTCGCGGCACGGGCTCTCCCCGGCCACGCTCACTCTCCCCGAGCGCCGGACGGCCGCGGTCGCGCTGCTCGACGACCTGGTGGCGGTGGCCCGCCACGAGTGCGACGTGTCGTTCGAGTACTCGCTCCTGCTCCCGGCCACCGAGCCCGGGCTCCGGCTGTTCTGTCTCTGGCCGCTCCTCTTCGCGCTGCGCACGCTCGGGGCGCTGGCCCACAACCCCGCGGTGTTCGAGCCGCGGCCGGTGAAGATCGACCGGGAGACGGTCACGCGGATCATGGTCCTCACCCGGGAAAGCGTGGCCGACGACGGCGGCCTGAAGGCGCTCTACGCCGAGTGCGCCCGCGGCCTCCCCGAGGGGCGCGCGGGATGACCGCCCCCAGGACGCGGGCCGGCGCCTCCGCCATCGAGCGGGGGCTGGAGGTGCTCGCCGCCACCCAGGACGCCGGCGGCTCGTGGAAGGGGGACTACGGCGGGCCGCTGTTCCTGGTGCCGGTGTACGTGGCCGGGCTCGAGCTGCTCGGGCGGCCGCCCGACGCCGGGACGCGCGACGGCTTCATCGCCTACCTCCGCGGCCACCAGAACCCGGATGGCGGCTGGGGGCTGGACGTCGAGTCGCACAGCCACGTCTTCACCTCGGTGCTGGTCTACGTGACCTTGCGGCTCCTGGGAGTGCCGGCCGAGGACCCCCAGCTGCAGCGAGCGCGGGCCTGGTTCCTGCCGCACGGCGGGCCCCTGTCCAGCGGCTCGTGGGGAAAGTTCATCCTGGCGCTGCTCGGGCTCTACGACTACGCGGGCCTGGCCCCGGTGCCGCCCGAGCTGTGGCTCCTGCCCGAGTCGCTGCCGCTGCACCCCTCGAAGCTCTGGTGCCACTGCCGGATGGTGTACCTGCCGATGAGCTGGCTCTACGGCCGGCGGGTGCGCGCGACGGAGACGCCGCTGCTCGCCGCCATCCGCCGGGAGATCTACGCCCAGCCCTACGAGACCGTCGACTGGCCCACGGCGCGGGAGCGGGTGGCCGGGACGGATGCCTACACCCCGAGGACCTCGTACCTGCGGGCGGCGAACGGGGTGCTCGGGCTGTGGGAGCGGTTCGCCCCGGCGGGCGCGCGCGAGCGTGCGCTGGACGTCGTCCTGGATCAGATCCGCCGCGAGGACCAGGCGACCAGCTACATCTGCATCGGGCCGATCAACAAGGTGCTGAACACCGTGGTGTGGCACGTCGCCCGGCCCGGCGGCCCCGAGGTCGAGGCGCACGTGAAGCGGCTCCCGGACTACCTGTGGCGCGCCGCCGACGGGCTGAAGATGCAGGGCTACAACTCCTCGGAGCTCTGGGACACCGCGTTCGCCGTCCAGGGCATCCTGGCCACCGGGGAGAGCCAGCGGATGCGCCCGTCGCTGGAGCGGGCGGCGCACTACCTCGAGTCCAACCAGGTGCTCGAGGACGTGCCGGAGATGGAGAAGGGCTACCGGCACCGGAGCCGCGGCGGCTGGCCGTTCTCCACCCGGGCGCACGGCTGGCCGATCAGCGACTGCACCGCGGAGGGGCTCAAGGCCTCGCTGATGCTCGAGGCGGTGGGGATGAACCAGGTCCCCCGCCCGAGGCTGCGCGAGGCGGTGGAGGAGATCCTCTCGCTGCAGAACGAGGACGGCGGCTGGGCGACCTACGAGCTGCAGCGCGGACCGAAGTGGCTCGAGGCGCTGAACCCCTCGGACGTCTTCTCCACCATCATGGTGGATGTCTCCTACGTCG
>Ga0316628_100002974_pt1 | contig 12853 bp, 10 predicted proteins | sample OWC_Aug_M2_C1_D5_FD_207648 | JGI IMG/M metagenome (GOLD analysis project Ga0316628, IMG submission 207648) | Wetland soil microbial communities from Old Woman Creek delta, Ohio, United States - OWC_Aug_M2_C1_D5_C | ecosystem: Environmental > Terrestrial > Soil > Wetlands | place: USA: Ohio...
AACTTCCCGCCGACCTGCTTCTGCAAGCGATCGGCCGCCTGCCGTCCCCGACGGACGCCAGGCTGCTCGTCGGGATCGACACCTGCGACGACGCCGGGGTCTACCGGCTGACCGAGGACATCGCCCTGATCGAGACGACCGACTTTTTCCCTCCCGTTTGCTCCGACGCGCGCGATTTCGGCCGGATCGCGGCGGCGAACGCGATGAGCGACGTCTTCGCGATGGGCGGGAGAGTGCTCACGGCCATGAACCTGGTCATGTTCCCGGCCCGGGGCATTCCCCTCGAAGTCCTCGGAGAGATCCTGCGGGGAGGACAAGAGAAGGTCGCGGAGGCGGGCGGGGTCGTCGTCGGCGGCCACACCATCGAGGACGCCCCGCCCAAGTACGGGTTGGCGGTCACCGGTGTCGTCCATCCCGCTCGCGTCATCACCAATGCCCAGGGGCGGCCGGGCGAGGTCCTGATCCTGACCAAGCCCCTGGGGACCGGGACCATCGTCGCCGGGCAGCGTCTGGGCGAGGCAACCCCTGGAGATTACCGGGCGGCGCTGGAGTCCATGAAGCAACTGAACATGAAGGGCGCCGAGGTCATGCAAAAACACTCCATCCGCTGCGCCACGGATATCACCGGTTTCGGACTTCTCGGCCATGCCAAGCAGCTCGCCCTCGCGAGCCGGATCACCCTCGAGATCGATTCCCGGGAGCTGCCGGTCCTCGACGGAGCCAGACGTCTGATCGACCTGGGCTGCATACCGGGCGGCGCTTTCCGGAACCAGGCCTACGTCGAGGAGTTCTGCGAGTTTTCCCCGGGTCTCCCGTATGTCGACAAGATGCTCGCTCTGGACCCGCAGACCTCGGGCGGCCTGCTGATGACGGTGCCCCCGGAAAAAGCGGCGGCGGTCCTGGCCGAGTTGAAGGCCGGCGGATATCCCCGGGCCAGGGTCATCGGGAAAACCGTCCCCCTGAAAAAGAAGCACCTCAAGGTATCGTGACGGAGAAGGAAATGCGGAGAGGAAGGGCGATGAGCAAAAACCGCGCCGAAGCGAAACGCAGCGTGCTGCCCCTTTACAATTCCAGTCTGGAGCCTGTTCATCGCGAACTGGCGCAGCATGTCCGCAAGGAAGAAGCCGCCTTCGCCGGGTCGGGCCGTCCGCCCGACACGCTGCTGGGACACCTTGAACGGGTGGCCGCGCACGCCGTTCGCCTGGCCTTGAAGGAGGGGGCTGACCCGCTCCTGGCCGAACTGGCCGGGCTGTTCCATGATGCCGGCAAATTCCGCGGGGGGAAATATCACGAGGACGACAAGCCGGAAGAGGAATCCTCGATCGAAGTCCTGCGGACGATCGGGCTCAAGGAAGGCCTGGAACCCGCGACGCTGGACCAAGCGGCCGCGGCGATCGCGCAGTTGTATCGCGACGACCCGGAGCCGACCCCATTGAGCAAGGTGTTGTTCGACGCCGACAATCTGGACAAGCTCGGCCTTCCCGGCGTCGCCCTCTACTTCATCAAATCGGGCCTGCGCGGCCGGGGACTCTCCGCGGAGACGATCATCCGGCTTACGGTGGAGCTGACCTATGCCCGGTACTCCGCCCGCGGCCTGTTCACCGCGACGGCCCGGGCGATCGCCGCCCGGCGGTCCGCCGATACCATCCGCTTCATCCAGGAGTTCCTTGAGGCGCTCAGGGAGGACGGACTATTCGACGCCCGGGTCGAACGCATCCGCGTTTGCGACCTGGACCTGGACGTCGTCGTGCCGGCCTCCTGCGTTTGCGGCGCAGCCATGGGGCTCAAAGGCTGGATGGAAAAAGGGGCCAAATGCACGGAGATCCATGTCGAGATGACCTGTGAATCCTGCGGCCGCCGGCACGAGATCAGGTTCTGCCGGCCGCGTTTGATCGCCTGAAGGCTCGCCGGACCTGTTATTCCGGCAGTCCCGGACCGGTCGGCGAATCGCCGCGCGCCGTCGCCCCCGTTGCGGTTTTTTTCTTTTCACGGGACGTCAGGTACCGGCGCAGGTCCTCCGGCGTGTTCAGGTTCGTATACCAGCCCGCGTCACCGGCGGCGACGATCCGCGTCCGGTGATGGGCGAAAAGAGACAGGACTTTCAGGGATCCCGCGTCAAGCAGGCGCTGCGCGGTCGCGCCGACGGCGCGGTCGTAGGCGCCGAAGAGCGGTTCGACCTTCCGGGGAGCAAACTCTGGCACCGCGATCTCGTCCAGCTCCAGACAGGCGAGCAGCCTGCGCATCAAGGGCAGGTCGACCTCCGGGATGTCGCAGGCGACGACGAAATTGACGCGGTATGGGGAAGCGGAAAGGCCGGCCGCCAGCCCCGCCAGAGGACCCTGGCCGGCGACCGCGTCGTGAACGCACCGGGCCCCGGCGACCGGAGAGGATTGGGAGGCGGCGGCCGCGAAGAAGACCTCGTCGAAATGGGGGGCCAGCTTCTTGTACAAGCGGGCCGCGGCCGACATCCCGTCGAGGACAAGGAAGGCTTTGTCGGTTCCCATGCGCTCGCTCTGGCCGCCGGTCAGGATGATCGCCGCGGCCGGTTCCGGTCGCGCGCCGGCAAGCCACACGGCGCGCCGCGCCGCCGTCCGGTCCAGGCCGAATCTCTCCGCCAGTCCGTCGACGGCGGCGGCGTCCACCAGAGAACCGCTCTTCACGGCGGCCATGACGCCTTCCAGCGCGGATGCCGGTATCCTCTCTTTCGGATCCATTTTAGCGGACTCGTTTTCCTCCGCGGCCGCGCGCCCCGGGAACCGGGCCGACGACGCCGGCCAGATGACGATCGAAGGCTTTATTCATGGCTTTCAGAGTTTCCTCGCGGTAGGCCGTCCAGGCGTCCACCAGGCAAACCGCAAAAGGCGTCAGGTCGGTCTTGCCCTTCTGGGGACCTCCCCGGGAAGGTTCGACCAGTTTTCTGCCCAGCCCTTGCTCGGCCCGGCGGATGTCGCCCCACGCTTTGCGATAGCTGCGGCCCAGGGTCCGCGCGGCGGAAACGAGCGTGCCCTCTCGCCGGACGGCCTCCAGCAGGCGGTACTTGCCTTCGCCGAACACGCCTTCCAGGTCGGCGGTCGAGAGGAACAATTTGAGTCTCGGTTTTACGTTCGATGCGCGTAAGGCCATGTCCGTCGTCCTCCCGGATCGGTCATGCGGACGGTTCGGTCTTTCCCAGTTCCTGGACGCTGACGGAGACCAGGCCGGCCCGCCGCTCCGGCAGGCCCTCGACGACCAGGGCGAAGACGATCATGGCGACCAGGAAGCGCCACGCCCAGGCCAATCCTTTTTTCCCTTCGGCGTGCGCCCACAGCTCGCGGGCGTGCGTTTTGAGGTGCGGGAAGAGGTCCAGGGCGTTCCGGATGTCGTGGCCGTATCCGGCTTCTTTGTGCTTGAGCCGTCGGCGCACGCCCTTCACGAGCAGCGGCGCCACCACGAAGTACCAGACCAGAAGAACCAGAACGGTGCGCAAAACGACCGTGATCCCCCTGGCGGCGCCGTTCATCGCGGGGGCCAGAAAGCTCAGCGTGGCCACGATGAACAAGGCCAGCACGCCGTACCGCAGCGCCTTGCCTTTGACGGCCGGCCGGCGGGGCTTTCCCCTCCAGGAGGCCTGCCCGTCCGCCGCGGCGTTCGTCACGGCCATGGGCGAGGCCGATTTCATGGCTTCCGCCATGACCCGCGGCAGCGAGCCTCCGAGGAGGCCCGCACAAACTCCGGTGACCGCGTAGATCAGCACGTAGAGGACGATCAGCCAGGCGCTCGGGCTGAAGTTCGAATCGACGGGCGCGAACCCGAACTGGCGGCCCAGATAACCGAAAAAGACATTGATGGATTCCCACAGGGAGTTCCCGTAGAGCACGGTCAGGAAAAGGATCTTCTGGACGGCGCACTCGACCAGGCTCAGGACCCCCAGCAGCAGAGAGGCCGTGCGGAAATGGGAGATGACGCTGAACAGGACGGCGCCCGCGGCCGCCTGAAAGAAGAGGGCGAAGCACGCCGTGGCCGGCGAATAGGGGCTGACCGTCATTTTGATGATCAAAACGATGGTCACGGCCTTGAGGATCGCCCACGGCTTCCTGTCCGCATAATCGGCGATCAGGCAGATGATCATCACCGCCACGGAGCTGAGGATCGCCCCGGCGAAAGGGGTCTTGACGGCATGCAGGAAACCGCCCAGCCCCGCTTCGCTGAGGGCCCAGAGCGCGGTCAGCCGTTCCACCGCCCGCGAGCGGTCGTTCATCGTCACCGGAGGCTCCTCCGTCGCGCCGATGCGGCGGCCGCGCGCCGCCGCCCCGCCGTTGTATCGGCCTCGACATATCGAAAAACCGGAAAAGACCTCATGCCAGAACCTCGGTCGGACTCCCCTAGAAGACTTCGGGATACCCGATGTCGACGAAGATCTTTTCCAGCCGGTGCTTATGGGTCAATTCCATGTTCGCCAGGTTCTCGAACATGGACCGGATGTCCGCGGCGGTCGAGGCCGCGGCGAGCGAGCGGTAGAAATTGACGGCCTGCTGCTCCTTCTTCATGGCCAGGGCGATGGCGTCCTTCGGTTTCATGTTCGTGCTGAGCGTCGGCAGGTCCTCCGCTTCCGCGATCTTCCAGTCGGCGGCGGGAGGGCGGATCTTCATGACCTCGACGGGGTTGGCCCGGAAACGCTCCAGCTTCTCAAAGTGCCCTCTCTCGTCCTGGGCCAGCTGCTGGAAGATCTCCTTCACGCTGGGGTCCGCCACCTTCCGGGCGGCCGCCGCGTAGAACGCATAAGCCTCGTTCTCCCGTTGGGTGGCGATCACGAACAGCTTTTCGATATCCATCGGGTCGGTCATTTTCGTCTCCTCACGAACACGTCATTCCATCGGCACGGCGGCCGCCGCCGTCAACGGACCGCATCCCGGTCGCTCCTCGGGCTCCCCGGGCCTACGGCCGCGCCTGGCGCCTCGGAACGGCGCCCTTCGCCTTCAGCTCGCCCGCGCCCGCCTTTTCGATCTTGATGGCGCAGGCCTTGTACTCGGCGGTCTCCGTCACGCTGTCGAAACGGTCGATGGTCAGCACGTTGCCGCAGGCCTCCTCGAAATGGAAGGCGCACCAGGCGACGCCCGGCGCGGAGCGGTCGGTGACCCACGCCCTGAGCGTAATGGAGCCCCGCCGGCTGGTCGCCTTGACCAGGTCGCCCGTCTTGATCTTCAGGCTCGCGGCGTCCTCCGGGCTGATCTCCAGCAGCTCCTCCCCGAAGATGTTGTCGAACCCGGCGCTGTTGCGCGTCTGGGTGCCGCTGTGATACTGCCACAGCCGGCGCCCGGTCGAGAGGATGATCGGGTAGTCCTTGTCCGGCGGCTCGGCCTGGGGGATCCACTTCGTGACGGAGAAGAACCCTTTCCCCCGCGTGAACTTCCCCTCGCGATGCAGGAACGGCGTGCCGGGGTGCTCGAGGGTCGGGCAGGGCCACTGCAATCCGACCTTGTCGATCCGCTCCCAGGTGACCCCCGCGTACGAGGTGGCGGACTTGCGCATGTCCTCCCAGACGGCGTTGGCCGAGGTGAACCCGAGGTCCTTCCCCAGCCGCTTGGCCAGCTCCTGCATCACCCACCAGTGCGAGCGGGCTTCTCCGGGGGGCGTGAGCGCTCCCCGGACGCGCTGGACGCGGCGCTCCGTGTTGGAGAACGTCCCGTCCTCTTCGCCCCAGGCCGTGTCGGGGAAGAGGACGTCGGCGTAGGGCGTCGTGAGGTTGGGGAAGATATCGCAGACGACGAAGAACTCGAGGGCCTCGACCTCCTTGATCGTGTGCGCCATGTGCGGCTCGGTCTGGACCGTGTTGTCCCCGACGCAGTAGAGGATCTTCGTCCCGCCGTCGAGCGCCTTGCGCAGCATCGTCGGCATCTTGTAGCCGGGCTTTTGCGGCAGGGAGGGCACGCCCCAGGCCTTGGCCATCTTCTCCGAGACCGCGGGGTTGTCCACCGGCTGATAGTTGTGGAACACGTTGGGCAGAGCGCCCATGTCGCAGGCGCCCTGGACGTTGTTCTGCCCCCGCAGGGGGTTGAGCCCCGCCGCGTATTTCCCGATGTTGCCCAGGACCATCTGCAGGTTGGCCAGCGTCTTCACGTTGTCGGTCCCGCAGATGTGCTCCGTGATGCCCAGGGTGTAGCACACGCTGGCCGATTCCGCTTCGCCCAGGATCCGGGCCACCCGCTTCATGGTCTCGACCGGGACCCCGCAGATCTGGGAGGCTTTTTCGACGGGGTAGTCCTTGACCGATTCCCGGATCGCCTCCGGGTTCTCGGTGCAATTGCTCAGGAAGCCCTCACGGGCCCAGCCGTTCTTGAAGATCTCATGGATCAACCCGTTGACGTAGGCGATGTCGGTCCCCACCTTGTGCTGAACGTGGAGGGTCGCCCAGCGGGTCAGGTCCGTCTTGCGCGGGTCGTTGACGATCAGGATCGCGCCGCGCTTGGCCGCCCGTTTCATGTAGTAGGAGATCACCGGGTGCGCTTCCGTCGTGTTGGACCCGATGACGAAGAGCACCTTGGCGTCCTGGATTTCCTCGATGGAGTTGGTCATGGCCCCGCTGCCGAAGGAAGTCGCCAGACCGGCGACTGTCGGGGCGTGTCACGTTCGAGCGCAGTGGTCGACGTTGTTCGTTCCGACGACCACCCGCGCGAATTTCTGGATGGCGTAATTGTTTTCGTTGGTGATGCGTCCGGACCCGAAAGCGGAGAACGTGTCGGGCCCGTGGCGGTCGATGATCTCCTTGATCCGGCCCGCCGTATAATCCAGGGCTTCGTCCCACGAGACGCGCACCTGCTGCCCGTTCTTCTTGATCATGGGATACTTGAGCCGCTTCTCGCTCGAGGGGAACTCGTAGGCGTAGCGGCCCTTCACGCACAGCATCCCGCGGTTGGGCGGGATCTCCCGGCCGGTCACCCGGACGATCCGGTTGCGCGCCCGGTCGATATGAAGCGTCATCTGGCAGCCGACGCCGCAGTAGGCGCAGGTCGTATCGACCTTTTCCAGCTGCCAGGAGCGTCCCAGTCCGCGCGCCTTCTTGTCGCTCAGCGCGCCGGTCGGGCAGAGCTGGACGCACTCGCCGCACTGGACGCAGGTCGAATCCCGCAAGGGCAGGTCGTCGTCGGCGATCACTTCCGTCTCGCCCGCCCGGAGGTTGAACCCGAGCACCTCGTTGACGACCGTCGTGTTGCAGCCGGCGATGCAGCGGCCGCAGGAGATGCACTTGGCATGGTCGTTGACGACGAACTCGGACGTGTCGTCCTTCCTGAATTCCTCTTCGATGCGGAACGTGGGACGCTCGATGCCCAGGAAATAGGCGGCTTGCTGGAGTTCACAATCGCCGTTCTGTTCGCAGGCCAGGCAGTCGTGCGCCCCGCTGGAGAGGAGGAGGTCGATGACCAGGCGCTGCGCCTTGAGCACCCGCTCGCTGTTGGAGACGATCTTCATCCCGTCCTTCAGGCGCACGGTGCAGGCGGTCTGCAGGCCGCGCACCCCCTCGATCTCCACGACGCAGGCCCGGCACTTGCCGGCGGGCCCCGTTTTGGGGTGGTAGCAGAGGGAGGGGATGTAAACCCCGCAATGCCTGGCCGCCTCGAGCACGGTCAGGCCATCCGGCGCCTCGTAGGACTGGTTGTTGATCGTGAACTTCATGTTCTCTTCCTCCTTCTGAGAATAGGCATCCCGTTCTAGCGGATCAAAGACTCGAATTCCGGCTTGAATTTCCGCACCATCGCCCGGATGGGCATGCCCCAGGCGTCGCCCATCGGACAGAGGGTGCTGCCGATGACCGTGTCGCAGATCCCCAGGACCGTCTCGAGGTCCGCTTGTTTTCCGCGGCCGTCCACGATCCCCTTCAGGAGCCGCTTGACGACGATGGAGCCCTCGCGGCAGGGCGTGCATTGCCCGCACGATTCGTGCGCGTAGAACTCGATCGCCCTGAGCGCCACGCGGGGGATGGGGACCTTGTCGTTCATGACCATGATGCCGCCGGACCCGAGCATGGTGCCGGCCTTGACGCACGAGTCGTAGTCGAGCGCGAGGTCCTTGGCTTCTTGCGCCGTGAGGATGGGGACGGACAGGCCGCCCACGATCACGGCCTTGAGCTTTCCGTCCACGCCTCCGGCGGCGGCCAGGACGGTCCGCAGCGGCGTCCCAAGCGGGTATTCATAGACGCCCGGCTTCTTGACCTTGCCGGACACGCCGAAGAGCTTCGGGCCGCAGTTTCCCGTGGTCCCGATGGCCTGGAAGGCCTGCGCGCCGTTCTCTACGATGTAGGGGATGAGCGAGAGGGTTTCGACGTTGTTGACGATGGTCGGGCAGCCGTACAGGCCGACGGCGGCCGGGAAAGGCGGCCGGATGCGCGGGCAGCCGCGCTTTCCTTCGAGCGACTCGATGAGGGCCGTCTCTTCGCCGCACTCATAGGAGCCGCGGCCCCGGTGGACGATGATGTCCAGCTCTCCGAGAAGTCCCGCGGCTTTCGCTTCCTCGATGGCCTTTTCCAGGATGCGGGCGATCCATTCGAATTCGCCCCGGATATAGATGAAGGCCTTGACGCAGCCGATCGTCCGGGCGGTGATGGCCATGCCCTCGATGAGCAGGTGGGGGTCGTACTGCATGATCTGGCGGTCTTTGAACGTCCCCGGCTCTCCCTCGTCGGCGTTGCAGATAAGATAGACCGGGCGGGCGTCGTTCTTGGGCAGGAACCCCCACTTCATGCCGGCGGGAAAACCGGCGCCTCCCCGTCCGCGGACGTTCGCGTTCTTGACCGTTTCGAGCAGCGCGTCGGTGCTCATGGTCCGCGCTTTGGCCAGCGCCCGGTAACCGCCGGCCTTTTTATAGACGGCGAGCCGGTGGGCGTTCTTCGTGCCGCGGTTCTTGAGGAGGATGGAACAGGCGGTCCCGAAGTGGGATTGGTCCTTGACGGCGGGCAGGACGCCTTTGCGGAGGGAGGCGATGAGGGCGTCCGTCTTGGCGATGGTCATGTTTTCATAGTAGACATCGTTGACCTGGATGACCGGGCAGGTGCCGCCCGAACCGAGGTCCTCGGCCTTCGAGAGCGTGAATAGCCGATCCGGGGTGGTTTCGCCGACCCGGACCTTCAGCGTCCGGCACAGGTGATCCAGGATCTTGTCCGCGCCCGCCAGATAGGCCGGGATGTTGGTGTCGACCGAGAGCTGATACTTTCCGACCTTCCGGGTGTTGTACATGGAGTAGTAGGTCGCCATACCGTAGGCTTTCGAATAGGTGACGCCGATGAGTTCGGCGACCTCCCGGATCGTTTGTTTGGACAGGAAGTTTCCGTTCCCACGCTGGGCCAGGTCCAGGGCCGGCATGATGACCGACTCCCGGCTCGGATATCTGAGGATGAGCCGCTTGATTTTTGTGGTGGTAGCTTCGCTGAGCATGGGCTTTTCTCCCTCTGGCTTTATTTCAATGCGTCCCGGACGGCCGGCGGGAATCCTTTCCTCGGGTCCGCCGCATCGCCGTCCAGGGGCTTTCCTTCATCGCCCTTATACTACGAATTTCGAACACTCGAGTCAACCGCCAAACCCAAACAATTTCGGCGGAGGACGGATGAGCGTCCGGGACCCCCAAAAAGGGTGCGCCCCACGCCGCCGTCTACATCCGCCAGAGATAAGAGACCTTGAAAAAGAAACCCCGTTTGGTCTCCAGGAAGCGGTCGGACGGGACATACGTTCCGTCGCCCCAGGCGGTCTTTTCGTAGAGCGAGCCATAGCCGAGGTGGACGACGGTGCCCGGGATGTAGGTGAACGAGGCGAGAAGGTCGGTCATGAGCCGCTCGTAGAACGAGTTGTATTCGACGATCGCCCGGAAGAACAGGTACTTGTTGGCCTGGTAGATGTTCTGGCTGCGGACGATCGTATAGTCGAATTCCTTCGTCCCGCCGGCCGAACGGAAGAAATTCGCGTAGGCGAGAGAGAGCTCCAGGTGGAGCTTCTCCGAGGGAAGATAGGCGACGCTGAACGAGGCGTCGCTTCCCCGGCCCTGATAAGGGGACTCGACGTAGCGGATCTTCTGCCCGTAAACGTAGCGCGCTTCGAGCGAGACCTGCTTCGTGACCTGGCTCGAGCCGATCAGGCGGAAACCGCTCCGGCCGAACCGCCGGCCCAGAAACACCTCGGTTTGATAGCGGCCGCCGGCGATCAGGATCGTATTCCGGGGCATGATCACCCGCAGGTCGAAGGTGTCGTACGTCTCCCAGAGGCCGCTCGGCTTGTCGCGGATGTTGATCGTATGGAAGAGGGGATCGATGCGGAGGAACGTCCGCGATTTGGGATAGATCATCGGCAGGAACCCCACCTTGAGGCGACTCAGCCCGTTCCGGGTGAGATAGCCGGTCTCGGTCAGGAAATCCTTGCCCAGGTCCTGGAAGGTGACCTCGAACAGCCGGTCCCTGGTTGAAGAGTAATATTGCAGGTTCAGGGCGTGGCCTTCGAGCTCGGCGCTCCCGGCGGAGAGTTTCGTCAGCGCGAAGAGCGCTTGATAGCCGAAGAAGCTCGAGGGGTTGACCCGGATATTGCCGTCCGAACCGGCGACGACGTTGTAGCGGGAGCCTTCGAACCGGCCGGTCCAGACTCCGCCGATGAAGCTGTCGCCGCTCAGGGCGTGTTTGTAGCGGCCGACCGTGACGTGGGCGTAGTCCTCCGCCGACCCCGACGGGAGCTCGTCCAGGGCGTAGATCGAGGCGACCGTGTCCTTGGGGCCCACCTTGCCGATGAGCTTGAAGCCGAGGAGCGGATCGATGATCGTCCGGGTATGGACGACGGACTCGAGCGGGTTCCCCGCCTCGGTCGCGGCCAGGGTGAATTTCTCCTGACCCTCGAGGAAAAAGGGGCGCTTTTCGGGATAGAAGAGCGCGTAGCGGAGGTTGAAGTCGACCTGTCCGGCGTCGGCTTCGACCTGACTGAAGTCGGGGTTCGCCGTGCCGTCCAGGACGAGCTGGGAGGTCAGCCCGTATTTCCCCGTCAGGCTAAGGTCGCTCTTGGCCTTCTGCGGCTCCAGCGATCCCTCCTCGGCCAGGCTCGTCCGCCCATAGGTGAAAGCCGGGAGAAGTTCGAGGAGCGTGTAGTGTTTGATCGCGGTGAAGTGGAGCGGACGCGTCTGGGTCAGGAAATCCAGGCCCCGGGCCGGGTCGAGGGCCGGGTAGGTGCCCGACTCGGAATACCGGCTGATGCTCCGCTCGAAGATGATGCCCATCTCGACGGGTTCGCGACTCCGGTAGCGGATGCTCTTGAACGGGATCCGGACCTCGATGGTGAAGCCTTCGGCGTCGATGCGGCCGGCCGAGAACCAGACGACGTCGACCTGATAATCCTCCACGTTCCCCTCGAACCTGGAGTCGGCCTGGATGCCGAGCGGGTTGACGTAGAACGCGTAGAGAGACTGCTGGTCGTTGAACGTGTCGAGGTTGAGGCAGACCCAGTCGTCCCCGGAGATCGTGTCGCGGGCGGCGACCGAGGCCTTGACCTTGGCCGGCTCCCGGTCGTAGCAGCGATAGGCGAAGTAGAGGTTTTCCTGGTCATAAGCGTAGAAGACGACCGTCTTTTCGTGCATGTCTTTGGCGAAGTCCGGCCGCCAGGTTTTGAATCCCGTCTCCGACGGCGCTTGTGCCCAGACCGGGTCGTCGAGGACGCCGTCGATCGCGGGCGGCGTCTCCGTGCGCAGGGGATCGAGCGGCGGCAGCTTTTCGCCGTCAGCGGCGAGGCCCGCGCCGGCGAGGGCGACGAACAAAGACCATGCCCCCATGGTCAAGCGATGTCCTCTTCTCATGTTCGTTCTCTCCTCTGATCGTCTTTCGCCGATAAACCCGCTCATATCTCCGGGCGTCATCGGCGCTCTAAGTGCCGGTTTCTCGCGTCGCATGGTGCCGCCCTATTCGTCCGAAACCTTACGCCCGTCTCCGCCGCCGGCTCCTTCGATCATCTGCGCCGTTCACGACCTTCTCCATCATTTCAAAAGGCGGCCTCGCCGGCCAGACCAAGTCGGCGAGAGGTCGCCCGGCTCGACGGGCGGCTCATGGGAGACGACGGGGGAGCGGCGTCCCGGCTGGCCCGGAGGCGGGCGCCTGGAGGACCCGGACAAGGGATTCTAGCCAAGCCTGTCCTTGAGCCGGGTCGCGTACCGCCGGCTGATCACATAGGGCTCCGCGACGCCCTTGAGATAGACGCGGAAGGAGTAGTTATACCATTCTTCGACGCGGTCGATGGCCTCCAGATTGATGATCGTCGAGCGGTGGATGCGGATGAAGTGGTGCGGGGGGAGGCGGGTTTCCCATTCCATCATCGACTTGAGCGTCAAGCCCTTCGTCCCGTCCGAGGTCAGGACCTCCGAGTAATCCCCGGCCGCCGTGACCGTGAGGAGGCTTTTGACCTTGAGAAACTTGAAGTGCCGGCCCACCATCAGGAACAACCGGTCGTCGGCGTCGAGCTTCCGAACCCGTGTGGGCGTCTCCTTTTCTTGAAGCTCGAGTCTTTCGAGGGCCCTCGCCAAACGTTCGGGATGGACCGGCTTGAGAAGATAATCCAGGGCGTTGACCTCGAAAGCCCGGATGGCGTACTCATCGTAGGCCGTGACGAAGATGATCCGGGCCTCGACATCGGTCTTTTCGAGCAGGTCGAACCCGGAGTCCCCGGGCATCTGGATGTCCAGGAAAATGACATCGGGATTCAGCTTTTCGATGGCCTTGACCGCCGAGGGGACATCGTCAGCCTCCCCGACGACGGCGATCCGGTCGTGCGTCTTAAGGAGCGAGATGAGGTCCTTGCGGGCGAGCCGTTCGTCATCGACGATGAGCGCGCGAAGGGTTTTATTCATCGGTCACCCCCTGAGGCTG
>Ga0316628_100002975_pt1 | contig 12852 bp, 14 predicted proteins | sample OWC_Aug_M2_C1_D5_FD_207648 | JGI IMG/M metagenome (GOLD analysis project Ga0316628, IMG submission 207648) | Wetland soil microbial communities from Old Woman Creek delta, Ohio, United States - OWC_Aug_M2_C1_D5_C | ecosystem: Environmental > Terrestrial > Soil > Wetlands | place: USA: Ohio...
TTGACGCCCCGCGCGACCCGGACGCGGTGATCGGGATGGCCGCCCGCCGGCCCCTGCGCGCCGGCGGGCTCGTGACCGGGCACGATGTGGCCGCCCCGATCGTCGTGAAAGCGGGCGAGATGATCACCGTCGTCTTCGAATCTGACGGCGTCTCGCTCTCCCTGCAGGGGAAGGCGCTGTCGGCGGGCGGCGTCGGCGAGCTGTTGAACGTCGAGAATCCGGCCTCGAAGAAGATCATTCAGGCCATGGTCACCGGACCCGGCCAGGCGGCGGTCGGCCCCGAGGCCGACGCGCTCAAGTCCCGCTCCACCCGCTTTGCGCTGCGTTGAAGGAAGCCTCCATGCGTCTGCGTCTCGTCGCCCTCATCGCCCTGCTCTCGCTGGGGGCCTGCTCGTCGGTCATGGAGGCGGTAAAGGGTCCAGAGCTCGCCCCCGTGGGCTATCCGGCCGCGCTCGTGCCGCGCGAGCAGGCGGTCGTGCCGCTAGTCTCCGCGCGCGAACCGACGCCCGGCCCGGCCGGCGCCAACTCCCTGTGGCGCATCGGCGCGCGCGAGTTCTTCGCCGACCAGCGCGCCGGAAGGGTCGGCGACATCCTGACGGTGCTCATCGACATCGACGACAGCGCCAAGACGACGAACTCGACCACCGCCTCCCGCACCTCGGGCGTCGACGCCGGTATTCCGCACCTGCTGGGCCTGGAAAGCAGCCTCGGCAAGATCCTGCCCGGCGGCTACGATCCGGCGAACGCGCTCTCCACCAACTCGAAGACGACCAACGCCGGCGCCGGCGCGGTGACGCGTTCGGAGAAGATCAGCCTGACGATCGCCGCAGTCGTCACCGCCGTGCTGCCGAACGGCAATCTCGTGATCCAGGGCACGCAGGAGGTCCGGACCAACGCCGACGTCCGGCAACTCACCGTCGCCGGCATCGTGCGGCCGGAGGACATCTCCTCGGCCAACACCATCCGCCACACGCAGATCGCCGAGGCCAGGATCTCCTACGCGGGGCGCGGCGACATCGCCCGGGTGCAGAAGACGCCGGCGGGGCAGGCCCTGGTGGAGAAGTTCTGGCCGTTCTAGCGCAGCAGCTGCGGCGCTTCCGCGACCGTGTGTGACCTAGGCGCCACGCGCGAGCAGGCGTAGCTTTGAAACCGAGGGCGCCTGAGGATCGGGTCGTGATCAAGGGTATCGTTTTGGGCGCGGCTGCGGCCGCGCTGTTCGCCGGCTGCGCGGCCGCGGCGCCGGCACAGCCACAGGCCCAGGTGTGGGTCATCACGCCGGCCGACGACAGTTGCCGGACCGACATCGACCTTGTCGGCCGTTCGGGCCAGGCGGCGCAGGTGACGCTGGTGTCGGACGGCCAGCACGTCGAGCTGCGCTTCACGAAGGACGACCTCCCCCAGCGGGCGTTCCTGCCGCTCAGAATCGACCAGAAGCCGTTCTCGAACCTCATGCTGCGCGTCGATAAACCCCGCCAGGGCGCGATGGTCCTCAGCGACGAGACGATCGAAGCGCTGCGGAAAGGCAAGACGCTGCAGATCGCCTGGCTGGCCGAGGAGCCGGTGAGCGCGCGGCTGGGCGGCTCCGAGCAGGGCATCGTGGACCTCAAGACCTGCGGCGCGCAGGTGACCGAGCAATGGAAGGCGCAGGTGGCCGCTCGCCAGGCGGCCAAGACGCGCCGAGACGCCGAGGCGCGCGCCAAGGCGGTGGCCGACGAGCAGATGGCGGCCGCAAAGGCGGCCCGCGAGGCGGCCGAGGCGACGAAGCAGCGCGAGACGGCCGAGGCCGATCGCATCCGCCAGCAGCAGGCCGAGGACGACGCCGACCGCCAGCGCGCGGCAGAGGCGGCTCAACGCGCCCGCGAGAACGATTATCCCTACCGCGATCCGTACGCCCGGCGCGCGGCGGGCCCCTCGCCCTGGTACGAGGCGCCCAGGGCCTACGGCTACTATCCGCCCGACGAGAACTGAAGCTCAGCCCGCTCGGCGGCCGCCCGGCAGCATTCTGCGCAGCACGTCGTCCTTCACGACGAAGTGGTGGTACAGCGCCGCGAGCGCATGGCCGGCGGCGACGACGATGATCGCCCAGCCGACCCACTCGTGCAGCTCGCCGATCTGGTGGTTCATGGCGCGCGAGACGGTCGGGATCGGCGAGGGGATTTCGATCCCGAAGAAGCTCATCGCCTCCCCTCCCGACCAGCGCAGGACGAACCCCAGGATCGCGGACGCGACGAGCAGGGCGTAGAGCAGGTAGTGCCCCACCTTGGCGGCGAGCTCGGCGAGGCCCGCGGCGGCTGGCGGAATCTGGTGGCCTGGCGCCAAGCGCCAGGCGATCCGGGCGATGATCGCGAGGGCGATGAGGGTGCCGAACGACATGTGCGTGAGGACCATCAGGTGCCGCGTCGGCCGGGCGAAGTCCTCCCAGGTCTCCGCCAGCGCGAAATTGGCCAGCACCAGGAAGACCGTGATCCAGTGCAGGCTCATCGCCACCGAGTCGTAGCGGGCGCCGTCGTCTCCGGTCGCGACACGTGCGGGCCTATCGGCTGTACTGCGGGCGTCCATGCCGTCTCCTTTCCAAGCCCGAGGAAAGGCCGAGCGGCGGTCGGGTTGAGCCGCGGCCGGCCTCAAAGACTTGCGGCGACGATTCGGCCGACTTGGGCCAGCACCGCATTGCGCTCGGTCAAGGGCCTGGCTGAGCCGGTTGTGTAGGTCGTGACCACGATGGGGGCGCGGCCCGGCGGCCACAGGACTCCGATGTCGTTGGTCGACCCGCGGCTTCCCGAGCCGGTCTTCTGGGCGATCTTCCAGCCTGCGGGCAGCCCCGCCTCGAGGCGCCCTTCGCCGGTCTTGCAGGCCAGCATCCAGGCGATCAGCCGGTTGCGCGAGGGCGGCGAGAGCGTATGGCCGAGCAGCACCGTCCGCAGGTCGCCGGCCATGGCCGCAGGGGTGATGGTGTCGCGGGGATCGCCCGGGGTCGATTCGTTGAGCGTGGGTTCGGTGCGGTCGAGCCGGGTCACGGGATCGCCGATTCCGCGGGCGAAGGCCGTGACGGCGGACGGCCCGCCGATCGCCTGAAGGATCAGGTTCGCGGCGGTGTTGTCGCTGAGCGTGATCGCCGCCTCGCAGAGGGCGGCGAGCGTCATGCCCTCGGCAAGGCGCCTTTCGGTCTCAGGGGAATAGGTGATGAGGTCGCCGCGCCCGTATGTGATCCTCCGGGCCAGGTCGTCGCCGCCGCGATCGACGTCCCTGAGGAGCGACCCTACGGCCAGCACCTTGAAGGTCGAGCACATCGGGAACCGTTGGTCGGCGCGATGGGCGAGGCGCCGCCCGCTGCCGGTGTCGAGCGCAACCACGCCGACCAGGCCGCCGCTGCGCTGCTCGAGGTCGCTGAATTCCGTTTCGAGCCGCCCCTGGCCGAGCGCCGGCTGCGCCAGCGCCACGGCGGCGAGGCCCAGAGCGGCGCCGCGTCGCGTCGGCATCAGGCGCGACGGCCGGCCGCGGCGGCGTTGCTCACGCCCAGCGCCTCGAGCGCCGCGCGCACGATCCCGTCGGAGTCGAGACCGGCCTGGGCGTACATCGCCTCGGGCTTGTCCTGGTCCTGGAACGTGTCGGGCAGAGTCAGCGTGCGGACCTTGAGGCCGCGGTCGAGAAGGCCATGCGCCGCGAGGGCCTGCAGCACGAAGGCCCCGAATCCGCCGACGGCGCCCTCCTCCACCGTGATCAGCGACTCGTGCTCGCGCGCCAGGCGGAAGATGAGGTCGAGGTCGAGCGGCTTGGCGAAACGAGCGTCTGCGACCGTGGCCGAGAGCCCACGCGCGGCGAGCTGATCGGCGGCCTTGAGCGATTCCGTCAGACGGGCGCCCAGCGAGACGATCGCGACCGCGGTCCCTTCGCGAACGATGCGGCCCTTGCCGATCTCCAGCGGCTCGGCGGCTTCGGGGATCTCGACGCCCACGCCCTCGCCGCGCGGATAGCGGAAGGCGGACGGCCGGTCGTCGATGGCGACCGCGGTCGCGACCATACGCGCGAGTTCGGCCTCGTCCGCCGCGGCCATAACGACCATCCCCGGAAGAGCGCCCATGTAGCCGATGTCGAACGATCCGGCGTGCGTCGCCCCATCGGCGCCCACGAGCCCGGCGCGGTCGATGGCGAAGCGCACCGGAAGCCGCTGGATCGCCACGTCGTGGACCACCTGGTCGTAGCCGCGCTGCAGGAAGGTTGAGTAGATCGCGGCGAACGGCTTCATGCCATCGGCGGCGAGGCCGGCGGCGAAGGTCACGGCATGCTGCTCGGCGATGCCCACGTCAAACATGCGGTCGGGGAAGCGCTGGCCGAAGGCGTCGAGGCCGGTGCCCGAAGGCATGGCCGCGGTGATCGCCACGATCTTCCCGTCCCGCTCCGCGTGCTTGATGAGCTCGTTCGCGAACACCTTGGTGTACTGCGGCGCGTGGACTTGGGCCGGCTTGGCCTGCTGGCCGGTGACCACGTCGAACTTGACCACGCCGTGGTACTTGTCCGCGGCGTTCTCCGCCGGCGCGTAGCCCTTGCCCTTCTGGGTCACCACGTGGACCAGCACCGGGCGGTCGACGATGTCGTGGACGTTCTGCAGGACGTGGACGAGGGCGTCCATGTCGTGGCCGTCGATCGGGCCCACGTAGTAGAAGCCCAGCTCCTCGAAGAAGGTGCCGCCGGTCACCAGGCCGCGGGCGAACTCCTCGGCCTTGCGGGCGGCCTCCTGCATGGGTCGCGGGAACACCTTGGTCACCGCCTTGCCGAGGTTGCGGATCGAGCGGTAGCCCCCGCCGGAGACGATCCGAGCCAGATAGGCGCTCATGCCGCCCACCGGAGGCGCGATCGACATATCGTTGTCGTTGAGGATGACGGTCAGCTGCTTCGTCGTCTCGCAAGCGTTGTTCATGGCCTCGTAGGCCATGCCGGCGCTCATGGCGCCGTCGCCGATCACCGCCACCACCTTGTTGTCGCGCCCGTCGCGGTCGCGCGCGGCGCAGAAGCCGAGCGCCGCCGAGATCGAGGTCGCCGCATGCGCCGCCCCGAAGGGGTCGTACTCGCTCTCCGCGCGCTTGGTGAACCCGGAGAGGCCGCCGCCCTGGCGCAGGGTGCGGATCCGGTCCCTGCGGCCTGTGAGGATCTTGTGCGGATAGGCCTGGTGCCCGACGTCCCAGATCAGGACGTCGCGCGGCGTGTCGAAGACGTAGTGCAGCGCGACGGTCAGCTCCACGACGCCCAGCCCCGCGCCGAGGTGGCCGCCGGTCTGCGACACGGCGTCTATCGTCTCCGCCCGCAGCTCGTCGGCGAGCTGGCGGAGCTGTCCCGTCGGCAGTTTCCGCACGTCGGCGGGCGAGGAGACGGTGTCGAGGAGCGGGGTCGAGGGGGGCATTGGGTCCTTACACACTCGGACGCTAGCTGGGGCGCTCTAACACGAAATCAACGCTCGCCCGCAGGAATTCGGCTCGCTTTCCGAACGGTTCGAGGTGGCTCTTGGTCTGTTTCGCGAGCACGCCGAGCCGCTCGCGCGCCGCTCCGACGCCCAGGATCGTGACGAAGTTCGCCTTGCCCTTGACGGCGTCCTTGCGAGCGGCCTTGCCCATCTGGCGCGGATCGCCCACCGCGTCCAGCAGGTCGTCGACGATCTGGTAGGCGAGTCCAAGGTCGTGGGCGAACGCCAGCAAGGCGTGACGCTCAGCTTCCTTGGCGCGGGCCATGACGATCGGCAGCTCGAAGGCGCAGGCGATCAGGGCGCCCGTCTTCAACCGCTGCATGCGGGCGACGCCGCCAAGGTCCTCGCGCACCCCAAGGATGTCGATCATCTGGCCGCCCGCCATCCCCCTCGCGCCGATCGCGTGCGCGAGCCGGGCTACGAGCTCCGCCCGGATCGCGCCGTCGCCGTGGGTGTCGGGGTGGGCCAGGATCTCGAACGCCGCCGTCTGCAGCGCGTCGCCCGCCAGGACGGCCGTGGCCTCGTCGTAAGCCCTGTGCACCGTCGCGCGGCCGCGACGCACGTCATCATCGTCCATGCACGGCAGGTCATCATGCACCAGGCTGTAGGCCTGCACGCATTCGAGCGCGCAGGCGGCGCGCAGCACCGATCGGTCCGGCAGCTCGAACATACGGCCCGTCTCGAGAGCGAAAAAGGTGCGCAGCCGTTTTCCCGGACCGAGCGCGGCGTAGCGCATCGCCTCCGTCAGACGAGACTCCGGCCCCTCCGCGCGCGGCAGGAGCTCGTCGAGCGCCACGGTCACGAGATCCGCGGCCTCGGCGACGCGCTGGGCGAGCGCCTGCATCAATTGAACTCTGCGGACTCGACCCCGGGCGTCCCGCCTGCGCCCATGACGATCTTCTCCACGCGCAGGCGCGCGGCCTCCAGCCGCTGCTCGCAATGAGCCTTCAGCGCCGCGCCACGCTCATAGAGCTGGATGGAATCCTCCAGCGGGGCCTGCCCGGACTCCAGCCGCGCGACGATCTGCTCGAGTTCGGCCAAGGCCTGCTCGAAGCTCAAGCTCGCGATGTCGGCGGGCTCGGACATGGACACCTCGCGGGGACGCTTGGCCTCAAAACTAGAGCGGCTCGAAGCGGCGCGTCGACCAGTATTTGTAACCTTCGCTGGCGGTCAGCCGCCAGCCGCGGCGGCGAAGCGCCCGCCCGATCATGAAGTTGAAGAATCCGTGCGCCAACACCAGCACGTCCTCGCCCTTTTCCGCGTAGCCGATCAGCAGCGCCGCGGCCTCGTCGGCGCGTCGCTCCGCCGCGGCGCGTGTCTCCTGGCCCTCGTGGTGATCCAAGAACCACCACCAGACCCGGGCGAGGAAGCCCCAGGTCATCGGCGAAAGCCGGATCCACGCCGGCCAGTCGGGCGGCGGAAGCGGCGCTTCGACGAGCAATTCGTGTTGGATCACCTTGCGTCCGCCGGCCAGCGCCTTCGCGCTCTCGACGGAGCGGGGGCGGGTCGAGGCGAGGAGCGGGCCGGCCTTCTCCACGATTCGGGTCAAGGTCTCGGGCGGCGTCTGCCCCGGCAGGATGCCCAGGACCTCATAGCTCGCCCAGAAGTCGCGATACTGCTGGGCGGTGAGCAGGACCTTGCGGGACAGCGCGGGCTCGCCATGCCGCGCCAGGATGATCGCGCCCATGCGGCGCTTCTGGTGCGCACCGGAAGATTCGGCGGTCAAAGCGTTCGCCATTCCATCCGAACGGCCTCGCCTTCGACGCGCACGAGCGACCCCGTCCCCTAGCCCGCGGAAAGGGCCCGCACGTGCGCAACCGCAGAGGAGCCCAGAGCCTCTAGGTCGTATCCGCCCTCAAGCGATGACACAACCCGGCCCTTGGCGCGGGCCTCGGCGACCGAGACGATCGCGCGCGTCGCCCAGGCGAAGTCCTCGGCCTCGAGGTTCTGGCCCGCTTCGCCGATCGGGTCGCGCGCATGGGCGTCGAAGCCGGCGGAGATCAGGATCAGGTCGGGCGCGAAAGCGTCCACCTTCGGCATCAGGGCCTCGAAGGCCTTTCGCCACGCCTCGCGCGGCGCTCCGGGGGGGACGACCACGTTGGCGATGTTCGGGCTCACGGGCTCGTCCGGATGACCGCTTCCGGGCCACATGGGCCACTGCTGGATCGAGGCGAAGAACAGACCCGGCTCGCCGTCGAATACGGCCTGGGTGCCGTTCCCGTGGTGGATGTCGAAGTCGACGACCGCCACCTTGGCGAGGCCCGCCGCCTGCGCGGCCTTCGCCGCCATGGCGACGTTCGAGAAGATGCAGAAGCCCATCGGGGTCGCGGGCTCCGCATGGTGGCCCGGCGGGCGCACGGCGCAGAAGGCGCGCTCCGACCCGCCGGCCGCGACGTCGCGAACGGCGGAGACCGCCGCGCCTGCCGCGCGTCGCGCCGCGTTCAGGCTGCCGGGCGACATGAAGGTGTCGGCATCGAGGCGTCGGACGCCTTCCCCAGGCGCGGCCTTGAAGATCGCCTCGACGTAGCGGGACGGGTGCACGCGGGCGAGGTCGACCTCCTCCACCAGCGGCGCCTCGCGCACCGCGAGGTCGAGGTCGGAGGCGTCCTGCAGCGCGTCGACAACCGCGCGCAACCGCTCGGGCCTCTCGGGATGCCACGCGCCCGGGCGGTGGTCGAGCATGTCCAAATGGGTATAGAGCTCGACGCTCATCACATCATCCTAACCTAACAGCGTCACACGACCGATGTCTGAACCCGTGATCCGGCGCGCAAGTCCCTGCGACGCCGAAGCTCTGGCGCGGATCGGGGCCAGGACTTTCGTCGAGACCTTCGGCCACCTCTATCCGCCGACGGACCTGGACGCGTTCCTGGCCGAAGCCTACGACGCCGCGCGCACCCGCGCCGATCTCGAGGATGCGGAGAAGGCGGCCTGGCTCGTGGAATCGGGCGGCGAGGCGGTGGGCTACGCCCAGGTCGGACCCTGCGGCCTGCCCCATCCGGAGGTGACGCCCGCGTCGGGCGAGCTGAAACGGCTCTATCTACTGAAGTCCTGGCAGAACGGCGGCCTTGGCGCGCGGCTGTTCGCCGAGACCATGGCCTGGCTTCAGCGGGACGGCCATCGCGATGTCTGGATCGGCGTCTGGAGCGAGAACCTCGGCGCGCAACGCTTCTATGCGCGGGCGGGGTTCGAGAAGGTAGGCGAATACGGGTTCCGGGTCGGCGGAACGGTCGACCATGAGTTCATCCTGCGCCGCACCGCGGAGAGCTTCGCCGAGGAGGCGGCCCGGCGCGCCGTGCGACAGACGAGCCCGGCCTGACCATGCGCCGCGGGCTGGACATTGGGACCCCGCGGCCCCATCCTTTCGTTCAAACAACCGTTCGCCGCCCCGTCAGGAGGGGTGATTCCCGATGTTCATGCGCTTCTTCACCGAGCTTCGCGAGGCCAAGGTGCCGGTGACGCTGAAGGAGTACCTCGTCCTCATGGAGGGGCTCGACAAGCAGGTCATCGACCGCTCGGTCGACGACTTCTACTACCTGTCGCGCGCGGTGCTGGTGAAGGACGAGAAGAACCTCGACCGTTTCGATCAGGTGTTCGGCCATGTGTTCAAGGGCCTGGATAAGCTGACCGACGGGATCACGGCCGACATCCCAGCCGAGTGGCTCAAGAAGATCTCGGACCAGTTCCTCACCGACGAGGAAAAGGCGCAGATCGAAGCCATGGGCGGCTTCGACAAGCTCATGGAAGCGCTCGCGGAGCGAATCCGGGAGCAGAAGGAGCGTCACGAGAAAGGCGACAAGGCGATCGGGACCGGCGGCTCCTCTCCGTTCGGCGCCGACGGCTATCACCCCGAGGGCATCCGGATCGGCCAGGACAAGGGCCGGCACGGCCGCGCCATCAAGGTCTGGGACAAGCGCGAGTACAAGAACCTCGACGACCAGGTCGAGCTGGGCACGCGCAATATCAAGGTGGCGCTGCGTCGCCTCCGGAAATGGGTGCGCGAGGGCACGCCCGACGAGATCGACATGCCGGCCACCATCAAGGGCACGGCGGAAAAGGGCTACCTCGACATCAACCTGCGCCCCGAACGGCGCAACAAGATCAGCGTGCTGCTGTTCCTCGACGTGGGCGGTTCGATGGACTCCCACATCAAGGTCTGCGAGGAGCTGTTCTCGGCCGCGCGCTCCGAGTTCAAGAACATGGAGTTCTACTACTTCCACAACTGCCTCTACGAGGCCGTCTGGAAGGACAACCGGCGCCGTCACGCCGAGAAGATCCCGACCTGGGACATCCTCCACAAGTTCCCCCACGACTACAAAGTCATCTTCGTGGGCGACGCGACCATGAGCCCCTACGAGATCACCTATCCGGGCGGCTCGGTCGAGCACTGGAACGAGGAGGCGGGCGCGATCTGGATGGACCGCGTGGCCCAGATCTACGAGCACATGGTCTGGCTCAACCCCACGGCCGAGCGGCACTGGGACTACACGCCTTCGATCGGCGTCCTGAAGCAACTGGTCGGCGACCGGATGTTCCCGCTCACCCTCGACGGCCTCGACAAGGCGATGCGCGAGCTCTCCCGCTAGGACGGGCGCGCCGATTGCGGGCGGAATTCAACGGCTTATGGTGCGCCGAGCTCACGAAGGGATTCGCATGACCGATCCCCTGCTGACCGAAGCCGAAGCCGAGGCGGAAGCGGAAGCGGAAGCGGAAACCGAAGAGGCGCAGGCGGCCACGAAGGCCGCCGTGTTCGCCGCCGCCGAACGGCTGTTCGCGATCAACGGCTTCCAGAACGTCTCGGTGCGCGACGTCACGGCCGAGGCCGGCGTCAATCTGGCCAGCGTCAACTATCATTTCGGCTCGAAGGACGCCCTGCTCTTCGAGATCTTTCGCCGCCGCACCGCCGAGCTCAATCGCGAGCGGGCGCGCATGCTGCACGAGGCGAACGAGCGCCATGCCGGCCATCCGCCCGTGCGCGAGATCCTGGAAGCCTACTTCGCCCCGCCGTTGCGCTGGAGCGATCCGGCCAATGACCGGCGGATCTCGATCCAGTTCATCATCCGCGCCCGCTCGGAAGGCACCGCGCAGATGCGCGAGGCGATCCAGAGCGACGTCTCGCACTTGGCGCGCTTCGCCGACGCCCTGATCGCCGCCCGCCCCGACCTGCCGCGCGAGACCGTCTACTGGCGGCTGCACTTCGCCCTGGGCATGGTCCACAACAACCGCTTCGCCGAATTCGACCGCCTGCACCACCTCTCCGGAGGCCTGACCCGCGAGGGCGATGTGGGGGCCCTGCTCAAGCGGATGCTGGATTTCGCCGAGGCCGGCTTCCTGGCGCCCGGCTAGAAGCCCTGCTGCCGACGACGGGCCTATCCCGCCCTCCGCCTACCCCGCCAGTCCCCACGCGAACCTGAGGTCCTCGAGGAACAGCCCGTACGCCTTCGCCTTGCCCTCGGGGTCGGGGATCCTGAGCACGTAGGACGGATGGTAGGTGACGACGCCCTGAGCCTGGTCCGCGAGTTGCATCGCGCGCTGGCGGAAGCGCCCGATCGGCGTCGACCTGCCGAACACCGACAGCGCGGCCGTCGCGCCCAGCGCCACGACGACGCGCGGACGGACGATGCGACGCTCGGCGTCCAGCCACCACCGGCAGGCCATGACCTCGCCGGCGTCGGGGGTCTTGTGCAGACGCCGCTTACCCCGCGGCTCGTGCTTGAAGTGCTTCACGGCGTTGGTGACGAAGGTCTCGGAACGAGGAATGCCAGTGGCCTCCAGAGCCTCGTCGAGCACGCGTCCCGCGGGCCCGATGAACGGTCGCCGCTCGCGCTCTTCCTGATCGCCCGGCTGCTCGCCGACGAACATCAGCTTCGCGTGCGGCGGCCCCTCTCCGGCCACGCCGTTCCCGCAGCGCCATAGGTCGCACCGGCGGCAGGCGTCGACACCGGCCCACACCGCCTTCAGCGAGGTCGGCGCGGAGCCGTCGTAAGGCGCGTCATCGTTCGTGCGACGAGCGGCGGGTTCGGACGGTCTGGTCATGGCGGACCTCCGTCCTCCAACATAGCCGGAAAGCGCGGGTTCCGGGCGAAGTCGCTTGCTCAGGGCGGCGATTGGGACAAGCTTGACGCATGAGCGAAGCCGCCTCCGCCAACGCAGATCAGATCGCCTACTGGAACGACCAGGCCGGACGCACCTGGGTGGAGCTTGGCGAACTCCTCGATCGCCAGATCGAGGGCGTGGGCCTGCGGGGGATCGAGGCGCTCGCGCCCAGGGCCGGCGAGCAGATCCTCGACATCGGACCGGGCGGCGGCCGCACGAGCCTGCTCATCGCCGAGCGCGTCGGGCCTCAGGGTCGCGTGGTGGGCGTCGACATCTCTCGACCGATGCTGGAGATCGCGCGGCGGCGGGCTAAGGCCGCCGGTGCGGCGAACGTCGCCTTCGTGGAGAGCGACGCCCAGACCTACCCCTTCCCGCCTGCTGACTTCTACGGGGCGTTTTCGCGGTTCGGCGTGATGTTCTTCGCCGATCCGACGGCCGCCTTCGCCAATATCCTGAAGGCGCTGAAGCCCGGCGGACGCCTCGTCTTCGTCTGCTGGCGGAGCCTGGCCGAGAACCCCTGGATGACGACGCCCATGGCGGCGGCCGCCGGCCTGTTGCCGCCCGGGCCGCCGGCCCTTCCCGAGCCCGGCGCGCCGGGCCCCTTCGCCTTCGCCGACGCGGACCGCGTGCGCGGCATCCTCTCGGGCGCAGGCTTCAGCAACATCGCGCTGACGCCCGTGGACATGCCGATCGGCGGCAACAGCCTGGACGAGTCGCTCACGCTCGCCCTCAGGGTTGGCCCGCTCGGCGCGCGCTTGCGCGACAATCCGCAGATGGCCGGGCCGGTCCGCGAGGCCGTCCGCAAGGCGCTCGAGGCCAGCCTCACGAACGGCAAGGTCTGGATGCCGGGCGCCGTCTGGATCGTGACCGCCCGCCGGCCCTGATCCATTCCGCGCCGCCGCAGACGAACGGTCGTTTGAAGGCCTTCCGTCACCGGGAAGGACTCTGCTAGGAGCACCCTATTGTCTTTGGTCCGTTGCAAGCGCCCTGCCGGCCTTGGCCCGGGCGGCGAGTGAGTCATTGGACGCCAACATTGAACCTGCCGACGCCGCGCCGGAGGCCGATGACCTACCCGAGCGCGAGGCCGCTTACGAGAAGTTCGTCTGGGACAACCTGAGGCGGAACTACCTCGGGAACTACCTGCACGGCATGCTGGGGATGACCGGCTTCCGGCTGGTCAATGCGCCCACCTTCCTGCCGGCCTACCTGCACCAGGTCTCAGGCTCGAACTCGATCGTGGGCCTGGGGCTCGCGCTTCAGCAGGTCGGCGGGGTGATCTCGCCGATCTTCGGGGCCACCAA
>Ga0316628_100002976_pt1 | contig 12852 bp, 9 predicted proteins | sample OWC_Aug_M2_C1_D5_FD_207648 | JGI IMG/M metagenome (GOLD analysis project Ga0316628, IMG submission 207648) | Wetland soil microbial communities from Old Woman Creek delta, Ohio, United States - OWC_Aug_M2_C1_D5_C | ecosystem: Environmental > Terrestrial > Soil > Wetlands | place: USA: Ohio...
ACCTTGAGCCGGTCGTTGCCCAGCACGCCGACGTAGAGCTCGCGGCCCTCGATGTATTCCTCGACGAGCGCGTCGGAGTGAATCTGATCGTGAATGAACGCGATCCGCTCCTGAAGGCCGCGCGCGTCGTCGACGACCGAGGCGTGCGCGATGCCGAGCGACGCGTCCTCGGTCGAGGACTTGACGAACAGCGGAAAGTTGAGCCTGCGCGGAATCCGCACGCGCCTGCCGCGCGGGAATACCATGAATTGGGGCGTCGGAATCCGGTGATACGAGAGAAGCTGTTTCGACAGGACCTTGTCTCGCGACAGCATCATGCCGCGCGGATTGCAGCCGGAGTACGGTTGATGCATGAGCTCGAGAAACGCGACCACGTGCTGATCGTAGGTGACGATGCCGTCGAACTCCTCGAGAAGATTGAACGCGATGTCGGGCTTCCAGTCGAGTATCGCCGCGCGCAGTTCCGAGAGGCTGTCGCTGATGCCGATCGGCCGCACGTCGTGGCCCGCCGCCTTCAAGTGGGAGATCACGTCGAATTCGGTGCGCCACTCGTCGATTTCCTTCTCGGTCGATCCTTCCAGGGAATTCGGCGGCACCAGCGTCGAGTGCACGAGAACGAGCACGCGCAGCTTCTTCACAGACTCACGTGCGGCAGTTGCCGCTCCTCGTAGGACTCGGCGAGCCGCGCGACCAGCCAGCGCAGATGTGCGCGCAACTCGCGCCGCGGGCCGCGCACGTACAGGTCCAAGGAGTCGCATCTGGCGACGACGAGGCGCAGCACCTGGTGCACGAGGTATTCGCTGAATGCGCCGGAGCGCACGATTTCCCGGCGCAATGGATTGCGCAGCTCGCGCACGACGCTCGCCGCCTTTTGCGCGTTGCGCCGCTGCGGCGCGGTCGTGAACACCTTCATCAGCAGCTCGTCGGCGCCGCTGCGCCTCGGCACCCTGTAACGCGAGTACTTGCGCTCGTAGTGTTCGCGCAGCGTGCGCGTATCCTCGGCGATGTCCTCGATGCGGCGCCGGTCGGTGACCACGGGATCCGTCGAACTGATCTCCGCGGCCAGATCGTCGATGTAGGAAAGCTTGCGAAACGCCGGCCATTCGCTGTATTCGCGCCGCCATGCGGATTTCGGCGTGAGCCATACGGCGAAGGTCTCGGCGAAATCCTCGGTGGGATGCGCCTGCGCGTACCATTCACCCAGATGCTGCACGAAGCGGCGGCTGCCCGGCCGCGGCCGATAGGTGTCCGGGTACGGCAGCGATGCCGGCCCGAACACTTCACGCCATCGGCGGCGGCGGCGCAGCCGGTACGCCGTGTCGATCGCGTGTCCCGCTTCGTGGCGCAGAATGCGCATGAGCCAGTTGCGGTTGCCGCCCTCGACCTCGCGCATGAAGCGGCGCTCGAGACGTGCGAGGCGCGGATGCGCGAGATAGAACGGCACCGCGATACCCGGCACGCCGTCCGGCGAGAACCATTCCTGCGCGAGCCAGCAATGCGGCTGAAAGCGGATCCCGCGCCGTTCGAGCTCGCCGTACAAACGGCGCACCGCGGGCGCGAGCAGCGTGTCCGCAAGCTCGAGGCCGAGATCGCAAAAGCGCAGGCTCAGCAGCTGTTTGTCCGCAAGGTCTTCCCAGGCGTGCGCTTTCGGGCGCCGCGACCGGGCGGGCGTACGGTGGGAGGGTGGGGTCGGCACGCCGAAAATTATAGGGAGGATCGGCCGGCCACGCCATGCGCGCCCCCGTCGGCGTTCAGTGCCGCGGCGCGAGCGCCGCTGCCAGCAGCCGGTCGGCCATGTCCTGCAACAACGGCCGCGCGAGCAGGGCGCCGCGCCAGCCGTTCGCAATCCCCTCCGCCCCGAAGACGGCCCCCGCGAGCTGCCCGAAAAGCGCGCCCTGCACATCCGAATTGCCGCCGCGGTTGACGATGGCGAGCAGGCCATCGCGAAATCCGCCGCAAGCCTGGAGTGTCGCGACGACCAGGCGCAGCGCGGCGAAAGGCTCCTGCGGCGTCTCGCCCGCGGCGAGCGCCGCATCGAATTGCGCAGCGTCAGCGCCCGCGTAGCCTTCCCACAGCTCGCGTGCTGCGGCGAGCAGGCGCGCACGCGGCGCGCCGCGCACGGCGCCGAGCATGAGCGCCGCGTAAACCCTCGCGGCGATGGCCGTGGCCGCCGACCGGTCGGTCAGGGCGGCGGCCGCCGCCGCCCAATGAAAGACCCGCTCGGGACTCGACGCGGCGAACAAGGCGACGACGCCCGCACGGGTCACGGCCTGGGCCCCTGCGGGGTCGGCTTGCGCAGCCGCTGTATGCTGCAACGCCGCAGACACCTGCGAGGTGATGCCGATGCATTGACCGGTGCAGGACAAATGACCTTCGAGCCGCCAGCGGCGGTAGCGGTCGCGCTGATCGGCGGCGTCGAAACCTTCCTGCGCGAGCAGGCTCTCCGCCAGGCACAGGCTCATCGCCGTGTCGTCGGTCCATGCGCCCGCGCGCAACTGCCAGTGCCCGCCGCCGACGAGATCGGCGATCGGTGCGAATTGCCCGGGCCTGCGAAATTGCAGCGTCGCGCCCATCGCATCCCCGCACGCAAGGCCGAGCAGGCTGCCGTGATAGCGGCCGCGCCACAGCCGCGCCGTGTCGAGGTCGAGGTCGAGGTCGCGCTGTTCCGCCTGCGGGCTCTCGGACCAGTCGTGCACATACCGCTCTTGTTCGGCAGTCTCGGGCACCCGCGGCCAGGAGCGCGCGCGCGGATTCGACTGCCACCGCCTGTTCAAGCTTTGCAGCGCCTCGGGGCCGCCAAGGCCGCCGCGCCGCAGCCAGCAGCCGATGACCGTGTTCGTGCGGCCGATGCCCGCGCGGCAGTGCACGTAGACTTGATGGCCGACTTCGAGCGCGCGCGCGAGGTAGTCGAGGATTTCGGCCATCGCCGCGGAATCGGCCGGCACGCCGTGATCCGGGATCGCCTTGCGCACATAGACGATGTAGCGCTCGTCGACGGCGCGCACCGGCGGCAACAGATGATCGTACGGCGGCAACTCGCCGGGCTGCGTCAGGTCGATGAAATAGCTGATGCCCGCCGCCATCAGCGCCTCCAGGCGGCGGCCGGCCTCGGCGGCATCGGCGGCGCCCGGATATTCGCCGGCGAGGAGCCGCCCGGGCTCGACCCAATAGCTGTGCGTGATCGGCGCCGGCGGCGCGACGTCGGGATCGCTCAGACGCTTGGCTCCAATTCCACGCCGCCGGCCGCGGCCGCCTCCGGCGGCGCTTCGCGCCGCAGGGCGTCGAGTCCCGCGAAATCGAACAATGCCGGGTCGGCGAGCTGCGACCCGGCGACATGGCGGATGCTCGAGAATATGGCCTCGATCCGCCCCGGGAAGCCGCTCTCCCATTGGCTCAGCATGTTCTTGATCACGAGCCGCTGCTGGTTCGGCTGGGATCCGCACAAGGTGCAGGGGATGATCGGAAATTCGCGTGCGGCCGCGTAGCGCTCGATCATGCGCTCCGGCACGTAGGCGAGCGGCCGAATGACGATGTGGCGCCGGTCCTCGCTCAACAATTTCGGCGGCATCGCCTTCAGGCGTCCACCGAAGAACATGTTGAGGAACAGGGTTTCCACGATGTCATCGCGATGATGGCCGAGTGCGATCTTGGTGACGCCGTTTTCCGCGGCGAAGCGGTAGAGCGCGCCGCGGCGCAGGCGCGAGCACAGCCCGCACATCGTCTTGCCGTCCGGGATCACGCGCTTGACGACCGAATACGTGTTCTGTTCGATGATGTGGTGGGGCACGCCGAGTTCGGCGAGGTACCGCGGCAGCACCTCCGCGGGAAAGCCCGGCTGTTTCTGGTCGAGATTGACGGCGATGACCTCGAAATTCACCGGCGCGCTGCGCCTCAGCGAGAGCAGCATGTCGAGCATCGTGTACGAGTCCTTGCCGCCCGACAGGCACACCATGACGCGGTCGCCGTCGCCGATCATCGAGTAATCATGGATCGCCTTGCCGACCAGGCCGCGCAGCTCGGCCTGCAGTTTCTTGAAATTGTTGGATGCGGTCACGGCTACGGCGCTTCGAGATATTTGCTTTCAAGATACCGCAAATACGCCGACGCGGTCAGCGGCTTGCCGGTCGCCTGCTGCATGAGTTCCTTTACGGCCAGGCGCGCGCCGACACCGTGCACGTTGTCGCGCAGCCAATCGAGCACGCCTGCGAACGAGCCCGCGGCGATTTCTCGGTCGAGTTCGGGGCGCGCCGCGCGCAGAGCCTCGTTCAACTGTCCAGCGATCACCGCGCCGAGCGCGTACGACGGAAAGTAGCCGAAATGCCCGACCGCCCAATGAATGTCCTGCAGGCAGCCCTCGACATCGCTCGTCGGGCGCAGTCCGAGGCGCTCATCGAGGCTCTCGTTCCACGCTTCCGGGAGATCGGCGACAGGGAGCTCGCCGTCGAGGATTTTCTTCTCGAGTTCGTAGCGCAGCATGATGTGCACGGGATAAGTCAGTTCGTCCGCGTCCATGCGGATGAGGCTGCGGCGCACGTGGATCAAATGCCGGTAGAGATTGTCGTCCTGCCATTCGGGACCGGAGACTTGCAGGTATTTCTCGAGCAGCGGCCGCAGGTAGGCGACGAATGCGCGGCTGCGGCAGAGGTTCATCTCGAACAGCAGCGACTGGCTCTCCTCGAGCGCGAGACCGCGGTCGCGGCCGACCGGCTGATCGCGCCATTGCTGCGGCAAGCCGAGGTCGTACAACGCATGCCCGGTCTCGTGCACGGCGCCGAGCAGGCCCGTGAAGGGATCCGCGACGTCGAAGCGCGTCGTCACGCGCATGTCCCCGGGAACGCCTTCCGTGAACGGATGCTCGCTCTCGTCGAGGCGGCCGCGGTCGAACGGGAAGCCCATCGCCTTCAGGACTTCCACGGCGACCTGGCGCTGCCGCGCGACGGTGAACTTGCCCGTCGTCGGCAACACGGGGCGCTGGCCCTGCAGCTCGATCGCGGCGTGGATCAAGCCCGGCAGCTTGCGCGACAGCGCCTTGAAAATCGTGTCGATGTCCGCCGTCGAAATGCCGGGCGTGAACACTTCGACCAAGGCATCGTACGGCGCGAGGCCGCGCGCCTGCCCGAGGAGCGCCGCCTTGTCGCGCACGAGGTGCACGACCTCCTCCAAATGCGGCGCGAACAGCTTGAAGTCGTTCGCCTTGCGCGCTTCCACCCAGAAAACCTCGGCGCGCGCGGTCGCCTTCGCCAGGCGCGCGATCAGCGACGGCGGCGTCGCGATCGCGTGGTCGCGCTGGCGGCGCATTTCGCGCAGGTTGGCCAAGGGCCAGTCGTCGAGCTGCGACGCGCCGGCCTCGGCCCGCTCAATGAGGCGCGCGACCTTCGGCGTCGTCAGCAGCGCATGGTGTTCCGTTTCCAGCGCCGCCAATTGCTCGCCGCGCACGTCGGCGCTGCCGCGCGGCATCATGACGGCCGCGTCCCAACGCAGCAGCGACAGCGCGCCGCGGAACGCATGCAGGCGCCGAAACTCTTGCTCCAATTGTTGGTAGGGGGTCAATGCCATGATGATTGCTGTCCGCGCGCGAGCGTCCGCGAAGATGGAATCTTACCAGACGCGCCGCGGAACGAGCCCGCGAAATCGTTTTTATTATATAAAAATCAACATGTTATATTTTCACGGACGGCGCCGGGGCGCGCTTCAGCGGGACGCGTCGCGCAGCGAGAACGCTCCCTTCTCGTGGAACGGCAAGCTACGAAACAGCGGCAGATCGAGGCGCACGACACCGTCGAGTTCGTAGTCGACGGCGCCGTCCGGGGCGTCCAGCCGCTTTGCGAGCGTCACGAGGCTCGTCGCCATGTTCGCGACGACGATCATGTCGAATCGCGTCGCGCCGCGCGCCGGAACGACGAACGCGCGGCTCGTCGCGCCGCTCGCGACCTGCTCGCCGGCCATGATCAGGTTCGCGCTCACGTGATCGACCGGCAGTGCACGGTCGTTCGGATTCTGGATGTCGAGCGTGACTCGAAAATTCTGCTGGAACAAGTTGCCGCCGAGGAGCCTCACGTCGACGACCGACAAGCCCGGCTTGTCGAAGCGCGGCGTGAACATCGAACAGGCGGACAGCAGCAGCGCGCCCGCGATCGAAATCGCAAATCGCGCCGTTCGCATGCGCTCGGAAGAGCGGCTCTTCGCGCGTACGCGTGGCACAATCGACATCGGCTTTTCTGTGGCGTCGAGGTTCACGGGGCGAAATGATACCGACTATCGGATCGAATGCACGCGGCGCACCTGTCTGCGGCGGGCGACGCTCGCGCGTGGAAACGGCCGTCATGCTAGGCTTTTTATCGTTGGGACTCGCGCTCGTCGCGGCTCCGAGCCGCGCCGCCGGCGCTGCGCGGCAGGCCGCCGCGAAAGCCGCGGCGCCCGCGTCGTGCCTGCCCTCGGGCGACGGCTATTTGCGCGCACGCGTCGGCGGCGCCATCGACGCCGACATCGATTGGCCGAACAGCGGCACCGTGTGCGACGGCGAGCCGAAGACGACGCCGGCAGGCATCCGCGTGAGCTTTCGCCGTGCGGCACCCACCCGCCCGAATCTCCTGTTCGTGTTCGGCCTCACCGGCGTACGCGAAGGGCAGTCGCTCACCGCGGGGCGCGTGAACCTCACGGTCTTCGATCAAGGCCGCGGCCGCGTCTTCAGCACCGAGGGCGACGGCCGCTGCACGATCGATTCGCTGTCGCAGCGGCGTGTAGGCGCCGGCCATACCTACCGCATCGAAGCGCGCGGCTTCTGTACCGAGCCCGCGCGCGCGGTGCGCGGCCGCGGCGACATCCTCGTCAGCCGATTCGATTTCGCCGGAGTGGTGAACTATGCGAACCCCTGAGGCCCGAACTCTCCACATGCGCGTCGCCGCCGGCGTTCTCAGCGCCTGCCTGCCGGCCGCGGGCCTCGGCGCCGCGGGCCTCGTCGCGGCAAGATCGGCACGCGCCGAGACGAGCGCTCCGGAGCCCCTGTCCGCGTTCCCGCAGAGCCTGCTCGCGATCCGCGAGGCGTCGGGCCGCGTCGTGAATTTCAAGATCTGGACCGCCGACACCCCGCGCCGCGACGCGCAAGGCCTGATGTTCGTCCGCGATATGGACGATCACGCCGGCATGCTGTTTCTGTTTGCCGGCGCCGATCCCGTCTATATGTGGATGAAGAACACGGTCATGCCGCTCGACATGGTGTTCATCGACGCCCGCGGCAAGATCACGCAAATCGCCGAGCGCAGGACGCCGTTCTCGCTCGATCTGATCCCGGCGCCGGCGCGGACGCATGCGGTGTTGGAACTCAAAGGCGGGATCTGCGATCGCTTCGGGATCGGCGTCGGCGACACCGTGCTCGCCGACCGGCTGACCGGCGCTCATTGACGGCCGTTGCCGACGGGGCGGCCGTACCCGCCGCCGCCGGGAGTCGTGATCACGAAGACGTCTCCGGGCCGCATTTCGGCCTGGCCGATGTACGCGAGACGCTCAATTTGGCCGTCCGCGCGTTCGACCTGATTCTCGCCGACCGCGCCCGCCGAGCCGCCCGCCATGCCGAAGGCGCCGGCGGTCCGCCCATTGCTGAGGATGGATGCGGTCATCGGCTCCAGGAAGCAAACGCGGCGCACGCCGCCGTCGCCGCCGCGCCACCGCCCCGCACCGCCCGACCCCGAGCGGATCTCGAACGACTGCAGGCGCACGGGAAACCGCAATTCCAGAATCTCCGGATCCGTCAATCGCGAATTGGTCATGTGCGTCTGCACGACGCTCACGCCGTCGAAGCCGGGCCCCGCGCCGGATCCGCCCGCGATCGTTTCGTAGTACTGATGGCGCGCGTTGCCGAAGGTGAAATTGTTCATCGTGCATTGACTCGCGGCCATGAGCCCAAGTGCGCCGTACAGCGCGTTGGTCACGCAGGTCGAGGTCTCGACGTTGCCCGCGACCACCGCGGCGGGCGGCCGCGGATTCAGCATGCAGCCCTCCGGCACGACTATTTCCAGCGGCTTCAGGCAGCCGGCGTTCAAGGGAATCTCGTCGTCGACCAAGGTGCGGAACACGTACAGAACCGCGGCGATGGTGATCGCGCGCGGCGCGTTGAAATTGTCGCCGCGCGCCTCGCTCGTGCCGGTGAAATCGATGCGCGCGCTGCGCGCCTTGGCATCCACGCGGACGGCGACGCGGATCCGTGCGCCGTTGTCCATCGGCAGCGTGAATTCGCCGCCCTTCAGCGCGGTGATCACGCGGCGCACGGACTCCTCGGCATTCTCCTGCACGTAGCACATGTAGCGCGCCACGGTCGCCCGCCCGTACCGCTCGACCATCGCGCGCAGCCCCTCCGCGCCCTTCTCGTTCGCGGCGATCTGCGCGCGCAAATCGGCGAGATTTTGCGCGGGATTGCGCGCAGGGTTCGCGCCGGCGGCGAGCAGGTTCCGCATCGCTTCCTCGTGCAGCACGCCGCCGTCGACGAGCCTGAAATTGTCGATGAGCACGCCCTCGTCGGCGATGCTCGCGGAGAACGGCGGCATCGATCCCGGGCTCACGCCGCCGATATCGGCGTGGTGGCCGCGGGAAGCGACGAAAAAGCTCGGCGCAGCATCGTCCAAGTACACCGGCGTGACGACGGTGATGTCGGGCAAGTGCGTGCCGCCGTGGTACGGATCGTTCAACACAAAGGCGTCGCCGCGGCGCATCCCCGGGTTGCGCGCGATCACCGAGCGAATCGACTCGCTCATCGATCCTAGGTGCACCGGCATGTGCGGCGCATTCGCAATGAGCGAGCCGGACGCATCGAACAGCGCGCAGCTGAAGTCCAAGCGCTCCTTGATGTTGACCGAGCAGGCGGTATTTTGCAGCCTGAGACCCATCTCTTCCGCGACGTTCATGAACAGATTGTTGAACACCTCGAGCAGGATGGGGTCGGCGCCGGTGCCGACCGCGGCCGCAGCTTTGCGCGGCCGGACGCGGCGGATGTCGATGCTGCCGTCGGCGTTCACCTCGGCCAGCCAACCAGGTTCGATCACGGTCGTCGAATTGGCGGCGACGATGGCGGCGGGGCCGTCGATGCGCGCGCCGGCGCGCAGGGCATCCGCGACATGCCAGTTCGCCTCACGCCAGCCCGCGGGTTCCTCGTCCGCGAGGCAATAGATGGGCCGCCGTGTCCGCGGTTCGGGCTCGTAAGCTGCAAACGCCGCGCGCGGCTGCCGCAGCTCGTGCAGGGTCCCGGCGCTGCACTCGATCGCGACCGCTTCGATGACGAGTTCCCTTTGCGGCATGAGGAACGAGAAGCGCTCCCGGTAGCCGCGCTCGAACTCCGCCCGCACGGCGCCGACCCCGCCGTCGCCCGCGTCCACCCCTGTGCCCAATTCGCAGGAGAGCGTCGTGTCCGTGCCTGCGTAGCGCACGAATGCACGCGCGACGGTGCGCAGCATCGGCGCCGTCGCGCCCTGCGCCTCGAGTTCCTGGGCGGCTTCGGCACCCAGCCGCTCGGCGAGCGCCCGCGCCTGCGCCAAGCCCGCGGCGTCCAGGCTGCGTTCGAGCGCGGCCTCGCGCATGACGGCCTGATCGGCGAGTCCCATGCCGTAGGCGCTCATCACGCCCGCGAGCGGATGACAGAACACACGCGTCATGCCGAGCGCATCCGCGACGAGGCAGGCATGTTGCCCGCCGGCGCCGCCGAAGCATTGCAGGGTATACCGGGTCACGTCATAGCCGCGTGCGACGGAGATGCGCTTAACGGCGTTCGCCATCGCACCGACCGCGATCTCCAACGCACCGGCGGCCGCGCGCTCGGGCGATACCGCCGAGGCCGCGGCGCTCGACATGCGCCGCGCCAATTCCGCGAAATCCCGCACGACGATGTCCCGGTCGAGCGGCTGATCCGCCCGCGGACCGAACACCGTGGGGAAGAATTCCGCGCAAATTCGTCCGAGCAAGAGATTCGCGTCGGTGACGGTCAGCGGCCCGCCGCGCCGATAGCTCGCGGGACCCGGGTCCGCGCCCGCGGATTGAGGACCCACGCGCAAGCGCGCGCCGTCGAAGCGAATCGTCGAGCCGCCGCCGGCCGCGATCGTGTGGATGCTCATCATCGGTGCGCGCACGCGCACGCCGGCGACCACCGTGTCGAAGACGCGCTCGAACTCGCCGGCGAAATGACTGACGTCGGTCGATGTGCCGCCCATGTCGAAGCCGATCAGCCGGTCGTGGCCGGCACTTTGCGCGGTACGCACCATGCCGAGGATGCCGCCGGCGGGACCGGAGAGGATCGCGTCCTTTCCATGGAAGCGGCGCGCATCGGTCAGGCCGCCGGAGCTTTGCATGAACAGCAGGCGCACGCCCGGCATTTGCGCGGCGAGTCCGTCGACGTAGCGCGCGAGGATCGGCGACAGGTACGCATCGACGAGCGTCGTGTCGCCGCGCGGCACGAACTTGCAGAGCGCGCTCACGCGATGCGAGACCGAGACCTGCGTGAAGCCGGCGGCGCGCGCGAGAGCCTCCGCGCGCAGTTCGTGGACGGGCTGGCGATAAGCGTGCATGAAGACGATCGCGCAAGCGCGCAATCCCGCTTCGTATGCCGCGTGCAGCCCGAGGGCCAAGGCCTCCTCGTCCAACGGCGCGACGATTTCGCCGTTGGCGCCGAGCCGCTCGTCCGCCTCGACGACGCGTTCGTAGAGCAGTTCGGGCAGGCGGATGTGGCGTTCGAACAGCTTTGGCCGCGCCTGGGTCGCGATCCGCAGCGCATCGCGAAAACCGCGCGTGGTCACGAGCAGCGTTCGCTCTCCCCGGCGCTCGAGGAGCGCGTTCGTCGCTACCGTCGTTCCCATTTTCACGCAGGCCACTCGCTCCGGGGTGACGGGCGCTCCCGGCGGCAAGCCGAGCAGCCGGCGTATGCCCTCGACCGCGGCATCCGCGTATTGATCGGCGGATTCGGAGAGCAATTTGAGATTGACGAGACCGCCGTCCGGACGGCGCGCGACCACGTCGGTGAACGTGCCGCCGCGATCGATCCAGAATTGCCAGCGATCCACCGTGGGGTGCGCCATCAGCGGGCGGCCGCCTTCGCGGCCAACGCGCGGCCGCGCGTTTCGGGCAGCGCCCCGGCGGCGAGCATCACGAGCCCATAGGCCGCCGCGGTCGTGACGCCGATCGCCTTGCCGAGGCCCGCGTGGGCGCTCGCAAGGCCGATGAACGCCGGGCACAACGCGCCCGCGGCGCGGCCGAAGTTGTAACAGAACCCCTGCCCCGAACCGCGAACCTCGCTCGGGTACAATTCCGCGAGATACGCGCCGGTGCCGGAGAAAATGCCCGACAGAAAGAATCCGAGCGGAAAGCCGAGCAGCAGCATCTCGGCGTCCGTGACCTTCATGCGGGTATAGCTCAGAACGAGCGCAATGCCGCAGGCGGCGAACACGCCGAACGTGCGGCGGCGTCCCAGCGCATCGCAAGCCCAGGCCCCCGCCAGGTAGCCCGCGAACGAGCCGGCGATCAACACGAGCAGGTACGCCGACGTCCCCATGACCGACAGGTGCCGCTCCGTCTCGAGGTACGTGGGCAGCCAGGTCGTGACCGAGTAATACGCGCTCATCATGCCGGTGCACAGCAGGCTCGCGAGGATCGTCGTGCTGAGCAACGGCGGTCGGAAAATGTCGAAAAAGCGGGCGCCGAGGTTCTCGCCGCGAAGCCGGCGCTGCTCGGCGAAGACCGGTGATTCCTCGACGCGGCGGCGGATGTAGATGACCAGCAAGGCGGGCAGGATGCCGAGCCAGAACAGCACGCGCCAGGCGATCTGCGGGGGAAACCAGTCGGACACGAGCCAGAAGCTCAAGGCCGCGGCGGCCCAGCCGATGGCCCAGCTGCTTTGCACGAGACCGGCCGCCTTGCCGCGATGGCGCGCCGCGACGGTCTCGGCGACCAGCACCGCGCCGACCGACCATTCGCCGCCGAATCCGCAGCCTTGCAGCGCGCGCGTAAACAGCAATTCGCCGAAGGATCGCGTGCAGCCGCTCAGGAAGGTGAAGATCGCGAACCACAGCACCGTGAATTGCAGGATGCGCACGCGTCCAAACCGATCCGCAAGGACGCCGGCGACCCATCCGCCGGCCGCCGACGTCGCGAGCGTAGCCGAGGCGATGTATCCGGCCTCGGCCCTGGTCATGTTCCAGGCGGCGAGCAAGGTCGGAATCAGGAACGTGTAGATCATGTAATCGAAGCCGTCGACGCCATAGCCCGCGAAGGCGGCGATGAGCACGCGGCGCTGTGTGGTCGTCGTTCGATGCAGCCAGCCCGTCATTTGCGGCTTCGCAGCGGGCGGGCGAGGACGGTCTTGAAGAATAAATCACCCTTTCTTCGCGCTTGGTCGGTTCGATGCGTATACGCCTGCGCGCCGCGCCGGCGTCATTATAGGTGAGCGGCGCAAACAAACGCCCGCGCACGAGGCGCCGGCTCCCTCCGGGACCATATGTGCGCAACCGAACAGATGCCCGTAATCCCTTCTTGCGATCTTGCGGGATCGGAGAACCATCCCCGGGGGCATCATGACCACCTCAGAGCCGTCGGCGTGCACATTGCGGTCGGCCGGCGAGCATGAGCGCCCGATCGACACGGAGTTCCGCTTGGCCGACGCCAATCGGGAACTTCACCGGCTATCGCAGTGCTTGATTGCGGCGCACGATGCCGAACGAAGCCACGTCGCCCGCGAATTGCATGACGGCGTACAGCAGATGCTGGTCGGCCTGCGGCTCAGCATGCACCCGCCGCCGCAAGCCGGCTCCGACTATCCGCAGCGGGAACTCGTTGATGCATGGCGCAGCCTCGTGCAGCAGGCGATCGATCGCCTGCATG
>Ga0316628_100002977_pt1 | contig 12852 bp, 12 predicted proteins | sample OWC_Aug_M2_C1_D5_FD_207648 | JGI IMG/M metagenome (GOLD analysis project Ga0316628, IMG submission 207648) | Wetland soil microbial communities from Old Woman Creek delta, Ohio, United States - OWC_Aug_M2_C1_D5_C | ecosystem: Environmental > Terrestrial > Soil > Wetlands | place: USA: Ohio...
CGGTTTCTGCCCCGACTTCCCCACCACGAGACCCTTCTGCAAGGGAAGCGGCCTGAGCTGGGAGGTCCGGCCGAAGGGGAAGGGCGTCAACTTCCTGCCTGCCGCGAGCCTGCAGGAGCCCTGGATCGCCCTCCAGGGAACCATCGATCAGGTCTGCGACGCCGCCGGGACCGAGGGCTTCGTGCGCAAGGTGCCACACGGGGAGATCGTGGTGCTCCCCAAGGTCGGGCACGGGTTCTCGGTGCCGCGGAACTGGCTGTCGCAGTTCAAGGAGGCGGTCGCCAGGGTGGCGAGCACGGCGCCCGCCCTGGCCGCCGTGCCCGCCGCGACCCCTGTGACGGCCGCCTCCGCGGCGGCAACGCCGTCAGCGGCCCCGTCTACCGACATCTCCGACCTGCCCCTGGTCGAGGTCCCGACCCGTGGCCGGGCGAACGACGTGCTCGCGGTCGTGATCTCCGGCGACGGCGGATGGGCGGGGATCGACAGGCAACTGGGCGAGGCGATGGCCGATCGGGGGGTGGCGGTGGTCGGGCTCAACTCGCTGCAGTACTTCTGGCAGAAGAAGACCCCGGATGTCGTTGGCCGGGATCTCGAGCGCATCCTCCGTCACTACCTCGCCGCATGGGGTAAGGAGCGGTTCCTGCTGGTCGGCTACTCGCGCGGGGCCGACGCGCTGCCGTTCATGGCGGGCCGCTTGTCCACGGACCTGCGTGCCAGGATCATCCTCCTCGCCCTCCTCGGGCCGAGCCCCAGGGTCGAGCTCGAGTTTCACGTCGGCGACTGGCTGGGGGGGAGCAGGGGCAGGGACGAGCTACCGGTGCGCCCGGAGGTCGAGAAGCTCGCCGGCACCCGCATCCTCTGCTTCTACGGCGCAGACGAGAGCGACTCACTGTGCCCGGCCCTGCCCGCGTCGCTGGCGACGGCGGTGCGCCTCGGCGGCGGGCATCACTTCGGCGGCGACTACGCCGCGATCGCCGAGCGGATCCTGAGCGAGGCGAAGCTCCTCCCGCAGTGACCGGAGTGGTCGGGGATCGCCGGGGGCCGTCTGCCGGAACGCCACCCGCCTGGCTCGGGTTGTTCGTCGTGGGGGGCAAGTGGAGCGCCGCGACACCGAGGTGTTCTACGACGGCGAGTGCCGGCTGTGCCGCGTCTCGCGCGAGTGGGCGAAGCGCCACGATGCCGGCGGGCACCTCTCGTTCCGCGACCTGAACGATCCCGCGGCGACCGCCTCACTCCCGTTGGGCGGCGAACAGCTCCGCGCCGAGATGTGGGTCCGCCTCCCGGACGGGACGCTGGCGAGCGGCTTTGCGGCGTGGCAGGCGGTCCTGCTTTCGCTGCCCCGCTGGTGCCTCCTCGCCGCGGTCCTCGGCCGGCCGCCCCTGCGTTGGCTCGGGCCTCCGGTGTATCGTCTGGTGGCGCGCCACCGCCACCTCCTTACCCGTTCCTGAACCGCATCCGCGCTTGCTACACTCCTGGAAGTGCTGGCCCGGCGCGGCCGGGCGGGGAGGCGGCGTGCTCTACGGTGGGAGGGTCCGGCTGCGGCCCATCGAGCGGGACGACCTGCCGCGTTTCGTGGCGTGGTTCGCCGACCCGGAGGTCCGCGCGCACCTGGCCCTCTTCCTCCCCATGGGCCTGGCCCAGGAGGAGCACTGGTACGAGGCGGTGCTCGCGAGGCCGCAGGAGGAACAGCCGTTCGCACTGGACGCTCGCCTGGCAGAGGCCGCCTGGCGGCACGTCGGCTCGGCCGGGCTCCAGAACCTGCAGTGGCGCACGCGCAGCGCCGAGATCGGCCTGGTCGTCGGCGACCGATCGGCGTGGGGGATGGGGCTGGGGACGGAGGCGACGGAGCTGCTGGTGCGGTTCGCCTTCGCCACCCTGAACCTCCACCGGGTGGCGCTGCGGGTGTACGAGGACAACGCCCCGGCACGGCGCGTCTACGAGAAGGTCGGCTTCGTCCTCGAGGGGCGTCAACGCGACGGGGACTACCGCGAGGGGCGCTACCGGGACGTTCTCCTCTACTCGCTGCTGCGGCCGGAGTGGAAGGCGCGCCGCGGTGAGCGCGCCCCGGCCGATGCCTGAGAAGACCTACGACGTGGCCGTGATCGGCGGCGGGATCGTCGGCACCGCCACGGCCATGGCGATCCTCAGGCGGCGCAACCTCTCGCTGGCGCTGCTCGAGAAGGAGGCCCGCCTCGCGGCGCACCAGACCGGCAACAACTCCGGGGTGATCCACTCCGGTCTCTACTACAGGCCGGGATCGCTGAAGGCCCGTAACTGCGCCGCCGGCCGCGAGGCGCTGTACCGCTTCTGCGCCGAACGGGGAATCCCGGCCGAGCGCTGCGGGAAGGTCGTCGTGGCGACCCGCCCGGAGCACCTCGACGCTCTTGCCGAGCTCGCGCGGCGGGGTGAGGCCAACGGCCTCGCGGGGATCAGGCCCCTGGGGCGCGAGGAGATACGCGAGCTGGAGCCGCACGCGGCCGGGGTCGCCGGGCTGTTTGTTCCGCAGACCGGGATCGTCGACTACGTTCGCGTCACCGAGGCGTACGCCGAGGAGGTGCGGACGCACGGCGGCGAGGTCATGGTGCAGGCGCCGGTGCGCCTGGTCCACCGCGACGGGTCCGCGATCGTCCTGGAGAGTGGCGCCGGAGCGGTGAGGTGCCGCAACCTGGTGAACTGCGCGGGCCTGCACGGCGACAAGGTGGCGCGCCTGGCCGGGGTGGCGCCGGGAGTGCGGATCGTCCCGTTTCGGGGCGAGTACTACGAGCTGCGGCCGGAGCGCCGCGGCTTGGTGCGCCACCTGATCTACCCCGTGCCGGACCCCGAGTTCCCGTTCCTCGGCGTGCACTTCACGCGGACGATCGGCGGGGTTGTGGAGGCGGGCCCCAACGCGGTCCTGGCGTTCAAGCGCGAGGGGTACACGCGGTGGAGCTTCTCGGGGTGCGACACCATGGGGACCATCTGCTATCCCGGTTTCTGGCGCATGGCGCGGCGCTACTGGCGGATGGGAGGGGGGGAGATGTGGCGCTCCTGGAACAAGCGCGCCTTCGTGCGGGCACTGCGGGCGCTGATGCCCGAGATCACCGCCGCCGACCTGCTCCCCGGGGGCGCCGGCGTGCGTGCCCAGGCCCTCGACCCCGACGGCCGGCTGGTGGACGACTTCCGCATCGTCCAGGCGGAGCGCCAGATCCACGTCCTCAACGCCCCGTCGCCGGCGGCCACGGCCTCGATCGCGATCGGGGAAACGATCGCCGACCTCGCCATCGGGAGCTTCGCGCTCGGCTAGCGAGAGGTGCGTGGCTCCTCGAGCTTCCCCGAAGGGTGCTCGGGGTGGCCCGCGGATGCCGTGACGTAGTCGAGGTTCAGGCGCGCGATGACCGAGATCGAGATCCGCTTCGGGCACACGGCCTCGCACTCCCGATGGCTCGAGCAGCTTCCGAACGACTCGCGCTCCATCGCCTCGACCATCGCCCGGGCGCGGCCGTAGCGTTCCGGCTGGCCCTGGGGTAGCAGCCCGAGGTGGGTGATCTTGGCGCCCACGAAAAGCACCGCGGAGCCGTTCGGGCAGGCGGCGACGCAAGCCCCGCAGCCTATGCACTCGGCGGCGTCCATCGCCAGGTCGGCGACATCCTTGCCGACCGGGATGCCGTTGGCCTCCGGGGCGCTGCCGGTGCGTGCCGAGATGAAGCCGCCCGCCTGGACGATCCGGTCGAAGGCCGAGCGATCCACGACGAGGTCCTTGATCACCGGGAACGCTTTGGTTCGCCACGGCTCGACGTAGATGACGTCACCGTCGGCGAAATGCCGCATGTGGAGCTGGCACACGGTCGTGCCGCGGCGGGGCCCATGGGCGATCCCGTTGATCACCATCCCGCACGACCCGCAGATGCCCTCCCGGCAATCGTGCTCGAACGCGATCGGCTCTTGGTTCCTGGCGATGAGGGTCTGATTGAGGACGTCGAGCACCTCGAGGAACGACATGTGAGGTTCGATGCCATCCACGGTGTAGGTCGCGAACCGCCCCTTCTCCTGCGGACCCCTTTGCCTCCAGACGTGCAGCTCCAGCTTCATAGGTCGTCTCCGATGCGTTGCTTCGCCGGCCTTGTCGAAAAGCGTCTTTCCCGTACCCCCGACCCCGGAACCCTGGCCCCGGTCATTTGTAACTCCTCTGCGCCAAGTGGACACCCTCGAACTGCAGCGGCTCGGTGCGGCGCACCGGCGGCCTCTCGCCTGCGTACTCCCACACGGCGACGTGGCCGAAGTTCTCATCGTCGCGCTGCGCCTCACCGTCGCTGGTCTGGTACTCCTCGCGGAAGTGAGCGCCGCACGACTCGCGGCGCTCCAGCGCGTCGATGCACATCAGCTCGCCGAGCTCGAAGTAGTCGGCGACCCGACCCGCCTTCTCGAGCTCCTGGTTGAGGTCGTCGCCCTCGCCCGGCACCCGGAGGTCGGCCCAGAAGCGCTCCTTCAGCTTGCGGATCATCGTGATGGCCTCGCGAAGGCCCGGCTCGGTGCGGCTCATCCCGCACCTCTCCCAGAGGATCTCGCCGAGCTCGCGGTGAAAGGAGTCCACCGTTCGCGAGCCGCGGATGCCGAGGAGCAGCGCGGTGCGCTCCGCCACTCCACGCTCCGCCTCGGCGAACGCCGGGTCGCTCGGCCGGCCGGCGTCCAGGCGCATCCCCGCGAGGTACTCGCCGAGCGTGTAGGGGATGACGAAGTAGCCGTCGGCCAGCCCCTGCATCAGCGCGCTGGCGCCCAGTCGGTTGGCGCCGTGGTCGGAGAAGTTGGCCTCCCCGAGCACGAACAGGCCGGGTATGGTGCTCGCCAGCCCGTAGTCCACCCACAGCCCTCCCATGACGTAGTGGGGGGCGGGGTAGATGCGCATCGGCACCGTGTAGGGATCCTCGCCCGTGATGCGCTCGTACATCTCGAAGAGGTTCCCGTAGCGGTCGCGAATGACCTCCTCGCCGAGCCTGGCGATGGCGTCCGTGAAGTCGAGGAACACGCCGCGGCCTCCCGGCCCCACGCCGCGTCCCTCGTCGCATATGCGCTTGGCCGCCCGCGACGAGACGTCGCGCGGCGCCAGGTTCCCGTAGCTCGGGTATATGCGCTCGAGGTAGTAGTCGCGCTCCTCCGTGGGTATGGCGGTCGGCGTGCGCGCGTCGCCCGCCCTCTTGGGTACCCAGACGCGGCCGTCGTTGCGCAGCGACTCGGACATCAGGGTCAGCTTGGACTGGTGCTCGCCCGCCTGGGGGATACAGGTCGGATGGATCTGGGTGAAGCAGGGGTTGGCGAAGCCGGCGCCGCGCTTGTACGCGCGCCATATCGCGGTCGCGTTGCAGCCCTTGGCGTTGGTCGACAGATAGTAGACGTTGGAGTAGCCCCCGGTTGCCAGCACCACCGCCTCGGCCGCATGGCTGCTGACCGCTCCGGTGACGAGGTCGCGGACGACGACGCCGCAGGCGCGCCCGCCCACCACTACCAGGTCGAGCATCTCCGTCCTCGGGTACATCTCCACCGCCCCCAGGCCGATCTGCCTGGAGAGAGCGGAGTAGGCGCCGAGGAGCAGCTGCTGGCCGGTCTGACCGCGCGCGTAGAAGGTGCGCGACACCAGCGCCCCGCCGAACGACCGGTTGGCGAGCAGTCCGCCGTACTCGCGGGCGAACGGCACCCCCTGCGCCACCGCCTGATCGATGATGTTGACGGAGAGCTCGGCGAGCCGGTGGACGTTGGCCTCGCGCGAGCGGAAGTCGCCGCCCTTGATCGTCTCGTAGAACAAACGCCGGGTGCTGTCGCCGTCGTTCTGGTAGTTCTTGGAGGCGTTGATCCCGCCCTGCGCGGCGATCGAGTGAGCGCGCCGGGCGGAGTCCTGGAAGCAGAACACCTCGACGCGGTAGCCGAGCTCCGCGAGGGTCGCCGCCGCCGATGCGCCGGCCAGGCCGGTCCCGACGACGATCACGTTGTGCTTGCGGCGGTTGCCGGGCCCGACCAGGGCCACGTTGTCGCGGTAGCGCGTCCACTTCTCCTCGAGGGGGCCGGACGGGATGCGAGGGTCGAGATTCATGGCAGCCCCCTACCTGACCGCGCCGGCGAGCACGGCGAACGGGATCGAGCAGTTTCCTGCGACGATGACCAGGGCGGCCGCCAGGGCGAACGGCTGGCGCCAGCGGTCGTAGGCGGGCCGGCTCGCGCCCACGCTTTGGAAGAGGCTGAAGAGGCCGTGATAGAGATGAAACCCGAGCGCGATCTGGCCCAGGACGTAGAGGGCCGCGATGGAGGGGACCGAGAAGCCCGCCACGAGGTTGTGGAAAACGTCGCCGCGCACGAAGTCCGGGTTGAGCTTCCCGAGCGTCTGGTCCAGAAGGTGGTAGACGACGAACGCCGCGATGATCGGGCCGCTCCACACCATCGTGCGGGCGGCGTAGTCGGTGGCCAGGTACTGCTGCCGCCGGTAGCCCACGGGCCGCGCCGCCCAGTTGCGGAGCGTGAGCTGCACCGCCGCCACGATGTGAATCGTCACCGAGGCAAGGAGCACGAGACGCGCCGCCCACAGCAGCACCGGCTCCACACGCAGCAGGCGGGCATAGCCGTTGATCTCGTCGCGGCCGAGGAAGATCTGCAGGTTGCCGAGCATGTGGAGGACGACGAAGACGAAGAGGATGACCCCGGTCACCGCCATCACGTATTTCTTGCCGATGGTTGAGGAGTAGGTCCGTGCAAGCCAGTGCATTCCCCGTCTCCTGAGGCTTGCCGCAGCACGCGGCCGCCGAGCGTGATGCCTCTTCCTTGTCAGGGGGGAACGTTCTCCTACCGCTGCCGGAAATCTAACCCCGCCACCGGGCTATGTCAATACGGAGTCGCGGTCGCAGTGCCCGACCTGGCGCCGCCACCGCTGAGCGGTCAGCGCCGGGCGGCGATCACGGCCATTGCGAGGAACCCCACGATGAGCAACAGGCCGCCGAGCGGGGTGACCGCACCGAGCCAGCGCGGCCCGCCGAGGGCGATCGCGCCCACCGTGCCGCTGAACACGACCGCGCCGACTGTCAGGCACGCGCCAGCTGCGGTCCAGGATCGGCGTGCCGTGGCGTCATGGGCGAGGCCGACCGCGAGCAACCCGATCCCGCCGATGACGAGGTAGCGCACGGCGGTCTCCCACAGAGCGAGCGCCGGTGCATCCAGGCGCGTCCGGAGGGTGTGGGCGCCCAGCGCGCCCGCGGTGACCGCCACGGCGAGGAGAACCGCCCCGAGCGGGAACCATTTGTTCCTCATGGGCGGAGCGTAGCGCAGCGGGTGGGGGACGACCAGAAGTGCGCATCAAGTCTCTGTTGGCGACAGGTGTCTCCGGTGCAGGGCGCTTCCGGGGCATGTGGTCTCGAAGCGCCTGAGACTGAGATTGGCATGCATATTGCATCGAGCAGGCCCCGTCATGGATAGATGCAATGCAATACATCGACCCCCAGGCCGGTTTCGCACTCCGGACCCACCGGAGGGCGCTGCGCCGGCCGCACGGGGGCCGGTAGGAGCTTGAGAGGAGACTCACCATGAGAGGTGCAGCATTTGTGCTCGCCTTGACCCTCGGGGCGGCGGCCGTCAGCGCGCAGACGTTTAGCGTATCGCTTGCCGGCGGCCGCGACGTGGGCGGAGGTGGCGACCCTGCAGGGAAAGGGCTGGCGGTCGTGACGCTCGACGGGACGAACGTCAGGTACTACCTCTGGGTGCGGGACATCGAGCCGCCTTCCGGGGCCCGCATCCTCGGCGGCCTCGCAGGGCAGGCCGGCACGGTCGCTTTGGACCTCGCGCCAACTTTTGCAAATCCTGCCACAGGAGTTTACGTGGCCGCCGGTTCGGCCACGGCCGACCTGGCGACGGTCCAGGGGATCCTGCAGCAGCCCAACGCCTACTACCTCGCCGTCCACAACGCATCATTCCCCGATGGAGCGGTCCGCGGCCAGCTACTGGGAGACGGCCCGAGCACCTTCGCTTTCGTCACCACTTTGATCGGGTCACGCGTGCCGGGTGGCGGCGATCCCACCGGCACGGGATACGCGGTGGCGGTCATCGATTCCACGGCCCTCTTCTACTACATTTCCGTCAAGGGCATCGCGGCGCCATCCGGCGCCCAGATCCGCAACGGCTCGGCGGGACAGGTCGGCCCGGTTCTGCTTGACCTGGCGCCGGTCTTCTCCGGAGGAACGGCCTTCGGAAGTGTACCGGTGACTGCGTCGACCGCCGCCCAGATCGCCCAGCGCCCCTCCGAGTCCTACTTCAACCTCACCGATGGGACGTTCCCGAACGGCGCCCTGCGGGGTCAGCTCAAGCCGTCCGAGACCGACGTCTACTTCCCCGTAGTCGCACGCAACCCTGGTCTCGGCACGAGCGTCTTCAAGACCGACCTTCGCATCCTGAACCTGTCCGACGACTCGGCGACGGTGTACGCAGAGTGGTACCCGAAGGGCGCCAGCGGCGCGGTGGGGCCCGCCAAGGTGACCCCGATCTCGGTCGTTCCCCGCGGCGAGGCAGTGGTGGATGACGCGGTGAACGTGCTCTTCGGCGCCAACGACCGCGGCGCGATGCGTCTCCTCTCTTCCTTTCCGATTCGTGCCGTCGTCCACAATTTCAACGACCAGCGCGCGGCCGGTTCCGGGACGTTCGGCCTCAGCCTGGACGGGCTCGGGTACAACGGTGCCGCTGCCGCGGGCGCCCTGGTGTTCAACTCGCACCGCCCCAAGGCGGACCATCTGGACTTCAGGACCAACATCGGCTACTTCAACCCCAACCCCACCGAAGTGGTCGTGACGTTCAATGTCCGGACCCCCGACGGTGCTCTTGTCGCTCCGCCGGGCACGCGCACGATCCCGGCGTGGGCCAATGATCAGGGCTTCTTCTACCAGACCATTCCCGGGATCCCGGCCGACAAGCAGACGCTGGCGAACTTTTTCGTGACGTTCACCGCCACGAAGCCGATCTTCATCTTCTCGGCGGTGGTGGACAACCTCACCGATGATGCCTTCCAGCAAACCGCCCTGTTGGTTGGTGCCGGGGTGACCGACGGTTCCACCGCGCCACCCACGGCCACGATCACGAATCCGACCGGCACCGTGACGGTGGCGGCCGGTCAGGGATTGAGCTTCACCGGGGCGGGGACCGACCCGGCCGGCTTAACCTTCACCGGGCACTGGGACTTCGGCGACGGGGTGAGCGCCGACGGCCTGTCGGTGACGCATACCTTCACCAACCCGGGAACGTTCACGGTGAGCTTTACGGTTACCAACGCCGCGGGGGTCTCGAGCGTGCCAGCCCAGCAGACCGTTTTCGTGACCGCGGCGTCCGCCGCAACCCTCTCCGCCATCCAAGAGCAGATCTTCACGCCGATCTGCTCCCACTGCCACCCGCCCAACCAGGGGATGGACTTGCGGGCGGGCAACGCCTTTGCCAATATAGTCGGCGTGTCCTCCGCCGAGCAGCCAGCCCTGATGCGCGTGAAGCCGGGCGATCCCGACAACAGCTACCTGTACAGGAAGGTCCAGGGTACCCCCGGAATCACCGGCTCCCGCATGCCTTTCGGCGGCCCGTTCCTTTCACCCCAGCAGCTCCTGCTGATCCACGACTGGATCGTAGCCGGGGCGCCCAACAACTGACTATGAGAAAAGCGATCATTCTCTGCCTCGGGGTGGCCACTCTTGCTGGGGTCGGGTGTGGGACCAAGAAGACGCTGCCGTTCGAGCCGGACGGGGGTCCGCCCTCTCCCGACGCCACGTTCACACGGGTCCAGGGGGAGGTTTTCTCCGTCAATTGCGCGCTGGCTGGCTGCCATGCGGGCAACTCACCGACGGGGGGCATGAACCTCACCGCTGGCGTCGCGTACGCGAACATCGTCGGCGTGCACTCGACCGAGCGCGCCGACCTCAACCGGATCCAGCCCGGGGACCCGGATCGTTCGTACCTGGTGAAGAAGATCCGCGGGGACGCGGACATCGTCGGCTCACCGATGCCGCTGATCGGTTCGATCACCGCCGCCCAGCGCCAGCTCGTCATCGATTGGGTGCGCCGTGGCGCCCCGAACGACTGAGGGAGACGCCATGATCGCGAAGGCCCGTTGGCTTGGGTTGTTGTTCCTGACGCTGGGCGTCGCCGCCCCGGCGCAGATCGTCCTCGAACCGGAGCTGGGCGAGCGCCTGGTCAATCTGCCCACCCACCTGACCCTTTCCTCCGACACTTTCCAGCTGCTGTTCACCCACCGTTTCAGCCAGACCGTCAGCGACGGGGGAGCGGGCAACCTCTACGGCCTCGACTCGGCGGCGGACATCGGACTCGGGCTCGCCCTGGGGTTCGGACACGGCTTTCAGGCTGACATCTACAGGTCGACGTTCACGAAGGAGTACGAGGCGGGTTTGAAGTGGACGATCGTGAGGCAGGGCTCGTCCTTCCCGCTGGGGCTCGCTCTGCGCGTCGGCTCCGACTACCGCTCCGCCACCGGGGTGACCGACCGGTGGGCCGGCTTCGCGCAGGCGGTGATCGCCTGGCGGGCAGCGGACTGGCTCGACCTTTTCGCGATCCCGATGTATGCGTCCGACACGCCGACGCTGAAGAACGCCGGCAACGTGGGCGTCGGCCTGTCGATCCACTTTCCCCGCGGCTGGGATATCGCTGCGGAGGCAATACCCGCCAATCGCGACGCTCAGGGTGCCAGCACCGCGTGGTCGGTGGGGTTCAACAAGAGGCTCCGCGGCCACGCGTTCCTGATCTACTTCGGCAACTCGCGGGCAACCACCACGGACCTCATCATCGGCTCGGACATCCCCGGCGGTTTCAAGAGCAGCGACGTGCGCCTGGGTTTCAACCTGATCCGGCGCTTCCCCGAGTAGGCGGCGGCCCGTCGCCGAGGAATGCTGCCGCTGGCGGTCCGGTTGCGCGGTCGGGAGGACCGCTTGAATTGGCGCTCCACGCCTGCGAAAGCTCGACCGTCGTTGGCTCCACGCGTTGCGCCGCGCCGGGCCCGCCGTGCAGTTCTGGCGGCGGCGTTCGCGGCGGCGGCTGCGTTGGTCTGGCATGCGGCGGCAGCTGCCGCTGACACGGCCCGTGTCGCCGGCGGCCCAGCGACGCCACGGGCAGCCGTGCCGCCCCCGACGGACGCCACGGCGAACGACGTGCTGGGGGCGGTGCGCTCCGCGCGCGGCGACGTGGTGCTGGTCAACGTCTGGGCGACCTGGTGCGACCCGTGTCGTCACGAGTTTCCGGTGCTCATGCGGGTCGAGAGGGAGTTTGCCAGGAGAGGATTCCGGCTGATCCTGGTTTCCGCTGACTTCGCCGGTCAACGCCCGAAGGTGGAGGAGTTCTTGGCGCAGCAGGGCGTCGGGTTCCCGACCTTTCTGAAGGCCGAGGACGACATGGCGTTCATTGCCGCGCTCGATCCGCGCTGGTCCGGTGCCCTTCCGGCGTCCTTTCTCTACGGTCGCACCGGGAAGCTGCGTGACTTCTGGGAGGGCGAGACGGGCTACGACGCTCTCGCCGGAAAGGTCAAGGCCCTGCTCGGCGAGAAGCCCGGGCGGGGTGCAGAGGGAGGTTCTCGATGAAGACGTCCAGAATCGCGGTCGTCGCGGTCGGATTCGGGGCTGCGGTCCTCGCCGCGCGCGCGTCCGCGCTCGCCCTCGGCGACGCGATGCCGGCCGCGAACGTCACGCTCACGGGCGTGGACGGACGCGAGGTGTCGCTCGCCCAGGAGGCCGGGAAGAAGGGGACGCTCGTCATCTTCTCGTGCAACCACTGCCCGTGGGTGAAGGCCTGGCAGGACCGGCTGGTGACGCTTGGGAACACATACAGCAGCCGCGGCATCGGGGTGGTGCTGGTGAACTCCAACGACCCCAAGGCGTACCCGGATGACGACCTGCCGACGATGCGCGAGCTGGCGCGCGAGAAGGGCTACGCCTTCCCGTATGTCATGGACACCACGTCCGCGGTGGGTCGTGCGTTCGGAGCCACCCACACGCCCGAAGCGTTCCTCTTCGACGCCTCGGGCAGGCTCGTCTACCACGGCACGATCGACGACAACGCGCGCGACCCCGGCGAGGTCCAGCACGCCTACCTGCGCGACGCCCTCGACGCGGTGGTCGCGGGGGCCAAACCGCAGATCCAGGAGACCAAGGCGCTCGGCTGCTCGATCGTCTTCCGCGGCAAGTAGCGGTAAGTAGCAGGATGAGGCATGGGCTGTGTCCGGTGGCCGGTGGTCAAAGGCCGTGATGCGTGCCCTGTGGTCAGTGGCCGGGGGTGCGTAGAAACCCGGTGCGGCGAGCACGCAAACCTGGGATTTGACTGGCGTTTCCGGGGAATGGTGTTTGGGCGAGCACGTCACCTCGGGCGATGACCACTACCGATCACCGACCACCGACCCCTGTCTCACTCGGGGACGAGCTTGGTGGAGAGGTAGCGTTCACCGCGGTCGCAGGCAACCGCCACCACGGTTCCGCCCTCGCCAAGCTCCCGCGCCTTCTCGAGCGCGACCGAGACGATGGCCCCCGTGGAGGGCCCGCAGAAGATGCCCTCCTCGCGCGCCAACCGTCGCGCGCACTCGAACGCCACCTCGTCGCCGATCCGCCGCTGCTCCGTGATGAGCGCGGCGTCCCAGATCGAGGGGATGAAGGTGCCGTCGAAGTGGAGCAGGCCCTCGATCTTGGAGTGCGAGCTGTCGGGCTCGATGCCGACGACGCTCGCCGCGCTCCCCCGGTCGCGGAGGAAGCGAGCCACGCCCATCAGGGTCCCCCCCGTGCCGGCCCCGGCAACGAAGCAGTCCAGCCTGCCGCCGGTCTGCTCCCAGATCTCCGCCCCGGTCCCTTGGTAGTGCGCGAGGACGTTGCCCTC
>Ga0316628_100002978_pt1 | contig 12850 bp, 12 predicted proteins | sample OWC_Aug_M2_C1_D5_FD_207648 | JGI IMG/M metagenome (GOLD analysis project Ga0316628, IMG submission 207648) | Wetland soil microbial communities from Old Woman Creek delta, Ohio, United States - OWC_Aug_M2_C1_D5_C | ecosystem: Environmental > Terrestrial > Soil > Wetlands | place: USA: Ohio...
CTGTTGGACGATCTGCCTGAAGGGTTATACGACTACCTGTGGGTTCGTCTGCATCCCTCTTCCTACTACCCGGCAAAATAGGGAGCACTTTCCTCCACCACCAAGGCACCGGGCGACCAGGCAGCGTGGTGTCTTGGCGGTCAGTCAGGGAAGCAGATCCTTGAAATAGGCCGCGGCGGCTTCCCAGTCGACACTCTCGTCGGGCTTGCGGCCCAGCCGATCGTAGAGCCGGCGCCTGGCCTTCTTGTCATCGACGGCAATCTGGGCGGAGACAGCCAGAACATCCTCGGCAACCTCGATAGGGATGACAATGCAGCCATCCCAGTCACAGCCGACAATGTCGCCCGGACGGACCATCGCGCCGCCGCAGCCGATAGGGGTCTGAACATCGATCAACTCCACTCTGCCGGGAATGATCGTCCTGCCGATACCTCTGCAAGCGACATTGCACTTTTGCATGATGACTTCGTCCGTGTCCCGGCAGTTACCCTCGGTGACTATTCCCGCGACGCCCCGGCTCATCATGTCGAGGCTGTTGTTGGAACCCCAGTAGCCGCACTCCTTGGCTCCATTCGTCGACATGACGATCACGCAGCCCGGCTTGAGGTGGCGGTTAACGTCGGCGTGCCATCCGCCCATCTGGCTCCAGATGGCGTGCTGCTTGAGAGCGTCTTTTCTTGACACGGGCGGCATGCGCCGGTTGGTGGGGGTGACGCGCATCGTAACGGCCGGGCCGAAAAACCTCATGCCCATCCAAAGCGGCCTGATCTCCGGGTCCATCAGCGTCAGGTCGGCCCGGTCCACCGCATCGAGGCCGTCGGTGACGTCCGTCACGCGCAGGAATTTGTTGAAGCGGGCGGCGATGGCGTAAGGGTCCTTCCGGGAGCCGGGAGCCGGTTGCGCCTGTCCTTCCGGCGGCGCCGCGGCAGCCTGTGGTTGCGTTGTATATCCTGCACCGGCCGCGGCGGCAAACGCGGATGTCTTCAGAAACTCGCGCCGCGAAGGTTGGGAATCGAATTGTTCTGGATCGGACATGGTTTTCTTCCTCCCCGGCCCGCGCCCGGCATCTGGGCCACGAAGAACGAATGTTGAGGATCGTTGGGGCGAGCGTATCCGGGCTCGACTCTTCCCGCAACTCCGGCGCAATTCTATATCAAAGCGCTATTCGCCCGCATAATCCGTAGCGAGCTTCAAAAAAACAGACCACGAAGACCGCAAAGCAGCCTTCGGCCGCAACCCAATCCGCACCGAATTTCACGAATTCATCCCCGGTGCAATTCGTGCAATTCGATGCTGATATTTTGAGCGTGCATCATCGCCGCTGCAACCAGGAAGGCCAAGGAGTTGGGCGCCACGATCACGAAAGACGTCACCGAGGTGATGAACGCGGGATGGTTCAGCGTCATCATCGACCCGACGGGCGCTTGCCTGGCTCTTTGGAAACCCAAGGCGGCGTAGAACTCCCTCACCAGCAAGGCGCCAAGACACCGATGACGGTGAACAAAAGAAGAGTCGGCACAAAATCCTCGGGGCGATTCTTGTCCTGGTGTCCTGGTGTGCTGGTGGTGGTCCTGAATCTCCTGCGTTTGAAAAACCAGTAAGCGAGGGAGATGAAGAGCAGCCAAGGCACGCCGGCAATCCAGGCATTGCGCATCTCAGGGATGAACGCCATGGTCATCAGGACTGCCAGGAGAAGTACGAGCCCTGCAAGCGACGCCTTCGGCACGGCACTGCCGGGCCGGTAGCGCAGGTGTGTGACGAAGATCATCACCCAGCAGAACATCGCCCCGAACAAGGCGGCGTCCAGCATATAGATGAAGGCGGTGTCGGCAAAGAAGTGCTGCAGCGCTCCGGCGATGGCCAGCCCGCCGCCTGAGGCGAGCACGGCATTGACGGGCACGCCACGGCCGTGCAGGCGGCCCAGGGCCGCGGGCGCCTGGCCCGATCTGGCCAGCGAAAACAACATGCGCGCCGTGACGTACAGGTTGCTGTTCAGGCTGGAGAGCGCCGCCGTCAGGACCACAAAGTTCATCAATTCCCCTGCCGAAGGTATTCCGATCAGCTGGAAGACGTGCACGAACGGGCTTTCGCTGATTCCCGCGGTGTTCCAGGGCATGACTCCGACAAGGACGGCGAGCGAGGTGATATACAAGACCGCGACCACCGCAAGCGATCGGTGTAAAGCGCGAGGCACGGTGCTGCCGGGCTCCCTGGCTTCACCCGAGCCGAGGGCAGCGGCTTCGAGGCCGTAGTAGCTGAAAAGCGCAACGCTCACCGCCGACCACACTCCTCCCCATCCCCTGGGCAAAAAGCCCCCGTGAACCGTATAGTCTTCCAAGTTGTGGCGTACGGCGCCGACCCCGATGAAGAGCACGACACCCGAAACAACGAAAAAGACGATGGCACCGACCTTGGCCAGGGAAAACCAGAACTCGAATTCGCCGAAGTTGCCCACACTGAGGGCGTTGATCCCGATGACCGCGCACGAAAATGCCGCGATCCAGATCCAGGCCGGCACCCCGGGAAACCAGTGGCGGCAGTAGATCGAAACGGCCAGGATCTGGCCGCCAACCGCGATGAGCGCTGCCATGCAATAGGTATATCGGGTAATCCAGCCGGCGAACGGACTGAGGTATTGCTCGGCGTAAGTGCCGAACGAGCCTGCCGTCGGATGCTCGGCCGTCATTTCCGCCAGGGCGCGCATCACGAGCAGCGTGATGCCGGCGCCGATAATGTAAGAAAAGATCACGCCCGGACCGGCCATCCGGATGGATAGGCCGCTGCCAAGGAAGAGGCCGGTCCCGATCGACTGCCCGACGGCGAGCATCATCAGGAGGCGCGTCGAGAGGGCAGGTTCCAGCCCGCTCTCCCGACTCTCGAGGGGTTTACTCAAAGGAGCCTCCCCAGGGCCTCGAGCGTGGCGTCGACGTCGCCGGGAGCGTTGTAGGCATGAAATGAAACCCTCAAGCCGCCCTGCCTCGATGAGACGATGATTCCCCGTTTCTCCAGCTCGGCCACGAGGCGCTCGGAATCCGGAGCCTCGATCACCACCAGCGGACCGCGGGAGTCATGCGGTGTTCTCAGTTTCCACCCGCGGGAGAGCGCGCCTTCGATGAATCTCCGGGCCAGACCGGCAATACGGCGCTCCACGCGTTCGAAACCGAGCCGGCGCAAAAGCCGGATGCCCGCGAGCGCGGCGTAGATGGAAGCTATCGGCGGCGTCCCGCTCTGGAAGCGCCTGGCGGTAGGAGAGGGACGGTGGTGCAGACTGTCGAAAGCAAACGGGTCCACCTGGGCAAACCAGCCGGTAAGGGTGGGCTGTAACGACTCGATCAGTTCCTTCCTGACGAAGAGGAACGCGACGCCTGCGGTGCCGAGCAGATACTTCAGGGCGCCGGCGACAAAGAAGTCGGCTTTCAGGGCGCGGACGTCGACGGGGCGCGAGCCGCAGGACTGGTAGTCGTCGAGCATGAACAATGCGCCCGCCTCGTGAGCCGCGTCGGCGATCCCGGCGGCGTCGTTGCGGAAGCCGTTTCGAAAGCAGACGTGCGTGGCAGGCACGATCAGCGTCCTGTCGTCGGCATGCTTCCGGTAATCCTCCGGTGTGTTGGTGCCGAGGTGGTCCGGCACCCATGTGATGCAGGCACCGCGTGGAACCTGCGCGAGCCACAACTGACCCATGGCGGGGAACTCGAGCTTCCCCATCAGTACCTTCGGACGTCGTTCGAAATCGAGGGCTGAAGCGACGGCGCTGATTGCGCTCGACGCGGAATACGTGATGGCTACTTCATCCGCGTCAGCGCCGATCATGGCGGCAAATTCCAGGCGCAGCTCCTCCTGGACGTCCACCCAGAGATCCCAGGGGGAGCCGCGCCGAGTCCAGCTCCGGGTAAACTCGTTCAATGCCTGCTTGACGACGTCGCTCAACGCCCCTTGTGAGCAGCTGTTGAGGTAGATCTTCTCGCGAAAGATCGGGAAACGCCCGCGAAAATCCGAGTAAATCGCCTCTGCATCGCGTGTCGACTTTTCAGATTCCGAAGTCAAGGTGATCATGGGCAGCCCGCTTTCCTCGCGCCTCTGTGCTCCGTCCGCTCGTGGATCGGTGGGCCGGTCCGGTGAGCACGCTTCCGGCGAATTCCGGTACGATTGCCTCGAAACCTTCTGCGGTCAGGAGCTTGAGAGATGCGATGGCTCAAGGATAGGGATGCACGGCTTCCGGCGCAAGCCAATACATTGGCTCTTGGTGTCCTGCGATCTTGGTGGTAAAAATCGGGCGGACAATTCATTCCGGAGAACGGGAGCAATCATGAATGGAATACCGGTTCTGGCCGTGCAGGCGGACTGCATTGCGCGCGCCTGGGAGGATTCGCTCGTTGAGCTGAACAAGAACGGATGCGACGTCCAGACGCAGTACGACAAGCCGGGCGATCCTCCAAGCAAAGACGCCACCATGCTGATCACCGTCCGTGATCCCCTGAGCGAGCCCATGATCCACAAGGACTTTCCCGGCGGGCCGGAAGATCTGCAGGAGTATGTCATGGAGGTGTGCGACGGCATCAAAGACCACCTGGTGCGCGACCGCCGTGACCCCGGGGACACACGCTGGGAATACACCTATCATCAGCGCCTCTTTCGCTACGAGGTGCCGGGAGTCGGCGCATTCGACCAGATCGATGCCCTGTGCCGGAAACTGGCCGAGACCTTCTACACCCGGCGCGCGCAGGCCGTGACCTGGAAAGTCTGGGAGGACAACGACTGCTACGACCCCGCCTGCCTTCAGAGCGTGTGGTGCAGGATCGTCGAAACGGACGGCGCCCAGGTTCTGAGCATGAATGTCCGCTTCCGCTCCAACGACGCTTACAAGGCGGCATTCATGAACATGTTCGCCCTCGTCCAGCTGCAGCAGAGGATCGCTGCGCGCGTGTCGGAGGCCACCGGAAAGGAAGTCCGTGTGGGCCGGTACTGTCATCTGGCGGACAGTTATCATGTCTACGGCTCGTACTTCCGGGAGTTCGAAGGCCGCTTCCTGGGAGCTCTCGACAGGAGGACCTTCGAGCAGCGCACGATGCGCTATGAAGATGTCCGCGAAATGATGGAGGAGGCAAAGCCGGCGATCCTGAAAAAGGCCGCCGCCATGGGCCGATGACCGTCGCGGCAGAAACGGGGAGGACGCAGGGACTTTACAGATCCCGGCTTCCGAGGTTGCAGTCGGCATCACCTGCAGATGCGTCTGTGGAGTTTTGAACCGCAAAGACCGCGAAGACCTCGAAGGATCCGAGGCCAGGCAACAGGGCGGGATACGCCTCTCTGGCCTCGGATCCTTCGAGGTCTTTGAGGTCTTAGCGGTTCACGCTTTTCTTGTCGCGCACTTATGTCGCTATGTATAAGATGAGAACGCCCTTTGCTCAAAGGCGAGAAGCGGCCATTGTTGCGGCCATCCGCAGCGCCGCTTTCATGTTCGTGGGGTCTGCGAGATTCCGCCCCGCGATGTCGAAGGCGGTTCCGTGGTCCACCGAGGTCCGAATGATCGGGATGCCGAGGGACACGTTCACGGTGTGCTCAAAATCAAGCAGCTTCATTGGGATGTGCCCCTGGTCGTGGTACATCGCCACCACGAGGTCGTAGCCTCCCCGCAGAGCCTTCAAAAAAGTGGTATCGGGCGCGAGCGGTCCTTCGCATCCGATGCCGCGCTCCCGCGCGATCTTCACGGCGGGGAGAATCACGTTCATATCTTCATCGCCAAAGAGGCCGTGCTCGCCCGCGTGCGGGTTCAGTCCACACACCGCGATGCGGGGCCGGTCGAAGCCGAGCAGCCTGACCGCCTCACGGCCCAGCTCGATCGTGCGCACGATCCGCTCGACACTGAGAAGGCAGGAGTCGCGCAAAGGGATGTGGGTCGAGACGTGAACGACGCGCAGGCGGTCGTTTGCGAGAAGCATGCGCGAATCCGTGGCGCCGCAAAGTTCCGCGATGAACTCCGTGTGGCCCGTGAAGCTCATCCCCGTGAGCGTTACGGCCTCCTTGTTCATGGGTGCCGTCACCATGGCGTCCGCCCCCCCGCTCAGGCACATCTCCGTCGCGCGCCGGACGCATTCGACCGCGGCCCGTCCGCATATAGCGCTCATGCGGCCAAAGACGCAGTCCTCGGCCTGGAGCACCACCCCGGGCTCCACCACCCTCGTGTTGGCCAGGGTATCGGGATCGATTCCGCACATCGTTCCGGCCTTCCTCAAAATCGACCTGTCGCCGATGACGATCCAGGAGGCGAGGCCGGAGGAGGCCGGATCCGACAGTGCCTTGAGCACGACCTCCGGCCCGATTCCGGCGGGGTCGCCGATGGTAACCGCAACGGCAGGTGCGACGCGGTTTCGCGCGGACATATTCAGGCCTCCGGGTTTTGGATGCATCTGCTGAGAAAGTCGACGGCCCTGCTCAGCGCGTCGGAAGCGCCGAAGCCGCCGGATTTCGTCGCTGCGGGCACGCCGTGCGCAGTTCCGCCGCCGATCGTGCCCCAGGGAATTCCGGTCGCGATCTCGCCTTCGAGCCGGATGGATCCGGCGCCCAGTGCCGCACACACAAGGGAAGCGGTGTCGCCGCCGGACAGCACCAGCCCCTGAGTATGCGGGAATTCCATGCCTGCGAGGAAGCCGCGCAAATCCTCTGCGGCAGTCCTGCCGGGTTCGACCCGCAGAATAACGGCGCACCCGCGCCGCAGCGCCTGCATTGCGCGCTTCGCATCGGCCGCTCCCGGGCGGACGGTCACAACCTCCCGGCAGGCAGCCAGGTCGTCGATCTGTCTCAGGGTGACGGGATGATCCGACCCGATTGCGAGCAGGACGGCCGTCCGGCCTTCAGTCATGTTCCCAGGACCCGGGCGACGGACGACACGCCCGTCGCCGCATCCGACCGAGTGTTCTGCAAGGCGGCGGGCCAGCCCGGCGGAGCCGACCCAGAGAACCCTTCGACCGAGCGAGCCGGCTGCGGCAATCACCGCATCCAGAGCGGAGTCCGAAACGGCATCGAACGTGAAGCACCTTTTCCCTTTCGACCGCTCATCCTTCAGCCTCTCCGCGAGACTTCCGATTCCTCCGGCGCTCCCGGCACCCTCGATGTGAACTAGCGCAGTCATCCCCTGCCGTTCGAGCAAAGTCGGGAGATGGACCGTCGGGGCCGCGTCGCAGGACGCCGTCGTCAGCCAGCCCCCGGAGATCCTGCGCCCCAGCGAGGGGAACGAGGGTGCGATCATGCACACCTCGCAGTCGAATGCCTTCAACGAAGCCTCGATCTCCGAGCCCAGGTTGCCGCGCAGCACGGAATCCACTTTTTTAAACACCAGGCGGCTTTGTTTGCGGCGGAGGAGGCCCGCCAGGACCGCAACCTTTTCCGCGGCATCGGCGGGGGCATCCGCGCGACTTTCCGTGGTGGCGGCAATTACGTCGGAGGAGCAGTCCCCGATTAACGACCAGTCCAGCAATGCGGTGGCCGAGTGCCCGAATGCCGCGAACTGAACCGCAGCGTCGCAGGCGCCTGTCAGGTCGTCCGCCACGAGAGTGCACAGAGGTTGGTTGCGATCGCCCATAAGGTGTCAGCCAAAGAGAGAATCCCGGCGTGCTCTGCGCCTCGGCGGTGAGCAGGTTCAACGAAGGGCTTTGACCATGCCGAGGACCTTTCCCACGATCAGGTCTTCCACCTCGGGCGCCCACGGACCCGGCAGTCCATAGTAGATCATCGACGTTTCCGCCTCGTAACCACCCTCGGCCAGGACTCGCTTTGAAGGAATGTAGGCAAACACGTCGTTCGCGTACGCGGCAACCCAAAGCTTGCGGGGCGATCCCAACTCCTTCTTGAGGCGTGTCGCGTAGTCTACGACGACCTCGCCCGACAGCGCCACCAGGGTGAGGTCGTTTCCGAATTTCACCACGCCGATGGGATAGGAGTAGCTCGCAGCCAGGCTGCCCTTCTTGTCCAGTTCTCCGAGCAGAATCTGCGCGTGCTTCCGGACATAGACATCCGGGCTCTGCAGCCGCGCCTGAAGGGCCTCCCGGGTAGGAAGCGGGGCAAACGGCAGGTCGGTGCGCTCGAACGCCGTGCGCAGCGGCCCGCGGATGTTCCTCATCGAATCCGACAAGGCATAGCGCACTGCCCGGGCGAGGGATCCGCCGTGCGTCCACGCCAGTTGAATCGTTCCCCGCGGATTGGGATTGGAGTCTCCGGCGCAGCCCAGCATGAACAGCGCAGTCGTTCCGGGTAAGGCCTTTTCCAGTTCCTCCTGAGCCACTCCCGCATAGTCGCCGTGGATCTGGTAGTTGCCCTGCGTCAGGGTCGTGTTATGGCACGCATAGCCGAACAGGATTGCGCGCGTGTCGCCGTCGGGCCGCCGGACCCGCAGAATCGTAACCTCGTGGTCCACCGGCCCCTCGGGATTCACCCCGATGACGAACCGCCCGTCCTTCTTCAGGCGCCGGTTGACCGCAAAGTCCACCTGGATACGTCCCAGCGACAGCTGCGCCGGCGCGAGGTCTTTGAGAGCAGCCCCGACCAGCTCCGAGATCTGCGACTCGAGGTGGGCGGTATAGGCGCGCACAGCTTCCGCCTGCGCGGCGTCCATGGGGTACATGTTGATGAGAGACTCGCGAATGACCGGGCCGCTGTGAGTGTGGGAGGAGGTGACGACAAGCTGACTTCGCCCGAGCCCGTAAAGTCGGCGGACGTTTTCGGCTATAGGCTCGGATACGGCCGCCGGCAGGCCCAGCAGGTCGGTCGTGACGATGACACAGCGGTATGCGGCCCGGTCTTCGAGCGCGAGTGCCTTGGCATGAAGCCGCTGGGCCGTTCCCTGCGACGGGCCCGTCCGGGCCGCATATCCCGCCATCCAGATCGGCCCGTCCGGCGTTATGTCCACAACGGCGACCCCCGCCTTCCACTCGGTTCCCGCCGCGCCGGCAGTCGGGCCGGCGAGCAGCAGAACCACCCCAAACGCAGTGATTCGAGTCAGTCTGAACATTTCGGCCTCCGCTGCGAATACCGCTGACACCCTAACAAATCCGTCCGTCGAAGCCAATCGCCAATCGTCAATTCAAAGCAGCGGTTTCAACCGCGCGTAACCGGACCGGCTGACCGGCAGCCTGGTCCCGTCCTGAAGAATGGCGATGCGGCTGTCCTTGGCATACAGCTCGAGTCTGGCGAGGCGTTCGATATTGAGGATATAGGAGCGGTGGATTCTGATGAAGCGGCCCTGATCGAGAAGGCCCTCGAGGTTGGCGAGCGTCTCCTGCTTGAGGTGCTCTTTTCCCCCCGTTCTGATGCAGACATAGTCGTCCTGGGCCTCGAAGTAATCGATCTTCTCCGCGGGTACGACGTGCACTTTCGACCCGTCGCGGATGAGGATGCGCTCCAGGGGCTTGCTGTGCTCGCGCGCGTCGCGCACGAGTTCCGCCACCGGAAGGCGCTCGCCTTGCGCCGTCCGGGCCCGTTCGAGAGCCTGCGCCAGGCGTTCGGCGCTGACCGGTTTGAGCAGGTAGTCGACGGCGTGAACCTCGAATGCGCGCAGGGCGTACTGATCGTAGGCGGTGACGAAAATGACTGCAGGGGCGGGCTCGATCAGCTCCAGCACCTCGAAGCCGTTGAGCTTCGGCATCTGAATGTCCAGGAATATCAGGTCCGGCCTGCATTCGCTTACCGCCTTGACCGCCTCGAATCCGTTCGCGCACTCCGCGGCGACTTCGATGTCGGGGTGGCCGGCCAGGTGTTCGCGGATTATGGCGCGCGCCAAGTCTTCGTCGTCGACGATGACGACCTTGAGTTTAGGCGTTGGGCACTCTCTCATCGCTCGATTTTTCCTTTGCGGGCAGGGATACGACCACCCGGAAACGCCTTTCGCCCGGCTCCACTTCGAGCCAGGCGTCCGCTCCGTAGACGGTATCCAGGCGCCCGCGGACATTTGCCAGCCCGATCCCGCTTCCGTTTCGCCTCGGGCGGTCCGGGTCGCAGGGATTCTCGACGGTTATGCGCAGGCGCGCGCCGGGTCGCGCGGCCGAAATCCCGATTTCGCCCCCTTCGACCAGCTGCGCGATTCCGTGGTGGATTGCGTTCTCCATGAGCGGCTGGAGAAGAAGGGGAGGGACGAGGCACGATCTGCTGGCATCGTCGATGTCCTTGCGTATTTTCAAACGGGGGCCGAGCCGGACCTGCTCGATGGTAAGGAAGCTGAACGCGAGGCCGAATTCCTCGTCCAGCGTGATGCTGGATCGCCCCCCGAGGTCGATGCTCTTGCGCAGGAAGTCGGCGAGCATCTGGCACATGGTCCGCGAAGCGGAAGGATCGATGGCGGTCAGCGCGCTGATGGAGTTGAGACTGTTGAAAAGAAAGTGCGGATCGATCTGGGCCCGCAGGGCCCTCAGTTCGGCTTCGCGGGCCAGCACTTTCATCTCCAGCGCGCGGCGCTCCGCTTCGCGGGAGGTCTCGATAGTGCTCAGCAGGTAGTGCCCTACGACGGCAAGAACAAACAGGAGGGCGCCGATTCCCATGAGAAGCGGAGTCTGGGCGCGGTAGTGCTCCTCGATGGCGCTGAACGACGGGAAGGCGGACAGTGCAAAAGCCAGCACTCTGCCCAGCAAGGTCCAGAGCGATCCGGAGAAGATCGCGGCCACGCCCTGGATGCCGAAGAGCATGATCATTCCCGTCTTCTCGAGCGGAAACGACCTGCAAAGATACCAGGCGGAAAGGCAAAGGAACGAGTAGACCAGCGTCATCGGGAGGGCGAGAAGGGCGGCTTCTTTCCAGTCCAGACGCCCTACGAAGACGAACAGGCCCGTCAGCAGGACGGCTACCGGAAGCCAGGCGCTCAGGTAGAGAAGCAGGCGGTCCCTCGCGGCGAGTATGGGGTGCATGGCTCAATTCCGGATCTCGATCCCGCCCATCATAACAAAGCTTTTGATCAGCAGACGCTGGTTCGAGGGAATTATTGGAGCGCGAGAGGAGTCCGTCATGCCGCCCATGAACGGGAAACCTTCCAGTTTCACCGCCCACCCCTCCGGGACCCGTATCTCGATGCCGCCCCAGAAGGCGAAGGCATTGATCACCGCCCGATCGACCTTGATCGTCGCCTGGCGCAGGTCGATGTTGCATCCGCCCAGAATGGCCGTGACGTCGCCGCCTCTGAAATCCTGGGTGTCGCAGGTCTTTTCCACGCCACCCATGATGGCCGTGGCCGACAGCACGGATTCTCCGTCCGAAGGCGCTTTTTCGCGCATTACGGCCTGCCAGGCGATGAAGATCCCGACCGCGACCAGGGCCAACGGCCAGATCAGGTGAACGCTGAAGTGCACCACGTGAAGAGTGTCGAGGAGCAGGATCGAGCCGACGCCAAAAACTATTCCGCCGAACAGGCGGCCTTCGGGTGTTTCACAGTCGAGCAGCTTCGCCAGCCCGATGGCCATGAGCGCCAGCGGCCAGAAGCGCAGAAACTGGTCTGCGGCCACGATATTGAGGTTGTCGAGCGCGAAAAGCACTCCGACGAAGATGACGATGATCCCAAACACCAGCTGCGGCGTCGGTCGGCGGCCCGATTTGTCGTCCATGATCTCCTCCGCTTGAACAGCATCGGCTCTGCTCGTGCCGCGGTCAGCCCAGGATCAGCGGCAGCAGGAGCCAGGTCTGGCACACGGATCCGAGAGTGAGCGCCGCGCAGTGCTGGTAGACCAGCAATGCTGCGAAAACGATTGCCGCAGCGCCGCCCACAAGCGGTATGCTGACCGGCCCTCTGTCATTGGTGCTCATGGCGTTCTCCGCGATGCTTCTCACGATTTCAGAATACGAGCAGGGCCGCCGCATTGCACACGGTTTTCGGCCAGCGGCAGACAAGGATCGGTGAACGGCCCGAATCGGGCAGGGAAAAGCCTTGCGCCGAATTACGCGAATTCGTGAAATTCGGTGCTTACTGCCTGCGGTTCTCGGCGGCGAGTTTGAGGATCTGCTGGTAGACGGCGTCCGCAAGGTCGGTGTTGTGCTGAACGCCCGCCTGGTCGACCTGGTCGAGCGCGCTCTGCATCTGCGCGACGAGCCGGCGCAGGTTTTCCTCCTGCGCATTCCTCGGCTTCCCGTCGCCGAGGCTTTTTCGCAGCTCGTCGACGGCGGCGGCGGCCTTGGCGCGGGTCGCCTGGGCATCGGTCTTCCACATCTGTACCATATCCCCGTACCCTTTTTCGTGGCAGGTTTCGCACTGGGCGGAGACTGGTGTGGAAGAGGGCTTGCCGAGGTCGTGGCACGCTTCGCAGCCGACGTCGGCCATAACGGACGGAGGAGTCTTTTGCAGGCCGGGCAGCGCAGGACCATTACCTTCGCGAAACCGGTTCTGGGGCGTATGGCAGCCCTCGCAACTGCCCACCGGGGCGTTGCCGCCGTTGTGGCAGGAGCTGCACCTCAATTGAGCGTGTATGCCTTCGAGCTTGTAGGGGTGCTCCGGGGTGATCTGCTGAAAGATGTTGGGCGTCCCAGCCTGCGGCAGTGCCTGCTGGAATTCGTGGCACACGTTGCAGTCCCTGCGGATGATTCCCCTGTCGTTGCTGACGTGCTTGCCGTCGTGGCAGCGGAAACACCCGTCGAAGATCATGTGCCCGATGTTATCCGGATACGTGCGCCAGTCGATGTTCATCCGGGGGAAGAAATTCCGGCGGTAGATCACCCGGACTTCGTCGATCGTCTGGTTGATATCACCCTTGCGCTCTTCCGCCAGCGTGGGATTCAGCTTTGCATACGCGTCCCGGATGTAGGTGGAAATGCGCGCGTCCGCCTCTTCCTCCGAAGAGTAGGGGACCGTCAGCGCCTCGACCGCGATCTTCTTTGCGTAGGG
>Ga0316628_100002979_pt1 | contig 12849 bp, 14 predicted proteins | sample OWC_Aug_M2_C1_D5_FD_207648 | JGI IMG/M metagenome (GOLD analysis project Ga0316628, IMG submission 207648) | Wetland soil microbial communities from Old Woman Creek delta, Ohio, United States - OWC_Aug_M2_C1_D5_C | ecosystem: Environmental > Terrestrial > Soil > Wetlands | place: USA: Ohio...
AGAAGAACTTGAGGTTGACTTTCAAGGGACACCCCTTCCTTTCCTCTGGAGCACTCTCCATATATGAGTGTGCTGGCAGCGGATATGAGCGGCCGTGAAGATGCCATTGCAGCCGGTCTCTTAAACTCTCCCGCCCACCCCACCTATTCCACTGGAAAAAACGCATCCACGCCATCTACCATGGAGGCGGGATTTCAATCGATTTTGAACTCTCGCTTCTTCTCCTCTACCCTCTTTTCCAACCTGGCCGAGAGAAGCCAAGCCAAATACTCGATTCTATCTTGGTTTTGAACGAACTTTGCCTTGCTGTCCGTATCCATTAGCCGATCAAATTCCCGGTACTTCCTCACAGTGTCGCCAAGATAAAAGATACCCGCCAACAGCAGAATCGGTCCAATGACGAGCACCCAAACATTCCATTGCCCTATTTTATTCTGAACCAGATCGCAAGCGAAATCGGGAGGCATTGAACAGGTTTGCGGAAGCACATAATGCAGTATCGCGATGATGGTCAGAAAGAGGCCTGCGATAGTGATCATGGCAGCGACTTCCCGCCGCCATTCCCGATACCGCCGCATACTTGGCTGTAAGTGAGCTGGCGTTTAATAGATTTTGGAATCAACCGGACCAAGCTTAGAACGGTCTCAGCACGCCCCCTCAAGGCACTCCGACTATGAATTTTGATGATTTCAGCGGCTTCCTTTAGATGGTAGTCGATTGAGACGTCTTCCAAGCGAAATGGAGGGGGGTGGGGTCTCTTGTCGATTTAGCGCGATCCTTCACGGGCGCGACGGTCCGGAAGTTCGTGCCCCTCCTCACAGTTCTTGATTATTTTCACCTACGATTTAGTAAGTCATATACTCCCGCGTCGCCCTTGCCTTTCTAGACGTCTGGCTGAGAGGTCTGGTAACCATCATGGTAACAAAGCAGACAGCTACAGGTAACCAATATGCTTCAGAAAGGGCTTTATGTCTACCAAAGTTACGGCTCGCTCACCCCCCACTTCACTATACTCATTTGATGATGAGTGCGTCGTGAAGGAGATGTTAAGATGAATATCGTCGAAGGTAAAGGTCACCATCGCTCTCGGGCGGCGACTAATCTCCAAGAGCCCGAAATCACTGAGAACGCCATACGCGTCTTGGAGAAACGATACTTGCTGAAGGACGAATCCGGAAAGACGATCGAGACGCCTGCAGAAATGTTCTGGCGGGTGGCGAACAACCTGGCCAAGGCCGAGGCGCTTTACGGAGCCTCGGACAGCATGATGGAGGCTGCCGCCAAGGAATTCTACCACCTCATGTCAAGCCTGGAGTTCCTGCCAAACAGCCCCACGCTCATGAACGCGGGGAACGACCTGCAGCAGCTCGCCGCCTGCTTCGTCCTGCCGATAGAGGATTCGATAGACGGCATCTTCACCACCCTAAAACATCAAGCCCTGATCCACAAGTCCGGCGGGGGGACCGGTTTCGCCTTCTCCCGCCTCAGACCGAAGAACGATTTCGTGCAGAGCACCAGCGGAGTCGCCTCCGGCCCGGTCAGTTTCATGAAGATATTCGACGCCGCGACTCAGCAGATCAAGCAAGGAGGCAAGCGGCGGGGGGCGAATATGGGGATCCTCCGCGTCGATCATCCGGACATCCTTGAATTCATCACATGCAAGGACGACATCACACAGATCACCAACTTCAACATCTCCGTGGCGGTCACGGACGTTTTCATGAGGGCCGTCCGGGCGAACAAGCCCTACGACCTCATGAACCCGAGGACCAAGAAGGTCGCCGGGCACCTGAACGCGCGTGAGATATTCGACAAGATTGCGCAGCAGGCCTGGAAGAACGGGGAGCCGGGGCTGTTCTTCCTGGACAAGACGAACGCCACGAACTCATGCCCCGCTCTTGGAGAGATCGAGGCGACCAATCCCTGCGGCGAACAGCCGCTCCTGCCATACGAGTCCTGCAACCTCGGCTCCTTGAACCTAGACGCTCATCTGAAGCAGGTCAAGGGCAAGTGGGATGTTGACTGGAAGAAGCTCGAGAAGAACGTGCGGACGACCGTGCGTCTTCTCGATGACGTCATTGACATGAACAAGTACCCGGTGAAACAGATCGAAGAGATGACCAAGCGGACCAGGAAGATCGGCCTGGGAGTCATGGGCTTCGCGAGGATGCTCTTCAAGCTCGGTATTCCCTACGACTCGGAGGAAGCCCTGGCGGTCGCGAGGAAGGTCATGAAGGCGATCCAGGACACCGCGTACGACGAGAGCAAGAAGCTGGCGGCGGAGAGGGGCACATTCCCCGCATGGGATAAATCTGTGTTCGCACAGAAGGGGATGAGGGTCCGCAACTCCGCCGTCACGACGGTGGCCCCGACGGGCACACTGTCGATGATCGCGGACACCTCTGGTGGGTGTGAGCCAGAGTACAGCCTGATCTGGTACAAGCGGGTCATGGAGGGCGAGAGGCTCCCGTATGTCCTCAACTACTTCATCGAGGTCGCGAAGGCCGAAGGTTTCTGGTCGGACGACCTGATGAAGAAGATCGCCGCAAATCGCGGGTCGGTGCGAGGCCTCCAGGAAGTCCCAGAGAGGTGGCAGAGGATTTTCGCCACCGCGCACGATATCTCTCCCGATTGGCATGTGAAGATGCAGGCCGCCTTCCAGGAGTACACGGACTCCGCAGTGTCCAAGACGATTAACATGCCCAAGGAGGCGACCGTGGAAGATGTCAAGAGCGCCTACCTGCTCGCGTACGACCTCGGGTGCAAGGGCATCACGGTGTATCGCGACGGTTCCAGGTCCGAGCAGGTCATGAACATCGGCACGGAGGAGGGCGGGGAGCAGAGGGCCGTCGGGCGGGAGCCCGAGGTCAGGAAACCTCGCGCCAGACCGGACACGATTGAGGGCAGGACGCAGAAGATCCTCACCGGGTACGGCTCTCTTTACGTCACCGTTAACGAGGACGACAGGGGACTCTTCGAGGTGTTCGCACAGATCGGGCGGGGCGGCGGGTACACGGCATCATTCACCGAGGCTTTGGCCCGCCTCATCAGCCTGTGCCTGCGCAGCGGCATCCCGGTCGACGAGATAGTCGACCAGCTCGAGGGGATAAGGTCACCGAGGATTGTGGTGGACCACCAGGAGAAGATATTCTCGATCCCGGACGCTCTGGCGAAGGCGCTCAAGAGGCACATGGGCATCACGAAGGTCGGCGTGCAGCCGCCGGTCGAGAGCTTCGAGGAGCACGGCGCGATCCACCCGGACGAAGAGATGGAGAAGGAGCACCGCGAGGACTACGAGGTCATCGTCAAGAAGGGCCTGAACCCCGAATGCCCCGAGTGCGGCAACGCCCTCGTGTACGAGGAGGGCTGCGTCAAGTGCCATACGTGCGGCTACTCTGAATGCTAGGAATCTTCAGCCCGCCGAGATACAGTAGGTGAGACGCGCAGCCGCAATCGGAGGAGCCGAATCCCTTCATAATATGCTTCCCGCCGAGATGCTCCATCGATTTGGCGAGGTCGCACTCGATTCTATGATTGCTCTCGAAGGCGAGGTAGTCAAGAGGCCTTGCGACGGCGGCGAGGTAGTCTATGTGCCAGCGTTTCACCTTCTTCTCGGAGAAGTGCCTTCCCAGTCTTGATTCCAAGTCTCCAAGTGCCGAACCAGCGTAGGCGTATAGGCCAGCCGGGAACCTGTGTCTCCCGAGCCGCCCGACGGATACCGTCGCCGGCTTCTTGAGCTCGAGGAACAGGATGTAACCGCCCTGCATGGCAGACCGCAACGGGGTGCATGCACATAAGCAATGCGACCGCCAAGGCAGGAGGCGACATGCCATTCAATCGCATCCTCCATGTCAGGTACACTCCAAACCCTATATACTCCATTTAACTCAACCTTTAAATCCGATGAGCCGCTCCGTCGGGCTTGTCTATAGGAGAGAACCCTGTAAAGGGGGCGAGAACTATGGTCAAAGAAGAACTGAATCCATTTGAGATAGCGAAGCAACAGATTGAGAAGGTCGGGAAGTACCTGAAGCTGGATCCGGGGCTGCTCGAAATCCTCAAGAGCCCGCAGAGGGAGTTGCTTGTCAACTTCCCCGTGCGGATGGACGACGGAAAGATCAAGGTGTTCAACGGCTACAGAGTGCAGTTCAACGGTGCTCTGGGACCGTACAAGGGCGGCATACGCTACCACCCGAAGGTCAACCTCGATGAGGTCAGGGCGCTGTCCTGCTGGATGACGTGGAAGACGTCGCTCATGGGCATCCCCTACGGTGGATCGAAGGGCGGTGTCGTCTGCGACCCGAAGAAGATGAGCAAGGCGGAGCTGGAGCGCATGACCAGACGCTATACGACCGCGATCAGCACGATCATCGGGCCGGAGCAGGACATCCCCGCGCCTGATGTCTACACTGACGGGCAGACGATGGCCTGGATCATGGACACCTATTCCATGAACCGCGGCTACTCTGTGCCCGGCGTCGTCACAGGCAAGCCGCTTTCGATCGGCGGCTCGAAGGGCCGCGACGAGGCGACGAGCAGGGGCGTTGTGTACACAACACGCGAGGCGGCGAAGAAGATCAAGCTCAACCTCAAGGGCGCGACTGTGGCCATCCAAGGATACGGCAACGTCGGGTGGTTCGCCGCGAAGATATTCCACGAGGAGTACGGCTGCAAGATAGTCGCGGTCTCCGACAGCAAGGGCGGCATCTACAGCGAGAAGGGCTTTAACCCAGTAGATATCAAGGCCCACAAGGACAAGACCGGTTCGGTCGTCGGCTTCGCCGGCACTGAGAAGATTAGCAACGAGAAACTCCTCGAACTGAAGGTCGACATCCTCGTTCCCGCCGCGCTCGAGAACGTTATCACGGCCGAGAACGCGAGCAGGATAAACGCTAGGATCGTGGCCGAGGGCGCCAATGGTCCAACCACGCCAGCGGCTGACGAGGTAATGCACAAGAAGGGCATAATCGACGTCCCTGACATCCTCGCGAATGGAGGCGGGGTGACGGTCAGCTACTTCGAGTGGGTCCAGAACCTGCAGCACTTCTTCTGGACGCTGGACGAAGTCCGCCAGAAGCTGGACCAGATCATCACCGCAGCGTTCAACAATGTCTGGGACACACGCGAGGAGCACAAGGTCGACATGCGCACGGCCGCATACATCGTCGCCGTGAGACGCGTCGTCGAGGCTTACAGGCTCCGTGGCATCTTCCCGTAGTGCAGACCAAGGCGAAGCACAGTTAGCCACCCCCAGCGCAGCGGATCGAAGCGGTCCGTTGCGCACCTTTCACGGAACGGGTTAAATAGAGTCTCGTTTTCTCGATTCAGCTGAGGATTCAATGAACATAATCGTCTGCATGAAGCAGGTGCCTAACCCTGACCTGCAATTCCAGGTCGCTCCGAGCGGGACGGACATCAAGCGCGACACACTGAACTACCGAGTGAACGGATTCGACGAGTACGCGCTTGAGGAGGCTGTCCGCCTTAAGGAGAGACTGAAGGGAAAGGTCACGGTGATCACCGTCGGACCGAAGCGGACCGAGCAGATGCTCAGGGAAGCGCTCGCGAAGGGCGCCGACGAAGCCGTGCGCGCCTCCTATGAGGACCCGGCCGCCCTCAACTCCTATCAGGTCGCGAGAATCCTCGCGGAGGCGGTCAAGAAGATCCCGCACGACCTCGTCCTCACCGGCGTCCAATCGGACGACTACCTGTACTCGCAGACGGGGGCGATGATGGCGGGATTCCTAGGGTGCCCGCACGTCTCCGTTGTCACGAAGGTAGCGGTCGAGGGACAGGACCTCAGGCTGCACCGTGAACTCGAGGGCGGGGACCAAGAAATCGTCATGACAAAGCTGCCCGCGCTTCTGACGATACAGTCCGGTATCAACCAACCGAGGTACGCGCCTCTGCCCGCCGTGATGAGGGCGGCGCGCGCGCCGATTCGCGAGATCAAGCCGCAGGACGTCGGCGCTCAGGCTTGGGACCAGTTCGTCGGCGGCTTCCAGTTCAAGGTGAGGAAGGTTTACCTGCCCGCCGCCAGGGGTAAGGCCGAGATGTTCACGGGCAAGCCCGCCGACATGGCGGCGAAGGTCGCACAACTGATCAAGGACAAGGGCTTCTGGAGGGGTGGTTAGATGCCTTCGGGAGTGCTCATCGTCGCGGAGCAGCGCGAAGGGAAGATCCAAGGCCCGACGCTCGAGATGATTGCGAAGGGCAGGGACATCGCCTCGAAGTCAGGCGGGAAGTTGACCGTCGCTATCTTCGGTCAAGGCATTGACGCCCTGGCGGGGGAACTGGCTCAGTACCCAGTCGACCATGTGCTCGCGATTGACCACGAGGCGCTGAAGTTCTACACGCCCGAGGGGTACGCTCAGGCGCTGAAGACAATCGTGGACAAGGTCGACCCGCTCGTCATTCTGATGGCGCACACGACGCAGGGCTACGATTTTGCCCCCCGGTTGGCGGCTGACTGGAACCTGCCGCTCGCTTCAGGCTGCGTCGACCTCGCACTTGAAGGACAGACGCTCGTGGTCACACGCCGCATCCTCAACGAGAAGATCGCGGTCGACCTCGAGTTCGGTGGGGCGCCGAGGTATATCGTCACCATCCGCGCCGCCACGTTCAAACCCTCGGGGAAGGGCGGGGCGGGAGCTCAGATTGAGAAGATCCCGATTCAGATTGACGCTGCCAAGATAATCAGGAAGGTCCTCGGCATCGAGAAGCCGCAGGTGGCAGACGTGGACATCACCGCCGCGGACGTCATTGTGGCAGCGGGCAGGGGCATCGGCAAGAAGGAGAACTTGGCACTCGTACAAGACCTCGCGAAGATGCTCAAGGGCGTGGTCGGCGCTTCCCGCCCGATAACGGACGCCGAATGGCTGCCCAAATCCCGCCAGGTCGGTCAGAGTGGGAAGACCGTGAAGGCGAAGCTGTACATCGCGTGCGGCATCAGCGGCGCGATGCAGCACGTGGCTGGGATGAAAGATTCCGGCCTCATCATCGCGATAAATACCGACCCGGGCGCGCCGATATTCGAGTACGCGCACTACGGCGTCGTGGGGAATGTGCTCGAGGTCCTGCCGGCACTCATGAAGGCGCTGAAGGGCGGCTGATTCTGGTTCAACCCTTTGAAGCTTGAGATTCGGGGAACCCGCTCAAATTAAGCACAGTAGCCATCCTCGGTGAGGAAAGCCTGTAGAGCACCCATTTCCCCTTCCGACTCTTCTTTGCGATCCCCTGTCGCTCAAGAATGTTGAGGTGATGCGATGCGGTGGGCTGCGTGATTTCCAATGCGACCATGATCTCGCAGACACACATCTCCCTTCCCGCGAGGAGCCTTATCATCTTGAGGCGGGTGGAATCGCCGAGCGCCTTGAAGAAACGCTCCTTGGATTTCAGATGAGCGTCATCTTCCAGCTTCTTCGCGGATCGCCTGAGCTCCAATGCATACCTTTCGGCGTTGTCCGTTTCGCACATTCCCGCCGAAACAAGTCGTCGCAACCTCGCCTTTGTGGCTCTCGTGGTGCTAGGCATTTCCGAATCCTCCAGCGCTGGCGTCTCTATTGCGCGTCTCGCGAATCATCTCATTCCCCCGCCTGCAACCGGTCGAGGAGACAACAATCTGCCATCTTTGCCATAGTACCTCTTCTTGATCCAGAGAGAAACGTTCACCAAGCTGATTAAGACCGGCACCTCAATCAATGGCCCGATGACCGCGGCGAAGGCGACCAGCGATTCGATTCCGAACACCCCGATGGCGACCGCTATCGCCAGTTCGAAGTTGTTGCTTGCGGCGGTGAAGCTCTGTGCTGCCGCATGGGGATAGTCGAACTTCAGCTTGATCGACAACCCGAAGGACAGGAAGAACATGATGACGAAGTAGAAGGCCAGGGGAATCGCCAGCCGCACCACGTCGAACGGCTGGTTGATGATGTACTCGCCCTTGAACGCGAACATGACTACGATTGTGAACAGCAACGCCAGCAGGGAGACCTTGCTGAGCACAGGCATGAGCCTCTCGTTGTACCAGCCAGCCCCTCTCCTTGGTAGCAGCAGATACCTCGTCGCTATGCCCATTGCGAATGGGATGCCCAAGTAGATTAGGACGCTCTGCGCCACCTCCCAGACGCCGATGTTTATCTGCGTGCCGGAGCCGGGCGACACCCAGTCTGAAGCGATGGCCACGAGGAAGTAGGCGTAGAAAGAGTACAGGGCGATCTGGAAGATTGAATTGAGGGCGACCAGGATCGCCGCGTATTCCGGGTCACCTCCCGCGAGGCTGTTCCAGACGATCACCATCGCGATGCAGCGCGCCACACCGACGAGTATGAGGCCTATGCGAAAGTAGACGTTGTCAGGGAGGAAAATCCACGCGAGTGTGAACATGAGGAACGGGCCGAGAAGATAGTTGAGGGCGAGGGAGGTGCCGAACATCTTCTTGGCTTCCGGCTGCTTGGGGATGTCCCTGAGCTCCTCGTACTTCACCCTGGCCAAGGGAGGCCACATCATCAGGATCAGGCCCACGGCGATGGGGATGGAGGTCGTCCCAACGCTCAGCTTGGTCAGGCCATCCGCGATCCCTGGCACGGCGGCTCCTAGACAAACTCCCAAGAAGATGGCGAGGAAGATCCAGACGGTGAGAAATTTGGTCAGAAAGGAGAGCTTCTTCGCCGGGACTTCACCCAGATTGGACGGTTCAATATGCTTCGGCATCGTCTCATCCGACTTCTTGCGCGTATTAGGTCCCTGGGGACGTTTGGGCTCTCTCTAGGAACCACTTCTTCAGTTCCGCGAGCTTAGGTATCCTTCCCTGAACCAGTATCTCGCTCCCCACGATCACCGCAGGCGTGTACCTCACTCCAAGCCTCGCCATCTCCGCCCCGTCGCTCACGTCTTGAACGTCGGCGGCGATGTTCAGCTCAGCAAGCGCGTTGAAAACGAGCTTTCTCATCTCATGGCACCTGGGGCATCCAGGTCCCAGTACCTTCACCGTTCCTATTTCCTTCGTCACCATGGTCAGTCGCTCGCGGAAATATCATATCAAAGAACTTAAATATGTCGTTCTTATAGAATAGCGACCTCAAGAGCAGAGGAGGATTGCGGATTCTCTGATAAGCAAAGCAAGCTTCTTGACGGACAAGAATTCAGAAGTCCTCGCCGTAAAGCCGTCCTCTTGGGCCGGGTGGTGCACGGACCGTGCAAGGGTTCCTCGAAGTCTCCGTTGATAAGTTCACGTTCAAGGTCGCCCGCGATCGCCTGTATGCGGAAGAGGGAGTGTGGGCCAGGTCTGAAGGCGAGAGAATACGGGTAGGGCTCTCTGATTTCCTCCAGCAGAGCAGCGGAGACATCGCATTCGCAGAGGTGAAACCTGCCGGCACACCTGTGAGGCTGGGTGAGGAGATCGCCACCATCGAAACGGTGAAGGTGAATGTCAGCCTCGGCTCGCCATTGGCGGGGCGGGTTATGGAAGTAAATCCGGCATTACAGAGCGCTCCCGAGACAATCAACAAAGATCCGTACGGGGACGGCTGGCTTGCGATTATCGAAGCGAGCGACTGGCCCGTGGATCAGAGACGACTCCTCACGCCAGAGGCGTACCTTGAAGTGGTGAAGCGGCTGGCTGGAGAAGGGGTTGAGGTACCATGAGCAGGGCAAAACCCAAGGTTGTAATCGTCCCATGCAGTGGGATCGGCAAGCCCTACGGGACTGTGAGCCGAGAGGCCGCGTATATCGCTACCGAAGAATTGAGTCCCGACAAGACCCAGCTCGTTCCGCTCTCGCTCTTGGTTCTAGGAGATTCCCAGACACGAGCTGCGGTCGCCCAGAACGTCGCTGTGACCATCGATGGATGCAAGCTCGCGTGCTCCACGAAGATGGTGAAGGAGAGCGGAGGAACCATCGCCAAGGAGATCGCGGTTCTCGACGTTTTCCGCCAACACCGTGACCTGAAACCGCTCGGGATAGCCGAGCTGAATCCGGAAGGCCTGAAATTGGCCCGCGTGATAGCCGAAGAGATAGCACGCCAAGTGGACGACTTGACGGCGGGTGTCCCCGACTCCCCAAATCCCCGGAAGGCGGTGAGAAAACATGCCTGATCTTCCCAAGAAGAAAGTCGGAATAATCTCGTGCTCCGGCGAGGAAATACCCGAGGGGACAGTCACGAGGCTGGCGACACTGAAGGTGTTATGGGAGCTCCGTCCGGATGATACAGTCACTATCTGCCTGCCTCTTTTCCTGGCGGGTGGACAAGGCGAGAGAACGTTCGCGCAATACTACCCGACCATCGCGGTCGATGGATGTGAGAAACGCTGCGCAGCGAAGGGGACCCAGATGTATTCCGGGAAACCTGCAGCATCCATCGTGGTCACTGACCTCGTTGATAGTGGTTGGCTTGGCAGTTCAGAGGGAAAGGGTCGGCTAAACGCCCGAGGTAGGGCCGCAGTCGAAGCGACCGCCACTCAAATAGCAACGCTGGTGGACGAGTTGCGGGGCGAGGGCCCGCGTAAGAGTTCGACGCCACAATCGAGTACGCCATCGCCTCAAATAAGAAATGGATCCCTAAAGCCGAGCGCGTGTACTTGCGCATCCACGCCACCTCCGAGCATCATCGATATCGACGGAGAGAAGGTCAGCCTGCTCGGACTGTCCTTGATGTTGGAGCAGTTCAAGGGTTCGGAGAAGGTGGTGGGTTCGGAGAAGGTGGTCAGTGAGGAACTCGGGCGGGAACTACTGAAGGCCGCCCAAGTCTATAATTTCATCCCACCCGAGAAGGAGACCCCATACACCAGGGCCTTGCTGCGTGAGTACGAGGCTTACCGTGCCAGGAAGAGGATGATTTATTGACACGCACGGCGACATACCACACGCTGGTCAGGTGGAAAGGGGAGCATTGGGGGCACATAGTCATGGGGAACGGTCCGGATATGGACTTCTCCGCCCCGCCGGATTCTCAGGGACACCCCGGGGTCCTTACGCCCGAGGACGCTTTCGTGGCCGCAGCCAATACCTGCATCATGATGATGTTCATCTGGGCGGCAGAGCGCTTTCGCCTCAGGCTTGTGTCGTACGAATGCCGCGCGGAGGGTACGAAGCGGGTCGAACTCGACCGGACTGAGACCTTTACCTACATCCGCTTTTGGCCAGAGATTCGGGTCAATGCAGGTAACGAGAGTCCTGAAGTGGTTGAGGCGAGAACGCGTCGAGCGTTGAGCACCGCTCAGAAATACAGTCTGATAGCGAACTCGGTTAAGTCCGAGATTCTGATCCAACCGACAATTCAGGTTGTCTAGGACGCAATCGCAATTTGAGTGAAAGGAAGGTTTTTTGCTGACGTCCCATTAGAGCGTCTCGTGACATTGGCGGTGTTCCTGGACCTCTACCGCGTTCTTGCAGATCCCGATTGGATGAAGGAGCAATATAGGCGCCGCATGGCGGACATTCTCGAGCGGCGATATGGAATCCCTTTCGAACGGGGTCTCCAGATACACGACGAGTCCTACGACCTCTACACCCAGGAAGGAGAACGGCTCGACGCAAATCACACATCGATCGGACACGGCGAGAAATGGGTGGAGGCCATCCAGAATTTGGAAGCGAACAACATCAGACGGATTTTCGCTATGGCGGGGCTGCCACCGCCGGATGATTCGATCCGATTCGCGCCTCAGCTGGAAGGGGAGATTGTCCTTGGAGCCGACGCAGTTTACCAGGATGTGAGGCCGGTGCTCCGAGAAATGAAGGCGGAAGGACACCGCATCTACATGTCGACGAATGCCACGCGGTCGAATGCCGAGTCTGCCTTGATTGGCGGCGGCATCCGCGACATGTTCGATGACATCATCGTGATGGAGGTCGCGGAGTCGAAGAAAGACAGCCCCCACTATTGGCATAGGGCGTTCGAGGTCACCGGAATCCGTCCCGAGGAGGCGGTCGTTGTCGACGACGTCTCATCGTATCTCGATATTGCCGGACAAATGGGGGTGAGAGGTATCCAAATAATCCGCCTTGAATATCCCGGCCTCACGCGAGGGCGGTGGCCAATAATCGAATCGTTGACGGAACTGCCGCCATTGCTCAGAAGTCTCTGACAGCCCTCAATCGCCAACGGACTGCTCGAGCAGCTCCGCGATGTCCTTGCGTTTGAAATCCTTCTCGATGTCCATCGTCTTTGCCGCATCGTCGAACATGATCAGGCAATATGGACATGCCGTGGCCAGCGTCTTCGCCCCGGAGGCGAGGACCTGTTCCGTCCTCTCCACGCTGACCTTCTTCCCTAGTGTCTCCTCCATCCACAGCCGCCCGCCACCGCCGCCACAGCAGAGTGCGATCTCCTTGCTCTTCGTCATCTCAACAATGTGGGTACCCGGTATCGCCCTGACCACATCCCTCGGCTCCTCGAAGATACCGTTGTACCGCCCGAGATAGCATGCGTCGTGATAGGCGATCGTCTCGCTGAAGCCCTTGCTCGGCCTCAGCTTGCCCTCTTTCAGGAGCCTCATCAGGAACTGGCTGTGGTGGACGACCTCGTACTTCCCGCCGAAGTCGGGATATTCCCTGGTCAGGCTGTTGGTGCAGTGCGGGCACATTGTGATGATCTTCCTGACGCCGTACTTGTTCAGCGTCTCGACGTTCTGCTTGATCATCATCTGCGCGAGGTACTCGTTGCCCATCCGCCTCGCGGGATCGCCGGTGCATTTTTCCTCAATTCCGAGGATCCCGAAGCTGACACCCGCCCTCTGGAGAAGCCGGGCGATCGAGGCCGCCACCTTCTTTCCGTGGTCGTCGTAGCTCCCCATGCAGCCGACCCAGAAGAGGTACTCGGCCTTCGGGTCATCCGCGAGGGTCTTCACG
>Ga0316628_100002980_pt1 | contig 12846 bp, 10 predicted proteins | sample OWC_Aug_M2_C1_D5_FD_207648 | JGI IMG/M metagenome (GOLD analysis project Ga0316628, IMG submission 207648) | Wetland soil microbial communities from Old Woman Creek delta, Ohio, United States - OWC_Aug_M2_C1_D5_C | ecosystem: Environmental > Terrestrial > Soil > Wetlands | place: USA: Ohio...
CGTCGCGATGGGCCAGCCGCTGACGCTCATCCGGCCCGATCAGCAGACGCGCGAGCGCGAGCGCGCGTACGCGAACATCCTCGCGCACGAGCTGTCGCACTACTGGTTCGGCGACTTCGTCACGCTCGCGTGGTGGGACGACACGTGGCTCAACGAGGCGCTCGGCACGTGGTCCGACATGAACATCACCGACGCGGTCGCGCCCGAGTGGCACTTCCGCGACTACCGCGTGTCGCTCGCATCGGAGGCGATGAAGGCCGACGAGACGCTCGCGGCGCACCCGATCCGCCACTCGGTGACGACGACCGAGCAGATCGAGGCGTCGTTCGACAACGACCTCACGTACGCGAAGGGCTCGACGGTGCTGCGCGCGTGCGAGGCGCTCGTCGGCCCCGATCGCTGGCGCGACTTCATCCGCGGCTACGTCAAGAAGCACGCGTGGGGCAACGCGACCGCACAGGACTTCCTCGGCGACCTGCGCGCCGCGCTCGGGCCCGAGGTCGCCGGCCTGCTCGATCTCTACACGTCGCGCGCCGGCGTGCCGCTGGTGAAGGTGACGGCCGGCTGCAAGCAGATCACCGTCGACACCGGGGCGCGCGCGCTGCCGGCCGGCATCGTCGAGGACTCCGACGATCGCGCCGAGTGGCCGGTACCGGTGTGCTTCCGCTACGGCGACGCCACGCACAGCGATCGCGCGTGCACCACGATGCACGAGCCGGTCGCGGTCTCCTACTGCCCGACGTGGGTGATCCCGAACGCGGGCGCGAACGGCTACCAGCGCTCGGTGTGGGACCCGAAGCTCGTCGCGCAGCTGCTCGACCCGCACTCGGCCGTCGCCAGGGTCGCGCAGCCGACGGCCGCCGAGAAGATGATGGCGATCGTCGACGTCCGCGCGATGGTCGACCGCGGCGAGCTGGCGATCGATCAGTCGCTCGCGCGGGTCCCCGCGATCCTCGCCGACCCCGATCCGGCGGTCGCGCGGTGGGCCGGCTCTGCGGCCGCGTTCCGCGCCGACGCGCTCTCCGACTCGCTCTATCACCTCGCCGAGGCGTGGTGGCTGAAGGTCTACCGCGCGCCCGCGCACGCGCTCGGCTGGCACCGCGCGCCGAACGACTCCGACGATCGCCAGGAGCTCCGCCGCACGCTGCTGTGGGCCGTCGGCGGGCGCGACGCGACGCTGCGCGCCGAGGCCGAGCAGCTCGCCGACCGCTGGCTCGCCGATCGCACCGGCGTCGACGACGACGTCGTCGATCCGATGCTCGACGCCGCTGCACGCCACGGCGACGCCGCCCGCTTCGAGCGCATCCTCGCCGCGGCCAAGGCGCCGCGCGATCGCGACGAGGTCGGCCGCCTGCTCCGCGCGCTCGGGGAGTTCGAGGACCCTGCCCTCGCCCGCCGCGCGCTCGACCTCGTGCTCGGCCACGACTTCGATCTCCGCGAGTCGGTCGCGATCCTCGAGATCGAGCTCAACCGCCGCGAGACCCGCGACCTCGCGCTCGCGTTCGCCACCGAGCACCTCGGCGAGATCCTGCCGCGCATGCGCTCCGACGAGGCGTCGTGGCTGCTCGGCTTCATGGCCGGCGCGTTCTGCGACACGCAGCGCATCGACGCCGTGCGCGCACTGGTCACGCCGCCGGCGGCGAAGATCGACGGCGCGCAGCTCGCCGTCACGCGCGGCCTCGAGAAGGCGCAGCAGTGCGTCACCGAGCTGGGGCGCGAGCAGCCCGCGCTCGAGCATTTCCTCGGCGGTACGTAGCCGCGCGCACTCGCACGGGAGCTGCATCAGGTCGTCTCATGAGAGCGATGATCGTGTGCACCGCGTTGCTCGCCGCCGCGACGAGCCAGGCACGGCCGCCCGGCGCCATCGACCAGCGCGCGGTCGACGCGCTTGCCCGCATGGGCGCGTTCTTGCGCGACCAGCAGAGTTTCACCGTCCGCATGACCACGGACACCGACTACGTGCTCGACGACGGCCAGAAGGTCAGGCTCGGTGCGACCGGCGAGGTGCGCGTCCGAAGGCCCGACAAGCTGCGTGCCGACGTGGTGTCGCCGCGCAAGCAGCGCAGCTTCTACTACGACGGCTGCAACTTCACCGTGTTCGGGCCGCGCACCGGGATGTACGCGACCGTGCCGGGAGAGAAGACGATCCTCGGGACGGCGGACATGCTGCAGGACCGCTACGGCCTCGAGCTGCCGATGGTCGACCTGTTCCGGTGGGGCACGAACGAGTCCGGCGCCGACGAGCTGACCTCGGCGATCGATGTCGGGCCGGCGCTGATCGACGGCGTCGAGACCGAGCAGTACGCGTTCCGCCAGCCCGGCCTCGACTGGCAGATCTGGATCCAGCGCGGCGAGAAGCCGCTGCCGAGGAAGGTCGTGCTGACGACCACCGATGATCGCGCACGGCCCGAGCGCGCGATCGAGCTGACGTGGGAGCTCGGGGTCGTGCATCCCGACTCCGACTTTGCATTCACGCCGCCGCCAAGCAGCCAGAAGATCACGCTGGCCGAGGAGAGTCATGCAGTTCAGACATCGCAACGCGATCGTGCTGCTCGCCGCCCTGCTCGCCGTCGCCGCTGACGCCGGCGCGCGCGGAGGCCGCGGCGGAGGTGGAGGCCGCGGCGGCGGAGGTGGAGGCCGCGGCGGAGGGGGTGGCGCGCGTACGAGCGTGAGCCGGCCCTCGGGCGGTAGCTACAGCCGACCTTCGGGCGGAGGCGCGCGCAGCGCGGGCAGCTACAGCCGGCCTTCCGGCGGCACCACGCGGACAGCGGGCGGGACAGCGGGCGGCGCCGCACGCTCGTCGACGGCGCAGACGCGCAACGTCAACAGGGACGTCAACCGGGACGTCAACCGCAACGTGAATCGGGATGTCAACATCGACGGTGACCGCGGTTACTACGCCGGGGGCCGCTACTACGGCGGCTATCCGGTCGCTCGTGCTGCCGCGGTCACCGCCGGTGTTGCTCTGACCGCCGCCGCAATCGGGTCGGTCGCATACTCGCTTCCGGCAGGCTGCAGTCCGTACTACGGCTACTACGCGTGCGGAGGTGTCTACTACCAGCCGCAGTACGAAGGTGACAACGTCACCTACCTGGTGGTGAACGCGCCCGAGGACGCCGGCCAGCCCGCGGCCGACGGCAGCGCCGAGCCGATCGTTCAGTAGCGATCGCCTGCATATGCCCACGTGTGAACGCCGAGGTAGAGCCCGGCCATCCAGTCGCCACGGTCGAGGAGGCTCGCGCCGATCGCACCGCCCACCGTGAACCAGGGTGCGAGCCACAGCTCCGCGCGTCCTCGAGCTTCGAAGACCGCATCGGTCTGCTCGGTCGGCTGCTTGGGGAACGACGACTGCATCACGCCGCCCGCCATCTCGGCGCCGAGCGAGAACGGACCGAGGCTCCCGCGCGCGCCGAACGAGAACAGACCGTCGAGGACGAAGTCGCGGTCGGTGGTGTTCTTCGACTCGGCGTTGGCGAAGTTGCCGAGCTCGAAGTCGAACGCGAGATAGAGGCCGGTCGTCACCGGATAGCCGATGCGCTCGTCGAACATCAGCGCGTCGTCGCCGCCGCCGTGCGGCCGCTCGGGCGTCCCGGTCGCGGCGCGCGCCGCCGCCATCGGTGCGGACCCGGCGAAGTGCCGCATGTTCATGCCGACCTGCACGAACATGTCGGGGTCGAGGAGGTTCGAGCCCCACGCGCCGTAGCGCGTGCACTGGCGATAGCCGACGACATCGGACTCGCTGTCGACGCATGGTGGGTGCTCGCTGGTCACGCAGCACGAGTCGATGTCGCTCGCCCACGTGGGCGGGACCTCGGTCGTCACCGCGACTTCGGCGTCGACGTCGGCGTCATCGTCGTCGTCGTCGGCCAGCGCGGTGTGCGCGGACGCGGCGACGAGGACACCTGCGAGCAAGGGTGAGATGCGGGTGTTCAAGGGACCTCCACGAGTTGCGATCGCGTGGCGAGACACATCCATTGCGCGCTCGATCCATGAGCGATCGATGCAGCGTCGATGCAGATCTCGCTGATCGGCGTGTCGGCGGGATACGCGAGGGCTTCGCGTCCGACCGCGCGCCCGTCGATCCGCAGGACCTGGATCTCGTGACGCGGATCGTAGGCGGTGAGCTGGACCTGCTGGCCGGCAGCGGTGCGCCCGACGATCGCCGCGCCGCCGAGGTCGACGACGACCGGGTGGTCGCAGCGGTTACCGAACGCGTAGCGCACCACGGCGCTGTGGTCCGGTAGGTCGGGGCGGCGCTCGACGGACAGGTCGAGGCAGTCGACCGACGCCTGCTGGCCGGAGAAGTCCTGCATCACCGAGTGAAACGAGCCCGGCTGATAGGCGCAGCCGAGGAGAGCAAGACAGGCGGGCGCGTGCGTGCGCATGACCGGCGCACATGAGCAAACCGCTGACCGTTTTTGTGCGGCCGTTCGCGCGTCGACCGATGCGCGGTTTCTCGACGGTTGGGCGCGCGGCGCGCGGACGTGCGCCACGCCCCGCCACACTCCTCGTGTGGAATACGTATGTGGATCGCACGCAATAGACCGGTGGCCGCGCGCTTGCTTGACGCCTCGCCATGCGCCTGGTGTGCGTGGTGATGGTCGTGTGGGTGAAGGTCGCGTCCGCACAGGTTGCGGACCTCGGGCACCGGCTTCCCGGCGGCATCGGCCTCGATGCCGGGAGCCAGGCGGACCAAGGGCTCTACATCGGTGATCGCGTCGCGTGGTTCGCCTCCGACACGGTGAAGAACCGTAGCGGCGCGACCGTACCGATCCCGGGCTTCGATCTCGACGCGTACGCCGAGGTGCTCGGAGTGACCGGAGTGGTCAGGATCGGAAGCGTCTACGCGGGCATGGGGTTCGCGGTGCCGGTCGCCAGGATCTCGGTCAGCGCCGACCAGCCGCAGGCCAGCGTCGACCGCTTCGGGCTCGCCGACACGCTGCTCGAGCCACTCCGCGTCGGCGCGCGCCTCCACCGCTGCGACGTGGTCGCCGCGTACAGCCTGTATGTCCCGACGGGCCAGATCGCGCAGCAGGGCGTCGGCCGCCCGCAATGGGCCCACCAGATCTCGGCCGGCGGTACCGTGTTCGGTGACGACCACCGCGGACTCCGCGCGAGCGCGCTCGCGAGCTACGTGATCAACCACCGCAAGCTCGACATCGACATCCGGCGCGGCGACACGTTCCAGATCCAGGGCGGTGCGGGCACGCGGATCCTGCGCATCGTCGATCTCGGCGTCGCCGGCTACGCGCTGTGGCAGGTGACCGACGACACCGGGTCCGCCCTGCCGGCGCCGCTCCGGGGCACGCGCGAGCGCGCGTTCGGCCTGGGGCCCGAGCTCGACGTCGCGCTCCCGCCGCTCGCGAGCCGGCTGACCGCGCGGTTCGAGTGGGATCTCGACGGCCGGGCACGCCCGATCGGGACGATCCTCGTGGTCGGCATCACCGTGGTGGGCGCGCGATGACTGGTGCGACGCGCCCCTGTGCGAGTTGCGATTCGCAACGTACGTGGCCCGGCGCGCGCGCAAGGTGCTGATCTTGCGGGGCACGGGAGCGCCGTGGACGTGCACGCGCCGTGCTTGCGATGTGCGCCATGGCTCTCCGTGTCCGCGCGCTGCTGTCGGTCCTCGTGCTCGCGGGCTGTCCGTCCTCGTCGGACCCGCACACGACCACGCCGTGCAACCCGGGCGACCCGGAATGCCCCGTCTCGCAGACCTGCGATCAGCTGGTGCCGGTCGGCCAGAGCTTCGAGCTGTGCACGATGACCAGCGACGCCTCGTACACGGTCGTCGTCAAGTACACGGGCGCCGGGACGCTCGCGCTGGATCAGAGCGACATCCGGCTCGACTCGTCGCCGATCGACGCCAGCAGCTCGTTCGACGCGGGCACGCAGACGTTCACGCTGCACGCCGAGAACGTCGAGCCCGACAAGTACAGCTACCTGTTCCGGCTCGTCACCCAGAGCGGCGAGCACGTGCGGCCGCTGTGGGTGCCGATGTGGATCGGCAAGGGCGTCAAGTACGCCGACTTCACGTGGCGCGACGCGACCATCTACCAGATCTTCACCGACCGCTTCCTCGACGCGGATCCGTCGAACAACCTCGATAACTCGCAGGGCGATCTCGCGCGCGTCACCGATCCCCGCAGCCAGTGGCAGGGCGGCGACTTCAAGGGCATCACGCAGAAGATCAAGGACGGCTACTTCGACCAGATGGGCATCAACACGCTGTGGATCAGCTCGCCCATCATCGACTCGCATAACTCGCAGCCGGCGGTCGCGCTCGCCGACCAGACCCGCTACTCGAGCTACCACTCGTACCACCCGGTCGCGACCGGCTACACGGCGACGAACGACCTCGGCTACGCGACGCCCGTCGAGCCCGCGTTCGGCACCGAGGACGAGCTGCACGAGCTGGTCAACGAGGCCCACAAGCGCGGCATGCGCGTGCTCACCGACTTCGTCGCGAACCACGTCCACAAGGAGGCGAAGCTGTACCAGCTCCACCCCGAGTGGTTCTCGCAGTACAGCCCGTGCGACGGCCACTGGGACGACAACCGCGTCAACTGCTGGTTCACGACCGACATGCCGGACTTCGACTACGGCAACCATCCCGACGCGATCCAGGCGGTCGTCGATCACGCGCTGTGGCAGATCCAGGAGTTCGACCTCGACGGCTTCCGCGCCGACGCGCTCAAGCACATGGACGACAAGTTCGTGCGCGCCTTGAAGGCGGCGGTCGTCGCCGAGATCGAGACGACCGTCAGCGATCACACGATGCCCGACGAGCCCACGGTGTTCTACATGGTCGGCGAGTCGCTCGGCGGCTGGGCGCGTTACCACGTCCGCGCCGACATGGTGCAGGGCCAGGTCGACGAGGGCTACTACAACCAGACCACCGCGTCGCTGCTGACGTTCTCGTCGAGCATGCGCGACCTCGCGAACTTCGCGATCCCGAACGACACCGCGTACCTGACGCCGCAGCCGATCAACGGCGGCGTCGGCGGCTATCCCGGCGCGGTGATGGGCAACTTCTTCGGCAACCACGACCAGGTGCGCGCGCTGACGCAGGCGCAGAACACCGGCGGCGGCTACGAGCGGCTGCGGCTCGCGCAGACGTTCCTGTTCACGTCGCCCGGCAACGTGCCGATGCTCTACCAGGGCGACGACATCGGTACGACCGGCGGCATCGATCCCGACAACCGCAAGATGATGCGGTTCACCGGGCTGTCGTCCGACGAGCAGCAGTCGCTCGCCAACGCCCAGAAGGCCGGCACGGCGCGCGCGCAGCACATCGCGCTCCGCCGCGGCACGCGCGAGACCGTGTGGCTCGAGGACTGGTTCTGGGTCTACAAGGTCACGTACCAGGACGATGTCGTGTACGTCGCGCTCAACCGCGACAACACGAAGACGTGGGCGCCGCCCGCGGGCTACGTCGACGTGCTCGGCAACTGCAGCAACGGACAGGTGCCGATCCTGAGCTCGTGTATCTTCGTGCAGCAGTAATGCTGCTGTTCGCCAAGCCGTTCCACGCCGGGCTCGTCGACGGCTCGATCCGGCTGACGTTTCGCCGGTGGGACAAGCCACACGTCAAGGTCGGCGGGCGCTACCGCTGTCATCCGATCGGCGTGCTCGAGGTCGACGCGATCTCGCGCGTGCGCGTGCGCGACATCAGCGACGCCGACGCGAGGCTCGCCGGGTTTGCATCGCGCGGCGAGCTCGTCGACTACATCGGCCCGGGCATCGGCGAGGTGTGGCGCATCGAGCTGCACCACGGCGGCGACGGCGACCGCGTGCCGATCGCGCTCGACGACAAGCTCTCGCCCGACGACATCGCCGTCCTCGCGGCGAAGCTCGATCGGATGGGAGACTGGACGCGGACGATCCTGAGGCTGATCGAGCAGCACCCGCGGGTCGCCGCCAGCAAGCTCGCCGCCAAGCTCGGCCGTGAGACCTTGGCGTTCAAGGTCGACGTCCGCAAGCTCAAGAAGCTCGGACTGACCCAGAGCTTCGAGGTCGGCTACGAGCTGTCGCCTCGCGGCCGCGCGTTTCTCTCTCGGTTCAGGGCGCGAAGACGAGCGGGGTCCGGAACGTCAGGCCGCCGCTCACGGCGAACGGGCTGAGGTCGGGCGCGACCTGGCGCACGCCGGCCTCGACGTAGACGCCGATCGCATACGTGCCGAGGAACACGCCGCGCGGCTCGATGCCGACGCCGCTGACGTAGAGCTCCGCGGCGAGCCGGCCCGACACGCCGAAGCCGGTGCGGTCCTCGCCGAACGCCGAGCTCGCGAGGTACTCGCCGCGGCCCGACGCCCACGTCCGCCAGAAGTCGCCCTTGTTGAGCGTGTGCGCGAGCTCGAGGTACGCGCCGCCGTACGCGACGCCGTTGTTGCTGGTCGTCATCATCGGATCGTTCGGTGCGCCGAGCAGCGCGCCGAACACGCCGAGGCCGACGTCGGTGTCGGTCGGCTCGGGGGAGAGCGACGCCCAGTGAATGCCGACCGCCGCGGCGAGGCCGGGCGCGTAGCCGTGCGTCGTGTTCGCGCCCGCCGCGCCGATGTCGATCTTCAGCGGCATCATGAAGCGCGGGCCGGGACGCCGGCGGTACGTCCGCGTGGTCACCGCGGGGGCGGTGTCGCGGTGATCGCGAACCTCGGGCGCAGGGGGGGGCGTGCGGTGGTCGCGAACCTCGGGGTCGGCGTATGCCGACGCGGCGGTGGAGAGGACAGCAGCTGCACAAGCAAGGCGAAGGATGGAAGTGGTCACGGGCAACCCATTGTCCACGGCGTGTGCCAGAGGAATTCGCACGCTAAGCCTGCGGGATCCGGATGCTGCGCGTGAACGGCCGTTGACTCGCGTGGTGTGCCGGGGCTCGCGCCTTGCAGCAGGTTCGGCCGGGATGCTCTCTTCCGAGGAAGCGGCACGGCGGCTCGACCAGTACGGGCCCAACCGGATTCCCGAGGTTGCGCCGCCGTCGTGGTTGCGGCGGGTCGCACGGCAGCTCGCAAGTCCGCTGATCTACGTGCTGTTGTTCGCGGTCGCGTTCGACGTCGTGACGTCGCTGCGCGAGGGCGGTACCTGGCCGGTCGAGGGAATCGTGATCGCGATCGTGATCGCGCTGAACACGCTGCTCGGCGTGCTGCAGGAGTATCGCGCAGAAGATGCGCTGGCCGAGCTCGAGAAGCTCGCGGCGCCGATGGTGTGGGTCGTCCGCGACGGCGAGCTCTCGCACCTGGCGGCGGACGTGCTCGTGCCCGGCGACCGCGTGCGCGTCGAGGCCGGCGAGCGCGTGCCCGCCGACGGCACGTTCACCGAGGCGCTCGGCGTGATGATCGACGAGTCGGTGCTGACCGGCGAGTCGGTGCCCGTCGAGAAAGCCGAACGCGACCCCGCACTCTCGGGGACGCTCGTCGTCCGCGGCAAGGGCTTCCTCGACATCACCGCGACCGGGCCGCAGAGCGCGATGGGCAAGCTCGCCTCGACGCTCGAGCGCGTCACGGCCGACCGCACGCCACTCGAGAAGCAGCTGGCGGCGCTCGGCAACCGGCTGGCGCGGTGGATCGGGCTGATCGCGCTGCTCCTGTGCGTGGGCGGCATCCTCGCCGAGGGCATGTCGCGGCTCGAGGAGATCGTGCTGTTCGCGGTCGCGGTCGCGGTCGCCGCGATCCCCGAAGGCATGCCGGCGGTCGTCACGCTGACGCTGTCGCTCGGCGTGCAGCGGATGGCGCGCAAGAACGCGATCGTGCGCCGGCTGTCGGCGGTCGAGGCGCTCGGCTCGGTGACCGTGATCGCGACCGACAAGACCGGGACGCTCACCGAGAACAAGATGACCGTGCAGGAGCTGGTCAGCGAGCGCGATGACGACGCGCTGCGCGCGCTCGTGCTCGCCAACGACGCCGACGACGCGACCACGGCCGGCGATCCTCTCGAGGTGGGGCTGCTCGAGTACGCGCGCTCCCGCGGCGTCGACCCCCACGCGCTGCGCGTAGAGCACCCGCGGATCTCGATGCTGCCGTTCGACAGCGCGTGGAAGCTGATGCGCGTCACGGTCGAAGAATCCGGGCGCCGGCGGTCGTACCTCAAGGGCGCGCCCGAGGCGCTGCTCGCACGAGCGCGGCTCGACGACGCCGCTCGCGATCTGTGGACCTCGCGCATCGAGGCGGCGGCGGCGCGCGGCCAGCGCGTGCTCGCGCTCGCGTGTGGCGACGGCGAGACCGAGGAAGGCCTCGAGTGGCTCGGCCTCGTCATGCTGTGGGATCCGCCGCGCGCCGAGATCCCGGCAGCGCTGAAGAAGGCGCAGGACGCGGGCATCCGCGTGCTGATGATCACCGGCGATCACCCGGCGACCGCGCGAGAGATCGCGAGGCGCATCGGCATCACCGACGGCGAACCGGTCACCGGCGGCGAGCTCGAGGCGGTCGGCCCGGGCAGGCTGCGTGACCTGGTGCACGAGCACAGCGTGTTCGCCCGCGTCAGCCCCGAGCAGAAGCTCGCGATCGTCGAGGCGCTCAAGGCGAGCGGCGAGGTCGTCGCGGTCACCGGCGACGGCGTCAACGACGCACCCGCGCTCAAGCGCGCCGACGTCGGCATCGCGATGGGCCAGCGCGGCAGCGATGTCGCCCGCGAGGTCGCCGACCTCGTGCTCGTCGACGACAACTTCGCGACGCTCGTCGATGCCGTCGAGGAGGGCCGCAACATCTTCGAGAACATCCAGACGTTCCTGCGGTTCTCGTTCTCGACGAACATCGCGCTGGTGTTCCTGATCGCGGCCGGCGCGATCGCGTCCTATCTCGAAGGCCTGCGCGGCGCGACCGGGATGCTGTTCCTGCCGCTGACCGCGCTGCAGATCCTGTGGATCAACTTCCTCGGCGACGGCCCACCCGGTCTCGCGCTCGCCGTCGATCGCAACGAAGGCGTGATGGCCCGGCCGCCGCGCACCCCCGGCGGTCACCTGCTCGACGCGCGCTCGGCGCGCTTCGTGCTGATGTCGGGTGCGTTCAAGGGGCTCGTCGGCTTCGGCGCGCTGATCGCGCTGCCGGAGCTCGGGTTTCCGCTGCTCACCGTGCAGACCGTGATCTTCCAGACCGAGTCGCTCGGCAAGCTGTTCTAGACGTACACCGCGCGCGGGCTGACGACGCGCGCCCGCCGCAACCTCGCGCTGCACGCGGCGGTGCTGATCGGCATCGCGCTCCAGGTGCTGTCGGTGACGCTGCCTCCGCTGCGAGATCTGATGGGTCTCGCCCCGGTGTCGGCGCGCGAGATGCTCGCGATCGTGGCCGTGATCGCGCTCGCGGCCGGCGGCCAGCGCGGACTCGCGTTTGCACTCGGCCACGTGCGGCGGCCGGTCCTGAAACATCCTTCACATTCCTATTGACGCGGACACCCGCGAAATACGATGCCTGACGCGCGGCATGCGTCCGGAGAGCCTGGGCCGGTACGAGCTCATCCGTCATCTCGCCTCCGGCGGCATGGCGCAGGTGTACCTCGCGCGCGCGCACGGCCTCGGCGGGTTTGCGCGGCACGTCGTGGTGAAGGCGATGTCGGCGCAGCGCCAGCAGGACGAGGCGTACGTCGCGATGTTCCTCGACGAGGCGCGCCTCGCCGCGATGCTCCATCACCAGCACATCGCGCAGGTGTTCGAGGTCGGGTGCGGCGACGACGGCACCTACTTCCTCGTCATGGAGTACGTGCACGGCCACACGGTGCGCGCGGTGCTCGAGACGGCGCGCGGGCGCGGCCTGCGACTCCCGCTCGAGCTCGGGGTCTCGGTCACGATCGCGGCCGCCGCCGGCCTCCACCACGCGCACGAGTGCTGCGACCTCGACGGGCGGCCGCTCGGCATCGTGCATCGCGACGTCTCGCCGTCGAACGTCCTGCTCGGCCACGACGGCTCGATCAAGCTGATCGATTTCGGCATCGCGAAGGCCAACCAGCGCCAGACGCACACGGTCACCGGCTGCATCAAGGGCAAGACCGGGTACATGGCGCCGGAGCAAGCGCGCGGCTACCCGGTCGACCGCCGCAGCGATGTGTTCGCGCTCGGCGTGCTCGCCTACGAGCTGACGACGCAGTCGCGCGCGTTCCACGCACCGTCGCAGTTCGAGACGATGCAGCGCACGCTGCACGGCGAGGTCACGCCGCCGTCGCAGGTCGTGCCCGGCTACCCGCCCGCGCTCGAGGACGTGATCATGACCGCGCTCGAGGTCGATCCCGACGATCGGTTCCAGGACGCCGATGCGATGCGCAGCGCGCTCGAGCACGTCGCGCGCGAGCTCGGGCTGCCGACCGGCGAGGGCCCGGTGATCCGCGTGCTCGACGAGCTGTTCGAGCGGCGCGGCGAGCCGTGGCACGCGGCCGTGCTCGAGGAGCCGACGCCGGTGCTCCACAGCGAGCCGTCGATCATGGTCGTGCCACCGCCGACGGGGCCGATGCCGCCGGATCGCGTCGCGCGCGGCACGATCCGCATCCCGCTGTCGGAGAGGGCGGTCGACCCGGTCGACCTGACGACGCGGCCGTTCGAGCGCGCGCTGCCCCCGGCGCCGCCGATGCGCCCGCTGACCCAGCCGCTCCCGGCGCCGCCGCCAACGCCGGTGCCGAGCCAGGAAGAGCGGGTGCTGGACGACGACGAGACGCCGCTGCCGCCGCCGGTCCCGCCGCGCACGTCGGCGTCGATCCCGGCGCAGCGGATCTCCGCGTCGGCACCCGCCCAGCGGATCTCGGCGTCGATGCTGGCGCGCGCGTCGTCGCCGATGCTGGCGCGCGCGTCGTCGCCGATGCTCTTGTCGCCGCCGCCGTTCTCGGTCTACGTGTCGCGGCACCGCGAGGCGACGCGCGCACCGCGGCGGTTCG
>Ga0316628_100002981_pt1 | contig 12846 bp, 13 predicted proteins | sample OWC_Aug_M2_C1_D5_FD_207648 | JGI IMG/M metagenome (GOLD analysis project Ga0316628, IMG submission 207648) | Wetland soil microbial communities from Old Woman Creek delta, Ohio, United States - OWC_Aug_M2_C1_D5_C | ecosystem: Environmental > Terrestrial > Soil > Wetlands | place: USA: Ohio...
GATCACAATTCGCTCACGGCGTGTTCTGAAGGGATCGCTGCCGCCCCGCGCATTGACGCTTGTCCGAAAATGGGCGAGACTGCACGAGGCGGATTTGATCAACACCTGGTCCAGGGCACAAGACCGGATGCCGCTTCGCCCGATTGCGCCCCTGGAGTGAGAGGTTCAAATGTCGAAAGCGGTCGTCAGGATCACCGCGGTCGAGCTGGTTGGACCGCATTCGTTAGCTTTGCGCTTCAATGATGGAGCATCGCGGCGGGTGGACCTTCTTCCCGAGCTCGAGGGAGCGATCTTCGAACCGCTGCGCGATCCCGCATACTTCTCGCGGGTTGCGCTAGACCCGGTTGCAGGAACGGTAGTCTGGCCGAATGGGGCGGACTTCGCACCCGAGTTTTTGCATGAGTTGCCCGAAGAAGAGACTGCAAATCCGAGCAGGAAGTCGCCTAACTTCGCGCTGCGACGGCCGAACCGCTTCGCGGCTCGCCGCTGACCGCGAGCGTTAGGCCACAATTGACGGAACGAGCAACGACATGGAATTCATCCCAGGCGATGAAGTACAGGTCTTGTCGAACTCCGGCGTGGAATCACAGCAGCTGCTGTTCCCGGAAAATTCAGCTTCAACACGAGTCACGATAACAAAGGTTACGGTTGCCCCAGGAGCGGTGAGTCCGCGGCATCGGCACGAAGCATCGGAACAAGTGTGGGTTGCTATCGCAGGTGTGGGGAGTCTGCTGCTCGGCCAAGGACAAACGCATCCATTTCAGGCTGGGGACGTGGTGCGGTTTGCTGAGGGTGACATTCACGGTTTTGAGAACACCGGGTCAATGCCGTTCGTGTATTTTGCGGTGACGTCGCCGCCAGTCAATTTTCGCCAGGCTTATGGGCAACCTTGGACGAAGGGCGCCGGTGCCTAACCTCGCGTTCGAGGGGACGCGCCGGGGAATGCCTTCAACTTGTCGCAGGCCATCCCGGCGCGCCCCTCAACTGGTACGTTGACACTCTGGGGAGGGCGCATGTCGCTGCTCGATGAGGCGCTCGGTGCACCAGAATGCGCTGTCAGCGTGATGGGCGCGCACGCCGGCGAGGATGCGGACGCCATCTTCGAACGCAAGATCGAGGACTCTAACCCGCATTATTCGCGAAGACAGCGCGCGAATCTTGCGGGAATGACCAAATCCCAATGGCAAATGACCAATGGCAGATGCGGCGATTCGGAGAGACGGTGACGGTGTGTGCTGCGCTCCCCGCACGCTTGGTCATTGGGAATTGGTCATTGGTCATTCGATCCAGATTAGCCCCGATCCCTTCATGAATAATCTGGGCTAGGACAGTTGGTCGCACCTTCTGGGTGGCGAAGTCGGCGAAGGCGCGCCCCGAGCAAGTCCAGGCGATGTGCGGCTCCGGGCGCGGATATGTGATCTTCGTCGAGCCCGCTGCTCCCGGCGGAGCGCGCGCTACCACGGGATCTGCCTCCGCCAGGGAGCACTCGTCGGACAGAATCGTGTGGTCTCCGCTACCCGAAGGACTCGGGCCTGTCACCGGACAACTGGACGGCCACGCCGCCGCGCTGGTGTTCGACAGACTCACAACCGACGTGGTTCGTACGATCGATCTGTGGACGTACGCTGACGGTTCGAATGCGGATGTGCCGCTGAGATTCCTCCTCGGCCTGTCGACCGCCTGCGCCGTCCGGAAGGACGTGTCGCGGCATCCGGGCCGCATGAAGTCTCGATATCGTCGAGTAGCCGCGGTGGCGCAACTCGCAGAACCCTATTGCGTGTGGCTGCGATAGGTCACTAACAAGCGCGTCGAGCGGACGCCGCGAGTGCTATTCTGAAGCGAGCGCAGGAGCGCCGCTCATGCGCAACACGTTATCCGGCACAAGGTTGGCACATGAGCCTCTTGATCCTAAAGCTGGTCTTGACGCCGCTCCTCATTGCCGCGGCGACTCTCGCCGCGCGGCGTTGGGGGCCGGCCGTCGGAGGGTGGCTCGCTGGATTGCCTCTTACTTCGGGTCCAGTGTCGGTGTTCCTCGCGTTGGAACAGGGCCAAGCTTTCGCTGCTCAGGCTGCCCGCGGAACCCTCCTCGGACTCATTGCCGTGGCAGCCTTCTGTGTCGCCTACACGCGTAGCGCGAAGGACTCGGCGTGGTTAAGGTCGTCGGCCATTGGATTCAGCCTGTACCTCTTGGCCACCTTGGGCCTTTCGCTGGTTTCGCTCAACTTGACCGTTTCGACGCTGCTGGTGTTTGCGCTTCTTTGGGTGGTTCTCGTTGCCGTAGGCTTCCCCGCCTCGCGTTCTTCCCGCATTTCTGCTCCGTGGTGGGATCTTCCCCTTCGAATGACCACAGCCACGATGATGGTTCTGTTTATCACCGGTGGTGCCGAATACCTCGGTCCAGATTGGAGCGGTCTGCTTTCGCCATTTCCCGTCTTTGCATTCGTGATGGCAGCGTTTTCCCATAGACAAGATGGCGCGGCGGCGGCCCATCGCCTTCTTCGCGGGGTCGTTATTGGTTCCTTCGCATTTGCCTCCTTCTTCGTCGTTATCGCGCTCTTCGTCCAGCGCGCCGATCTCGTCTTCGTCTACCTGCTTGCCACCAGTGTCGCCTGCGCCGTGAATGGGATTTCCCTTGCTGCACTCGTTCGTGAGCAACGTGCCGCCTAACGAGCGCTTGCAGCCGACCGCGCTCGGTGGCATCGTGAAGCGTTGCGGCTGAAGTGCGGAGGTTTGGTTTCACATGGGGGGTGAGTGATGGCCGTTCGAGTTGTCCGGCTGGGGAGTGCTAGATCCGTAGATGAGGGCACTCGTATCGGAGCCGTTCGTCGTCCGCCAAGGGGCGTACCGAAGGCTGCGTTCGCCTCGCAGAACTGGTACGACGTGTGGTTCCCCAACCTGGCGCCCAGCGTCGAAACAATGAAGTTGGGGCAAAACGCCCAAACACCGGCCCAGTGGGCAGCGTTCGCCAAGAAATACCGTGCCGAGATGGCCGCGCCCGAGAACGCGCGCGCCATCGAATTGCTCGCCGTGCTGTCCCACCAGGCCAACTTCTCAGTTGGGTGCTATTGCGAGAACGAGGCGCACTGTCATCGGTCGGTGCTTCGGGCGCTGCTGGTTGAGAAGGGGGCGACGCTCGCGTAGCGTTTCACCCTTGGCCACATGATGCCAAACCCTTCCAATGTGAGGCCCGACTCCGGCCTTCGTCCTCCGATCTCCACTCATGTCAAACGTTGACGCGCGATCTTTACCGGGTAGCTATGGCCCAGCGGAATGTCAACCGTGGTGATCCGCGGTTCGATCCCACCGTCCGAGACGTACTCTCGAGGTCCGGTGCCACGACGTCTGCCGAACCGTCGTCGATAAGCGTCGGTGTTGCGATCGGGCCGATGCGATGCGACACTTTCGATTTGACAACCCCGCGTCGGATGAGGGATGTTCCCGCCGTGGTCAAGGAGCACGATCTCCGAGTAACGTAGTCCCGAGACAGCAACGGTGAGCTCTGCAATGTCGGAACAAGCCCTGAAGAAACTCTTTGAGCGTCGATTCGGCGAGCTGCCCGTCGCCATCGCGCCCCTCAAAGGCGACGCGTCCGCCCGGCGGCTGTACCGGCTCCGAGCGCCGTCGCGCGCGGCGATCGGCGTCGTTGGGCCGGACGACCGAGAGAACCGCGCCTTTCTGGACTTTTCCCGTCACTTCAAGACGTGCGGCTTGCCCGTGCCGGAAATCTATGCGGAAGACCTCGACCAAGGGATCTATCTGGAGGAGGACCTGGGCGACACGACGCTGTTCCAGTTTCTGACGACGAATCGCAGCGAGGCTGGATTCTCCAAGGACGTACTTGAGCTCTACCGGAAGGTGGTGGAGATTCTGCCGCGCTTCCAGATCGAGGCCGGCCGGATACTGAACTACGACGTGTGCCACCCACGCGCCAGCTTCGACAAACAGTCGATGATGTGGGACCTCAGCTACTTCAAGTATTATTTCCTGCGTCTGGCGAAGATCCCGTTCAATGAACAGGCGCTCGAAAACGATTTCGAGTGGTTCACCGAGTTTCTCCTGATGGCCGATCGTCGGCACTTCCTCTACCGGGACTTCCAGTCGCGTAATATCATGGTTCGGGGCGGGGAGCCGTTCTTTATCGACTACCAGGGCGGCCGACGCGGCGCCCTGCAGTACGACCTTGCATCCCTGCTCTTCGATGCCAAGGCCGACCTTCCGTTCGAAGTGCGCGAGGAACTGGTCGAGCGGTACCTCGACGCGGCCTCGCGCCTGCAGCCGATTGACCGCCAGGCGTTTCTCAGTCATTACCCCGGTTTCGCGTACATCCGTATCATGCAGGCGATGGGCGCCTACGGGCTGCGCGGCTTCTACGAGCGCAAACAACACTTCCTGGCGAGCATCCCGTACGCGATCCAGAACCTCGAATACCTGCTGCGAACCGCACAACTTCCCCTCGAATTGCCCGAGCTGACGACGGTGTGGCGCCGTCTGGTGGCCTCGTCCTCGCTGCGGCAGTTCGGTACCGCGTCGCTGCGACTGACGGTCCGGATCCAGAGTTTCTCGTACAAGGACGGCGTGCCGACCGACGAGAAGGGGCACGGAGGCGGCTATGTGCTCGACTGCCGCGCGTTGCCCAACCCGGGCAGATTTGCACAATACGCAGCGCTCACCGGTCAGGACGAGCCGGTGATCGCTTTTCTCCGGAACGAGCCCGCGGTCGGCGACTTCCTCAGCCACGTCTTCGCGCTGATCGATCAGACCGTTGAGAACTACCAGTCGCGGAATTTCACGGACCTGATCGCGGCCTTCGGCTGCACCGGCGGCCAGCACCGCTCGGTGTACTGCGCCGAGCAGCTCGCGTCCCACCTGCGCGAGAAGTTTCAGGTGAATGTCGAGGTGCGCCACCTGGCGCAGGACAGCAGCGCCCAATGAAGGCCATGATCCTCGCCGCCGGCGTCGGGAGCCGGCTGCGCCCCCTCACCAACGAGACGCCGAAGGCGCTGATCGATGTCGGCGGTGCGCCGATGATCGAGCACGTGATCCGCCGCCTGACGGCGGCGGGCGTCACCGAAATCGTCGTCAACCTCTTCCACCTGGGCGATCAAATCGTCGATTTCCTCGCTTCGAAGGGCAACTTCGGACTTCGCGTCGAGTTCACCCGCGAAGTGGAATTACTCGACACGGGTGGGGGGCTGAAAAATGCCGCGGGGTTCTTCGACGACGGCAAGCCGTTCTTCCTCCACAACTTGGACGTCCTGAGCGAGATTGACCTCGGCGGGCTCCATCGAGAGCATCAGGAGAGGAAGGCACTGGCAACGCTGGCCGTCCAGAGCCGGCCCAGCTCCCGGCTGCTCCTGTTCGACCGCAACGGGCGACTCTGCGGCCGGGAAACACGGGAAGGCGTCGAGTGGGCGAGCGCGCCCGTGCGCGACGTCGAGCGGCTGGCATTTACCGGGGTCCACGTCATTGACCCCGCGATCTTTTCCAGGATGACCGAGACGGGCATCTTCCCGATCACCCAAACCTATCTGCGATTGGCGGGGGAGGGGAAGCGAGTCGTCGCGTGGCGTGTCGACGGGAGCTACTGGCAAGACATCGGCTCCCCGGAAAATCTCGCGCGGGCCCGCCGACGGGCCGCAGGATCGGAGTGACCGACACGTCGAACCAGGCGACCTCACGAAACCACGCGTCACCGTAACGAGGCAGAGGAGACAGCGATGCTGAACGGGAAGCTGGACTTTCGGAGCGACACGATCACCGAGCCGACGGAGGAGATGCGCGAGGCCATGAAGCGGGCCAGGGTCGGGGACGACGGCCGCGAGGGCGACCCCACCGTCCGCGAACTGGAAGAGTATTCCGCGCACCTCCTCGGCAAGGAGGCGGGTCTCTTCGTTATCAGCGGCACCATGGGCAATCTCGTGTCCATCCTGGCGCACACGCATCCAGGGCAGGAGGCGATCCTCGAGCGCGACGCTCACATTTTCTGGACCGAGGTCGGCGGGATCTCGGCGGTCGGCGGCCTGGTCGTCCACCGCGTGGCGGGCACAGACGGCATCATGGCCGCACCGGATGTCGAGGCGGCGATTCGCCCGGCGCGGATGCACTTCCCGGAGACCGGGCTCATCATCCTCGAAAACACGCACAACATGGCGGGCGGGACGGTGTGGACCGTCGGGCAGATGGCGGCGGTCAAGGCCGTTGCGGAGCGACACAAGATTCCCGCGCACCTGGACGGCGCGCGCATCTTCAACGCCGCCGTGGCCCTGGGCGTGCCGGCCAAGGAGATTGCGGCGCAGACGGACTCGGCCACGTTCTGCCTTTCCAAGGGGTTGAGCGCCCCAGTGGGATCCGTCATCGTCGGCTCCAGGCCCTTCATCGAACTGGCGCGGAAGAAGCGCCAGATGCTGGGCGGCACCACGCGGCAAGGCGGCGTGATCGCCGCCGCCGGCCTGGTCGCACTGCGCACGATGGTGGACCGCCTGGCGGATGATCACACCCTCGCGCGGCGTCTCGGCGAGAAGTTGAGCACGATCCCGGGCCTGGAGGTAAATCTCCGGACGGTGCAGACAAACATCGTGCGGACGAAGGTGACGGGCCTGGGCGTCCCCGCGGCGAAGGTGGTCGAGTCGCTGGCCAAGGAGAACGTCTACGTCCTGGCGCAGCAGACCGACACGCTGCGCTGGCTCACCCATCGGCACGTGACAGCTGCCGATGTGGACCAGGCCGCGGCGGTCATGGCGAAGGTGGCGGAAGCGCCGAAGCGTTAACCGCGCGCTCCACCGACACGGCGAAGGGACGTGTGTCGGCGCGGGCGGCTCTCCCGCCTCGGCTCCATCACGAGGCCGTCCGCGCCCTAGCCGCGCCGCCCCTGCCGACCCGCGAGGATGGTGTCCACCCGCTCGGCAAGCACGTCGAGGTCGATTGGTTTCTCCAGGAACTCGGTCACGGGCATCCAGTCGTCGTCAATGTCCTTCTCGCTGAAGCCGAGCGGAAAACGCGTGTTGACGGCTGTCAGCATCAGGATGGGGACGTCTTTCAGGTTCTCGTGACGCCACCGCATGGTGCGCGCGAGCTCGAACCCGCCGGTACTGTCCTCGGGGAACATCACATCCAACAGGAGGAGGTCGGGCCGTCGCTCGGTCATGCTACGGACGGCGGCGGATAGATCCAGCTCCATACGCACCTCATGCCCCTTGGCCCGCAACACGGTCGCCACAGCCGTGGCGAAGTCCTCGTCATCGTCGACGATCAATAGATACGACATATCCCCTCCTGTCTCGCGACATCCACCGTCCTCATCCGGCGGGGAACCGTAACGTGAGCGCGGTTCCGCGGCCGGGTGCGCTTTCGACGCGCACGCGAATGCGGTGGCTCGTGGCGACGTGGCGCACGATGGCCAGCCCGAGCCCTGTTGAGTCTCGGTTGTGCCGCACCGCCTCCTCGGTGCGGTAATAATCGTCAAAGATGCGCGGCAATTTCTCCGCGGGAATGCCGATTCCCTCGTCCTCGACAGTGACGACCGGGCCGTCGGCGGGGGTGCCGCTGCAGCGGACCCGGACGATTCCGCCTTCGGTCGAATAGACGACCGCATTGGCGATGATATTGGTGAGGAGCATCTTGATGTGGTCTTCGACGGCCACGATGGCGGCCGGCTCAAGCTTCTCGTCTACGATCACGCGTCGTTCTTGCGCTACCGCCCCGACGCGGGCGACCGCCCATCGGACCATCTCCGCCAGGTCGAGCCCGGTCGGTGCCGGCTGCTCTTCGGCGGACTGCAGGTTGGCGAGCTGGAGCATCTCTTGGATCTCGACCGCCAATCGCCGGCAGCGGGCGGCAATTCTGCCCACGACGTCTGCGGCCGGTTCCGGCAGGGCGCCGCAGTGCCCTTTGAGTAGAAGCTGGGCGTTCGCCGCGATGGCCGCGAACGGCGCCTTGAGTTCATGCGTGGTCCGCAGCATGTGCCGTGTTTTCTCTCGCTGCGCCAGCGTGAGCCGCCTGTTCGCCTCCGCCAGTTCCCGCTCCTGGTTCCGAACGAGCTCGGACAGATGGGACGCCAGGAACCACACTATGAAATAGATGCCCAGCGCCGAAATCAGGGTGAGCCATGGGAAGGCCGCATGGCCAGTCAGCGCCCGACGGAGGAGCGGATCGAGGTAGATGCCGGGCGTCTCGATGATGTGCAGCCGCTCCAGCCCGACGCACGTCGCGTAGAGGCTTCCGGCAGTGGCGGCTACGAGCAAACTATGCCGGCGGGAGAAGAAGATACACGCGAGCACCACGTGGGCAAGATAGAGAAAGGCGGTGGGGGTCTCCAGGCTCCCCAGGAAATGCACGACCATGGTGAGGACCAAGAGATCCACCACGATTTGGGTCGAGAGGTTCCAGGCTGCCGATCCCCGGAGAGGATTCCGGACGATCCGTCGCGCGTGCCCGAGAAAAGCGAGATTCGCGCAGAGCAGGATCGCGGCGGCAAGAAACGGCCAATCCACCTGCGGGCGCAAACCCAGAGAGCGCATGAGGACAGGGAACGCAAGACCCGCGAGGCCGAACGCCGCCAGGGCGGTAACGGCCGCCCAGCGCAACCGTATGAACCAGAGCACATTGCCGGTAAGGAGTGCTTCCCGCCATGGCGTCGTGGCGTCGGTCGCGGCCGAAGCGGACGGAGGTGCCTCGGCGGCGGACGTGGGGAGCTCGTATGCGCGACGTTCCATCGGGTCTACAGGGCTGTCCATGCTGCCGCCGTAACGGGGCCTGCGTTGTCCATCGGAGGGTTGCCGCGCACCTGGTCGGAGGTCGCGGCGCAGAGCACCTCCGCATTATCGCGCACCGGAGAGATCCCTCGGAGCAAGCCGGCTGCGATATGGCGCCTACCCGATGAAGCCTCTGCGGCCGGCGGGGGCATGGCTCCCGCCCCGCAGTCAGAGCATGGCCGAGAGCGACGATGCTTGTCAAGGAGGAAGCCGCTCCGCCTGTCGGCTGCCGACGGTCGCGGTCAGGTCCGGGCGTTTATGGGCGGGGCGGACGCTCGGGCGAACCAGACCGCACCCGCATTCGCCCGCTCATGCGTACATTCGATGAACAATCGCTTGCGTTCGGAGTAGGGACTGGTATGCTACACGCGGTTTCGGCTGGACGTCCAGCCGGTCTTTTCGCGGATGCGTGGGAGGGCGCACTCGTGATCCTGCCAGGTCTACACGCCGAAGACGATATCATCGCGCAGATCGCGGCCATCAGCGGCCAAGACGTCCGCGCCTGCTATCAGTGCGGCAAGTGCACCGCCGGGTGCCCGCTCGCGTCGGCCATGGACCTCATGCCGAACCAGATCCTCCGCCTGCTTCAGCTGGGCGAGCACGAGAAGGCGCTGCGATCCCGCACCATCTGGCAGTGCGCCTCATGCCTGACCTGCGCGGCTCGCTGTCCCAAGGACGTGGACCCGGCGCGCGTGATGGACGCGCTGCGCACGCTGCTCACGCGGCGCGGTCTGGCACATGTAGAGATTCCCAAGCTTTCGGCGGAGCTGCTGGCAGAGGCGCCCCAGCAAGCCCTGATCGGCGGATTCCGGAAGTTCGTCGGGTATTGAACTGCGTTGCCGTCCGTCCGGTGCGACTTCGCACGGGACGCGCGGGAACGTCATTTGACAGCGCTCCATCGCCGCGCATGAGACTCGGGGAGGGGGCTCAGTGCGACTGCCGTATTTTCCTGGCTGCACCCTGCACAGCAAAGCGCAGAATTTCGACGCCTCTGCTCGCGCCGCCGCCCAGGCTTTAGACATCGTCATGGAAGAGCTGCCGGAGTGGACGTGCTGCGGCGCGACCTTTTCCATGTCCGAAGACAGCGCCATGGGGCTGGTTGCCCCGACGCGGATTCTGGCCTCGGCCAAAGAGGCCGGGAAGCTCCTGACGCTCTGCAGCTTCTGCTACAACACCCTAAAGCGAACCAACCGGGTGCTCACCACGGATGCCGAGCGGCGCCGCAAGGTGACGACCTTCATCGAAGAGGACTACCAGGGGAACGTCCAGACGGTGCACCTGCTGGAAGTGCTACGGGACAGCGTCGGGTTTGCCGCACTGGCCCAGCGGGTGACGAAGCGACTCGAGGGGCTCAGGGTGGCGCCCTACTATGGGTGTCTCTTGCTCCGGCCGGCCGAGGAGATGGGATTCGACGACCCGGAGCGGCCCACGATCCTGGAGAACTTCCTGGCCAGCCTGGGGTGCGCGGTTGTGGATTTTCCGCACAAGACGGAGTGCTGCGGATCATTTGTCGCGGTGAGCACGCCGGAAGCGGCCGCCGCGTGCTCGGCCCGGATCCTGGACGTGGCCGTGGCGCAGGGCGCCGAGATGCTGGTGGTCAGCTGCCCGCTGTGCCAGTACAACCTCGATCACGCGCAGCGACAGGCCCAGGCAGGCCGCGGCCGCGCGACCCGGGTGCCCGTCCTCTATTTCTCGCAACTCCTGGCGATCGCGCTGGGATGCGAGGACGCGTGTCTCCACCTGGACGCGCACGTGGTCGATCCGCGTCCCCGGTTGTCGAAATGGCTTGGGCAGCAAAGCCAGGCAACGGCACTGGTCTAGCAGAATGCTGAGTAGCTCGTTATCGGTCAGGTTGCTCAAAAAGGTCCAGATACAAGGCGGCGCGCGAGGCGTACTTAGCCAGTACGTCGCAGCGCCGCACCCATCTTCGATGGGTACCCGGTGGGCCAACGCCGTAGATGGGCCTTTTTCAGCGACCTGCTAGAGGAGCGCAGACCCATGGCTGCCGAACCTGCGATGGTGCGTTTCTTTTTGATGGGAAAGCGGCACGACGTGCCCAAGGGCCTGACCATCCAGAAGGCCATGGAGTACTCGGGGTTCCGCCTGCTGCGGGGGTGCGGCTGTCGCGGCGGATTCTGCGGCGCCTGCGGGACGGTCTATCGCATCGGCTCGGACTACCGGCTGAAAGTCGGCCTGGCGTGCCAGACCGTGGTCGAGGACCAGATGTACCTGGCGCAGATCCCGTTCTTCCCCGCGGTGAAGGCGACGTATGCGGTCGAGGATCTTCCGGCCACGGCGGAGACGCTCATCAGTCTCTATCCGGAGATCCTGCGCTGCGTGGGGTGCAACACCTGCCGGAAGGTCTGCCCGCAAGAGATCGAAGTGATGCGGTACATCGCGGCGGCGCAGCGCGGCGACATCGCCAAGGTTGCCGACCTGTCGTTCGACTGCCTCATGTGCGGACTGTGCGCCAGCCGCTGTCCGGCTGAGATCGTCCAGTACCACGTCGCGATTCTGGCCCGTCGGCTCTATTCGCGCCACATCGCCAAGCCGGCCGCCCATCTGGCCCAGCGCGTGACGGCCATCGACCGGGGCGAGTGTGACGCCGACCTGGAGGCCATGGTGGCGGCGGACTCGGCGCGGCTCAAGGCCCTGTACAACGCGCGCGAGATCGAACCCGAGGACGTGGAAGCGGCCGGGCAGGAATAGGAGGAGCACCGTGTCGTACGATCGCGACATGCTGGAGTCCATGCGCCGGGTGGAGGCGACCCGCCCCGCCCGCCTGCATCAGACGTTTCCCCGGCTGACGCCAGAGGATAAACAGGCGCTCCTCCAGCAGTTCCACCCCGACTACCGGCCGGAGAGCATGCGACCCCTGGCGGTCGGTCCGAACGCCGGCGATCGGGTGCCGCACGAGGTGGCCAACCTGCTGGAGGGGACCAGCCGGATCGAGCCGGATCGCTTCGATCTGACGCGGCCGGACGAGGACGTGGACATCCTCATCGTCGGCGGCGGCGGGGCGGGTACGTCGGCCGCGCTGATGGCGCAGGAGCGCGGCGCGAAGGTCCTGCTCGTCACCAAGCTCCGCATCGGCGACGCCAACACCATGATGGCCCAGGGGGGCATCCAGGCGGCCGACAAGCCCAACGACTCTCCGGCCATTCACTACCTCGACGTGATGGGCGGCGGCGGCTTCACCAACATTCCGGGATTGGTGCGAGTCCTCACCCGCGACGCGCCCGGCGCGATCAAGTGGCTGGAAGAGTTGGGGGCCATGCTGGACAAGCAGCGCGACGGCACGATGGTCTCCATCCACGGCGGCGGGACGTGCCGCCGCCGGATGCACTCGGCCCGCGACTACAGCGGGGCGGAGATCATGCGGACGCTGCGCGACGAATTCAAGAACCGCCGGATTCCCATCCGGGAGTTCACCGCGGCCGTCGAGTTGGTCCTGGACGAGGCGGGGCAGTGCGCGGGGGCGATCCTGTACGACATGGAGACCGGGGAGTACAGCCTGGTCCGCGCCAAGAGCGTCATCCTGGCCACCGGGGGCATGGGCCGACTGCACGTCCAGGGCTTCCCCTGCACCAACCACTACGGCGCCACGGCGGACGGCCTGGTGATCGGCTACCGGGCCGGCGCGAAGATGGCGTTCATGGATGCGGTCCAGTACCACCCGACAGGGGTGGCGTACCCGGAGCAGATCGTCGGCCTCCTGGTGACCGAGAAGGTGCGCGGGCTCGGCGCCCAGCTCGTCAACGCCCACGGCGAGCGCTTCATCTACGACCTGGAGACCCGGGACACCGTCTCGGCGGGGATCATCCGCGAGTGCGGCGAGCGAGGAAACGGGGTTCGGACCAACACCGGCATGGTGGGGGTCTGGCTGGATTCGCCGATGATCGAGATCCTTCGGCGCGAGGGGACGATCCTGCGGGCGCTCCCCGCCATGTTCCGGCAGTACACGCGGTTCGATATCGACATGCGGAAGGTGCCCATCCTGATCTATCCGACGCAGCACTACCAGAACGGCGGCCTCCTCATCACGGAGGATGCCGAGACCGTGGTCCCGAACCTGTACGCGGCGGGCGAGGTCTCG
>Ga0316628_100002982_pt1 | contig 12844 bp, 10 predicted proteins | sample OWC_Aug_M2_C1_D5_FD_207648 | JGI IMG/M metagenome (GOLD analysis project Ga0316628, IMG submission 207648) | Wetland soil microbial communities from Old Woman Creek delta, Ohio, United States - OWC_Aug_M2_C1_D5_C | ecosystem: Environmental > Terrestrial > Soil > Wetlands | place: USA: Ohio...
TGACGGTGCCTGGGCAGACAAGAGAAGACCGCGAAAAACAGCCGGGGTCTTCTGGCAAGCCAGCACCGCAGTCTGTACTTGCTGCGCGCCAAGAATCCCATCCACTTCCTTATCCGCATGAAATCAGTTACGCGCGTGCCCCACCGCCGTTACAGGTGACGGGCACGACACGAAACAGCTCAGGCCCGCCATCTGGTGCGGCGTCTCATGATCGCCTCGCCCAGAAGCACCGCCGCAGCCGCGGCTGCGCCGCCCGCCGCAGCCGCCAGCAGGACGCTGCGCGAACGCCTCGGCCTGATTTTCTGGTCCTGCACCACGGCCGGGTCGAGCACCTTGAAGGCGTAGTCCTTCTGCGCGTTCGCCAGCATGGCATTCTTCCGTTCATTGGCGATCATGGCGTACAGAATCCTGCGCATGTCGTCGACTTCAGTGCGCGCCAATTCGTCATTCAGATACCTGATGTTGCTTTCGCTGCGCTTGATGTCGCGCTGCGCCAGATACTGGTTCACCCCCTGCACCAGAGCATTTGCCAATTCCGCTGCAAGAGCGGCATCATTCCACTCCACGGCCAGAGTGATCAGGCCAGTCTTCTTATCCCGCGCAACACTCATGGCCCCGCCATCATTGAACAGGCGATAAACGTCCATGGGCCCGGGCTGTTTCTTGGGATCCGATTCTTTCCATTTCCTCTGCTGCGCATCCCACCTGTCCGAAAACAGGACCGGCATCAGGTTCTTTTCCTGCGCGAATTTCCACAGAAAATCGTGCGACCGCAACACCGCAAGATTCTCCTCAGTATTGACGCCGCCAGGCGCGATGCCCGCCATGGATGCGAAGCCCCCGAGTCCGCCAAGGGCCGACGCCAGGCCCGCCGCCCGGGCATCGTCCGCTGCTTGCGCGGGTGCCAGCAGTATTTCGCCGCGATAGACGTTGGGCGTCTGCAGGGCGACGATGGCCGTGATGATGGCCGCGACTGACGCCGCCCCCAGGATCATCAGTTTGCGCTTGACCAAGGTACGCCAAAGCGCGAGCAGGTCAATTTCATCGCCTGCGCCAGCCTCGCCCTGCTCAGGGATGCCGTCAGGCGCTTTTTCGGTATCGTATCCGCTCACTTGAATACCCCGATGGTCTTCATTGCCGCCAGTGAAACGCCTATCTGCATGACCGCCCTGGACCAATCCAGGGTCGAGTCCAGCAGATTGAACTGCTCGACATCCTGCGGCACGACGATGGCATCCCCTGGCTCCATGGCACCGGCGCCGCCACCAAACCATCCTGTGCCTCCGGCATCCACCATGCCGTTGGCGCGGACGATATAGATATGCCCGGGATCACCTGTCCGCGTGGCTCCGCCAGCCATCTTCAGGTAATCGTCACGCCCCGCTCCCTTGCGATACACAAACGCAGTCTGGTTATAGACCTCGCCCAGCACCAGCACTTCATCGGGGCGCTGCGGAATATGCAATTTGTCGTCATCGCGCAGAGCGAGATCGAACGGCGTGTCCTTCAATTTTTCAATGTCGGCCAGTTCGATCACAATGCGTCCCGTCGCACGCGCCGCTTTCAATTGCTCGACGATGCGCTTGGCCGCTTCGACCTTGCCTTGCTGGCGCGCGCGGATTATGTCGTCCCTCAGCAGGTGCGCAGACTGCTCCATCCTGGCGACTTCGGCTTCGGTGCGCAGCGCGAGATCTTCAATCTGCATTTGCTGATCCAGCCTCACCGATTCGCGGGTAAACATCGCGGCAGGCAGATAAGCCTGCTCCGTATAGCCGCCCGCGCGCTGCAACACGCTGGAAAGGCGCTCCCCCTCCTGCACCGGGTAGACTCCCGGATACCTGACTTCCCCTGTCAATTCAAACCGGCTCTCCGTTTTCCAGTTCGATATGGTGCGGATCAGGAGCTCATCGTGCGGTCTCAGCTGGATATTGGCGTCGGGATTTCCCGCCAGTGCATCGCTCAGATTCACCTCGAAATGGCTGCTCTGGCGGCGCTTGCCGTCAACCACTTCATACCGCGTCAGCTCCGCCACCTTCAGGTAGGAGGCTTCTTTCGGACCGCCTGCCGCGAAAAGCAGATCGATCAGGTGCATGGTATCGGTATAGGGGTATTGCCCTGGGTTGACCACCTGCCCGGAGATGGTCACAACATTCAGCGGGTCTATGGAGGACTTGGAGAAAACGTAGACCCGGTCATCCGCATTCAGCAGGACATCCGCCTGCTTGTCGTTCTGCACCAGCAGCTTGTCCAGCGGGACGCGGATCGTTGACACCGCGCGCGTCAGCGGATCGGTGCGCTGGATCAGCGCATAGTCCAGAAATGCGCCGGGCTGCAGGTCCTCCGTCGTGCCGAGCAGGCTGGTGAGCTTCATGTCCTTGTGCCAGCCGTATTTCCCGGGGCGCTTGACGTGGCCGAGCAGCGCAACCGTGTCGGTGCGCACCCCCGGAACCGCAAACAGGATCAGGATGTCGCCGTTCCGGACTTCGGCCCTGTTCTGCAAGTTGAGGTCCAGAATGTTCCTGTCTCCGAAATTGTTGAGACGGTCGATCTGCATGTGCGCAACATCCGCATCGGCTAGCGCCCCGCCCGCGATCTCCACGACATCCTGCACATATTTCTCGTCGCGCAATTCGTATATCCCCGGCCTGGTCGCCTGCCCCGCCACGCCCACCACTGCGCCTATCGGCGGGATGAAGACAACATCGCCCGGCATCAGGCGTTCGTCGGCACGGCTGTTCCCCTTCAACAGGAAGTCGTAGAGGTCGAGCTCCCTTATCGTTTTGCCATTGCGCTTCAGCTGGATGTGACGCAACGATCCGGTCTTGCCTACTCCTCCCGCCGCAAACAGCGCGTGCGACAGGGTGGAAAGCCCGCTAACCATGTACGAGCCGGGATGCGCCGCGTCACCCAGCACGAATACGCGTATGGAGCGCAGCTTGCCCATGGTGATCGACGAAGAGATCCCGATTGCCTTCTTGTGCAGGTGCCCCGCGATCAGCGCCTTTGCCTGGACGAAAGTCAAACCGGCCACGGACAGCGTCCCTATTCTCGGAAATTCGATGGCCCCGTTGCGGTCTACCACCAGGCTCAAAGTGTCATCGCGGCTGCCATAGAGCTGCATTTGCAGCTCGTCGCCCGGCCCCAGTACGTACTCGGGCGGAACCGGAATGTCGGTGGCTGGAGAAAACGTGCTGGGCGATCCGGAAAACAGCTGGTAGCCGAACTGCGAAATTTCGCCATTCACCTCACGTACCTTGCCGTTCTCAAGCATGCGCTCCCAGGGCGAGCGCGCCTCGGCTTCGCTTCCCCTGAAGGCGGGCGGGTCCTCGCGCGGCTTAGTGCCTGGCCTAGCCAGGTCAGATTTCTTCAGGCCGCTCCGGTCGGCTCCCTCTCCCTGATCGCCTTGTTCATCCTGCTCGCTCGGGCCAACCCGCCCGAGGCTCTTCTTGGCACCGGCACTCAGGAGGGTAGCCAGACGGGCGCGCATGGAAGTTTCGATCGCGCTCGGGCCGCCGGCATTGGTTTCAGGCGGGTGTTCAGACCGGGGTTGAACCTCCTGCTGCTCGCGGTCCATTGGCTCCGCCTTGTCCGAGCGCAGCCCCCCGTGTCTGGACGCAGCACTTCCGGCCTCTGGCACCTTCACTGCCCGGGCCGGACTGCTGTCACCAGCGCCCCGATACTGCTTTTTCAGCGCCTCAATGTCCTGATCGGATAACCTCGGCGCGGTCTGCGCGTGCACGCTATGCGAAAGCATCACCAACGCGATCAGTGCAAGCAGAACAGAAACTACATGGCCTGGCTTCTTCAAAATTTCCCCTTAACGGCATTCCGCTATGCGATGTAATAGACGGATTGCATGCGGAATATTGTGGCAATCGGAGATTCTACATTACTATGGCTGGTTCCGAGAAACTATACGGCCATCCGGCACCCGGGTGCGCTGGCCACCCTCCGCGGAAAGTCTGGTTCGACGGGTGGTTCAAGGCAGCAGCGTCAATATCTGCCGCACGCATTCGTCCGGGGGGTTTCTCATCGAGTCCAGATGCACTTCCGGAGCCAGCGGGGGCTCATAGGGGCTGTCGATCCCGGTGAAGTTGGCGATTTCCCCCCTGCGTGCCTTCGCATACAGCCCTTTCGCATCCCGCACCTCGCACTCCTGCAGTGACGCATCAACGAAGACCTCGTGGAATTCACCGGGTGCAAACAGCGAACGCGCAAAGCGCCGTTCCGCACGGAATGGGCTGATGAATGACACGATCACCATCAGGCCTGCATCGACCATCAGCTTTGCCGTCTCGGCCACGCGGCGGATGTTCTCCACCCTGTCTTCCTCGGTGAATCCCAGATCGCGGCTCAAGCCATGACGCACGTTGTCGCCATCCAGCAAATAGGTGTGGCGGCCTTTCTGGTGCAGGTGTTTTTCAAGCAGGTTGGCGATGGTCGACTTGCCGGCACCGGACAGCCCGGTGAACCAAATGCAGCACGGGCGCTGCGATTTCAGGCTAGCCCGCGCAGCCTTGTCAACGTCCAGCGCCTGCCACGGGATGTGGTCCAAGCCCTGCCGGATGGAAGCCGGCGCGCCATCTGCCGCCAAACCCGGATGCGGCCGCGTCCCGAACCCCAGCCCCGCAGCTCCCTGGGGCAACCGGTGGGCGATAATTGTTTCGGCGTCCCCGCCGCCGCTGAGTTTAATGCTCGGCACGTCCTGCATCGGGGCGTGACCTTCGTGTTTCCGGCAAACCATGGAGCTATATCCTCCGACCCTGTGACAAACCAGCGGCGTGGCAAACAGTGCTCAGGCAATTGGCGGCCTTGGCACAGAACAGTTGTCCGCTGGAGGTGTTGATTGTATAGTTATCCGGGGCCGCTTTCAAAAATCACGATGAGAAGCGCCCGCGCAAGTTCTTAGTCTATTGCCTATTGCGCATATGCGGCATGGCGCGAGCGGCAGCCAACGGAGAGTGACAATGAAATATTGCATGGCGGTTGTTCTGTTTCTGGTCAGCATCAATGCGTATGCAGATGCCAGGAAATGGGTGGATTCCGAGGGCAGGGTGCATTATTCCGACAGCCCTCCTCCCGGCAACGTGAAATCCGAGAACGTACGCATTTCCCCCTCGCCAGGCGCCCCGGGTTCCGCACCTGCCTCCTCGGCGGCAGCTGCCTCTGCGCCGGCTGGTCCGAAGACCATCTTCGAGAAGGAAGCCGACATGAAGAAGGCAAAGAAGGCCAAGGAAGAGGCTGCCCAGAAACAGGCTCAGGAACAGGAGCAGGCAGATGCCAAACGCAAGAACTGCGAGCAAGCCCGCATCCAGTATCAGACCCTGCAGAACTCGCCGCGCGTCTCGGTCTATGACGAAAAAGGTGAACGTACGGTTCTGGACGATGCCGGGCGCCAGCAAAGAATCAACGAAGCGCAGGACGCGATCAAAAAGTTCTGCAACTAACGCGTCGCGCTCCCGGCTATCCGCTTAGCGATAGCCGCGGCTGCGTGCGCTGCCAAGGCCCGGATATCCGGATGCCGGGATACCCGGAGCCGGGGCGACGCGGTAGCGCCAGCCTGCCTTCCCCCGGTCAGGCGGCCGCCACCGCCTTGTTGTCGTCGCTCATGCGCATTGCCTGCTCGATGTCCACGGCCACCACATGCGACACGCCGCGTTCCTGCATGGTGACACCCACCAGTTGCTTGGCCAGCTCCATGGTGATGCGGTTGTGGCTGATGAAGATGAACTGGGTCTGCTGCGACATCTTCTCGATCAGCCTGCCCAGGCGCTCGGTGTTGGTGTCGTCCAGCGGCGCGTCCACCTCATCCAGCAGGCAGAACGGCGCGGGGTTGAGCTGAAACAGCGAGAACACCAGCGCAATCGCGGTAAGCGCCTTTTCGCCGCCCGAGAGCAGATGGATCGACGCGTTCTTCTTGCCGGGGGGATGCGCCATCACCTGCACGCCGCTGTCCAGGATTTCCTCGCCGGTCAGCACCAGGCGCGCGTCGCCGCCGCCGAACAGGATGGGGAACATTTCGGACAGATGGCGGTTCACCTCGTCATAGGTCGCCATCAGCAGGTCACGCGACTCCTTGTCAATGCGGCGTATCGCGTCTTCCAGCGTGGTCAGCGCCTCGGTCAGGTCCTTGGACTGCGAATCCAGATAATTCTTGCGCTCCTGCGCGGCCTGCAATTCCTCCAACGCCGCGAGGTTCACTGCGCCCAGCGCTTCGATGTCGCCGTTCAGGCGATTCAGCTCGCCCTGCAGCGCGCTCGGCCTGGCGTTGACGCCTTCCAGCAGCGGCAGCAGCACCGCCTCGTCCACGCCCTGCAATTGTTCCGCCCACTGCTCGTATTGCAGGCGCGCCTCCTGCTCCTTGAGCGTAAGCTCGGTGGCCTTGTCGCGCAGCGGATTGAGCTTCTGCTCGCACGCCATGCGCTCCTGTTCCAGCTTGTTCAGGTTGACCGTGGCATGCTCCAGCGCATTGCGCGCCTCGGCCAGTGCCTGTTCGCGCGCCTGGCGCTGCTCCAGCACCACCTGCAACTGCTCCTGGCTGTCCGCATCTTCCAGCTTGCCCAGGTCTTCGCGGTTCTGGGCCAGAGTCTGCTCCAGCATGGCCAGCGTGTTGCCGGTCTGCTTCAGGTTGTGTTCCAGGTCGGCGATTTTTTCCGTGCAGGTCTTGGCGAAGAAGCGCGCTTCCTGCAGTTCGTGCTGCGCGCGCTGCGCACGCTCGCGCTGCTCGCGCAGGCGCGATTCTGCCGCTGCCGCCTGCTGGCGCACCTGCTCCGATTCGGCCGCCTGCGCTTCGATCTTTTCGCGCATCACCTCCATGCGCTCGGTGATTTCCTCCTGCTGGCGCTGCTCGCCCGATACCTGCTCCGCCAGTTCCTGCAATTCCTGCGCAATCTGCGCGGCGCGCTCGCTGCTGCGCTCGTTGGCCTGGTTCAGCTTCAGTATCTGCACCTGCAGCGCGTGCTGGCGCTGCTGCAGCTCGCTGCCCGCGCTACGCAGCGGCGCGATGCGTCCTTCGATGGCGTGGTAGTCGTCCTCAGCCTGCGCCGCCGCCTGCTTGCCGGCTTCCAGCGCCTGCTGCTGCTGGTCCACCTGCCGCTGCAATTCCTCGATCTCGCGCTGGCGCGCCAGCACGCCGTGCACCGCGCTGTCCGGCGCGTGAAACAGCACGCTGTGCGCGCCGACCAGGTGGCCCTGCGGCGTTACCAGCCAGGCAGCTGCAGGCAGGCGTCCGCGCTGGTCAAGCGCCTCGGCCAGCGTATCCGCCGCATACACGCCGGAAAGCCAGTCCGCCACCACGGGCGCAGCGCGCTCGTCCTGGCAGGTTACGAATTTCGACAATGGAGTGAATGAACTGTCCTGCTGCGGGGCGGCGCGCGCGCCGTCCGGTGCAAACACCGCCAGCTTGCCGGGCGGGAAGCCGCTCCAGTTCACGGTCTGGCCCAGGTCCGGCACCGAGATGGCGTTGATGCGTTCGCGCAGCACTGCCTCCAGTGCGTTGTCCCAGCCCGCCTCGATGCGTATGGATTGCCACAGGCGCGGCAGCTTATCCAGCTGATGCTCGGACAGCCACTGTTTCAGGTTCTTGTCGTTATCCACCTGCGCCTGCAGCTGCTCAAGCGCCGCAAGCTTGGCCTCGACCTGCGCGAGCTGGCGCTCCAGCTCCTGCGCGGCAATACGCCGCTCGCGCCGCGTGCCATCGGCGAGGGGCAATTGTTCCTGCAGCGCTGCCAGCTGCTCCTGCTGCGCGCGGTATTCCATTTCCAGCTCGGCCGTCTGCTGCTGCGCCATTTCCAGCGCGTTGGTGTCCGGGCGCGGCAGATTGTCCTGCTCCAGCAGCAGGCGCGAACGGCGCCCTTCCAGCTGCTGCACGGTGCGCTGCACATGTTCGCGCTGCGTGTCGGCCAGCTGCAGCTGTTGCTGCTGCACCAGCTGCTCGCGCTGCATGCTGTTATAGCGCTCCTGCGCGGCGCGCGCGGCCTCTTCCACCTCCGGCAAATCGCGCGCCTCGTTGTCGGCTCGGTTTTCGCACACCTCGACGCGCACGGCCCCTTCCTCGCGCTGGTTTTGCCAGTGCTCCAGCAGGCTCTGCACGCCGTTAAGCTGGTTACGCTGCAGCTCGATCTGGTGTTCCGCGCTGGTAATCTGATGAGTGAGGCGCGTACGCTGGTCGTTCAGGTGCGCAATGTGCTGCTCCAGGCGCGCGATCTCCGCGTTTACCGCATACAGCTCGCCCTGCTTGCCGTGCAGCGCATCGGACAGCTGGTAGTGCCCGCTGCGCAGGCCTTCCAGCTGGGCCTCCACTTCGCGCAGGCGCGCGGTTTCGGCTTCCAGCTCGGTCCTGCTCTTCTCTATTTGCTGGGAAAAACGCGCGCGGCGCGCCTCGGCATCCTGCTTGTTCACCAGCCACAGCAATTGCTGGGTGGTATTGCGCCTGGCCTCGAACTCGCGGTATTTCTTCGCCACCTCGGCCTGCCCGGCCAAGTGCACCAGCTGCTTCTCCAGTTCCAGGCGGATGTCGTCCACGCGCTGCAGGTTCTCGCGCGTGTCGCCTATGCGCAGTTCGGTCTCGCGGCGGCGGTCACGGTATTTGGAAACCCCGGCAGCCTCTTCCAGGAACACGCGCAGTTCCTCGGGCTTGGCCTCGATGATGCGCGAAATCATGCCCTGCTCGATGATGGCGTAGGCGCGCGCGCCCAGGCCAGTGCCAAGGAATATGTCGGTAATGTCCTTGCGCCTGACGTGCTGGTTGTTGATGTAATAACTGGATTCGCCGTCGCGCTGCAGCACGCGCTTTATGGCGATTTCGGCATAGCTCGACCATTGCCCAGCCGCCTTGCCCAGGCTGTTGTCGAAAATCAGCTCCACGCTGGCGCGCGCCACCGGCTTACGCTTGTCGGAACCGTTGAAAATCACGTCCTGCATCGATTCGCCGCGCAGCGCCGAAGCGCGCGACTCGCCCAGCACCCAGCGCAGGGCGTCGATCACGTTGGACTTGCCGCAGCCGTTGGGGCCGACTATGCCTACGAGCTGACCCGGTAGCGCGATATGCGTAGGGTCCACGAAGGACTTGAAACCGGCGAGCTTAATGTGGGAAAGACGCAATTTAGACCAGCCAAACGTTTTATAATCGCAACATTCTAACCGAATCGCCAGAAGGCTCAAAATGACCACCCAACCCTCTAAAACTTTGGAAACTTTTCCCAACCCCCAGCCCACGCGCGACTACCATATCCACATGGAAATTCCGGAATTTACCTGCCTGTGCCCCAAAACCGGCCAGCCGGACTTCGCCACCCTCATGCTCGATTACATCCCGGACGAGACCTGCGTGGAGCTGAAAAGCCTCAAACTCTACATCTGGTCGTTCCGCAACGAAGGCCACTTCCACGAAGACGTGACCAACCGCATACTGGACGACCTGGTCGCCGCCACCCATCCGCGTTTCATGCGCCTCACCGCCAAGTTTTTCGTGCGCGGCGGCATTTTCACCAACATCATGGCCGAACACCGCAGGGTTGGCTGGCTGCCGCAGCCGCCCGTAAACCTGGCGCATTTCGAAAGCCAGTCCAATACGCGCGGATAACCGACTGATTTGCAGTAAGATACCTGGGGATATAAAACCCCCAAAACTTGCCGGAACTTTCCACGCCGCGGCCAATCTTACGTTACAGGTAGCGCAAGCTACCTCACGTTTCTCCTCCCTGAACGTGAAGTCTTAACTTCCCCCCTTTAGTTAAGACTTTTGCCCCTGGCCCCTAAGCCAGGGGCATTTTTTTGCTGCTTCCGCGCCCCCCCGTGACGCCCCAAGCAGCTCCCCTCACCTATGCCGTAAGCATGATTTTGAAATTAACCATATATCCGCCAATGGCTTATGGTTGTTTCCGACTATTTAGGTATGCTAAATCATGATAAAGTGCCCCCGGCTTGGTTCATCCCAAGCCCCAAGCTTATTTGAAACGATATTAAGGAAAGATTTAGCATGATAGATTTGACCGGAACTATAGTTCTCTGGAGCATCCCAGTACTCGCAACCGCCATGATCCTGATCGACGATAAAAGGATGATGGACGAGCGCAAGGCAAAAGCAGCCCAAGGAAAGAAGTAAGGCCGGCTTGCCTCACCCCCCGGTTCCCGGGGGGCTACCCCTCCCCCGCAACTCCTTCCCAGTCCGCCACGGGCAAACCAAGAAGCTCCGCCCGACATCGCCAGCAGCGCGCCTCGCCCGCGGAAACCAGCACCCTGCCGCCAATCGAATGAGCAGACCGCCCTCCAATTCCGGTACTTGACTTTATTAGAATATTCTTATATTCTTTTAACTGTAGCGACAGCTATGTCACGTTCCTCCTCCCTGAACGTGAAAGTCTTAACTTTTCCCTTTGGTTAAGACATTTGCCCCTGGTCTCTAAGCTGGGGGCATTTTTTTGCCGTCATGCCGCAGGTTCGCTCATCGCCGGTATGCCACCACGAACAACCGCCTGAACGGAAACAGCACCTTCCCGTCCCCCTGCCGCCGATACGCGCGCTCGATTCGCGCCGCAATCAGCCGGGTGAAGCGCTCCCGCTGCTCCTCCGTCCCCAGGGCATCGAGAAACGGCCGCAGTGCTGCGCCCTTGGCCCATGTGATGATGGCCTGGTGGTCTTGCATGATGTGGTAGTACTCGGTTTCCCAGAGGTCGATTGCGGAGGCTGCGCTTGCGAGGGCATCGTAGTAGAAGGCGGAGCCTTCGGTGAGGAAGCCGGTTCTTGCCCCGGCCATCTGCGCCGCCCATTCCGGTTCCTCGGCCACTTGCAGGATGAACTGGTGCAGCGGGGAGCCGAGGCGCGCGGGTATTTGAAACGCCAGTGCACCGCCCTTTGCGACCATGGCGAACAGGCGGGGAATGAGCCGGGCGTGATCGGGCATCCATTGCAGGGCGGCGTTGGAGAAGATGATGTGGTATGGGGTGGCCGCCTGCCATGCGCTGGCATCGGCGAGTATCCACTCCAGGGCGGGGTTGCTTTTTTGCGCGGCGCTCAGCATTTCGGCGGAGTTGTCCAGCCCGGTGACGTGGGCATGGGGCCAGCGTTGGTGGAGTATTTCGGTGCTGTTGCCCGGGCCGCAGCCGAGGTCGATGATACGTTCGGGGCCGGGGATGTCGATGCGGGATACGAGGTCTATCGCGGGCCGGGTGCGCTCGTTGCTGAATCTCAGGTAGATGTTTGGATCCCAGGCTGACATGTGCGCTCCATGGTCTGGTGGATGGCTGCCCGTTCAGGCAGGATACCATGAAGCCCCGGGACACGGGCGAATTGGCGGCCTGTTGCCAGGCGGCATTGCCTGGATCGAGTGCGGCTCGCCGTTCGACGCGCTGCCGGCCGCAGGCCAGCGCTCGATCGGATCGAGCGCGACCTCAGGGGGATGAAGCCAGGCAGGGAAGGTTCAGAGGTTGTCCCACTTGTCGAACCATTTGTAAAGGATGCCGGTGCGCTCAACGATGAAGAATAAAACCATGCCAACGCCAAAGCCTACGACGACTGCGAATTTCGGATCCATGTTCACTCCATTTGACTGCAGCGGAAGGCGCTGCCCCGTTGTTCCTGCCCGCTATCAATGCAGGTTTTGTGCCGTATGCGGCATGACAAGGGCAATGGGCTGATGACAAAGGCGTATTTGCTTGCGCGATGGTTTTATCACCGGGGAAATGCCGGTACGCCTGCCAATAGTGGCGGTTGCGCATGGCGCGGCCTGTCATTTATGACATGCCCGCGAACGCGGGCGTACCGACTACTAGCGCCGCCTGAACGTGCAAGCCACTTTTCGGCCCAGCCCGCGACGGGATATTCAAGCCGTCTTCTCCAGCCATCTCCACGGCACCGACATCGGGGCATGCGGGATCGATGAAGAACAGCGAGGAATGCGGTTCCATGAGCGGCGCGCTCCCGGCAGGGTTCAGCCGCCGGAATATCATGCCTGCGCGGTCCTGCATGACGGGCATCACGTCGGCACACCAGAGCTTGGCGATGGTACCTGCGATTGCCTGAACACGCCGCTCGGAGATTCCCGCGGGGTCTCCTTCCACGGCTACGGTGAGCGGTATGGCCTGCTGCCCGCTTGCTTAAACCGGCCGCACGCGGTAGGCGGGGAACACGCCGTAGTTCTTGGCCATGGGCGTCTGGCCCACATAGTCGCACGCGAATTCCTTGATGCCGGTGGCCTCGCTGATAGCGGCAAATGCCTGGCTGGCGAAAACTTCGCCGGGCGGGGTGATGGGCTCGATGCGTGCCGCCTGACTGACATGGTTGCCGTGAAAATCAAGCCGCCCGGTGACGGGATTGATGAGGCGGAACACCGGCCCGCTGTGCAGCCCGATGCGGATGCTCAGCCCCTTGGGAAAGCCGAGTCTGGTCCAGTCGGTGTTGCTAATCATGCGGCATATTTCGAGGCCCACCAGCCCTGCGGTGCGCACGTCCCTGAACACGAAATAGAGACCATCGCCCCAGGTGTTACGCATCAGGGGCGCATATTTTTCATCATCCAGCAGCCTGCCGATGGCACCCAGGAAGTGCTGGACGAAGGCGGGGATCTGGTCTTCGCTGAATTTGCTGAAGCCGACCACGTCCGCAAACAGGATGGAAACGAGTTCAGCGGAAAATCCGGCCCTGGAGTCAGGCTCAGGCGGCAACAGCGCGTTTGCCGCTTCGCCCGCATGGGCAGGGCTGAACTGGCGGCTCTCCAGGGTAAGGGGGTTGATGACGTCCAGGGCCTGGCCGCAGTCCAGCCATTTGCGCACGGCCGAACCCGTGCCGCCGGTCTTGCCGTCCTGGCCGTCCCAAACTGCAAGCGCGCCCAGGCTGGCGTCTATGT
>Ga0316628_100002983_pt1 | contig 12843 bp, 12 predicted proteins | sample OWC_Aug_M2_C1_D5_FD_207648 | JGI IMG/M metagenome (GOLD analysis project Ga0316628, IMG submission 207648) | Wetland soil microbial communities from Old Woman Creek delta, Ohio, United States - OWC_Aug_M2_C1_D5_C | ecosystem: Environmental > Terrestrial > Soil > Wetlands | place: USA: Ohio...
CCGAACTGGCAGCACTGCTGGCGCAGGCGATCATCCGGGATGGCGAGGGCGCGACCAAATTCATCACGGTGCAAGTGGAGCGCGGCGCGAGTCACGCGGAATGCCGCAAGGTGGCTTATGCGATCGCGCATTCGCCGCTCGTGAAAACCGCCTTCTTTGCTTCCGATCCCAACCTGGGACGTATCCTTGCCGCGATTGGCTACGCGGGCATCGCCGACCTCGACGTCGCTCATGTGGACTTGTATCTCGACGACGTTCTCGTGGCGCGCCGCGGTGGACGCAATCCGGACTATCGCGAGGCCGACGGCCAGCGTGTCATGCAGCAGAGCGAGATCACCGTGCGCGTGGTGCTCAATCGAGGTACGGAGCATGCGACCGTATGGACCTGCGACCTGTCGCACGATTACGTGACGATCAATGCTGAGTATCGGACTTGAGGCACTTCTAGAACCGAAGCAACCTGCACCGCTAATTTCCATCATGAGCGACTCAATTCGACTTTTGCAGTCCTCCGTACTCTCTGTGCACCCCTCAAGGGGGTATTGTGAAGAATCTCCGTGGTTCAAGCTCTGCAGATGGACGAATTAGGGCGATTTCTGGAGAAAGCCGCCGCGCTGCTCGAGCGTGTGGAGCGCTTGCTCCCGCCCGACTCCCGCGCGCCGGATTTTGCACGCGAGCGCGCGTTCCGCTGGCGCAAGCGCAATGGGCGCGGCTACTTCCAGGGAATCGCACATCCGCACGGGATCAGATTGCGGGATCTGCAGGGTATCGACCGGCAGAAGGGCCTGGCGGACCAGAACACGCGGCAGTTCGTCCGAGGACTGCCTGCCAACAACGTCCTGCTCACGGGTGCGCGCGGCACAGGCAAGTCGTCGCTCGTCAAGGCGCTGTTGAATCAATACGGCAACGAAGGCTTGCGCCTGATCGAGGTCGACAAGCAGGATCTCATGGATCTGCCGGACATCATCGAGGCATTGGCTGGCCAGCCGTTCCGGTTCGTTCTGTTCTCGGACGACCTGTCCTTCAGCGCCGATGAGCCCGGCTACACTTCCCTCAAAGCCGTGCTCGACGGCTCGGTCGCAGCCACTCCGGACAATGTCCTGATCTACGCAACCTCGAACCGCCGCCATCTGATGCCCGAGTACATGCGCGAGAACCTCGAGACTAAATACGTCGGTGACGAGATTCATCCGGGCGAGAGCGTCGAGGAAAAGATCTCGCTGTCGGAGCGCTTCGGGCTCTGGGTTTCGTTCTATCCGTTCGATCAGGACGAGTACTTGGCGATCGTGCGTTACTGGCTGAGCGAGTACGGCGTTGCGGACGGCGAGGAGGCGCGCCGCGAAGCTCTCCAGTGGGCGTTGCAGCGCGGGTCGCGCAGCGGGCGCATCGCATCGCAGTTCGCGCGCGACTGGGCCGGCCGGCACGGCATCGCCCCGCGGTCACCTTGATCGCGCTTTCATCTGTCGGCCATCTGGCATGACGAACGCGGCGACCGCACGGCCGGTGGAGGTTGTCGCGGCTGTGATCGTTCAGCCCGACGGCCGCTTTCTGCTCGCCCAACGACCGTCCGGGAAGGTGTATGCGGGTTACTGGGAGTTTCCGGGCGGCAAGGTGGAACCCGGAGAACCCGCCGAACAGGCACTGCAGCGCGAGTTGCACGAAGAGCTGGGCATTCTCGTCACGCGTGCTTGCCGTTGGATCACGCGCGAGTACATCTACCCGCATGCGCACGTGCGCCTGCAGTTCTTTCGCGTGCTGTCCTGGGAAGGCGACCTCCATTCGCGCGAAGGCCAAGCGTTTGCGTGGCAACGGGCTTCCGCCATCGACGTCGGGCCGGTACTGCCCGCCAACGGTCCTATCCTGCGCGGGCTCGCCCTGCCGCCCGTTCTCGCGATTACGGATGCCTCGCTGCGAGGCGAGCGCGAGCTCCTCGATCGTCTGGACGTCGCCCTCGAGCACGGCCTGCGCATGGTGATGGTCCGGGAAAAGGAGATGGCGCCGGAGGGCCGCAGGTTGTTTGCGGCCGAGGTGCTCGCACGTTGCCGTACGTTCGGCGCCCTCGCGTTGATCAACCGCGACGAGGAGCTTGCGCGCGAGCTCGAAGCGGACGGCGTGCATCTGACCGCGGCGCAGCTGTCGCGGCGGTCAAGTCGTCCTGAAGCTGCCTGGTGCGGAGCATCCTGTCATGACGAGCGAGAGCTGCAGCGCGCCGCCGAGCTCGGTCTCGACTACGTTGTGTTGGGACCGGTGTTCAAGACCGCCAGCCATCCCGATGCCGTGCCGATCGGCTGGCCCCGCTTCGAGGCGATGACTCGGGACTTTCCGCTGCCGGTCTACGCGTTGGGCGGGATGACCTTGGACCATTTCGACGTCGCGTGCGGGGCCGGCGCCCACGGCATCGCGATGATGCGAGGGGCTTGGGGCCCCTCGGAAACTCAGTCCTTTCCTTCCGGCTGGTCGGGCTCGGGCTCTGCGGTCGGAATGCGATAGGACTCGGTCGCCCAGCCGCCGAGGTCGATTGTCTTGCAGCGCTCGGAGCAGAACGGCCGGAACGGGTTGGCTGTCGACCACGGCGTGGTCTTGCCGCATTGCGGACAACTGACGAGGCGCGGCTTCTCTCCAGCAGGCATTACAGGTTGCAGAAGGTCAATTCGAATGGAATATCGACGTGCGCCACGCGCCGCTGCGTGTCACCCGTGACGGTGAAGCGGATGTTGAGAGCGTACTTGTTCGCGCTGACCTCGGGCACGCAGTCGAACGAATCCTGCAGGCGCAACCGCACCAGCTGCGCTACACGCCCGCCCATCATCTGCTGATAGAGGCCCTGTGTGGCCATCTGCTGACTGGTGCGGCCGCTTTCGCGCAGTATGCGCAGGATGATGCTGATGCCGTCCTGCATCGGAAGGAATGGCGCGAGCCAGCTTTCGAGGTCGCGCCGCCGCGTGGCGGCCTCCTGATGCAGCCAGAAATGATACGAGGGCAGATCGAACTCGCACACGCCGCCCGGAATCGCCGAGCGCTGCTTGATCCCCATCAGCCACTCGTTCTCTCGCAACTCTTGCCCGGTCTTGCCGGACGACTGAAACAGGTCGGACACCGCACGGTCGATATCGGTCAGCACACCGCTCAGCGCTTCTTCGGAGATCGCGGGGTTGCTGCGCAGTGCGGACAGGGTCTGCTTCTGCCGCTCGAGCTCCTGCATCATCTCGGACTTGAGATCGGCGCGGCCGGCGACGTCGAGGATTTCGAACAGCGACAGCAAGGCCGCGTGATGCTCGAGCGGATGCTCCTTCTCGGTGAAGAAGTGCACGCGTTCGTACAGGGCCTCCATGCGCAGCAGGGTGCGAATTCGCTCGTTCAGCGGGAAATCGTAGCTGATCACAGCGCGGAGAGGCCGGGACGACAGGGAAGAGCGCAGTATTGCCTAAATCGACACAAAAATAAACTCGGTATGTGCGTGCGGCGGAAGCTCATGCGGTCTCAAGCCAGTGCGCGATAGCGGGCATCGAGCGCCTGCACCTGGGGCGCGAGCTCGGCCAGACCGCCATCGTTGTGGATCACGTCGTCGGCGAGCGCCAGTCTCGCTGCGCGGCTCGCCTGCGTCCGTATGATCGCACGCACCTGCTCCTCCGTGAGGCCGCTGCGCTGCATGGTGCGCCGCACCTGAACGCTCTCATCGCAGTCGACCACGAGAATCCGCTTCACTACATTCTTGTAGCCACCGCTCTCGACCAGCAGCGGAACCAGCAGCAGAACATAAGGGCCGCAAGCTTCGCTGATGCGTCTCTCGACTTCGCGCCGGATCATCGGATGGAGGATGTTCTCCAAGTCCTGCCGGGCGGCCGGATCCGAAAATACCTTCGCCCGCATGGCCGCGCGATCGAGCGAACCGTCGTCAGCCAAGAATTCCTTTCCGAAGCGCTCCGCAATCTGCATGACGGCCGGTTGGCCCGGCAGCGTCAGCTCGTGCGCGATGGCATCGGTATCGACCAATGCGGCGCCGAGCGCACGGAACAGCTCCGCCACAGTGCTCTTGCCCGAGCCGATTCCGCCGGTCACGCCGACCACGAGCCTTGCGTGCGCATTTGGCGCAGGATCGGGGTCATGGATCCGCGGCGCGCTCACAGCTTTAGAAATGTTGCAGATAGGCCCGATTGATCGCGTCGCCCCAGAACAGCGCGATGATGCCGGCTGCCGCCAGGTATGGCCCGAACGGGATCGGCACATGGCGTCCGTGCTTCGCCAGCCAGATCAGCAGGATGCCGACGACCGCGCCTACCAGCGAGGACAACAGGATGACCGCGGGCAGCATCTTCCACCCGAGCCACGCGCCGATTGCGGCGAGCAGCTTGAAGTCGCCGTAGCCCATGCCTTCCTTGCCCGTCGCGTACTTGAAGGCCCAGTACACGCTCCAGAGCGAGAGATATCCCGCGATGGCGCCGATGACGGCGGAAGGCAACGACGTGAAGGTGCCGCCCAGATTGAACAACAGACCCAGCCACAGCAACGGCAGCGTGATGTCGTCGGGCAGCAGTTGCGTGTCGAAATCGATGAAGGTGCCCGCGATCAGGGCCCAGCAAAATATCAGCGCGCCGAGCATCGCCAGCGTAAAGCCGAAGCGCCAGGCCACGTATCCCGACAGGAACCCGGTGATCGCCTCGACGATCGGATAGCGTGCGCTGATCGCCGTCTTGCATCCTGCACACCGGCCGTGCAGCCAAAGCCAGCTCAGCACCGGAATGTTCTCTAGCGCCGTGATCTTGTGCTGACACTTCGGGCACGCGGAGCGCGGCACGACGAGGTTGTAGCGTGGAGCTGCAGCGAGCGCGGTGCGAAGCTCTGCCAGGCCATTGCCTGCCGCGCGTACTGTCGGAGGTGCGTCGGCTTCCTGCGCCCACTCGCCCATGATGTCGACCGACTGGCTGCGCCACTCGCGCACGAGGACTTTCGGCGTCCGGTGGATGACGACATTCAAAAAGCTTCCGACGAGCAGGCCGAGCACTACGACAACTGTGATCAGCGCGGCCGGCGAGGTCTGCAACAGTTCGATCATGCGAAGGTTTGCGGCAGCGGGAATTTAGGCAAGCGCCACGCGGGAGGATCTGAAGGATGCGCCGTTGCAGGCTCGAGATGGCTGCTCGGCCTTCGGAGTCGAGCAGCCGGCGAGCGTGGCTCGCCGGCCGCGTCGGGTTAAACCGCCTGGCCCATCTTGAAGATCGGCAGGTACATGGCAATGACCATGCCACCGATAAGCGTACCGAGCACCACCATGATCATCGGCTCCATCAGGCTGGAAATGGCTTCCACGGCGTCGTCGACCTCGGCCTCGTAGAAATCAGCCACCTTCCCCAACATGGCATCGAGCGCGCCGGATTCCTCACCGATGGCCACCATCTGGATCACCATGTTCGGGAACGCGTTGGCGTTCTGCATCGCCACGGTCAAGCTGGTCCCGGTGCTGACTTCCTGCTGGATCTTCTTGGTTGCCATGACGTAGACGTAGTTCCCGGATGCTCCGCCCACGGAATCCAGCGCCTCCACCAGCGGCACGCCGGCGGCGAACATCGTGGACAAAGTGCGCGTCCAGCGCGCGATGGTTGCCTTGCGGATGATGTCGCCAAAGACCGGCGCCTTCAGGAACGCTTTGTCCATCGCCGCCTGCATCTTCACCGACCTCTTCCAGGTGTAGAAGAAGAACCACAGGCCGCCGCCGAGGCCGCCGAAGATCGCCCACCAGTATTTGACGAAGATCTCGGACACCGCCATCACGAACAGCGTGGGGGCGGGCAGGTCGGCGCCGAAGCTCGAGAACAGCTCCTTGAACGCGGGAATCACGAAGATCATGATGACCGCGGTGATGATGAACGCCACCACGATGATCGAGACCGGATAGAACAGAGCCGACTTGATCTTGCTCTTGATCGCGAGAATCTTTTCCTTGTAGGTCGCCAGCCGGTCCAGCAAGGAGTCGAGAATACCGGCCGCCTCGCCGGCGCCGACGAGGTTGCAGAACAGCGCGTCGAAGTAGAGCGGATATTTGCGGAACGCCTGATGCAGCGCGCTGCCGGTCTCGACCTCGGTCTTGACATCGAGCAGGAGCTTGCCTACCGCCGGATTGGAGTGGCCCTTGCCGACGATGTCGAAAGCCTGCAGCAGCGGCACGCCGGCCTTCATCATAGTGGCGAGCTGACGCGTGAAGAGCGTGATGTCCTTCTCGGTGATCTTGCCGCCGAGGCCGGCGCGCTGGCGCTTGATCTTGATGACCGAGATGCCTTGCCGGCGCAGCGTGGACTGCACGACGGCCTCGCCGCTGGCGCGCATGTCGCCTTTGACGACCTTGCCCTGCCGGTCGCGTCCCTCCCAGGCGAAGGTGATCTCCTTGACTTCTCGACGGGCAGGGTTTGCTGCCGCTGCAGTTGCCATGATCGATTGCTCTCCGGACTATTCGTTGGTTACCGCTTCCACTTCTTCGAGGGAGGTCATGCCTTGCTTGACCTTGATGAGACCCGACTGGCGCAAGTCCTTCACCCCTTCACGCTTCGCCTGCGCGGCAATCTCGATGGCATTGCCGTTCTTCATGATGATCTTGTTGATCTCTTCACTGATCGGCATCACCTGGTAGATACCGGTGCGCCCTTTATACCCCGTATTCTTGCAGGCGTCGCAACCTACGTGCATGTAAGGCTGCCAGCTGCCGTCCAGGTCACGCTCGGTGAAGCCCGCCCGCAGCAGCGCCGCCTTCGGAATGTCCGCCGGCCGCTTGCAGGTCGGGCACAAGCGCCGCGCCAGGCGCTGCGCGGTGATCAGCATGACCGAGGTCGCGATGTTGAACGGGGCGATGCCCATATTCATCAACCGCGTCAGCGTAGTGGGTGCATCGTTCGTGTGCAGCGTGGACAACACCAGGTGCCCGGTCTGCGCCGCCTTGATGGCGATCTCGCCGGTTTCGATATCCCGGATCTCGCCGACCATGATCACGTCCGGATCCTGGCGCAGAAACGCCTTCAGAGCTACCGCAAAAGTCAGGCCAGCCTTCTCGTTGACGTTGACCTGATTGATGCCCGGCAGGTTGATTTCAGCGGGATCCTCCGCCGTCGAGATGTTCGTGCCCGGCTGGTTGAGAATGTTGAGGCAGGTATAAAGCGACACTGTCTTGCCCGAGCCGGTCGGGCCGGTCACGAGGATCATGCCATAGGGACGCTGAATGGCAGTCATCAGCGCCTCTTTCTGCTCCGGCTCGTACCCGAGCGCCTCGATGCCGAGCGTCGCGCTCGAGGCATCGAGAATACGCAGCACGAGCTTTTCGCCGAACAGCGTAGGCAATGTACTCACGCGAAAATCGATTGCGCGCTGCTTGGACAGCACGAGCTTCATGCGTCCGTCCTGGGGCACACGCTTCTCCGAGATGTCCAGCTTGGAGATCACCTTGATGCGCGAGGCGATCTTCTCCTTGATGGCGAGCGGCGGTGTGGCCATCTCGTACAGCTCGCCGTCCATGCGATATCGGATACGGTAGAGCTTCTCGTACGGCTCGAAGTGGATGTCGGAGGCCCCGCTGTGAATCGCGTCCAGCAGGATCTTCTGGATGTAGCGGACTACCGGCGCGTCATCGATCTCGACGCTCGGTGCCTCGCTTTGCTGTTCGGGCTCGGCCTCAGTGAGGTCGGCCGCCATCTCCTCGTCGGCCAGGTCCTTCAGATTCACGCCCGCGGCGGTCAGAAGCTTCTCGATGACTTTGCCGAGCTTGGTGTCCTCGACGACCACCGGTTCCACGTGCAGGCCGGTCTGGAACTTGATCTGATCCATGGCCGCGCGGTTGGTCGGGTCGGCTATCCCTACGAACAGGCGGTTGCCCCGCACGTACAGCGGCAGCGCCCGACGGCTTTGCAGCGCCTTGGGCTCGATGAACTTGACTGGCAGGTGATCTGACTCGAAAGCGCCGAGATCGATGAGGGGGAAGCCGAACGTCTGCGCGGCGAACTCGGCGATCTCGGACTCGCTGAATTTCTTTCCGGCGATCAGTTCTTCGACGAATGTGATGCCGGAGTCGTTGGCCTTGGACTGAAGCTGTTCGGCGTCGCGTTCGGCGAGCAGTCCTTTCTGCACCATCGCGCGGCCAAGACCCGAAAGCTGGCTTTGTGTTGCTGCGGCAACCATTTATTTAGTTAAACCTAAGAATTTACTTCAAGATAATGCCCGCAAACCCGACTGCTTGTAAAGCGCGAACCCCTTGATTAATTGAGCCGATCAGGCGGATAAATGCGGGCGGAGCGCACCGCGCGATCCTGTGTTTGGACGATCTCGATCGCGTGTCCGGCGATCTTAACGGTCGTACCGGGCTCCGGAATATCTTCCAGGTGTTCCAGGATGAGTCCATTCAGCGTCTTCGGTCCGTCCAACGGGAAATGCGTACCCAGCTTGCGGTTGAGCTCCCTCAGCGGCGTTACGCCCTCGGCCAGCACGCTGCCGTCTTCCTGGCGGGAGACGCCGCCCGATTGCAGAGGCGAGTGCGTGGTGAACTCACCGATGATCTCCTCCAGAATGTCTTCGAGGGTGATCAGGCCCATGAGCTCCCCGTACTCGTCCACGACCAGGCCGAGACGCTCTTCCTCTTCCTGAAAGTTCTGCAGCTGCGCCAGCAAGGGCGTGCCAACCGGGACGAAATAGGGCGGCCGCATGAGCTGGGTCAGGGTGTCGGCGCGTATATCGTCGGCGTCGAGGTTGAGAACCTTTCGAACGTGCAGAACGCCGATGATATTGTCCAGACTGCCGCGGTATACCGGCAGACGGGTGTGATTGCTGGTCCCGATCTGGCGTCGAAGATCCTCCGGCGCGGCGTCGATATCGATCACTTCAATCTGGCTCCGCGGGCTCATCAGGTCATCAACGGTTATCGACTGCAGATCGAAAAGGTTGAGCAGGATCTTCTGGTGCTTGGCCGGGATGAAATGGCCGCCTTCGAGCACCAGCGTGCGCAGTTCCTCGAGGCTGATCGCGGCGGTCTGGCTGACCGCCTGCGGCTTGAGCCGCATCAATGTCAACAAACCTTTGACGAATAGGTTGATGAACCACACCAGCGGCGACAACACGCGCAGCAGCGGCGTCAGAAAGTAGGCCGCCGGAAGCGCGATCCGCTCCGAGTATGCCGCGCCGATCACCTTCGGCGTGATCTCGCTGAACACCAGAAGGAAGAACGTCACCGCCGCGGTCGCGATGGCCAGATCGATCTCGCTGTCGCCCAGCGTTCTGAAAGCGATCACAGTCCCGATCGACGCCACTGCGGCATTCACGAGGTTGTTCCCGAGCAGGACGACGCCGAGCAGCCGGTCGGTCTGGGCCAGCAGCTGCACGGTCAACCGGGCGCCGCGGTGACCGGTCTTGGCGAGGTGCTTCAACCGATAGCGGTTGAGCGCCATCATGCTGGTTTCAGAAATGGAAAAGAATGCGGAGACGAGGAGGAGGACAACGAACGCGAGCACAAGCGATTGCAGCGGGATTTCGTCCAAGGGGCTTACCTCGCGCAGACGGACACCAATCCAGTATCGGTGCGCAAAAAGTGGGCTGTCAAGCTAGGCAAGCGCGCGCAGTTCGTCCGAGCGTGCTTGGTGCGACTAGCGGTGCAGGATGACCTCGATCACGAACTTGCTGCCGATGTACGCAAGCAGCAGCGCGGCAAAGCCTGAGAGGGTCCATCCCACGGCTCGGCGCCCGCGCCAGCCATACATCTGGCGCCCTGCGAGCAATGCGGCGTAGATGCCCCACGCCAGGATTCCGAGCACGACCTTGTGCGTGAATCTGAGCGGCTGGCCGAACACCTCTTCGGAGAACAGCATGCCGCTCCCGAGCGTCAGAGTGAGCAGCAGAAAGCCCATCGCAATGATGCGGAACAGGAGCTGCTCCATGGTCAGCAGCGGCGGCATCGACTGCAGGAAAGCGGGCAGTCGTCCCCGGTGCAGGCGCTTTTCGAGCAGCGCCATGATCAATGCCTGCAGCGACGCGATCATGAACAGGCTGTATGCCATCAGCGAAATGATCAGGTGCAACCTGAAGGCGGGCAGATCGGTATGGCTCAGGGGATGAACGGAAGGTAGCGCGAGCGGAGACAGCACGAAGACTGCGGCCGCGCCCGCGATGACGATCTGCAGACTCTCGAGTCGATGAAACAAGCCGCTGACCCAATAGATCAGAACCGTCAACCAGACGATGACGGATATCGAATTGCCGACCCCGAGGTACATCTGACCGTCCGCGAACACGGAGCGCGCGAGCAGAATCGCGTGCAGCGCCAGAGGCAGCGCCGTGGCCAGATGGAGTGCGCGAGCCCCGGGGAACGCTGCACGATCGGGGCGGGAAACAGTGCGAGCGAGCAGCACTGCCACGACGGCATAAAGGGCGGAGCAAAGGAGATAGGGTAGAATTTGCGGCATGGTGCTCGCGCGGCAGGTTGCGCGCTGGTGCTTGAGAGTCTACATCATCCCTTCGTCTCAGTTTCTGGCCGATCGTCTCGAATCCCATGTTCGACAATCTCACCAACCGTCTTTCGGGTGTGCTGAAGACGCTGCGCGGCCAGGCGCGCCTCAGCGAAGCGAATATCCAGGATGCACTGCGCGAAGTGCGCGTGGCGCTGCTCGAGGCCGATGTGGCCGTACCGGTGGTGAAGGACTTCATCGCGCGCGTGAAAGAGCGTGCGCTCGGTCACGAGGTGATCGGCAGCCTCACACCCGGCCAGGCCGTGGTGGGCGTGGTATTCGAAGAGCTCACGGCCCTGATGGGCGAAGCCAATGTGCCGCTCGATCTCGCGACGGTGCCGCCGGCGGTGATCCTGATGGCGGGATTGCAGGGCTCGGGCAAGACGACGACCAGCGGCAAGCTCGCGCGCCTGCTGCACGAAGACGCACGCAAGAAAGTTCTGCTCGTGAGCTGCGACGTCTATCGACCGGCTGCGATCGACCAGTTGCGCACGTTGGCCGAGCAGCTCGGCATCGATTTCTACCCGTCCACGCCGGAGCAGAAACCAATCGCCATCGCACAGGCCGCAGTGGACTACGCGCGCAAGCACTATCACGACGTTGTCATCGTCGACACGGCCGGCCGGCTCGCGATCGATGACGCGATGATGCAGGAGATCCGCGCGCTGCACGCCGCGCTCAATCCCGCCGAGACGCTGTTCGTCGTCGATGCCATGCAAGGGCAGGATGCGGTCAACGTCTCGAAGGCCTTCGCGGATGCGTTGCCGCTCACCGGGGTGGTGCTCACGAAGCTCGACGGCGACGCGCGCGGCGGCGCGGCGCTGTCGGTCCGTCATGTCACCGGCAAGCCGATCAAGTTCGCGGGCGTCGGCGAGAAGCTGGCCAATCTCGAGGCGTTTCACCCCGAGCGGATGGCGTCGCGCATTCTCGGCATGGGGGATGTGCTGAGCCTAGTCGAAGAGGCGCGCCGCAATGTCGATCTCGAAGAGGCCGAGAAGCTTGCGAAGAAGGTCAAGAGCGGCAAGGGCTTCGATCTCGAAGACTTCAAATCGCAGATGTTGCAGATGCGCAAGATGGGCGGCTTGAGCGGCTTGATGGACAAGCTGCCCGCGCAGCTCGGGCAGCTTGCGCAGAATGCCAACGTGGACGAGAAGGTCATCGGCCGCACGATCGGCATCATCGACTCGATGACGCCGGGCGAGCGCGCCAAGCCGGAGCTGATCAAAGCGTCGCGCAAGCGTCGCATCGCCATGGGCGCGGGTGTCCCGGTGCAGGAAGTCAATCGCCTGCTCAAGCAGTTCGAGCAGATGCAGAAGATGATGAAGATGATGGGCAAGGGCGGCATGCAGAAGATGATGCGCTCGATGCGCGGCATGCTGCCCGGAATGAGATAGCTTCCTGCGAACACCCGCAATCGCCGGCGGTCCAACGCAACGGCGCGGCTGTACAATCCCGCCTCCCGCAACGCACGTCCCCCGGAGTCCATGTTTATGCGTCGATTGATCGCCCTGCTCTTGCTGTCCCTGTCCGGTCTCGCCTGGGGGCAGGACTACGAGCGGGAGCAACGCTGGGCCGACCAGATCCTGCCCGGCCTGATGGTCGGCGACGCGGTCTGGCTGCAACAGAAGGAGGGGCACAAGTTCCTCGCGCTCTACACGGAAGCCAAGAGCCCGCGCGGCGCGATCATCCTTGCGCACGGCCGCGGCTGGAGCCCCGACTACGAGCTGTACGGAATTCTGCGCACCAAGCTGGCCGAGCAAGGCTATACGACGCTCGCCATTCAACTCCCGGTGCTTGGTGGCGGTGCCAAGATCGGGGATTATCTGTACACCTTTCCGGATGCGGCCGAGCGCTTTCAGCTTGCAGCCGACTTTCTGAAGGCCAAAGGCTACAAGGATATCGCGATCGTCTCGCACAGCCTCGGCGCCACGATGGCGAATCAGTACCTGATCAAGACCGACGACAAGACCGTCAAGGCCTGGGTCTTCATCGGCATCATCAACGGCCTCGAGGAAATGTTCCGCATCAAGATCCCGGTGCTGGACGTGTTCGGCAGCAAGGACTGGGAAATCACCCAGGTCGGTGCCTATGAGCGCAAGAAGCAGATCATGAAGATCAAGGGGTCGGATCAGATCATCGTCCCGGAGGCCCTGCACTTTTTCGAGGGCAAGGAAGACGATCTCACCAAGATCGTCGTCACGTTCCTCGACCAGGTATTCCACAACGGCCAGCCGACGGCCGACGCGAGCCGGTGACCGGAGTGGTCATGGCGTGTATCGCCCCTGTCGGAATGCGCCGATCGCTTGCAGATGACTGTAAAACCGGATTAAAATCGCCGGCTTCCTAATGAGGGTGCACACATGGTAGTCATCAG
>Ga0316628_100002984_pt1 | contig 12841 bp, 8 predicted proteins | sample OWC_Aug_M2_C1_D5_FD_207648 | JGI IMG/M metagenome (GOLD analysis project Ga0316628, IMG submission 207648) | Wetland soil microbial communities from Old Woman Creek delta, Ohio, United States - OWC_Aug_M2_C1_D5_C | ecosystem: Environmental > Terrestrial > Soil > Wetlands | place: USA: Ohio...
AGATCCTCGGCTTCTACGGCCTGCAGTACTGGTACACCTGGCAGGTGTCCGTGCTCGGGCTCGGCCCGATCTGGATGAGCCGCAACGAAGACGTCAAACAACGCACCGCCCAGCTCCTCGAGGGGGGTGCGATCTTCGCTTTCGGCCTCTCGGAGAAGGGGCACGGGGCGGACATCTACTCCACCGACATGGTGGTCAAACCGATCGACGAGGGACGCTACGTCGCCAATGGCCGCAAGTACTACATCGGCAACGGCAACAAGGCCGCGATCGTTTCCACCTTCGGCAAGTTCGACAAGTCGGCCGGCTCCGACGACTACGTGTTCTTCGCCGCCGACTCGCAGCACGAGCGCTTCGAGTGCGTGCAGAACGTCTGCGCCAGCCAGAACTACGTCTCCGAGTTCGCCCTGCACGACTATCCGCTCACCGAGGCGGACATCCTCCACAAGGGGCGCGAGGCATGGGACGCCGCCCTCAACACGGTCAACATCGGCAAGTACAACCTGGGCTGGGCCTCGATCGGCATCTGCACCCATGCGCTCTACGAGGCGGTCGCACACGCTCACAACCGCCGGCTCTACAACATGCGCGTCACCGACTTCCCGCACGTGAAGCGGATGTTCGTCGACGCCTACGCCCGCCTGGTGGCAATGAAGCTGTTCGCGCTGCGCGCCTGCGACTACATGCGCTCCGCCTCGGCCGAGGATCGCCGCTACCTGCTCTACAACCCGATGGTGAAGATGAAGGTGACCACCGAGGCCGAGCGCGTGATCAACCTGCTCTGGGACGTCATCGCCGCCAAGGGGTTCGAGAAGGACATGTACTTCGAGCAGGCGGCCATCGACGTTCGCGCGCTGCCGAAGCTCGAGGGAACGGTGCACGTCAACATCGCCCTGATCGTGAAGTTCATGCCCAATTTCTTCTTCGCCCCGGCCGACTGCCCCGAGGTCCCGCGGCGCGACGACGCCGCCAACGACGCCTTCCTGTTCCAGCAGGGTCCCGCCAAGGGGCTCGGCGACATCCGTTTTCACGACTATCGCCGCGCGCTCTCGTCCTACGATCTCCCGAACGTGAAATTGTTCGCCGAGCAGGTGGAGGCGTTTCGCGAGCTGCTCGCCAGCGCGCCGCCGAACGAGTCGCAAGCGCGGGACACCGATTTCCTCATGGCCGGCGGGGAGCTCTTCGCCCTGGTGGTCTACGCGCAGTTGATCCTCGAGAACGCCCGCCTGTACGACATCGAGCCGGACCTGGTGGACCAGATCTTCGACTTTCTCGTGCGCGACTTCGCCGAGTTCGCCCTCCAGCTCTACAGCAAGCCCAGCAGCACGGCCGAGCAGATGGTCCAGTGCCTCGAGATGATCGAGAAGCCGGTGCCGGACGGCCGGCGCTACGACGCGGTGTGGAACCGGAACGTCCTGGCCCTCGACGGGGCGTACGAGATGCGGTCGGAATGACCGCCCCGAAGGGGACGGCGGCGAACGTGAATCAGCGATCGAGCAGCTTGGCGAGGTGGCGTGGCGCGGTCATGCGATAGCTTTCCTTGACGTGCTCGGCGACTTCGTTCCAGTCGACCTCGATGTCGAGGTGCACGCCGATCCATCCTTTGTGTCCTACGTAGGGAGGAACGAAGAAGCGTTTCGGGGAAGCGCCGACCAGGATCTCCTGTGCCCCCTGCGGGGCCTTGCACCACAGCGCCACACGGCCATCGCGGTGGTGGTCGTCGGTGTACATGGCGAACATCTTGTCTCGTACCCGGAAGGTGGGCTCTCCCCACGCCGTCTTCTCCGCGGCCTCCGGAAGCGCGAGGCAGATGGCTCGCAGCCGTTGCAGCGGGCCGTCGCTCGGCGCCTTCGGGCGGGCTCCTCTCGTTGCCTGCCGCGGGCGGTTGCCGCGGTGAGAACGCGAGCTCACCCCTTGCCCTGTGCCGCGGCGCGCTGCTTCAGCTCCTCCGGCGACAGGTCCTCCTTGTGCGTGGCGATGTACCACACGTGCCCGAAAGGATCGGTGATGCCGCCAGAGCGGTCGCCATACCACTGATCCTGGATCGGCAGCAGCTCCTTCGCGCCGGCCGCGATCGCCTGGCGGAAGAGCCGGTCGGCGTCGTCGACGTAGAGATAGATGTGGACGGGTGTGCCGCCACGCGCCTGCGGGCCACGCCATTCCGGGAACTCGGGAAACTCGTCGGTGATCATGAAGGGCGAATCGCCGATCTTGATCTCGGCGTGCCGCAGTTTGCCGTTTGGATCGGCGTGGCGCATCAGCTCCGTCGCGCCGAAGGCCTTCTTGTAGAACTCGACCGCCTCCGCGGCGCCTTTGATGATCATGTACGGTGTAGCGGTGTGGAAGCCCTGCGGAACCGGGTTTACCGTGCTCGCCATGGTTTCCCTCCTCTTCTGATCAGGCTCATTGCTGCGCCATCTCCTCCGGCTACACGTTCTTCTTGCGCGTCGCGATGTACCAGACGTGGCCGAACGGGTCTTCCACGCCGGCCATGCGATCGCCCCAGGGCCGATCCTTGACCAGCTCTCGCACCTGCGCGCCGGCAGCGACCGCCCGGTCGAAGACCGCATCGACGTCCTCGACGTAAAGATACAAGGCCACCGCCGTGCCGCCGAGCGATCTCGGGCTACGCGACCAGCCCTTGGCGGCATACTCGGCCGCGTGCTCGGAGGTGTCGTCCGAGAGCATGATCAGCGAATCGCCGATCTTGATCTCCGCGTGGCTGAGCTTGCCGCTCGGCTCGGTCTCGCGTATTCGCTCCGTGGCCGCGAACACATGCTTGTAGAACTCCACCGCACGCGCCGCGTCGGTGATGGTGAGGAACGGCGTGACACTGTGAAAACCGTCCGGGACCGCTCTGACTCGAGCGCTCATGGGATTCTCCTCCGCTCATGTCGCCACGTCATGGACAGCCATCGCTTCTGACCGTACAAACCACCGGGCACATGAAGGTTACGGCCAGATCTCATCCTCAGTCAACCGGTGAGCACCCTGACTTGCGGTTGCAACTTACGGTTGCAAGTGAGGCACCACTCTGCCATCAGCGGGGCATGACAACCGTCCATGATTTCACGGCACGAACGATCGAAGGACAGGAGCAATCGCTGCGAGACTATGCCGGCAAAGTGCTGCTGGTGGTGAACGTCGCATCGCAGTGCGGGCTCACGCCGCACTACGGGGGACTCCAGGAGCTTTACGACAATTTTCGCGATCGGGGGCTCGCGGTGTTGGGCTTCCCCTGCAATCAGTTCGGCGGGCAGGAGCCGGGCACCGAGGCCGCGATCAAGACGTTCTGCGAGACGCGCTACGGGGTGACGTTCCCGATGTTTGCGAAGATCGAGGTCAACGGCGCCAACCGGCATCCTCTCTACGCCTTCTTGACCGCTCAGCCCACGCAGCCTGACGGCGCAGGGGATATCCAGTGGAACTTCGCCAAGTTCCTGATCGACCGCTCCGGCAACGTGATCACGCGCTTCGCGCCGGCGACGGCGCCGGTATCGGAGGAGATCGTCGCCGCGATCGAGTCGGCGCTGTAGCACCGTCCGTTCGCTGCGAAGTCATCCTCGTCCTCTTCCCGGGGGAGAGGGCCTCGTAGAGAGCACATCGCGATGAAAAATCTCCTGGTGGCCAATCGAGGCGAGATTGCCGTCCGGATCCTGCACGCCGCGGCGGAGCTCGGCATTCGTACGGTAGCGATATTCTCGCAGGACGACGCCAGCTCGCTTCACGCACGCAGGGCCGATGAGGCCCGCCCGCTTCACGGCGCGGGCGCGGCGGCCTACCTCGACGCATCGCAGATCGTCGCCGTCGCCAAGGGGTGCGGCTGCGACGCGATCCACCCGGGCTACGGCTTTCTGAGCGAGAATGCCGAGTTCGCTCGCCGCTGCGCCGTGGAGGGGATCACGTTCGTCGGTCCTTCGCCGGAGACGCTGGAGCTCTTCGGCGACAAGACGCAGGCACGGGCGCTGGCGGAGCGCTGCGGCGTTCCGGTGCTGCGGGGCACCAGCGGCTCCGTGACGGTCGGCGAGGCGAAGGAGTTTCTCGCTTCGTTGGGAGACCAGGGGGCGATGGTGATCAAGGCGGTGGCCGGCGGCGGCGGGCGGGGCATGCGGGTAGTGCATCGCGTCGAGGAGATCGAGGAAGCATACGTACGCTGCCAGTCGGAGGCGCGGCAGGCGTTCGGCAACGACGGCGTCTATGTCGAGCAGCTCGTGCCTCGCGCCCGCCACATCGAGGTGCAGGTCGTCGGCGACGGATCGGGAGGTGTGAGTCATCTCGGCGAGCGCGAGTGCACCATCCAGAGGCGCCATCAGAAGCTGGTCGAGATCGCGCCCTGTCCTTCTCTCTCCGCCGATCTCCGCGCCCGCATCACTTCCGATGCCGTCCGCATGGCCGAGGCCACGCGCTACCATAACGTCGGCACGTTCGAGTTCCTGGTCGACGCCGACGCGATGAGCGATGGGGGATGTGGGGGAGGTTTCCCCTACGCCTTCATCGAAGCCAACCCCCGACTTCAAGTCGAGCACACGGTGACCGAGGAAGTGCTCGGCCTCGACCTGGTGAAGATCCAGCTCCAGCTCGCCGCCGGCCGATCGTTGGCGGAGCTCGGCCTGCGGCAGGCGGACGTGCCGGCGGCGCGCGGGTTCGCCGTGCAGGTGCGCGTCAACACGGAGAGGATGGGGGTGGACGGCATCGCCCGTCCGGCCGGCGGGACGCTGGTGGGGTTCGAGCTGCCATCGGGTCACGGCGTGCGAACGGACACCTGCGGCTATGTCGGCTATCAGACCAATCCCAACTTCGACTCCCTGCTCGCCAAGCTGATCGGCCATTCGACCTCGCCGCGCTTCCCCGATGCGGTGACGCGGACGGTACGCGCCCTCGGTGAGCTCAAGATCGAGGGGGTACGCACGAACATCCCGTTCCTGCGACGACTGCTGCAGCACCCCGATTTCGTGGCCAATCGCATCCACACCCGCTTCGTCGAGGATCACATCGCCGACCTCGTCGCTCCCGACGACGAACCGTCAGGTCCCCTCCCCCGCGAACAACTCCGTGAGCAGGGGAGGGTCCGGGAGGGGGCCGCTCATCCGGCGGGCGCCAGGGTCGACCCAACCGATCCGCTCGCTGTCTTGCACTACGGCAAGAGCGACAGCACGGAATCGCGCCACGCCATCATCGAGGCCCCTCCGCAAGGTCTCCTCTCCCGGATGGGAGAGGGTCAGGGTGAGGGCGATTCGACCACATACGCCTACGCCGAGCTCGAGGACGCCGTCGTGATCCACGCCCCGATGCAAGGCACCATCATCAGCATCGCCGTGCAGCAAGGAGACACGGTGCGGCAGGGCCAGCCGCTGTTGGTCATGAGCGCGATGAAGATGGAGCACGTCATCCAGGCCGCCGCCAGCGGCGTGGTGCGCCAGGTCGTCGTCGCCGAAGGCGATACCGTGCCGGAGGGACATCCGCTGGTGTTCATCGAGCCGGCCGAAGTCGAGCTGGCGGAGACGGAGACAGCGGCGCGGGTCGATCTCGATCACGTGCGACCCGATCTCGGCGAGGTGCAGCAGCGCCACGCGGTCACGCTCGATGGCGCTCGGCCCGAGGCGGTGGCGCGTCGGCGGAAGACGGGACAGCGCACGGCGCGCGAGAACATCGCCGATCTCTGCGACGAGGGAACGTTCGTCGAGTACGGCGCGCTGCAGATCGCGGCGCAGCGGCAGCGTCGCACTCTGGAGGACCTGATCGAGCGCACGCCGGCCGACGGACTGGTGGCCGGCGTCGGTCGTGTGAACGGCGATCTCTTCGACGAGCAGAAGGCCCAGTGCGTCGTGCTGTCGTACGACTACACGGTGCTGGCCGGCACGCAGGGTTTTCAGAATCATCGCAAGAAGGACCGGATGTTCGAGCTCGCCGAACGCCTGCGGCTCCCCGTCGTTTTCTTCACCGAGGGCGGCGGCGGGCGGCCCGGCGACACCGACGCGCCGGGCGTGGCCGGTCTCGACTGCATGGCCTTTCATCTCTTTGGTCGCTTGAGTGGGTTGGTGCCGCTCGTCGGCGTCAACTCCGGTCGTTGCTTCGCCGGCAACGCGGCGATCCTCGGCTGCTGCGACGTTGTCATCGCGACGCAGAACTCCAACATCGGCATGGGCGGGCCGGCGATGATCGAGGGCGGCGGGCTGGGAGTATTTCGGCCGGAAGAGGTCGGCCCGATGGGGGTGCAGGTGCCCAACGGTGTCGTCGACATCGCCGTGGCCGACGAGGCCGAAGCGGTGCGCGCGGCCAAACAGTATCTCTCCTACTTCCAGGGGCCGATCACGCAATGGGAGTGTGCCGATCAACGCTTGCTGCGCGGCATCATCCCGGAGAACCGGCTGCGCATCTACGACGTGCGCCAGGTGATCGAGACGCTGGCGGACACGGGCTCGGTGCTGGAGCTACGCCGGCACTTCGGCCTCGGCATGGTGACGGCGTTCATCCGCATCGAAGGACGCCCGTTCGGCGTCATCGCGAATAATCCGAAGCACCTCGCGGGCGCCATCGACAGCCCGGGTGCCGACAAGGCCTCCCGCTTCATGCAGCTCTGCGACGCCTTCGACATCCCGATCCTGCTCCTGTGCGACACGCCGGGAATGATGGTCGGACCGGAAGTGGAGAAGACGGCGCTGGTGCGGCACTGCTGCCGCATGTTCGTGACCGGCGCGACGGTGAGCGTGCCCTGCTTCACGATCGTGCTGCGCAAGGGCTACGGGCTGGGGGCGCAAGCGATGGCCGGCGGCAGCTTCAAGGCCCCGCTGTTCACGGTCGCCTGGCCCACCGGCGAGTTCGGCGGCATGGGTCTCGAAGGTGCGGTCAAACTCGGCTTTCGAAAGGAGCTGGCGGCGATCGAAGACCCGGCCGAGCGCAAGAAGATGTTCGAGTTCATGGTGGCGCGCGCCTACGAGCACGGCAAAGGGTTGAACATGGCGACGCACTTCGAGATCGACGACGTCATCGACCCGGCCGACTCGCGGCACTGGGTGATGAGCCTGCTACGCTCGACGACGCCGCCGCCGCCGCGGACGCACAAGAAGCGGCCGTGCGTGGACACGTGGTGAGGTTGGTTGCGTCCAGCATCCGCCGTCCCGCATTCACGGCTGCTCTGGCGGACCTATTGCAGCGCAACCGCCTCCATGGCCTTGCGGATCGGGTGATCGGCCGGCACCAGGGCCTGCTCGCTGTTGATCTCGGCGAGGAGGTCTCGGCCACCGAGTAGAGATTTTGCCCGCTCCCGCGCACGCTCGCGCGCCTCGCCGCCGGCGGCTGCTCCTCCGTCGATCATGCTGATCACCACGCTCCAGTTTTGCAGGACGCGCCACCGCTGCAGGTGGACGTAGAAGATGATCGCGTCCGGTGTCCCCGGCTGCACTTTGCTCGCCGCATCCTTCAACATGTCCGCCGCCGTCGCAAAATCGCTGGGATACGTGGCGTTGTAACGTGCTTCGCTCACGGTCCCACCGCCAGCCTTGAACTTCGAAACCAGTTCCTGATCAATCACCAGCGCTGGAATCATCGTCAAGACGATGTGGTCGCGCGGACTGTCGGCCACATTCGGCAGACCGAGCCCTTTCATCGCTGAGTTCCGCGCCTCAGTGAGCTTGCCGCAGCGCCACTGGGAAACGGCGCGGATGGCGTAGGCGTTCGGCTTGAGGCGATCGTCCAGCCCGTCGATGTCCTTGTCGGTGAGCTTCGCTTGGATATCCGTATAACGCTGCACCGCGTCTGTGCCGCTGAGAGCCCCCAGCGCATCGACGGACTGGACGTTGTCGGTCTCTACGGCGGCGTTGAAGTCATCCTGGATGTGGCGATAGTTCAGTGTCTCGAAACAGCCGGTGAGCAGCAGGCCGGCCCACGCGGCAAGCAAGAGCCCTCGGGACCGTCGTACTGCAGTGTGCATAGACACCTCCTCTCCTCCTCGTTGGTTCAAGCCGCCAAGCGAAGCAGTTGGTCGGCAGCGTTCGCGACGGCGGGGGCATCGGTCAGCGAAAGCTGCTGCTGTAGAACGCTGCGCAGGAGGCCTTCGATCAAGGAGGGCAGGTTCTCGCCGTTGATCCGGTTCTGAAGCGTCCCGCTCGACAACTGGAGTGCGGCCAACACCGCCCCCTTCACCAGTTGCGCGTCTCCGCCGAGCACGGCGTCGAGATTGGCGGACACCAGTGGGAGGACGCGTTGCGCCGTTGCGAGGAACACGTCGCGGTCCATCAGCTTGCGGACGTCACCGGCACTGAGGGCAGCGTCCGCCAGCGCCGCCAGCACGGTGAAGAGCGCGTTGGTCTCTGGATCGCTCGACGCGAGGTTGAGCAGCTTGTCCCTGTTCTTCAGCGCGACGCGGAGCGTGGATTCGATCAACTCGACCAGGGTCTGTCCGTTGACGAGCTTCGACGGTTCCGCTCCCAAGGCGCTGGCGACCGATCCGAGAATCTGCGCGAGGGCAGTTCGTCGCGGGTCGGCACCCTTCCCGCCAAGCAGATGCTCCGGGTTCTTGGCGACCTCTCGGAATACAATCTGCGTCAGGTGCACAAGCTGGGTCGTCGAGAACAAATCCTTCACGGAATCCGGACCTGCGAGATCGGAGGCAAGTCCCTGCGCCAAGGCCGCCACGGCGCTGGCGATGAATTGATGCTGAGGATCGGTCGGATCGATGAGTGTCTCGCTGTTCTCGGCCACGGTCTCCAACGCGTCTCGTGTGATCGCTTCCACCGTGGCGCCGGAGAATAGCTTGCGTGCGTCGACCCGTGTGAGTTCGGTCACCGTGTTCTTGATGATCGCTTGCACAAACTTGTCATTGGAAAACAGCGTCGAGTTCTGGCCGACGGCGGTTAGTGTGATCGAGAAGAGACGCTCCAGCGCATCATTGGAAAACAAGTCCTCGCTGTCGCGGATGCCGCCGAGGATCGCTGACAGAGTGGAACGGACCGCCTCCTTCGCCTTTCCATCTCCTCCAATGAACAGATCCGGATTGTTGGCGACTGCACCCGCGCCTGCGCGTATGATGCTCGCGGTGATGCGCTGAAGGAGCTGGTCGCGTCGCGCCAGCTCGCCGAGCGATAGGCCCTTGAGATCCTGCCGCAGCGCGCTGGTCACCCCTCCAAGCAAGACGTTGATACGCTTGTCGTTGGAGACCAAAGCGGCGTTGTCGCCCAGCGCCTTGAGCGCCGCCATCAGCGTGTCGCGCACCAGATCGGTTGGTTCGCCTTCGGCGAAGTCAACGTCGCCGATACCGACGAGGAACGCCTCAACCACATGCCGTCCGGACGAATCCTTGCCGAGCGCCTGCGGATTCGCCACGAAGTAGTCGATGCCGACCTCGACAACCGTGCCCAGAATGCGCTGCCAAGGCGAGTGCGGGCCGAACCCCTTCTTGTGCTGCTCAAATGCATTGAGGTTCTGAATCACCTCGACGGCATCGCTGGTGCCTCGGCTGTTGGGACCGAGTGCTTCGCCGACCCGCGCAACCGTGAAATAGGCCTGCACCAGGGCTGGGCCGGCTGGCAAGTCGTGATACGGGCCGCCTGCTGCCCTTAGCGCCTTGCCTTCCCCATCAAAGAACTCGATCGCTCGCGCCAGCGTAATCGACCCGGCGAGCTCGCCGATGGGCAGCAGCAACGGAGCTTCCACGGTCTCGTCGACGAGCGCGTCGTAGATTTTCCGACCGATTTTGACCCCCGCCTGAATTGCAAAGAGAGCCAGTTCTACTTCGCCCATGCTATCCTCCTTCCAAGATCAGTGATTTCCCGCCGAGCACCTGCAGAGTCCCCGGCCGGGGCGTCGTCGCGATCGCCAGTTGCCGGAATATCCGCTTCGCCTTGAAGCCGCCGCAATGCGGTCCGGTCGCCCACTTCGCCGTCGATCGGTCCTCGATCGAACCCGCGTTTACCTGACCAGCATCGGCGCGGTCCTGACCCGCGGGTCAGGCAGGCCGCCCGTTGAGAGCTCGAAGAACGTAGCCTTCAGCGTCTTGTCTTGTCGTCTCGCTCTTGGCAACGTCCGGCCCATTGTAGCCCATCACCTGGCCGATACCTCAGGAGGCGCTGCACAGTGCGGCGCAGCGGGGGAGCGAAGGGGTTCGTGCTCGGCCGCGGATTACGGATGCCGGCGCGGTCGCGTCGAAACGTCCTTGGGTTTCCCGGTGGAAGATATGGCGCTCGAACAGAATCTGCGGCCACCGGTCGCCCAGGAAACCGCAGCCGTTGGGTCGCCTGCGTCATGCCACTCTCCGTGAGCGGCGGCTCGCCGTCCCAGCGAATTCGAGAGCCATGCGTGCCCCCTTCGCGGCGGTCGGGTTTAGATTCCCGCGCGAGTCATTTTCACGGCCAGCTTTGATAGACACCCCTCGTACGTCCGCTGCCAGGCGTCCTCGTCGAGAGCGGTCGACCTTGTTTCAGGCGTAGGTGGCCAAGATCTTGCCCGGATCGGGACGCGAACGCCGTATCAGCTCCCGGCCCGCGCGGTACTCACTGCGGTGACCCTTGCGGTTCTCCTTCTTGAAGGCCGCCCGCTTGCTTTTCGAGCCGAAGATCTCAGTCTCCTTGCCGTTCTTGGAGACGATCTGATAGCCACCCGACAGAATCTGGAAGGGCCGCTTCACTTTCCCCAGATAGTCGAACTTCGTCGAGCCCGGCTTGCGGAACGCCTCGAAATAAGACGGATACACGAAGTCGCTCATCGGGATTCGGTTGACCTTGAACGACAACGCCTCGACGGGATCCGCGGTCTCGTAGGCGTACTGCGCTTTCGGGTTGGGCCCCGTCGAATAGAGATTGATCGCCGGATCCGCCAGCATCTCGGCCAGCTCGTGCGAGGCGGAAACGCTCACCTTGTCACCGTTGTCCAAGGTCGTTTTCACGAACACCTTGGAGACCGGCAACCCGTCCGGCGTGAGTGCGTGATAGGCCAGGGCCCCCGGAGCGTCGGCGTTGTCGAGGAAGACCATCGCCCAAGTTCCCTTGACGAACCCGCTCGACTTGACCAGCTTCGCCGGTGTTCCCCAGACCGGCGCGAAATACTTGTCGACGAACTTCTGCATGGCGGCAAGCAGCGCATCCAGGTCGACCCCGAGCCCGACCGTCGCCCGATTGAAGCAGGCAATGGTCGGAACCTGCCCTTGATCGAACGCTGCACGAACAGATCCAGTGACCTTCATTTTTGGCCTCCTTTGCCTTTGGATGTCACCAACATGCACTCGAAGCTGTTCGAGCGCTTGCCTCTCTGGATACTCGTCCGTAGTGGGCCCGCAAGAACGGCCTATCTATGGCCCTGATCTCAGTGCCTGACCGCTTCGATTCGCAAGGCGCGCGCCATGTCTCGGCTAAGGTTGTCAGTCATTCATGTTAGACTGGACGAAGACAGACTGTCCAGCCCAGTGGTGGGGGGCATCCACCCGAGGCTACAAAGAGGCGCCAATCAACGGAACCGGCGGGGTGTGCGGGGGGTCGCCTGGGTGACGGACTCGACCGGATGATCGTGGGCGCGGCGGGCAATCTCGGGCGTCAGGCAATGAAGCCAAGCCGGGTCGGCCCGTGTCGCGGCTGACGGTGCGAACACTCGACCGGTTCTGCGCCGCCGTGAAGGCCCCGCGTCGGACACCGGCCTGTGACGCAGAAGCCTTTTGCTTTGAGGCCGATGCTAGAACCACTCCTCTTCGAAGTCGACCGCGGTTCGTTCACCGCTCTTGAGGATCTCGGCCGTCGCGTGCAGGTGCGGCAGCTCGTTGTTGAGGTAGAACCGGGCGGTGGCGAGCTTGCCCTTGTAGTAACTCTGATCCGCGGTGGCGGCACCGGCCGCGAGCGCTTTCTGGGCGACCGTCGCCTGCCATAGGAACATCCAGGAGACGACCAGTCGCGAGAACATGCGCAGGTACGAAACCGCGGAGCTCATGTAGCCCTCGATGTCGCCCGCCATCGCGATGCCGCCGAGGTGCGCGGTGGTGTCGCCGACCTCGTTCATCGCCGCGGCGACCTTGTCGGCCATGTCTTTCAAGGCCGTGATCCTTGCAGCCTCCTCGATGGTTTTCGAGATCTCGGCCAACACCGCACGGAACGCCTCGCCGCCCTTCATGACGACCTTGCGGCCGAGCAGGTCCATGGCCTGGATGCCGTTGGTGCCTTCGTAGATCGGGAACACCTTGCAGTCCCGCAGCATCTGCGCGAGCGGGAAGTCCTCGATGAAGCCGTAGCCGCCGTAACACTGGATGGCGAGCACGATCGAGTCGTACGATGCCTCCGAGCCGTAGGCTTTGCAGACCGGGGTCAGCACGTCCAGGATGTCCGCCGCCGCCATCTTCTCGCCGCCGTCCGGGCTGCAGCGCTCCTTGTCGCCCAGGAACGCGGCATAGGCGAGCAGCGCGAACAGCCCCTCAGTGGTGGCCTTCTGCGCCAGCAGCATGCGCCGGACATCGGCGTGCTTGATGATGGGGACCTGCGGCGTGGTGGGATCCTTCTCGCTGATCTTCCGGCCCTGCAGCCGCTCGCGAGCGTACTGCAGCGCGTGCTGGTAGGCGTTGGAGGCCAGACTGGTGGCCTGCAAGCCGGTGGAGATGCGGGCGTGGTTCATCAGCTGGAACATGTAGGCGAGGCCACGATTCGGCTCGCCCAGCAGCCAGCCGCGGCAATCGCCGCTTTCACCGAAGCTCAACGTGGCCGTCGCGTTGCCCTTCAGCCCCAGCTTGTGCTCGATGCCGGCGGTGACCACGTCGTTGAACTCCCCGACCGACCCATCCTGGTTGACGCGATACTTGGGCACGATGAACAGGCTGATCCCTTTGACCCCGGGCGGCGCGTCGGGAAGCTTGGCGAGCACCGGGTGGACG
>Ga0316628_100002985_pt1 | contig 12836 bp, 8 predicted proteins | sample OWC_Aug_M2_C1_D5_FD_207648 | JGI IMG/M metagenome (GOLD analysis project Ga0316628, IMG submission 207648) | Wetland soil microbial communities from Old Woman Creek delta, Ohio, United States - OWC_Aug_M2_C1_D5_C | ecosystem: Environmental > Terrestrial > Soil > Wetlands | place: USA: Ohio...
GAGTCCGTACAACGCCAATCCGATTCTCTACGAATGGCTGACGGGGGTCTTCCACGCACGCTGCCTGAACACCTTCCAACGGCATGGTGCACGCGTGAAAATCGCGACGGCGGCGGACTTCTTCGGGACACGCTGGACGGTCAACGCGGTGATGATGCCGGTGCCGGGCGGTTCCAGCTACCTGATGCCCGTCGGCTCGGTCATGCGCCTTTTCAAACAGCACAACGGCCGACAGGGCGTGGCCGTCAAGTCCGCCCCGTCAGACCTCGATATCGCGGCTAGCCGCTCCGACGACCGCGTCTATCTTCACGTGGCGAATATGAATTACAGCCGATCATGTGAAGTGACGTTGACTGTGGAGGGAGGGACAATCACAGGGGGACGCGTCTTCGAAATCGCCCCTGGCAGCCCACGCGCGTATGTGAGCGAGACCGAACCGAACGGCTTCGCCCCTGTGGAGAAGGCGCTCCCAATGAAGCCCCAACCGACGTGGCGCTTCCCCGCGGCCTCGGTGAGCGCTTTGGAACTGGAGTTGAATCGAAGCTTGACCTGAGCGATTCGCTTTTATCTGATTTCCTCAGGTTAAGCCTGAATGTCGCGGCGGTCCGGAGTCATGTGGGGCAATACGAGTGGCGAGGGCTGCGCCCTTGCGCAGCCGTGACTCAAAATGGTTGAAGGGCCGTGCTCGGCACAATGCATCTAGCTGCCGCCGCGAGCGGCAACACGCAAATTCCTTTGCATGTGACTTAACGGTAGGGAGGTCAGGATGAGACTGAAATCCAAAGTAGCCATCATTACCGGGGCAGCTTCCGGGATCGGACGAGCCACCGCCGAACTCTTCGCGGAAGAAGGGGCCAAGGTCGTGGTGGCGGACATCAACTCAGCAGAAGGCGAGCAGACCGTTTCGAACATCCGCTCGAAAGGCGGCGAAGCGCGGTTTGTGCACGCTGATATTTCTAAAGAAGAGGACGCCAAACGGATCTCCGAAGAGACAGTGAAGGCGTACGGGCGGATCGATATCCTGGTCAACAACGCCGCCGCGTTTGTGTTCAAGACATTGGAGGAGGCGACCGTCGAGGACTGGCAGCGGGCCCTCAGTGTCAACATAATGGGCAGCGCTTTGTGCACCAAGTACGCCACGGAGCATATGAAGAAGGTGGGAGGAGGCGCGGTGGTGAATGTGGGCTCCGTTCACGGCTTCATCGGCCAGCCGGGGTATTTGCCGTATGCCGCAACCAAGGCGGCGCTGGTGCAAATGTCGCGCAACATGGCAAACGAATTGGGCTCGTACAATATTCGCGTCAACACTGTCTGCCCGGGAGCCGTGTTGACGGAGCACACCCTCCACCGGTTGAAGGAACTGGGATCGACAGTGGAGGAAATGGGTGCGCAGCACCTCTTGAAGAGGGGGTCGCAGCCGCGCGAATCGGCGGCAGCGATACTCTTCATGGCGTCCGAGGAGGCTTCCTTTGTGACCGGCGCGTTCCTGATGGTCGACGGGGGCTACACAGCACAGTAGCGCGACCGAGGAAGTGCTGCGATCACAGACGGATGGGAGCCTTCGCGAGGCGATGGCGTCCGGTGTCTGGCCAGGGCTCCGTCCGACTTCCAAGCCCAGCTCGCCGCCTAGTGGTCAATCCCCTTTGCATCCAAATCGGAAGTCCCGTCTGGGCCAAGCTTACGAGATTGTCCAGAGTGCCCTTGTGCTGTCCGAAAAGGTCGTCGACAGCTTGCGCCATGCAGGAGGGTCGAGTTGGGCCAAGATGCCTGTTGACATTAGTGAGAGGAAGATTCAGTATTACACACGCACAGCGGACCGTGACCGTCGGCATTTCCTCGCAGGCGACGCTTGGGACGGAGAGTGGTGCGCATTTCGCGAGGACTTTTCGCCTGCCGGCGATAAGCAGCTTAAGGGTTTGGCGCTGCGGCCGCCGCAACGGAAGGATCCACTCATGTTGTTCAGCGCGGCACTGGAACTCCTCAAGGACACGGGAAACGGTGCGTTAGTGCTGTCCGCTCGCCGAGCTTCCGGAGCGGTTCTGGTCGCGCCGGATCTCGTGGGGCGGGTCCTATGCTCAACGTTCAATCGCGTGTCGGGTGCTGCAAACGGCTGGATAAATGAGGCGGCGGTACGCCGTGGGAAGGCCGATCCCGTTTTCAACAATTTCGGGGGGGAGGAGAGAATCTGGTTTGCTCCGGAAGGCGGCCCGTTCGGGCTGATGTTTGGCCGCAAGGAATCGAAGTTTGAGAACTATTGCGTGCAGCCTGGCATGAGCACGGCGCAGTATAAGGTTGCCGAAGAGAGCTCGTCGTCAGTTCTTTTGGAGGCAGACTTGACCTTGGAGAACGCAGTCGGGACCAGGTTCGCCATCCACGTTGAGCGGCAAATAAGCGTGATCGAATCCTGCCCTTACGCAATCGGAGTCCGCGGTCGAATGGAAGTGGTCGGCTTCCAAACGGAGAACACTGTCACGAACACGGGCGAAGAGTGGGAACGGAGCGGCGGAACCGTGGCAATATGGTGCTTGGGGCAGTTCCTCGAACACCCGCGTCTGTCAATCATCGTGCCCGTAAATCCGGTCGCGGATTCCGAGTCTTCGCCTGCAACGGTTGATGAGTACTTCAAGGATTTTTGTATCGGTGGAGTTTTCCCTTCCAACCGGCGTGTCGACCACGGCGATTTCGTAGTGCTCAAGGCGGATGGCCGGATTCGCGGGAAAGTTGGGATCAAGCGCGGCCGAGCAACCGGCAGGCTTGGAAGTTACAATCCGGACGACACGCACTTGACATTCGTTGACCACGATTTCCATCCTGAGCTAGAGTACGCATCCGGCTATTGGCGGCGGTATGAGAATGCCTTTGACGGTGATGCGTTGAGCGTGTATATCGACGGGCCCGAACGGCCCGGAGGCTCACAGGGTGTTTCCTATGAACTGGAAACAATGTCCCCGGCCCTGTTCCTGGAACCAAACCAGTCGTTCGCATACCGCAACCGGACGTTCCATCTCCGCGGTGACCGCGGGAGCTTGGATCTGGTCTGCCGACGCTCCCTGGGGCCAACCCTGGATCAACTTGAGGAGTTCGCACGAAGTACGGACTAGCCCAGGCATCATTGAGCGTGGAGGCACTTCGCAGGAACACAGGTTGGTGGCGTGGCACGAAGAGAGAGCCGGAGGGAGGATGTGGCATTGAGCCCCAGACGAAGTTACACCATTAACTCGCTTGACCGAGCCTTGCGGATACTGACGATTCTCGGGGAGCGCGGAGTTCCCATGAGAGTCAGTGACATCAGTCGCAAGCTCGGCATTGACAAGAGCACGGCCTATCGAATCATCTCGACTCTACGGGCTCGCGATTTTGTGGAACAAGAAGCCGACACGCGAAAGTACACTCTGGGCCTCAAGGTGTTGGAAGTCGCCGCTCTCAAGCTGCGGTCCATCAAGCTCGTACCAGTCGCCAAACCCTTCTTGGAAGAACTCATGCTTCGCACCAAGGAGGCAGTTCACATGGCAGTGCTGGCCGAGGGTGAAATCATGTACGTCGACTCCGAGCAATGTTCAGGCCCTTTTAACGTCAACACTCAAGTGGGGGGCAGGGCACCGCTTCATTCTTCGGCGGTCGGCAAGGCCCTGCTGGCGTTCCGTGCCGTCGAGGACGTCAACAGGATTGTGGCCATCAAGGGACTTATCCGCTTCACCGATCGCACGATCATCGGTACAGAAGAGCTGCACGAGCACCTGGCTGGTGTTCGCAAACGGGGTTGGGCCATGGATGATGAGGAAACGCACATGGGCGTGCGGTGCCTAGCCTCGCCCGTGTTCGATCACCGCGGGGTGGTCACAGCCTCGGTGGGCATTTCCGGCCCAGTTCAGCATATGACCACCGAGCGGATTTCATTCTTGGGTCAACTCGTTAAGGATGCGGCCGCCAAGATCTCCAGGCGGCTCGGCTACGTCCCCACCACTTCAGAAGGCATGGTCGCCCAGCCAGCTTCAGCAGCGCATCGGGAAGCCCCCCGCCCAGCCTGAAGGGGGAGCACAGAGCGGCAACGGTTGCGTTCGCCCGGGAATCTTTGGATGTGTGGGGGCCGCGAGACAGGGAACCGAAGAGCCCGGTGATCTTTGTCTCCGTCGGCCGCGTGCTGCAGAGTATCATGCGATCCGAGAGAGTCCGTTTGACCCAGCTAGTAAGCCAAGGTCGGCGTGGCGATCGCCACACGCATGCCTTTCAGAGCGAAGCCAAATCGGTTTTGCTCACGGTGCCCAGAGTGGAGACCCCGAGGGGCGCCCCTACAGTGAGCACGGTAGTTCCCTGAGGTTGAGTACGAAAAGAAGGTTCCTGCGGGCCAGGGGAACGGGGAGAAACCCAGCTAGAAACACGGAGGCAATAATGAAACAGAATATCGTCAAGCAAAAACTGCAAGCCGGCCAGCTCGTCTACGGCGGGTGGATAACGCTGCCATGTCCCGGAGTGGCCGAAGTGATGGCCCTTTCAGGCCTTGATTTCCTCGTCATCGACACTGAACACGGGGCCATCAACATCGAATCCGTTCAGGCCATCCTTCAAGCTATAGCGGGCACAGATGTGGTTCCGATCGTAAGGCTGGCGGGAAGCCAGCGCATGTTCGCAAACAAGGTCTTGGACACGGGTCCCCTGGGGATCATCGTTCCGATGGTGAGCAGTCGCGAAGATGCGGAGGCAACAGTATCCGCGGCTTTGTACCCGCCCGAGGGAACGCGGGGGATTGGCCTCGGTCGGGCCCAAGGTTACGAACTCGACCGTCGCGAGGACTATCTCAAAGTGGCCAACGACCTGATGCTCGTTGTGGTCCAGGTCGAGCATCGAGATGGTGTGGAACGCATCGAGGAGATTGTCTCGACGCCAGGAATCGATCTTGTTTTTCTGGGTCCTGCTGACCTTGCCGGATCGATGGGTTATCGAACCCAGCCCGGACATCCTGATGTGGCAAAAGCAATCGACCGAGTCGCGCAAGCGGCACAACGCGCAAACATCCCTGTCGGAATCCCCGTTTCGGGTCCGGATGACCTGGCCCAGAGGGTGAAACAAGGCTTTCGGTTTTTCCATATCGGCGTGGACACAGTCTATCTGGGCGGGGCTTGCCGCCGCGGGCTCCGCGAGGCTCAACTCGCGGGCGCCGCGGCCTTAGGGGGGCTTCAGGCGCAATAGTCTTATCGAAAAAAGCTCCCAGATTTCCCTGGGGAGAGTCACGAATCTTGTTCGCTCCATAACGGAGGGTAGCGGATATGGCCAATCGACTGGAAGGCAAAGTTGCCATCATGACTGGCGCGGGAAGTGGAATCGGTGAGGCGACAGCAATCATTTTTGCCCGGGAAGGCGCGAAGGTCGCACTAGCAGGTCGGCGCGAAGCCAAGATTCAGGCCGTGGCGGACCGCATTATAGCCGAGGGCGGCGAGGCCATCCCTATCCAGACTGATGTGCGATACGCGGACCAGGTTCAGAATCTCGTCAACAAGACCGTGGAGCGGTTCGGTAAGCTCAACGTCCTCTTCAACAACGCCGGAGTCCGTGCGAGCCGCTCCACCGTCGTCGAGGTCTCTGAGGAGGAATACGAGCGCACAATGGCGACCGACGTAAAAGGCCTTTGGCTGTGCTGCAAGTATGCCATCCCGGAGATGATCCGAAGCGGCGGTGGGTCCATCATCAACTGCAGCTCCATCTCCGCGTTTATCGGACAGCCGTTGCAGGGTGTGTACAACGTAACGAAAGGCGGGATCGATGTCCTCAGCAAGTGCATGGCGGTCGATTTCGCCAAGTACAACATCCGCGTCAATAACGTCAATCCAGGTTGGGTCAAGACGGAGATGAACGAGGAGGAATTGGCCCGCTGGAAAGCAGAAGGCAGCAAAGAGTTGGAAGAGGTCCTGCGCCTTCATCCCCTCGGCAGGCTGGGCGAGCCGGAGGATGTAGCCTGGGCGGTTGTTTACCTGGCCGCGGATGAGTCCTCGTGGGTCACGGGAGCTTCTTTCCTGGTTGATGGAGGGTACTGCTGCCAATAGGGTAATTCACCCTGGCCAGTCTGATGCGAGTTCAAAGGAGCGAGCACGCCCCTTTGCTCTGCCTCCCGGTTTCGGGTGAGAAAGAGAGGGATGATGTACATCGAGCTCTCTCATCGTTTGAGTGTGGACGCGCCCTTGCCCCCTGGCGTTCCCCCCATGCAAGTGCAGCACCACTACAGCATTGAGCGCGGGGATGTCTCCAACCTGTTTGTCCTCCAGCTGAGCAACCACAGCGGTACGCACATTGACGCCCCTTGGCACTTCGTCGCATCCGGACTTCGCATCTGTGATTTCCGCCTCGAGGAGTTTGTATTCGAGCGTCCTCTGTGCATCGATGTTGCGATCGGTGACGGGGGACTACTGGAGCGCGCCCATTTTGAGCCTCACGCCGAGAGGCTCGGCCAGGCTGACCTCTTGCTGGTGCGAATCGGATACACACGCGTAAGGCGCGAATCGCCGCAGCGGTATGCGCTTCAGTCCCCCGGGATGTCCGTTCAAGGGGCAAGGTATTTGGCCGACCATTTCTCACGGCTCCGAGCCATAGGACTCGATACCATCTCGCTTGCTTCCATGCAGCATCTCGAAGAGGGGCTGGAAGCGCACCGGATTCTCTTTCGAGGCGACGGCCGGCGCTTCCTTATTATCGAGGACATGAACCTCGACCACGATCTGTCGCAGTTGAGGCGGGTGATGGCCGTGCCGTTGTTCATTGAAGGAGTAGACAGTTCTTTTTGCACCGTAATTGGCATCACCGGCCGGGACGTGGCATGAGTCACGTTCGGCTTTTTCCGGCCGCTCCCTCAAACCAACAAGGAGGATGGTAGCAAATGTCGTCGGAAAGCAGCGCTGTTCCTTCGCCGAGCAGGTTTCTAGTGGTCCATACCGATGCCGATCTCCATCCCCTGGACTCCTCGATGCAAGCCCGACTGGAGGATCTGGGCGCTCAGGTCGTTCTCTTCTCGGGGACCGACGATGACTTCTTAGAGGCGGCGGTCGACGCCGATGCAATCCTCAACGCCGATTTCAGGATAACGGCTCACATCGTCACCTCACTTCGCCGCTGCCGCGTTATCTCTCGGTTCGGCATCGGCGTCGATAACATCGATGTTAAGACCGCGACGGCTCGCGGCATTCCCGTGGCGAACGTTCCGGATTTCTGCACTGAAGAGGTCGCGAACCGGGCACTGGCGCTTCTGCTGGCCTGTGCATCTCAACTTCCACAGCTTGACCGGCGCGTGCGTGCAGGGGAGTGGCGCGAGGGGGAGCTGCCTGAAACCGTCCAGATCGAAGGCCAGGTCCTGGGACTTGTGGGATTTGGGAGAATAGCGCGGGCTGTGGCGCGTCGAGGGCGCGCATTCGGAATGAAGGTGATCGCCTACGACCCTTACCTGACCCCCTCGGCGATCGAACAAGGAGGAGCCTCGACGGCCAGCTTCGAGGAGGTGCTCTCAAGATCCGACATCATCTCTTTGCATGCTCCTCTAGCCCCGGAGACACATCATCTCATCAACGCCGAGGCACTTCGGTTGGTCAAGCGATCCGCTATCTTGATAAATTGCGCTCGCGGGGGTCTTATTGATGAACAGGCGCTGGTCGCCGCGTTACGCGAGCAGAGGCTGGCGCGGGCGGGATTAGAGGTTCTGGAGTTGGAGCCTCCCCGCCTGGATAATCCGCTTCTGGGCATGGACCAGGTGGTGCTCACCCCGCATTCCGCGGCCCACACCAAAAAGGCACTGCAAAGAGTTCGAGAGGCCGCAGTCGATGCGGTCGTTCGCGTTCTCAAGGGCGAACGACCTCTCCACGTCGTCAATCCCTCCGTGCTTCCGGGCTGATTGTTGCCGTCGGTTCAGGCAGGCCGGGTCGATTGGCGCCGTACGGGGTGGGCGGTACCGGACCTTTCATTCCTGCCCGGGCTTAGTCGCCACAATCGGTGGGACAAATCGAGCGTCGATCTCCTTGGCCTTCAGGAACGCGGCAATTGCCTGCTCCATCTGTCCGGTCTTCGCGAGGGCAAGACCCAAGTTAAAGTGCGCCTGCGCGTAATCGGGCTTGAGTTGAATGGCATTCTGAAAACGCGGGATTGCCGCGTCAAAGCGGCCCTGCTGGGCCAAGGCCGCTCCAAGGTCGTTGTAAGCTTCTGCCCAATCAGGGCGCTGCTTCACTGCTGTCTCCAATGCGGTCGTCGCGCCGATTAAGTCTCCTGCGACAAGCAAGGCTTGTCCTAATCGGTAGTGCCCTTCAGGATTGTCCGGCTTCAGGCGGAGGGCAGTGCGCAGTTCCGTGATCCCCTCTGTCAGCCCTCCACTCCCTTTGCACAAGGCGATTCCCAGGTTGAAGTGAGGCTCGGCAGACTCGGGCTGCAGCGCCACCGCCCTTCGGAGATACATGAGGGCCTCTTCAGGTCTTCCCTGGCGGAGAAGCGCCGCGCCCAGATAGTTCTGAATCTCCGGCGAATCTGGTTGAATTGCCAGAACTTGCTTAAGTTCTCGGATTGCGCCCTCAATATCTCCTTTACCGCCCAGCGCGAGCGCAAGGTTGTGGCGGGCGACGACGTCGTTGGGATCGAGGTTCAGAGCGGCCTGGAGGTGACGGATGCTACGATCGTAGTCCTTGCTTTGGAGCAACGCTGTTCCCAGGCTGGCGTGGGCCGATGCGAGGTTGGGATCCAAATCCAGCGCCCTCTCGAACGCCGGCATAGCATCATCGATCCTTCCTTGGATCAGCAACGCGGTGCCCAGGTTGCTGTAGGAATCCGGGAAGGACGGGTCGATATCAATCGCCTCCCGAAATCGGCTCATCGCTCCCGTAACGTCACCTTCTTCTCCCATACGCCGTCCGCGTTTGTTCGCTTCCTCGGCCCGACGCCTGGCGCTCTGTTGGCCTTTCCGGGCCTGGAATTCTCTGAGGACTTGTTCCGCTTCCGCGGTGCGCTTGAGTTTCCGCAAGGCCATGCTGAGACCGTAATAAATCTCGGGTGAATCGGGGTTGATCTGCAGGGCCTTTCGAAAAGCCTCGACGGCGCCTTCGGAATCTCCCAGGCTCGCGAGGGCTCGAGCCAGGTTGTAGTTGGCGTCAGCCGAGGTGGGTTTCAGCTCCAGGGCCGTGCGGAAAGCGGCGACCGCCTGCTCGACCTCGCCGTCTAGCAAAAGCGTGGTTCCCATACCCGTGAAGGCATCAGCGTAGTCCGGTTTCAGTTCTGTGGCCTTACGAAAGGCCGCGAGAGCCTCCTGGGTATGGCCGCCAAAACGTTCTGCGACACCCAAGCTGTAATACGCCTCGGCGTAGTCCACCTTGAGTCGAACGGCAGTCTGCAGTTCTTGAGCGGCGCGCCGGATCAGCTGTACGTCACCCGTGTTCTGCCCGCCGCGGACCATCCGGAGCAATAAGGCGCCCAATTCGTAGTGGGCTTCGGGGCTGTTGGGTGCCAATCGCGCCAATTCTTCGTAGTGTTGCACAGCTTCTGGAAAATTCCCGGCTTGAGCCAGCGCCAGGCCCAAGTTCTTGCGGGCCTCGACGGAACTCGGATCCAGCTGGAGTGCTGATCGGAATGCCGCGATCGCGCCTGGCAGATCACCTCGCTGGGCAAGGACGAAGCCCAGCCCGGTGTGCGCTTCAAGGTAGGCAGGCCGCAGCTTCAATGCTCTCTCAAACTCTTTGACAACCTCTTCGCCCAAATCTCCCGATGCAAGGAGAGCCTGAGCAAGATTGTAGTGGGCCTCCGGATAGTCGGGCTTGAGACGAACGGAGGTCCGGAATTCTCGGATCGCTTCTTCGGACTCCCCCTGTTGGGCCAAGGCAGCCCCTAGGTCGTTATGGGCTTCCGCGTTGGCCGGATTGATTTCGATGGCCTTCCTGAATTGTTCGCTGGCTTCTACGAGCTTGCCTCGAGCTCCCAGAGCCACTCCCGCATTGATGCCGATTCCCGCGTCGACCGGCGCCCGTTCGACGCTCTTCGCCCGCAGGTAGTCTTGGTAGGCCTTATCCGCACCCGCCTTATCGCCCTTCTGCCGGAGGGCCCGCATCAGATTGAAGTGGGTGGATGAGTAGTCAGCTCCAAGCTGCACCGCCTTGCGCAGGGCATCGATGGCGCCGTCCAGGTCGGCCTTCGCCATCAAGGCTGCTCCGAGCTCCGAATAGGCTTCGGCATAGTTGGGATTCAGGTGGATGGCCGTCTCAAACTCCCGGACGGCTTCATGCATCTGTCCTCTTTGCCTTAGCAAGTGCCCGAGAATCTTATGGGGGGGTGCGAAATCCGGCCGAATCTGGATTGCTTTCTGGAGAGCCGCAATGGCTTCATCGTCCTGAGAATCCATTGTAAGCGCCATGCCGAGATTGTTGAGGGCTTCCGCGTTGTCCGGCTCCAACTCCAGGGCTGCACGATTCTCCCTGATGGCACCTTTTACGTCCCCCTTTTGCCAGTTGATCAGCCCCAGATTGAAGTGCGCTTCGGCGAGCTTCGGATCCTGCTGAAGCGCCGTGCGGAACTCTTCCAAGGCTTCTTCCTCTCTGTTTAGCTTCGCCAATGCGACGCCGAGAGCATTGTGGATCAAGGGTTGGTTGGGGCTTAATTCGAGTGCGGCGCGGAATTCCCGGCTGGCGGCCTCGAAGTCTCCGACCCGGGACAAAGCTGTACCCAAGCTGGCCCGCAGGTCGGCATCGCGCGGACTGGCTTTGACTGCTTGTTTGAGCCTCTGGAGGGTCTCTCGCATTTCCTCAGGGGAAACAGCCCCTCGGTCAGAAGGAGGAGCCGCAAGCCTTGGCGACTGTTGCAAAATAGCAATAGCCATTGTGGAGTGCGACAAAATGACGATTCCGAGCGCCGTAGTCACGATGCAGAGTCGGACCCCTCGCTTGCGTTCCGCCTGAATGTGCGTACCCCTGCCACCTTCGGGATTCTGGTGAGCGGCCAATCGTATATTCACTCTAGCCTTTGAAAATGCGGCCGCCATCCCGCTGGGAAGGCCGAGGGTGTGCCCAGCCTGCATGGAGCAAGCTTAGGTTCTTCAGAGCGCTCCGTCAAGCGCCATCTCGTCCGCTTCCTCCGCCATGTATGTCGAACCGCGCATCAATGGAGGAAGCAGGCGCGAAAGTGTATCAATATTGCCATCCAATTATCACTATTGAGCCAAAAACGCTTGACTTTGCATTTCGAATGTCGTACGAAGACGATGCTCTTCTTAGTAGAAGGGGATTAGGCGCGTGCCCTTGCCCCTTCGATGCGTCGGGTCAAGGGAAGGAGGATATTGTGATGAACGTTCGCAGGCCGATGTGGCCACTAATATGCTTGGTCGCCACGCTCGCGTGGATGCCCACACAGATGCATGCTCAGGTCGCGGTCACTGCGACGGTCACAGGTTACATCAGTGACCCCAGCGGTGCATTCGTCCCAGGTGCGTCCCTAACTATAGTGAACGCGAACACCGGCTTTACCCGGAGCATGGAAACTTCCGCTGAGGGTGCCTACACGTTTCCCGGGCTCCCTATCGGCACCTATGATCTGACAGTGACCAAGGCCGGATTCCAGAGCTACAAGCAGTCTGGGATCACCTTGGAGGTCAACCAGACAGCGCGAGTTGACCTCACGCTGCAACTGGGTGGGGTCGCCCAAGCCGTTGAGGTCGTGGGGCAGGCCTCCTTGTTACAAACGGAAACCAGTAGCCAGGGTCAGGTGGTTGAGCAACGCAGCTTGACCGACCTGCCCTTGGATGGTCGCAACCCCATTGCGTTGGTCAGTCTGGTCGCAGGCGCGGCGGTCGTAAATGCCCCGGCAATTCTGGAAGGGTACCGGGGTGGCGCCTGGGCCAGTGTGAACGGCGGCCGAAACCTCGATAACGCCTACCTCTTTGATGGAGATAACTACAGGGGAGTCTATGCCAACACAGCACTGAATTACCCCAACCCCGATGCGTTGCAGGAATTCAAGCTGATTACCCACAATTTTACTGCCGAGTTTGGCCGCAACTCAGGGGCGGTCTTCAACGCGGTCACTAAGTCGGGCACGAATGAGTTTCATGGCAGCGTGTGGGAGTTTTTGCGGAACGACAAATTGAATACTCGCAATTTCTTCGTCTACAACCAGATTGATCCGGTGACGGGGCAAGAAATCCCCGGATCGGCCCGATCGAAGCTCCGCTGGAATCAGTTCGGTTTCACGGCGGGAGGACCGATCAAGAAGGACAAGCTGTTCATATTCGGGTCTTACCAAGGTTTTCGTATCAAGCAGGAGAGTGAGCTGACGAACGCGGACGTAGCTACAGCGCTCGAGCGAAAGGGAGACTTCTCTGAGTCAGAGGATACGATTATCGATCCCCAAACGGGGGAGCCATTTCCCGGTAACGTTATCCCTTCAGAGCGCCTGTTCTCCGGCTCCTTCGACTGGTATAACAAGTATGTTCCCTTGCCCAACAACGCGGACGGCAGGACCATCACTTACAAGGAGAGCGCTCCAAGGACAGTCAATCAGGCTCTGGTCCGGATGGACTGGCAGATTTCGTCAAAGCAGACCCTCACCGGGCGATGGTTCCGGGATAGGTCCTCAGTTGTCTATCCTTTCAATTACAGTATTCCTTACTACAGCACATTTGACCTGATTGTCCCGACGCAAGTTGGCGGCATCACCCACACCTATTCCATTAGCCCCACCCTGCTTAACCAGGCCCACTTCGGGGTGAGCCACGGATTCTTTGACAACGGGTTCACCAAAGACTCGTTAGCCTTGGAGGTGACGAACTCGACCTTGGGGATCAACATGCCGGACATGCGTCCCTACTCGCCGAGCCTTTGGATCAGCGGGGACGT
>Ga0316628_100002986_pt1 | contig 12836 bp, 9 predicted proteins | sample OWC_Aug_M2_C1_D5_FD_207648 | JGI IMG/M metagenome (GOLD analysis project Ga0316628, IMG submission 207648) | Wetland soil microbial communities from Old Woman Creek delta, Ohio, United States - OWC_Aug_M2_C1_D5_C | ecosystem: Environmental > Terrestrial > Soil > Wetlands | place: USA: Ohio...
CCGCACGCGGCTCGCTCGGACTTCCACCCGGTTCGCGGCGGGGTTGCCCTCGGGGATCGCGTGCGCGGCGTTGACGAGCAGGTTCACGAAGACCTGTCCGAGGCGCGCCTCGTCCCCGCGCACGTACAGCGCGTCGGCCACCTCCACGTCGAGCGAGGCGCGCGCGCGCACCTCTTCCCCCACGACACGGGTGGCGTACTCGAGCACGCGTTTGAGCTCCACGGGCACCGCGCGCTGCGGCTCGACGCGCGAGAAGGTTCGCATGTCCTGGACCACTCGGCTGACGCGATCGAGCCCTGTCCGGATCTGGCCGAGCATCTCGAGGATCCGCAGACGCTCGTCCTCCGGTGGCCAGCCGCTCGAGATGGCCCGCGTGACGCCTTCGAGATTGAGCATGGCGAAGGTGAGCGGATTGTTCACCTCGTGAGCAACGCCCGCCGCGAGGCGGCCCATGGTCGCGAGCCGATCATGTGCGGCGAGGTCCGACTCGAGCCGCTTCTGCTCGGAGACATCCCGGATCGTCACGATTCGCACCACCCGCCCTCGGTACTGGATGGCCCGCCCGCGCGCCTCCGCGGCGAAGGTCGAGCCGTCGGCCCGCATCGCCATCGCCTCGTACGGCTGGGGGTCGCGCGTACCGCTCCTCTCGCGCACCCGCTCGAGAGATTCGGGCGCCACGAAGTCGAAGATGCTGCACCCGCGCAGGTCGTCGCGCCGGTACATCTGGTGCGCGGCGGCGTTGGCGAACAGCACCTCGCCTGCGTCATGGACGAGAACGGCCTCGAACGTCGCCTCGGAGAGCGCGCGAAAGCGCTGCTCGCTCTCGCGTAGCGCCGACACGTTGTGGATCATCATCCAGATGCGCTCGCCCTCCGCGGTGTCGAAGCGCACGCTGAAGACCTCGCCCTCGAAGCGCGTACCGTCCTTGCGAACGAGCCACAGCTCGCCACTGAAGGCCCCCGTCCGCTCGCCCCGTGCGATCGCCTCGGCGAGGCGCTTCGGGTCGTCGATGGTGTCGGACTGCACGAGCCCGACCATCTCGCCGGGGCCGTAGCCGAAGAGGCTCTCGGCGGCCCCGTTGGCGCTCGTGATGACGCCCGTGATCGTCCCGATGACCACGGCCTCGGACGAGCGGCGGAAGATCAGGTCGAGCCAGTCGATCGCCGCACCGGCGAGGCGAGTCGGATTCGACGACCCCATGGCTCCGAAGGTAGCACGCGCTCCACGCCAGGATGGGCGCGCGCAGCTCTGCAGTTTCGAGCTCTACGTGCTCCGTCCGAGGGCCTCGTCGACCGCCCCCGGGCTGAAGCCGACCATCACCTTGCCGCGCACGTCGATGACGGGGATCGAGCCGGCGCGCATGCCAGCCGCGCGCAGCTTGCTCTGCATCTCACGGTTCGCCTGCGGATCTTTCTCGATGTCCTTCTCGACGTACGGCACGCCCTTGCGCCTCAGGTACGCCGCCGCCTCGTGGCACGCGCCGCACCACTCGGCGCCGTAGACGATGACGAGCGGCCGCGCGTTGTCGGGCGGGACGCTGCCCGCTCCGCCCCCGCCCTGCCCCGTCGGCGGGCTGTCGGGCACGCCCGCCTCCGCGGCGCTCGCGAGCGTGGGGCCGAACTTGGCGCGGCGCGCGACGGCGAGGTCGTCGAAGTCGGCGCGCGACATGGTGTGGACGGGGTAGCGCCCGTCGGGGTTGGCCTTGCGCAGGTCCGCGACGAAGACCTTGTCGGCGTGCGTGCCCTCGAGCTTGTTCGTGTCGACGACCTTCACGCTGTCGCGCCCCATGAGCGGCACGTCCGCGACGCGCATCTCGGTGTGGAACTCGCCCTTGTCGTCGATCCAGGTGAGCAGCAGCCCCTCGCTGCCGTCCCGCACCTCGAGCGTGGGCTCGTCGGCCGTGGAGGTCCCCCCGCCCTTCTTCTTGCAGCCGCCGAGCGCGAGCGCAAAGAGCACCGCCAGCAAAAGGACCCAGGAACGACGCGTCATCAAGCGCTCGCCTCCGACAGCTTCGTCCACTCGCCCATCATCGCATCCACTCTACGCGACAGCTCCTGCTCGCGCTCGGCCAACTCGGCGACCCGCGCCCAGTCGCCGCCGGGGTCCTGCTTGAGCTTCTCGCGCATGACCGCGAGCTCGGCCTCCGCGAGGGCGATGGAGTTCTCGAGGTCCGCGATGCGGCGCTTGCGCTTCTCCTTCTCGCGCGCCTGCTGCCTCTGGGTCTCGAAGCTGGCGCGACCGTCGGCCTTGGGCGGCTCGGGCTCGCGCTCGCGCTTTTTCGGAGGAGGAGGGGGCGGCGGCGGCTCGGAGGCGCGGCGCGCGGCAGAGACGAAGTCGCGGTACCCGCCGTTGTAGACGGTGACCTCGCCGTCGCGGACGCTGACGATGCGCGTGGCGACGTTCTCGAGGAAGCGCCGGTCGTGCGAGACGAAGAGCACGGTCCCCTCGAAGCCGCGCAGCGCCTCCTCGAGGATCTCGCCGGCGGGGATGTCGAGGTGGTTGGTCGGCTCGTCGAGGAAGAGCAGGTTGCGCGGTTCGAGGAGCAGCTTCGCGAGGGCGAGGCGCGAGCGCTCGCCGCCGGAATAGCCCGAGACGACGCGCAGCGGGTCGTCCCCCCAGAAGCGGAAGCGCGCCAGGTACTCGCGCGCCTTCTCCACGGTGAAGTCGCCGCGGACGCTCCGCACCTCCTCCACGGCGGAGTGCGTCGTGTCGACCTCGCCGAGGTGCTGGTCGAAGTAGCCCTCCTGCAGGTTGGTCCCGCGGCGCACGCTGCCGGAGTCCTCCGCGCCCATGGCGCCGGGCTGCGCGGCGAGCATGCGCAAGAGCGTGGTCTTGCCCGAGCCGTTCGGCCCGACGACGCCGATGCGCTCACCCCGGCGCACGAGCAGCTCCACGTTCGAGAACAGCCGGCGACCGCCGCGCGAGGCCGACAGGCCCTTGGCGTCGAGGACGATGTCGCCCGTGCGGGCCGCCGGCGCGAAGCGCACGCTCATCTTCTCGGCGACCTGCCAGACGTCCTCGGGGCGCTCGAGCTTGTCGAGCTTGTCCAGCATCTTGCGGCGCGACTGCGCCTGCTTGGTCTTCTGGCCGGCGATGTTGCGGCGGATGAAGTCCTCGGTCTTGTCGATGAAGCCCTGCTGGCGCTCGAGCAGCGCCCGCTCGCGCGCGAGGTCCTCTTCCCGCGCGACGGCGTAGTCGCTGTAGCGGAGCGGATAGGCGCGCACGCCCTTGCGGCCCAGCTCGAGCGTCTGGGGGCACACGTTGTCCAGGAAGGCGCGGTCGTGGGACACGACGAGCACGGCGCCGCGGTACCCGACGAGGTAGCTCTCGAGCCACGCGATGGTGTCGAGATCGAGGTGGTTGGTCGGCTCGTCGAGGAGCAACAGCTCCGGCTTCTGGGCGAGCACCACGCCGAGGCGCAGGCGCCCGCGCTCGCCGCCGGAGAGCGAAGAGACGGGCCGCGCGAGGTCCGCGTCGCTGAAGCCGAGGCGGTGCGCGATCGCGGCGACCTCGTGTTCGACCTCGTCGCCGCGCGCGACGTGGTACTCGTCGGTCACGCGCGCGAGCCGATCGAGGGCGGCCTGGTCTCCCGCGGCCACGGCGTGCTGGGCCTGCGCCAGCTTCTCGCGGAGCGCGAGCACGTCGCCGTAGCCGCTCAGGAGCGCGCCCAACACGTCACCGTGGGCTTCGACCTCGTGCGACTGCACGTAGTAGCCGAGGGTGGTGCCCTTCTTGATGACCGCGCTGCCCTGATCCGGCTCGAGCTCCCCTGCGACGATGCGCAAGAGGGTGGACTTGCCAGCGCCGTTGGGCGCGACGAGCGCAGCGCGTTCTCCCAGAGCGAGCGTGAAGGTCACGTTCTCGAAGAGAACGTCCGCTCCGTAGCCAAAGCGCACGTCGGCGACCTGCAGGACCGTCATGGATCGAGCGTTTTAGTAGCACGACTCCCGCGGGATGTTGGACGGCGGCCGGCTCGCGGCCCCGCGCGACGTCCTCGCGACGCCTCGCGCGCTGGCCGCGCCCCGGGGTCCGGAAACCGGGCGGATCGCCCTGGCACGCCGCTCGCTTTGCGGACCCTCGTGATGCCCCTGGTCAAGCGACGATCCTGGCCCGTCCTCGCCGCGCTGCTGCTCACCGCGGCCTGCGGCAGCGACGCCGCGGCGCCTCCGCCCGCCGACGACGAGCCCGACTCCGACGGAATCGGCGACGACGCGAGCGCGCCGCCGACCTCGAGCGACGACGCCTCCGCGCCCATCCCGACGCCGATTCGCTACGTGATCGTGCTGGTGAAAGAGAACCACACCTTCGACAACTATTTCACCGGCTTCCCCGGGGCGGCCACCACGACGACCGCCAAGCTCTCGACGGGCAAGACGATCACGCGCACCGCCGCGCCGAGCGCCCCGCTGTCGAAGGATCTCTGCCACTCCAACTCGTGCGGGCAGACGGCCTACCGCTCCGGCGCGATGAACGGCTTCGACCTCACCGGCGCCGGCACGCTGCCGTTCGTCTACTACACGGAGAAGCAGATCCCGAACTACTGGCAGTACGCCCGCAACTTCGTCCTGGCCGATCACTTCTTCTCGACGACGCTCGGGCCGAGCACGCCGGGTCACGCCGTCTTCTGGAATGCACAGTCGCTCGTGCTGAACAACGCGAAGTGCAACAACCCGGACGGCGGCACCTGCAGCGGCTTCGGCTGCACGGCAGACAAGAACGTGACCGTGACGTCCTACGATCCGGACAACTGCACGACGAAGACCGTCGCGCCCTGCTTCGACGTCCCCACGATCGTGGATCACTTGCCCCAGGGCTTCACCTGGGCGGACTACGGCGGCGCGCTCGCGCTGATGACCAAGTCGGTCGCCGCCGACCCCAACCACGCGACGCACTTCCGCAAGCAGGCCGACCTCGTGACGGATCTGAGCGCGGGGCGCATCGCGAACCTCACGATCGCGCACCTGTGGAGTGGCGACGTGTCCGAGCACCCGACGGCATATCCTTGCGCGGGCGAGAACTTCACCGTCGACATCGTCAACGCGGCGATGAAGCTGCCGCAGTGGAGCGAGATGGCGATCGTCGTGACCTGGGACGACTGGGGCGGCTTCTACGATCACGTCGCGCCGACCGTGCACAAGTGCAGCAACGGCAACGTCTTCCAGGAAGGCTTCCGCCTCCCCGCCATCGTCATCTCGCCCTACGCGAAGAAAGGGTACGTGCTCTCGACGCCGACGGAGCAGGCGTCGGTGCCGCGGCTGGTCGAGGAGCTCTGGGGAATGGACTTCATGACCACGCGCGATCCGCACGCGCGCGACGGCACGGCGGGGAGCATGATGGGCGCGTTCGACTTCAGCCAGGCCCCGCGCGCGCCTCTGATGTTGAGCACGCACGCGTGCCCGTGAGACGTCGAGCGGGCGACTAGCCGAGGCTCGTCCGAGGCCTGTGTGCGTGTGCTATGCAGCACACGCACTAGCGGACCGCCTGCGCCAGCAGGGCCACGGTCTCGGCGAAGGGGACCTCGTCGCTCGCGTTCTGGCGGAGCAGTTGCTCGATCTTCGGCATCTTGGCGATGGCCTCGTCGAGCTCCTTGTCGCTGCCCTTGGCGTAGGCGCCGAGCGTGACCAGATCGCGCTTGGCCTCGAACACGCCGAGGAGCGCGCGCAGCTTGCGGGCGGCCTCGCGGTGCTCCTTGCTCACGATGCCGTCCATGACGCGCGAGAGCGAGACGGTGACGTCGACGGCGGGGTAACGGCCACGCGCGGCGATGCCGCGATCCAGTACCACGTGGCCGTCGAGCACGCCGCGGACCTCGTCGGCGATGGGCTCGTCCATGTCGCCTCCTTCGACGAGCACCGTGTAGATGGCGGTGATGGAACCGCGCGCGCCTTGGCCAGAACGCTCGAGCAGGCGCGGCAGCATCGCGAAGACGCTGGGCGGATAGCCGCGGCGCGCGGGAGGCTCCCCGGCGGCGAGCCCGACCTCGCGCTGCGCGCGCGCGAAGCGGGTGATCGAGTCGACGAGCAACATGACGCGCGCGCCCTTGTCGCGGAAGTACTCGGCGTAGGCGGTGGCGACCTGCGCGGCCCGCAGCCGCTCGAGCGCCGCGACGTCGCTGGTCGCCACGACGACCACGCTCTTCTTTCGACCCTCCTCGCCGAGCGAGTGCTCGAGGAACTCGCCCACCTCTCGCCCGCGCTCGCCGACGAGCGCCACGACGACGACGTCCGCCTCGACGCCGCGCGCGACGGCGCCGAGCAGCGTGCTCTTGCCGACGCCCGAGCCCGCGAACAAGCCCACGCGCTGGCCCTCGCCGAGGGTGAGGAGCCCGTCGAGCACCCGCACGCCCGTGGCGATGGGCTTGGCGACCGGACGGCGCGCGAGCGCGTCGGGGGGGTCGCGATCGACGAGCACGACGTCGCCGCTCGCGAGCTCGGCGCCGCCGTCGAGGGCTCGACCGAGACCGTCGACCACTCGGCCGAGCAGGGCGTCGCTCGCGCGCACCGTGAACGGACCGCCCGTCGACTCGACCGTGTCGTCCGGCCCGACGCCGGCGAGGCTGCCGAGCGGCATCGCGACCGCTTCGCCCTGGAGGAAACCGACGACCTCGCAGGCCAGCTCATCGCCGCGACGGCGGACGTGCACGACGTCTCCGACGCGCACTCCGGGCAGCGCGAAGCGGATCGACAGGCCCGTCACCGCGAGCACGCGTCCGGTCGGACGCGTGGTGGGCGTGGCGGCGAGCTTGGCGCGGAGCGCGTCGAGGTCCATGGCTGGGATGGTATCCCCATGAGGCGTTCGGTGGCACGCGCGATGCTGGTTTCGAAGTCGTCGCACCAGAGGTGTCGTCATGAAAGTCCTGACCACCACGATCGCGCGCTGGCTCTTCGCGCTGCCGTTCGCCATCCTCGGCCTCAACCATTTCCTCCACCCGTCGGACCTCGTCCCGCTCGTGCCCATCCCGGGCGGGCTGTTCTGGGTCTACTTCGTCGGGGCCTGCTTGATCGCGGGCGCGATCGGCATCGGGACCAAGTTCTACGGCCGCTACGCCGCGTTCGGCCTGGCGCTGCTGATGTTGACGTTCATCCTGACCATCCACGTCCCGGGCCTGATGCACAACGAGACGCAGACGATGTCGATGATCAACCTGTTCAAAGACCTCGGCCTTGGCGCGGGTGCTCTCACGTGGGCTGGGCTGCTGGAGCCGACGCACTACGTGACGCCGGTACTGACCGAGCGCCACGCGTGAGCGGCGGCCGCTGATCGGCGGCTACTTCGAGGCGACCCGGCGGCTCTCGACGCCCGAATCCACGACGTCCGTGCCGAGCTCGCGGTCGAGCTCCACGAGCAGCTCCTTCGCGCGCGCCGAGAGCCTGGTCGGGACGTCGACGCGGACCTCGACGATGAGCGAGCCGCGCCCGCGGCCGTCGAGGCGCTGAACGCCCTTGCCCTTGATCGTGACGATGTGCCCGCTTTGCGTCCCGGGCGGCAGGTTGATCTCCACGCGATGAGCCGACGGGTCGCCGTTCGGCGGGTCGAGCGTGGGGACGTGAATGGCGCCGCCGAGCGCGGCGAGCGAGAACGGGACGTGGACGCGCGTGACCAGATCCACGCCGTCGCGTTCGAAGTGCGAGTTCTCCTCGACGTCGATCTCCACGTAGAGATCGCCCGAGCCGTTGGCCCCGACGAGCCCCTGCCCAGGAACGCGCAGGCGCTGGCCGACGTCGATGCCCGCCGGGAATGTGACCGTGACCTTGCGCGTCTTCTGGACGTGCCCCTGGCCCGAGCACGGCTTGCAAGGCGTCCTGACGACGAAGCCACGGCCGCCGCAGCGCGCGCAGGGCGCCGTGAACATGACGAAGCCGCGCGCGTTGGAGACCTGGCCCGTACCGCGGCAGCCGCTGCACTGCTCCGGCTTGGTGCCCCTCGCCGCGCCCGTGCCCGCGCACTCCTCGCAAGGCGCGGGCGCGTCCACGCTCAGCTCGCGCTTGCAGCCGAACGCGGCCTCCGCGAGCGTGAGCCTGACCTGCACGCGCAGGTCGCCCCCCCGCCGGACCCCACGGCCGGCGAAGCCGAACGGCCCGCCGCCGGAGAACATCTCGCTGAAGAGGTCCTGCATGTGGGCGAAGACGTCCCCGATGCCGCCGCCACCCATCCCGGCGCTCCCGTCGAGGCCGGCGTGGCCGAACCGGTCGTAGACGGCTCGCTTCTCCTCGTCCGAAAGGACCTGGTAGGCCTCGTTGACGAGCTTGAAGCGGCCCTCGGCGCTGGAATCACCCGGGTTACGGTCGGGGTGGTGCTTGAGCGCCTCGCGCTTGTAGGCGCGGCGAATCTCATCGCACGAGGCGTCGCGCGCAACGCCGAGTACATCGTAGAAACAACGCTTTTCGCTCATGCGGGGACCGAAGCGAGACCCCGTCGGAGACCGCCGAGGACGAGGCAGGCTTGTCGCCCGAGGAAAATAAGTCGCGGGCTCGGCCTGTCAATCTTCTGGAGTGGCTGCGGGCTGACCATCTCTTCAAATCCCCCACTTGTTGCGCAGGTAGGCTTCGATCGCTCCCCGATCTCCGTCGGAGAGGCTGGTGTCATAGATCAGGATCTCACCGAGATCGCCCCCAAAAAACTGGGAGGCGGTGTAGGGAGCGGAGAGGAGGGGCAGCGACCCGCCGATGGTGAGGGTCTGACCCTGTGGGAGGCTGGTCGGTCCGGGGAGGTGCTGCTCGGCCAGCTTGCCGTCGTTGTACGTGAAGGTGGCGCCGGCCTCGAAGCGCGCGGTGAGCAGCTGAGGGCGGGTCGGGTCGACCGGGACTCGAGCGAACGGCTCGCCCGAGACGAGGAAGCCGAAGTCGGCGCCGGCGTCGCTCGCCACGGCCACGTCGTAGGGGAAGATGACGCAGGGCGCCTGCGTCGAGGCGAGCTGGAAGCGCACGGCGCTCTGCGGGTAGCCGCTGGCCACCACGAAGACGGTCATCGCGGAGCCTCCGGGGCCTGCCCACGGCGTCACGAGCATCTGGGAGCTCTGGGCGACGAAGTGGACGGTCCCGAGACCGTGGATCCCGGACGACGCGGTGGGAGCTTGCGAGCCGCCGTCGGCGGGGACCGCGTCGCGGGCGTTGCCCGACAGGTCGTGCCATCGGGTCACGACGGAGCCGCTGACGTCGAGCTGCTCGGTGCCGTCGAGCCATAGCGCCAGCCCGGCGATGGATCGCGGATCGACCGAGCCCTCGGCCTCGCTCGCTTCGGGAAACGCGATGGCGTCGCTCGCGTCGTTCGCCAGGGTCGCGTCGTCGAAGCTCGCGCCGATGAGCGACGCGCAGCCCACGCCGGCGCCGGCCAGCGACGCGAGCAGCAGCAGCCTGGAGACCGCGCCCGTCAGAACGTGCCCCCGACGCCCGCGGGCGAGAACGAGAGACCGGCGGACGAGGGCGCCGGCGCGCGATTCGAGACCATCGACCAGACGAGCATCACGACGCCCGTGGCGAGCAGGACCCCTCCGACGATGAACGTCGCGGTGCTCACCGCAGCCCACGTCGCGCCCTCGTTCGCCGCCGCGACGCCCTCGGCGTTGCAGACGTTCTGCGCGTTGCAGTTTGCGCGCTGCACGTCGCGCCGATCGATGGCCTCCACACCCGCGAGGCTGCCGACCCACGCGCTCGCGACGCCGATCCCGAGCGAGGCGATGCCGATCGGCTTCATCCAGGTGGCGCGCGTCGACGCCGCGGCGGACGCCGGCGAGCCGCCGGGCAGGACCGTTTCGAGCTGCGCGCCCGGCGTTACGTCCAGCGCGCGCGTCTCGCCCTCGGCCATTCCGACGCTGTAGCGCGCGCCGCGATAGCCGACGGCCGTGACGAGGATGGGGTGCACGCCCTTGGCGAGGAGCAGCGGCGTGCGTCGCGGATCGACGACGGCGCCGTCGACCGTGACGACGGTGCCCTCGGGAGCGTCCTTCGAGAGCCGCAGAGTCAGCCGCGCGGAGTGCTGCTCGATCCCCGCGAGGCGGTCGCGCACGCGCGGGATGCGGTCGTCGCCGGGGTTCATGCGGCTGAGCGCGGTGCCGTAGTAGTCGCGCGCGCGCTGCAGCTCTCCGAGGTGCTCCTCGCAGTCGCCGAGGTTGATGAGCGTGCCCACGCCGGGGTCGAGCCGGTAGCTGTCCTCGAACCGCAGGCACGCCTCCGCGTAGTCGCCTCGCTCCGCCGCCTGCCGGCCCCGCTGAAACAGCCTGTCCGCCTGCCCGACCGCGTCGCCGTCGGCGCGGGCGATGCCGGGCGCGAGCGCCGCGAACGCCAGCGCGACGATGGCTATTTGCGCCGGTCGAGCCAACTCTTCTTCCCGCTGGTCGGTGGCGTCAGCGCGCCGGCGTGGTGCGACACCGAGGCAACCGCGCCGGAAGCCGCGCTCGCGCTGGGGGCGGCCGAGACGGACAAGGCGACGGCCACGGTCTCCGCAGGCGGCTCCCGCGGCTCGGCGACCGAGGGCGAGACGGGAGGCGGCGCGGCGCCGACCGAAGAGGCCAAGGGGGCGGAGGCGATCGCCGCGACCGGGCGAGCGTCACGTCGCAAGAAGAACAGACCCGTGAGCGCCAGCCCTGCGGCCAGCGCCCCGATCGCGCCGGCGAGGAGGAACTTCGTCGCGCGGCCGCCGCCCTTGCCCGCGACCTCGACGGGCCCGAACGTCGGTCCGCGACCGCCCTCGGAGGTGACGGTCGCGAGCGGCGGGGCGTTGTCGGCCACGGTGTCGGCGTCGTCGCTCCCGGCGAGCGGGAGCTGCGCCGCGAGAGGCCGGTACTTCCCGCTGGCGAGCGCGGCCGGGAACGGGCCGCTCCCGGACGCGTGCGCCGGAGCGACAACCCCGGGCTTCGCGAGCACGAGGCCCGGCCGCACGTCGGGCCCCCACGAGATGTCGAGGATGGCCTGGTGCAGGGCGCGCTGCATCGCGGCGGCGTCGGGGAAGCGGTTCTCTTTCGCGTACTGGAGCGCGTGATCGATGACGAGCACGAGCGGGGTCGGGACGTCGGGCGCGACGCGCGCGAGCGACGGCGCCGGAAGCGTCGCGGCGGCGACGAGCTGCTCGTTGGGCGTCTCCGCGGGGTGGACCACCCGCCCGCCGAGCAGCCAGAAGAGCGTGGAGCCGAGCGCCCAGACGTCGCTCGTCGCGTCCATCTCGTTGGCCCGCCCGCGGGCCTGCTCCGGAGGCATGAACGCCGGGGTCCCCATCATCGTGCCGGTGCGCGTCCCGGCGTCGCTGATCCCGGACGCGTCGGCGACGCGCGCGATGCCGAAGTCGAGCACCACGACGCGCCCTTCGTTCGTGATGAAGACGTTGTCGGGCTTGATGTCGCGGTGGATGACGCCGTTCGCGTGAGCCGCGGCGAGCACCTCGGCCACGGCCTCGCCGATGAAGGCCGCCTCGTGGACGGGCAGCCGCCCTCCGAGACGCTCGGCGCGCGCCGCGGCCGTCTCGCCCTCGAGCAGCTCCATCACCAGAAAGACCGAGCCGTCCTCGGCCACGTCGTCGTCGAGCACCCTCGCCACGCCCGGATGCCCGACCGTGTTCCCCACGTACCCCTCGCGAGCGAAGCGCTTGCGCACGGCGTCGTTGAGCGAGAGCTGCGGGTGCAGCATCTTGATCGCCACGCGGCTCCCCGTCCGGTGGGTCGCCGCATAGACCGCCGCCATCCCGCCGAGGCCGAGGAGCTCGTCGATGCGCCACTTGCCGTTGAGCGTCGTGCCAATCCGCGCTCGGACGAGATCGACGACGGATTGGTGAATGTTGTGCATGGGTGGAGGGCGCGCTCCCCCCATCGTCGAGAGGGTATCAGGGTCCGCCTGCGCGCGCAGCGGGGCTGGGACCGCACCTTGTAGGAGAGGGGGCGAGGGACGCGCGACCCCGGCTGGATCAGGCGCTATCGTGCTCGCGGTCGGCGCGACCAGAGAGCTGCTCGATCAGCACGGCCTGACGCTGGAGCTCGGCGCGGGCGTCGTCGGCGATGCGCTGTTTTTCGGCGTGCTCCTGGGTGAGCGCCTGCCGGAGCGCGAAGATCTCGTCACGGAGGCGATCGACCTCTGCCGTCTCTCCGGCCAATGGCGGCGGCGCTGCGTCCAGCGCTCGCTCGAGCTCGCCGATGCGCCAGGCTCGCGCCTGGAGCTCGCTCTCCTGCGCGGCGGCCAGGCGCGCGAGCTCGTCGAGCTTCGCGCGCAAGCTCTCCTCCGCGGGCTCCTCGGCCAGCTCCGTCGCGGCGGGCTGCGCCGCGTCGCCCCGCGCCTCGATCGCGACGAGGAGCTCGCGCACGATGCGCTCGCGGCGGCTGACCTCCGCCGACAGCGCGGCCACCGCCTCGCCGCGCTCGCGCAGCGTCGCCTCGAGGGCCGCGTGGTCCTCGGCGTGAGCCTCTTGCGCCAGCGCGAGCTCGGCTTCGAGCTCCGCGGCGCGCACCTCGAGCGCGCGCACCTCGTCGCCGGAGGCCCGCGCGGCGCCGCGTTGCTCCAGCTCTCCGCGCAGCGCGGCGCGTTCTTCGTCGGCCTGCTCGAACGCCGACTCGACCTGCGCCAGGCGGTCGCGCAGCGCGATGATCGTCTGCTCGGCGAGCTGGACGCCCTCCTCCAGTAGTGCGATGCGCTGGCGCGCCGCGGCCAGATGCTCGGCAGACTGGTCGGCCGCTCGTGTCAGACGTTCCCGGTCGAGCTCGCGCTCGAGCAGCGCGCCGCGCTCGCGCTCGGCGTCGAGCGCCTCCAGCACCTGGCGAAGCTCCTCGCTCGCGCGCGCCTCCTTCTGGCCGTGCGCGGCCAGCTCTTCGATGCGCGACTGCAAGACCTCGACCCGCAGCCGCGCCGAGGCCAGCT